>Ga0233375_1001257_pt1 | contig 11665 bp, 9 predicted proteins | sample ElkDunMinimDraft_10_FD_191539 | JGI IMG/M metagenome (GOLD analysis project Ga0233375, IMG submission 191539) | Fecal eukaryotic communites from dung pellets of Tule Elk in California, USA - Elk Dung E16 | ecosystem: Host-associated > Mammals > Digestive system > Large intestine > Fecal | place... | reverse complement strand
CCCGTTGGCGGCGAGCAGCCCGATGACGGCGGCCGCCGTCGTCGACTTGCCGGAGCCGGACTCCCCGACGACCGCCACGGTCTGGCCGACGTGGACGTCGAACGAGACCCCCCGCACGGCCGTCGCGCTGCCGGCCTCGGTACGGAACGTCACCTCGAGGTCGCGGATGCTCAGCAGCGGCGCGGGGCCGCCGGCAGGGTCCTGGGTCGCGCTGTCCTGCGTCGCGCTGTCCTGGGTCGCGCTCGACACGCTCATCGCCTCCTCGATCGCGGGTCGAGCGCCTCGCGCAGCGCCTCGCCGAACAGGGTGAAACCGAGTGCCGTGACAGAGATGCAGATGCCGGGCCACAACGCGAGGCGCGGCGCGATCTCGAGCTCGTTCTGCGCCGCGACGAGCATGCGCCCCCACTCCGCGGTGGTCGGCGAGCCGCCGCCGAGACCGAGGAACGACAGCGCCGCGGCCTCGATCACCGCGGTCGCCAGCAGCAGCGTGGCCTGCACGATGACGGGTGACACGCTGTTCGGCAGGACGTGGCTCATGGTCGTCGTGCGGCGCGACAGGCCCAGCGACCGGGCCGCCAGCACGTAGTCCTGGCCGTGCTGCGCGAGCATCGAGCCGCGCAGCAGCCGCGCGAACACCGGCACCTGCACGACGCCGATGGCGAGGACGATCGACGACGGCGACTGCCCGGCCACCGCGGCGATCGACACGGCCAGGAGCAGGCTCGGCACCGCCAGCATGAGGTCGACCAGGCGCATCGCCGCCGAGTCGACCCAGCCGCCGAAGGCGCCGGCGAGCAGGCCGACCACCATGCCCCCGGCCAGCCCGAGCATCGTCGACAGCACGCCGATGAGCAGCGACGCCCGCGCGCCCCAGATGAGCTGGGACAGCACGTCGGCGCCGTAGCGGTCCAGGCCGAGGGGGTGCTCGGGGGACGGGCCGGGGATGGAGGTCGGTCGCACGTCGCCGCGGCCGGGCAGCTCGCCGGGCGCGTACGGGGCGAGCACGGGCGCCAGCAGCGCCACCAGGACGAACGCCACGACGATCACGACGCCGAGGATCGCGGCGGGGTTCCGCGCGAGCCGTCGGGCGGCCACGCGCCACAGGGCCTCGCCCGCCCGGCGGTCCTCCGCGAGCGCCTCGCCCGCGTCGAGAGGTGCCTGCGGGACCTCGTACACCTCGGGTGCGCTCATCGCGTCCTCATCCTCGGGTCGATCACGCCGTACGACACGTCCACGGCCAGGTTCACCAGCGCGTAGACCACCGCGATGAGCAGGATGAAGCCCTGCAGCACCGCGTAGTCCAGGTTGAACACGGCGTCGGCGAGGAACTTGCCGACACCGGGGAACGCGAAGACCGTCTCCGTCAGCACGGCCCCGGACAGCAGCAGCCCGACCTGCAGGCCGATCGTCGTGGACACCGGGAGCATCGCGTTGTGCAGGATCACGCGGCTGCGCACGTGGGTCCCGGACAGGCCCTTCGCGCGGGCCGTGCGGACGTAGTCGGCGTGCTGCACGTCGATCACGGACGCACGCGTGATGCGCGCGATGATCGCCAGCGGGATCGTGCCCAGCGCGATCGCCGGCAGCACGAGGTGCACGAACGCGTCCCAGCTCGCGTCCCACTCCCGGGTCAGGATGCCGTCGAGCACGTAGAACCCGGTGGGGTGCGTGGCGACCATCGCCGGGTCCTGACGTCCTGCGGACGGGAACCACCCGAGCTGGACCGCGAACAGCCACTTGAGCAGGAACGCGAGGAAGAACACCGGGATCGTCACGCCGAGCAGCGACGTGACGACCGCGGCGTGGTCGACGACCTGTCCCTGGCGACGCGCCGCGAGGTACCCGAGCGGGACCCCGACGCCGACGGCGACCAGGAGCGCGACGAGGGACAGCTCCACCGTCGCGGGGAACCGCGACCAGAACTCCTCGAGCACGGGACGTCCGGTGCGGGTCGACACGCCGAAGTTGCCCTGCAGCAGCTGGCCGAGCCACGTGACGTACTGCTCCGGCAGCGGCTTGTCGAAGCCGTAGAGCCGGTTGATGCGCTCGACGGCCTCCGGGGTCGCGCGCTCCCCCAGGAGAGCCGTCGCCGGCCCTCCCGGGAGAGCGCGCACCCACAGGAACAGCAGGACCGACAACCCGAGCAGGGTGGGGACGAGCAGCGCCAGGCGCCGCAGGATCAGTCGGGTCATCGGTTGGAGCCGCTCCTCAGTCGCCCAGGGTGATCACGTTGTAGACCTCGTCCTGCACCGGCGAGGCCGGGTAGCCGTGGACGTCGTCCTTGAACGCGAGCGACGGCACGGGGTGCGCGAGCGGGACCCCCGGCAGGAAGTCGAGGATCGCCGCGTTCGCGACCTCGTACGCCTCCTGCTGGGCGTCGGCGTCGGCGACGTACCGTGCGTCGTTGATCGCCGAGAACAGCGCGGCGTTGTCGAAGCCCCACTCGTTCGACGGGCCTCCGAAGAAGACGCCGATGAAGTTGTAGGTGTCGTTGTAGTCGCCGGTCCACCCGAGCAGGTGCAGGCCGTGCTCGGTGCCGCCCTGGATCTTGTCGAGGTAGTCGGGGCTCCACGGGTCCGGGACGGGGTTGACCGTGATGCCCACTGCCGTCAGGTCGGCCTCGATCGCGGTGAACACCTGCTCGGGCGTCGGCATGTACGGCCGCGACACGTTGGTGGGGTAGTTGAAGTCGATCGTCAGATCGGACCTGCCCACCTCCGCCAGCAAGGACTTGGCCTTCTCCGGGTCGTACTCGTAGGTCGCGACGTCGGCGTTCCATCCGACCACCGACGGCGGGACGAAGTTGGTCGCGACCTCCGTGCCCTCGGGCAGCGTCTGGGCGACCAGGGCGTCCTTGTTGATCGCGTGGGCGATCGCCTGGCGCACCTTGAGGTCCGCGAGGTCGGGGTTCGCCTGGTTCATGCCGAGGTACAGCACGTTGAACGGGTCACGGTTGACGATCTGGAAGCCGTCCTCCTCGAGCGCGACCACGTCGGCGGGGCCGACCAGGTCGTACCCGTCGATGTCGCCGGCCTGCAGCGCCTGGCGGCGCGCGGTCGCGTCCGAGATGATCGGGAAGACGATGCGCCGGACCTGCCCCTGCTCACCCCAGTAGTCCTCGTAGGCCGTGAGCACGACCTCCTCCCCCGGGCTCCAGGACTCGAACGTGTACGGGCCCGTACCGGTCGGGTGCCCCGTGGCGTACGCGGGCAGGACGGGCGCCTGACCGTCGCCCGTCACGCCGTCCGCGTCGTACTCCTCCAGTGCGGTCGGCGACTGGATCGAGAACGACGGCAACGAGAGAGCCGACACGAGCTCGGGCAGCGGGCTGCGCAGGTGGACGACCGCGGTCGTCGCGTCCGGCGCCTCGCAGGACTCGTACTTGCCGGTGCCGTTCAGGGTCTCGACGTCGCTGGTCGCGAAGCCACCGTTCACCTTCTGCCAGTAGTACGACAGCGACTCCGACTGCAGCACGCCGGTGAAGTTGTTCCAGCGCTCGAAGTTGGTGCACACGGCCTCGCCGTCGAAGTCCGTGCCGTCGTGGAAGGTCACGTCCTCCTTGAGGTGGAACGTGTACTCCAGGCCGTCGTCGCTGACGTCCCACGACTCGGCGAGGAGCGGCGCCGGGTCCGCCGTGCCGGGCTCGACACCGACGAGACCCTCGAAGATCTGGCGGGCCACGCGGAACGACTCCCCGTCGCTCGCGAAGGCCGGGTCGAGCGACGCGGGGTCGCTCGACGCGGCGAAGATGAACGTGTCGCGTCCAGCCCCGGTCGCGCCGCCCGAGGCGTCGCCCTCGGAGTCACGGTCGCTGGCGGCGCACGCGGTCAGGGCGAGCCCCACCACCATGCCGCCCGCGACGGTCTGCCATCTGGTCCTCACAGCTGCCACCTCTCGTCAGGGCCCGGCCGTGCGCCGAGCCACCGCGGGACCCGGCAGACGCTAGGTGTGCCGTGTCACACGGGTGTTACGCACTGGTACGGATTCGGCATCGGACAGACTGGCAGCATGCAGGAGGAATTCCCGGACGACGCGCTGGCAGAAGCCGGATACCGGCAGGTACCGGATGATCAGGGCGGACGCGCCGCGCGTCGCTGGTGGGACGCCAACGCCCACGACTACCTCGACGAGCACGGTGCGTTCCTTGGACCCGCCGACCTGCTGTGGTGCCCCGAGGGCGTGCGCGAGTCCGAGGCGCACCTGCTCGGCGACGTCCGCGGTGCCCGGGTCCTCGAGATCGGCGCCGGTGCCGCCCAGGGCACGCGGTGGCTGCGCACGGTCGCGGGCGCCGACGCGGTCGCGACCGACGTGTCGGCCGGCATGCTCGCTGCCGCCGCGCGCCTGGACGTCACCGCCGGCACGCGCACCCCGCTCGTGCAGGCCGACGCCCGCGCGCTGCCGTTCCCGGACGCGGCGTTCGACGTCGTCTTCACCGCCTTCGGCGCCTTGCCGTTCGTCCCCGACACGCACCGTGTACACGCCGAGGTGGCGCGGGTGCTGCGCCCGGGCGGCCGCTGGGTGTTCTCGGTCACCCACCCCGTGCGCTGGGCGTTCCCCGACGACCCCGGGCTGGGCGGCCTCACCGCGACGCGCTCCTACTTCGACCGGCGCCCCTACGTCGAGACCGCGAGCGACGGGCACGTCCTGTACGCGGAGTACCACCGCACGATGGGCGACCACGTGGCCGACGTCGTGGGTGCCGGGCTCGTGATCGACGCGCTCGTCGAACCCGAGTGGCCCGCCGGGCACGAACGCGTGTGGGGTGGCTGGGGGCCGGTGCGCGGCGCCCGGTTGCCCGGGACGCTGATCGTGCGCACGCACCGACCCCCGACCTGACTCAGTGGGAGGTGGCCTTCTCCGCACCGGCCCCGGTGAGCGACCGCACCTCCATCTCGGCGAACTTCTCGGGGTGCGGCTGCTCCTTGGACAGCAGCGTCCCGACGATCCCGAGCAGGAACGCGAGCGGGATCGAGATGATCCCCGGGTTCTCCAGCGGGAAGATCGCGAAGTCGATCGAGGTGTCCCGGATCATCGACAGGCTGTCGCCCGTGACGGGGTCGACCTTGCCGGACACGACCGGCGAGAACGCGATGAGCAGGACGCACGACAGCAGGCCGCCGTACATGCTCCACAGCGCGCCCGCGGTGTTGAACCGCTTCCAGAACAGCGAGTAGATGATCGTGGGCAGGTTGGCCGACGCCGCGACCGCGAACGCCAGCGCCACGAGGAACGCGACGTTCTGCCCGTTGGCGAAGATGCCGCCGACGATCGCGAGGGCGCCGATCGCGACGACCGTGATGCGCGCGACCCGCACCTCACTGTCGGGCGCGACCTCGCCGCGCTTGATCACCGACGCGTAGATGTCGTGCGCGAAGGACGCCGCCGCGGTGATCGTCAGGCCCGCGACGACGGCCAGGATCGTCGCGAAGGCGACGGCGGAGATGATGCCCAGGAGCAGCACACCGCCGAGCTCGTAGGCCAGCAGCGGCGCGGCGGAGTTCGCCTTGCCGGGAGCCGCCATGATCGTCTCCGGCCCGACCAGCGCGCCTGCGCCGTACCCGAGCACGAGCGTGAACAGGTAGAAGATGCCGATCAGCCAGATCGCCCACACGACGGAGCGACGCGCCTCACGGGCCGACGGCACCGTGTAGAAGCGCATCAGCACGTGCGGCAGGCCGGCCGTCCCGAGCACCAGCGCGAGGGCCAGCGAGACGAAGTTGAGTTGCGTCAGCGCTGACGCACCGTACTGCCGCCCCGGCTCGATGAGCGTCTCACCGCCCTCGCCGGCGGCGTCGACGGCCCCCTGCAGCAGGGAGGAGAGGTTGAAGCCGAAGTGCGAGAGCACCCACACCGTCATGACACCCGCACCTGCGATGAGCAGGACGGCCTTGATGATCTGCACCCACGTCGTGCCCTTCATGCCGCCGACGAGGACGTACAGGATCATCAGCGCGCCGACCACGGCGATGACCAGCCCCTGTGCGGCCGGACCGTCGATGCCGAGCAGCAGCGCCACCAGGCCACCCGCGCCGGCCATCTGTGCCAGGAGGTAGAAGAAGACGACGGCGAGCGTCGAGATCGCGGCGGCCATCCGCACGGGACGCTGCCGCAGCCGGAAGGACAGGACGTCGGCCATCGTGAACCGCCCGGTGTTGCGCAGCAGCTCGGCGACGAGGAGCAGCGCGACCAGCCACGCGACGAGGAACCCGATGGAGTACAGGAAGCCGTCGTACCCGTAGATCGCGATGGCCCCGCAGATGCCGAGGAACGACGCGGCCGAGAGGTAGTCGCCGGCGATGGCGGTGCCGTTCTGCGGGCCCGTGAAGGAACGTCCCGCGGCGTAGTAGTCGGCGGCGCTCTTGTTGTTGCGGGACGCCCGGAACACGATGATCAGCGTCACCAGGACGAAGGCCCCGAAGATCGCGATGTTCACGACGGGCTCGCCGACCTGCCCGCTCGAGGCGGCAGCGGCGTGGAGGGGGGCGGTGATCCGGCTCACGCTCGGCTCCCTTCACCGGGACGGACGTCGGTGCCGCCGGCGCTCAGCGCGCCCGACTCGATCTGGTCCCGAAGATCCTCGGCCACGGCGTCCTGCTTCTGGTTGGCCCATCGCGCGTACGTCATGGTGATGACGAACGTCGACACGAACTGGCCGAGCCCGAGGAGCAGCCCGACGGTGATGTTGCCGGCCACCTTGTGGCTCATGAAGCCGTGGGCGTAGTTCGCGAGCAGGACGTACAGGAAGTACCACGCGAGGAACAGCGCGGTCATGGGGAAGACGAAGTTGCGGAACCTGCGACGCAGGTCCTGGAACTCTGGTGAGCGCTGGACGCGCTGGTAGTCGGTCTCCAGGTGACTCTCGGACACGTGCACCTCCGATGGTCCGGACGGCCCCGTCGCCGCCAGGGGGACCACTGTGGCGCACATCACCCCGACAATTCCAGACATGGCGCGACCAAAGTCCCGGTCCGTGCGGCACGACGCGAACTGCGTCACACGTTCCGGTGACACCACCGGCGCCCCGCGTGGGGTGACCGTCAGTGACCTGCGGCGTGCCAGCTCTCCCCGACACCCACGGAAACGTCGAGCGGAACGTCGAGCGCCCCACCGGGGACGCCGTCGCCGGCGTGGGCCATCTGGTCGCGCACCAGGGCCTCGACCTCGTCACGCTCCCCGTCGGCCACCTCGAGCACGAGCTCGTCGTGCACCTGCAGGAGCATGCGTGAACGCAGCCCCCGGCGCGTGAGCTCGGCGTCCACGCCGAGCATCGCCACCTTGATGAGGTCGGCGGCACTGCCCTGGATCGGCGCGTTGAGCGCCATGCGCTCGGCCGTCTCGCGTCGCTGCCGGTTGTCGCTCGTGAGGTCGGGCAGGTAGCGCCGGCGGCCGAAGATCGTCGCGGTGTACCCCCGCGCCCGCGCCTCGTCCACGACGCCGGTCAGGTAGTCGCGCACACCACCGAAACGTTCGAAGTAGTCGGCCATGAGGGCCGACGCCTCCGACACCTCGATCGCGAGCTGCTGGGACAGCCCGTACGACGACAGCCCGTACGCCAGGCCGTAGCTCATCGCCTTGATCTTCGAGCGCATCGCGGAGGTGACCTCGTCGGTCGGTACCCCGAACACGCGTGAGCCGACGTAGCTGTGGAGGTCCTCCCCCGACCGGAACGCCTCGATGAGCGCCTGATCGCCGGAGAGGTGCGCCATGATCCGCATCTCGATCTGCGAGTAGTCCGCCGTCAGCAGCGTCGCGTACCCGGGCCCGACGACGAAGGTGCGCCGGATCTGCCGGCCCGCGTCCGTGCGGATCGGGATGTTCTGCAGGTTCGGGTCGGCCGAGGACAGCCGCCCGGTCGCCGCGATCGTCTGCTGGAACGTCGTGTGGATGCGCCCGTCGTCGGCGATCGAGCGCAGCAGACCCTCGACGGTCTGCCGCAGCCGGATCGCGTCGCGGTGCGCGAGCAGGTGCTCGAGGAACGGGTGGCCGGTGCGTGCGAACAGGTCGGTCAGCGCGGCCGCGTCGGTCGTGTACCCGGTCTTGATGCGCTTGGTCTTGGGCATCCCGAGCTGGTCGAACAGCACCTCCTGCAGCTGCTTGGGCGACCCGAGGTTCACCTCCCGCCCGATGACCGCGTAGGCGTCCGCCGCGGCGCCCTGCACCTGGTCGTCGAACTCACGCTCGAGCGAGGTGAGGTCCTCGCGGTCGATCGCGATACCGGTGCGCTCCATGCGCGCGAGCACGCCCTGCAGGGGCAGCTCGAGGTCCGTCAGGAGGGTCGCCGCACCCCGGTCGGCGACCTCGCCGCCGAGCACGTCGACGAGGTCGCGCACGGCAGCGGCACGCACGGCCGCCCGGCGACCCTCGTCGGCACCGTCGACCTCGAGGTCGAGCGCGCCCTGGCCGTCGGAGGACGCGTCGGCGCTGCCCAGCTCGCGGTGCAGGTACCCGATCGCGAGATCCGGCAGGTCGTACGCGCGGCGGTCGGGCTGGCACAGGTACGCCGCGAGCTCGGTGTCGAAGCGCACACCGCGCAGCGGCAGTCCCCGGCCGTCCAGCGCGTGCCATGCCTCCTTCGCCGCGTGCACCGACTTGGCGCGCGTGTCGTCGGACAGCCAGGCCGCGAGGGCCGCGTCGTCGGCGGGCTCGATCGCGGTCAGGTCGTACGCGACGGCCTGACCGGCGCCGTCCGCGATCGCGACACCCCAGGCGTCACCGCGTGCCGGCGCGCCCGTCCCGCGCACGTCCAGCCCGAGGACCTCGTCCGCGCGCGCGTCGAGCCATGCGCCCAGGCCCCCCACCCCGGTCTCGACGAGGTCGAGCGCGGCGGCCGTCGCGACGCGCTCGTCACGCCCCTCGTCGGGCAGCATCGCGAAGAGACGGTCGCGCAGCGTGCGGAACTCGAGCCCGTCGAGCATCTCGTGCAGGGCCGCCCGGTCCCACGGACGCACGGCCAGGTCCTCGGGACCGACGGGCAGCTCGAGGTCGTCCAGCAGCCGGTTGAGCTCGCGGTTGAGGGCGACCTGCTCGAGGTGGGCACGCAGCGACTCACCCGCCTTGCCCGTGATCCTCTCGGCGTTCTCGAGCACGCCGGTCAGCCCGTCGTACTGGGTGACCCACTTCGCGGCGGTCTTGGGGCCGACCCCGGGCACGCCGGGGAGGTTGTCGCTCGTCTCGCCGACGAGTGCCGCGAGGTCCGGGTAGCGCTCGGGCGGCAGACCGTACTTGGCCTCGACCGCCTCGGGCGTCATGCGCGACATCTCCGAGACGCCCCGCACCGGGTACAGCACCGTGACGGTGGGCCGGACGAGCTGGAACGTGTCACGGTCGCCCGAGCAGATCAGGACGTCCATGCCCTGGTCACGAGCCTGCGCCGTGAGCGTCGCGAGGATGTCGTCGGCCTCGAACCCCGGCTTGTCGAGCACCTGCACGTGCATCGTCGCCAACAGGTCCTTGATGATGTCGACCTGGCCACGGAACGGCTCCGGGGTGGCCGCACGGTTGCCCTTGTACGACTCCAGCCGCTCGGTGCGGAACGTCGTGCGTCCCGCGTCGAACGCGACGGCGACGTGCGTCGGCTCCTCGTCCCGCAGCAGGTTCGCGAGCATCGAGGTGAACCCGAAGACTGCGTTGGTGGGCTGCCCGGTCGACGTCGCGAAGTTCTCCACGGGCAGCGCGTAGAAGGCGCGGTACGCCATCGAGTGCCCGTCGATGAGGAGCAGGCGTGGGGTCGTCGACGGGTGGGTCGCTGGCTGGTCGGCACTCACGGTGTCAACCTATCTGCCATGTCCGACATCCCCTTCGCGGTCCCCGCGACCGCCGACACGCTGCTGCACCGCCTCGGCATCGTGCTCACCCACATCGACGCCGACGGCGCCTCGGGCACGATGCCCGTCGCGGGCAACACCCAGCCCTACGGCCTGCTGCACGGCGGCGCGTCGGCCGCGCTCGCCGAGACGCTGGGCTCGCTCGCAGCCGCCGCGCACGCCGGTCCCGGGCGCGCGGCCGTCGGCATCGAGCTCAACGCGACGCACCACCGGTCGGCGCGCGACGGCATCGTCACGGGGACGGCGCGCGCCCTGCACCGCGGACGCTCGCTGGCGACCTACGAGGTGGTGGTCGAGGACGAGGACGGGCGGCGGTTGTGCACCGCGCGACTGACCTGCATGCTCATGGACGCCCCGGCCTGACGCGCGACGCCGTCGTCGTCGCCGGCCGCGTGCGCCCGCGCCCTGCGGCGTCGTTCGATGAGGTCCTCCAGGCCGCGCGCGCCCGCGCGACGGGTGGGAGCCGGCGCATCGAGCGCGAGGCGCCGGTGCAGCGCGCTCGTGCTGACCACGCGGTGCGCCGCGGCGGGCGCGAATCCCAGCCGCGCCAGGAACCGCTGCATGCCCCGCGACCCCGGCAACGGCGCCGCGCAGACGTCGGAGGCGCCGGTCGCATCGGCGAGCTCCGCAGCGGCCTGCAGCATCGCGTGCCCCAGACCTCGGCGGCGCGACTGCGGGCGCACGTACACCGCGTCGAGGCTGAGGACGGAGGCGTCGGACAGGAGGCCGGGGCCCATCAGCCGGCACAGGGCGAGGCCCGCCGCCTCACCGTCGCACGTCGCGACGAGCACCACGCCGTCCCGCACGGAGCCCAGCGCCGAGAGCTGGTCCCGCAGGCGCTCCCGGTCGTCCGAGCACAGCTGGCGACCGACTCCCGACTCCGCGCGAGCCTGCAGGCACAGGTCGACGAGCTCCTCGAGGTCCGACGACGATGCGTGTCGGACGTGCACTCCTGGCCGCACTGCGTGCCTCCCGGGACGAGTCGAGCGGATCCGGCGTCGACTCCCCCGGTCCGCGCGCCTGTCTCGATCATGGACCAGCCGTCGACCTCCTGCCTAGTCCGGCGCACTGCGCGCCGTCGGGAACCCGGAGCAACCACCCGATCAGGGCATGATGTCCGGCACGACCGCTGACCGATCGGTAGCGAACCCTCGCGCAGATGTAATGAACAGGACACAATCCCTCCCTATCGTCTGCTGACCGGTGGGCGAGGGCCCATCACACCGACGTGCGGCGCTGCGGCGCCCGTGCCCGACCACCAGGACGGAGGTCTGACGTGCGAGCAGTCGCATGCCGGGACCGTTCCGTCGCCCTGCGACGCGGAGCTGCCGGCATCCTGCTGGCACTCCTCACGGTCCTGTCGACGCTCGTCGTCGCCGGGCCCGCGCACGCGGCGACCGCACCCTGCAGTCCGGACGACGCCACCGCATGCCTCAACGTGACCGTGACGGTGCCCGGCACCGGACCGGTCGCCGGGGTCGCCCTCACCGTCGAGGGTGAGGGCGAACCGGTCGCCGTCACCACGGACGCCGCGGGCAAGGTGTCGGTACCCCTGAGCACCGCCGGTGACTACGCGATCACGGTCGACGAGACCACGCTGCCGGCCGGGACCACGCTCAAGGACCCCGCTGCGAACCCGGTCACCGTGACGGTCGCGCTCGGACGGTCGGCGGGGCGGATCGTGCAGGTCGTGGCGGCGGGTGAGGCGGGCGCGAGCGACGCGCCGACCGACGACGACGCGACGTCGGCGGCCCCGGACGACTCCGGGACCGCGGGCACCGACGCGGAGGCCGGCACCGAGGCCGGCGCGGAGGCCGAGGCCGGCGCCGAGGCGTCCGC
>Ga0233375_1001254_pt1 | contig 11677 bp, 6 predicted proteins | sample ElkDunMinimDraft_10_FD_191539 | JGI IMG/M metagenome (GOLD analysis project Ga0233375, IMG submission 191539) | Fecal eukaryotic communites from dung pellets of Tule Elk in California, USA - Elk Dung E16 | ecosystem: Host-associated > Mammals > Digestive system > Large intestine > Fecal | place... | reverse complement strand
GTGCGGCCCCGACGTTTGCGACACTGGTGCCATGAGCGCCGTGGCCCAGCCCCCTCCGCACACCGACGAGGGGTCGACGCGACGCCCGCACTCCCACGGCCCCGCCGAGGAGAAGGACCTGCTGCGCCGCCAGGTGCGGGCACGACGGGCCCACCGGTCGGCACGTCGACGGGCCGAGGTGGCGGAGCAGCTCGCCGCGGTCGTCCTGACGATCCCCGAGGTCGCCGCGGCGCGCTGCGTGAGCGTGTACGCCTCACGCCCCACCGAGCCGGGCACCGGTCCGCTCATCGAGGCCCTCGCCGCGCGCGGCGTGCGGCTGCTGCTGCCGGTGCTCGGTGCCGGCCTCCAGCGGGACTGGGGTGAGTACGCCGGCCCCGACGACCTGCGCGAACGCGCACCGGGGCGCCCGCCGGAGCCGAGCGGCCCCCCGCTGGGCGCCGCTGCCCTGACGGACGCCGACGTGGTGCTCGTCCCGGCGCTCGCGGTCGACGCCGCGGGTGGGCGGCTCGGGCAGGGCGGCGGCTGGTACGACCGCGTGCTGGCCCACGTGCGGCCCGACGCACCCGTCGTCGCGCTCGTCCACGAGGACGAGGTCCTCGACATCGTCCCGCGCGAGGCCCACGACCTGGCGGTGACCGCCGTCGCGACGCCCGACGGCTGGCGTCGGCTCGGGACGCCGGCCGGCTGACGGGCACGGCGCCCGCCGCTCAGTCCTCCGCCGGCACCAGCGTCTGGTGGTCCCGGGCGTCGGCGTGGACCGCTGCCGCGGAGTACGGCCACGGGAACTGGCGACCCTGCGCCCACGCCTCGAGCTGGTCGTCGTAGTGGACGCTCGCGGGGTGGCCGGACGTCCCGGTGAGGTTGACCCACGTCGAGGAGTCCAGGTCACCGAGGTCCACGACCATGCGCATGGACGCCGCCGACGTCACCGCGAACGACCCGGACGAGGCGTCCCAGCCCGTCGCGTCGACGATGGCCGCGCCGCCACCGACCCCCACGGGGGCCGGGTTGACCAGGCGGTGCAGCGCGCTCGGCACGCCCGCACCGCCGAGCACCGGGTGCTCGGGCGCGGCGACGTGCAGCAGCCCCCACGCCCAGTCGTCGGTGCGGCTGCCGATCTTGGCCGTCAGCTCGCGTCCCGCCGACACGAGCGCCCGCGCGAGGACGTCGTCCCGCCCTTCGACGACACCCGGCGTCGAGCGGTCGTCCCACCACGGTGAGGTGGGGTTCTCGAGCATCGTGCGCACCACCTCGAGCCAGCGCGAGTCGCCCGAGGGTGCGTGCCCCTCGGGCAGGTCGTCGGCGAACGTGAGGGCGAGCACGTCGGCCCACACGGCCGCGAAGTACATCGCGGCCGCCGAGTCGACGTCCATGACCTGGTCCCAGTCGCGCAGCAGGTCCTGACCCGCCGCGTCGAACGAGTCGTCGAGCTCGACCTCCAGCAGGGCCGGCACCAGCACCTGCGCGTACGGGCTGTGCTGGTCGGTCTGCAGCAGCGCCGTCGACGCGACGTCGACCTTCTCGCCCGCCGCGATGCGCTGCGTCAGCAGGTCGCGGATGCGCTGGCTGCGGTACCCGTAGTCGACGTCCGGCCCCAGCGCCGGGCCGACGCCGGCCAGGGTGACGGCCTGGTTCGCCGCCACGACGAAGCCCTCGGCCGGGTCGAGGACCCGCGGCATCTCGGCGGGGTCCACCCAGCTCTGCCAGTCGTACCGCGAGTCCCAGCCGGGCAGCGGCCACGTGCCGTCCGACGGGACGACGCCCGCGACGTCGGCGCGCACCGGGATGCGGCCGGGGGCCTGGTAGCCGATGTGCCCGTCGGTCGTCGCGAACACGATGTTCTGTGCGGGCACGTCGAAGATCGCGGCGGCCGCCGCGACGTCGTCGGCGTCCTCGGCCGTCATCATGTCGAACAGCGCCTGCACCGTGCGGCCCGGCTCCAGCGCCGTCCACGCCAGCGAGACCGCGAAGCGGCTGCCCGGCGAGTCCTCCGGGACCGGCCCTCGCGTCGCCGCGTCGACCGGCAGCACGTCGGAGATGATCGGGCCGTGGCGCGTGCTGCGCACGACGATCTCGACGTCGTCCCCGCCGGCGACCTCGATGGTCTCCACGCGCAGGTCGAGCGGCTCGGACGTGCCGTCCACCCGCGCGTCCACCCGGTCGACGCGCTCGAGGTAGAAGTCGGTGACGTCGGCGCCCATGTTGGTCAGGCCCCAGGCGAGGTCGCCGTTGTGCCCGATCACCACGCCCGGCATGCCCGCGAGAGCGAACCCGGTGACGTCGAACGGGCACGCGTCGGACACCTCGGCGCAGCGCAGCCCGACCTGCGACCAGATCCCGGGGGCCGACAGCCCCAGGTGCGGGTCGTTCGCGAGGATCGGCGCACCCGACGTCGTGTGCTCGCCGGCCACGACCCACGAGTTCGAGCCGACGCCGTCACCGTCGCCGACGAGGCGCGGCACGGCGGCCAGCGCGCGGTCCGCCGACGCCAGGGCGTCCTGCAGCGCCTCGCCCGTCAGGTCCAGGTCCACGTGGGCGGAGGCGGTCGGGACCGCGCCGCCACCCAGGTCGGTCGACGTCACGATGGGCAGGTTGCGGTCCTGCGGGTACGGCGGGAACAGCTCCTCGACCCGCGCGACGTCCGGCACGAACTCGTACGTCATGGCACGCGACAGCTCGCGGTCGTAGTTGGAGCGCAGGTCCCAGGCCATGGCCTTGAGCCACGCGAGGGAGTCCACCGGGTCCCACTGCTCGGGCTCCTGCTGCGGGACCCGCAGCCCCAGGACCGTGTACTCCATCGCGATCGCGCCCGGGTCACGGCCCGCGAGGTACGCGTTGACGCCGTCGGCGTAGGCCTGCAGGTGGTCCTGGGTGCCGGCATCCAGCAGGTGCCACTCCTGCTCCGCGACGCGACGCCAGCCGAGCGTGCGGATCACGCTGTCCGCGTCGATCGCGGCCTGGTCGGCGCCCACGAGCTCGGCCAGGCGGCCCGCGGTGACGTGCCGCCGGTAGTCCATCTCGAAGAAGCGGTCCTGCGCGGACACGTAGCCCTGCGCGACGAACAGGTCGCGCGGCGTCTCGGCGACGATCGCCGGCACGCCGCGGGCGTCGCGCGAGACCTCGACCTCGGCCCCCAGCGCGTCGAGCGTCTGCGAGCCCTGCACGTCGGGCAGCGGCCGGCGCACGACGAGCGCCACGACGACGAAGCCGACCAGCAGCGCGAGGACGAGGACGACGGCGACGACGACGAGCGCGGTGCGCATGCGGTGACGACGGGGCACGGGGGCAGGCTACCCGCGAGCGCGCTTGACGGGTGGCGCTAGAGTTGGCACTCGGAACCTGAGAGTGCCAACGGTGCGTCGTCCGCGGCGCGTCGTGCGGCGAGTCGCGCGCGGACCCGGGACCGGCCCGGTGCCCGTCGCCGGCCGATCGGACGGACGCCCCGCTGCGGCCGACGCCGCAGCACCTCCAGGGAGCTTCGAGGACCGCCGGGGACGCCCGGCGACGACGATCGGGAGTCACGTTGCCCACCTATGCCTACCGCTGCACCGCCTGCGACCACGCGTTCGAGGCCCAGCAGTCCTTCACCGACGACGCCCTGACGGTCTGCCCCGCGTGCGAGGGCCGCCTGCGCAAGGTCTTCTCGTCCGTCGGCGTGGTGTTCAAGGGCTCCGGCTTCTACCGCAACGACGCCCGCACGGGGTCGTCGAAGTCGACGTCCACGTCGAGCACCTCGGCGTCGTCGAGCACGTCGGCGTCGTCGAGCACGTCGAGCACGTCGGCCGACTCGGGGTCGACGTCCGGCTCGTCGGGCTCGTCGGGTTCGTCGGGTGCCGCGTCGACGTCGTCGAGCGCACCTGCCGCCTCGGCGCCCGCTGCGTCCTGACGCGACCCGCCCACAGCCCCACCTTCCGTCGGCCGCATCCACAGATCGGCCGTCCACGGGGACGTCGGTGCCGCACGCTCCCTAACGTCGCGGCATGGCACTCCTGAGTCCGGCGGACGGCCGGCACGACGCCGACCGCGAACGGCCGCCCCCGCTCCCTCACACGCGCGCGCCGACGCGCCTGCGGGTGCGGTCGACGCTGTGGCGGCTGCGTGTCGCCCTGGCGGCACTGTGCCTGGGAGCCGCGGCGGCCGCCGGCGTCCACGCACTGCGACCCCCACCGGCCGCGACGGTCCCCGTGGTCGTGCTCGCACGCGACGTCCCGGCAGGCAGCACGCTCGCGGCGGCGGACGTCGTCGTCGCCGACGTGCCACCCGCCGCCGCCCCGGCCGGTGCGCTCACCCGCGCCGGCGACGCGCACGGCCGGGCCACCGCGGTGGATCTCCCGGCCCGGCAGCCGCTCACCCCCACGCTGCTCGCGGACACCACCCTGACGGGACCGCCCGGCACCGTCGTCGTCGCGGTACGGCTGGACGACCAGGCCGTCGCCGCCCTCCTCGAGCCGGGGCTGCACCTCGACCTGGTCGCCGCACGTCTCGAGGGCGGTGCGGGCGAGACGGTCGCACGCCGAGCCCTCGTGCGCCCCGCGCCGGCAGGCGGCGACGAACCCGGCGGCCTGCTGGGCGGCGCCGCTGGCGACGACGGCGGGCGGCCCGTGCTCGTGGCCGTCACCCCCGCGGAGGCCGTGCGTCTGGCCGAGACGTCGGTCTCAGCCCGGATTGTCGCCGTCGTCGTGCCATGATCGAGGAAGGACGTCGAGCGGTCGCTGCCGTCGGGGAGGTCGGATGTCGGAGAACACGCGAGGGAGCCTGCGAGGCGCAGGTGACCTGATCAAGTCCGTGGGTGACAGCTCCCACGTCAAAGGCATGGCCAAGGTGTTCCAGGGGTTCAAGGACTTCATCTCGCGCGGAAACGCGGTCGAGCTGGCCGTCGGCGTCGTCGTCGGTGCCGCGTTCACCTCGGTCATCAGCGCCCTGCAGGACGCGTTCATCAGCCCGCTGATCGGGTGGATCTTCGGCAAGCCCAACCTCGAGGACCTCTGGGACATCGGCCCGTACACGTGGCGCACGCCCGGGCCGGGCGAGGACCCGATCGCCGCCATCCAGGTCGGCGTCATCCTCAACGCACTGATCCAGTTCCTCATCACCGCCGCCGCGATCTACTTCCTCATCGTGCTGCCGCTCAACGCGCTCGCCGCACGCCGCAAGAAGGGCCAGGAGGACGAGCCCGAGGCCCCGGCGGAGGACGTCCTGCTGCTGCAGGAGATCCGCGACCTCCTGTCGCAGCGCCTGACACCCGCGATCGCCAACGACACGACCCCGTCCCCCGGTGACACGGGCACCTTCCCGCCGCCACCGCCCGCCCCCGGCGCGCCGGGGACCACAGGGACATCGGGAACAGGGACGCCTCCCGGCATCCCCCCGACCATCTGACCGGCCCTTCAGCCCCACCCCGCCGCGAGAGGTCGATCAGCACCGCCCGCACTCACCAGTGCGGGGGCTTCTCCCGCCGCAGCCGGTCGTCGTTCGACGTCGGCTCCTCACGGCCCCAGCCGCGATCGGAGTCGTCTGCCGACCGTGTGGCGCGCCACAGGTCGTCGGTGCCGGCCCCTGGCTGCGCCGATGATCGGGCAGGGGTCGTGGACGCCGCCTGCGTGCCGCCGGACACGGTCGAGCCCACCTGGTGACCCGTCGCGTCCGGGACGCTGTCGGCACCCGGCTCGGCATCCTCGCAGGAGAGCGCAGGCAGCACCGACCGCAGGACGGACTCATCCGCGCCGACGGTGCCAGGAGGTCGCACGGCTCGGCGCGGCCGACGCGGTTCACGGCTCATGCGTCCGATCCTCGCACCGCTCACGACGTGCCTGTACCGGTGCGCCGACACCGGCTCCGTCGTGCTCGGCGTCGCCAGGACCGGACGGCGCACACCGTCCGATGACGGGCTGGATCGACCTCTCTCACCGAGACGAGGGCTGGAACGACCTCTCGGCGTGGGGGGTCAGGTGTAGGCGCGGGTGACCGCTGCGCGGACCGCGGAGTCGACGCGGTGGCTGCGCCGGGTGACGCCGAGCTCGGCACGCAGGGCGTCGGCCAGGTGCTCCCGGCTGCGCTCGACGCCGTCGGACCGCAGCCAGCGCACGAGGTCGTCGAGCTGGTCGTCGCTGTACGCGTTGATCGGCAGACCGGCGCGCACGTCCGGACGCGGCGCGGTCCGCACCGGCAGCACGAGCTGCTCGGCCGCCACCGGGGTGTCGACGGCTGCCTCGGCCGGCGCGGGCGCCTCGGCGGACGAACCCGCGGGCGGACGTGCCAGCCAACGCGGACCGCTCGCCGACGTCGCACCCGTCGCACCCGTCGCGACCACGGGCGTCACCCCCGTCGGGGTCCGCACCACGGGGACCGCACCCGTCGGCGGTGCGACCGTGGGCACCGCACCCGTCGGGGTCCGCACCACGGGCACCGCACCCGTCGGCGGCCCGACCACGGGGACCGCACCCGTCGCGGCGGGCGGCGCACCCGTGGTGGCGAGACCGGCGACGTGCGGGCGCACGGGCCGGCTGTCGTCGTCACCGACCTCGGCCGGCACCTGGACGGGGGACGCGACCGGTGCCGCGGCCGACGGACGCCGCTCATCGAGCGCCGCGTGCACGGCGCGGCGGATGCGGTCGACCTCGGCCTGGGGGTCGAGGAACGCGGCGGCGGACCACACGCGCACGACGGACCAGCCGAGACGTTCGAGCCGGTCACCGACGAGCCGGTCGCGCACGCGCACGCTCGGTTCGCCGACGTACGCGTCGTCGTCGGTGAGCACCGCGACGAGCATCTCGTCGGGCAGGTCGGGGTGCCCCACGACGAGCGGGATGCGCGCGCCGCCCGGCACACCGTGGTCGACGTCGACGACCAGGCCGTGCCGCCACAGCCGCTCGGCGAGGTCGAGCACGAGCCGGTCGGGGTCGGCGCCACCGGTCGGACGCTCACCCGCGGGCAGCCCCGCGGACTGCGCACCGCGCTCGGCGGCGAACCGCAGGACGTCGGCCAGCAGACGCGGCCCGGCGCCGCGCAGACGCTCCGGGTCGAGGTCGTCCCCACGGAAGCACGAGACGACCGTCAGGCGGTGCCGGGTCGAGCCCAGCGCGTCGAGCAGCAGGCCCTCACCGCCGGGCCGGCTGACGGGTCCGAACGTGTGGAGCACGCGCCGGTGGGGGGTGCGGCCGAGGCCGACGGACAGGATGACGGCGTCGCGGCGCAGGCCGCCGACGTTCGCGACGTCGACGACGAGGAACGGGTCCGCCCGGCCGGCGTCGAAGAACGCGGCGAGCGCGGGGTTGTCACGGACCTCCGCCATCACGGTCTCCCGCACCGCGTCGGCGTGCCGCGCAGTGAGCGTCACGACGGCCAGCGACTCGTCCGGGTGCTGCAGGACGTGCTCGACGACCAGCTCGAGGACACGCTCGACCTCGGCCGGGGTCGAGTCGACCATGCTGCTCGCGGGGTCGGGCATGCCGGTGCCGTCGACGGTCACGAGGTCGACCAGAGGCTGCGACGCCGGCAGCGGCGTCGGGACGAGGACGCCCTCGTAGCCGTGCTCGGCGAGGAACCGCGTGAGGTACGGGTCGCGCCGTGACGCGTCGGCGTGCAGCGCGACCGACGGCAGCACGTCCGCGAGCTCGCGCACCGCGCTGCCGGACGCGCACCGTGCGTCCCCCACGACGACGACCTGGCGGCCGCGCGCGATCGCGGGCAGCGCGGCCTCGATCGGCAGGTGTGCGGCGGCGTCGACGACGACGAGGTCGACGGTGCGCGACGCGGGCAGCACCTGCGCGACCAGCATCGGCCCCGCGACGAGCACCGGGCGCAGCCGCCGCGCCAGGTCGGGGTACCGCGAGACGGTGTCCCGCAACGACGCCATGCGGTCCTCGACGAGCTCGGCGAACAGGCTCTCGGCCTGGTCCCGGTGCCGGCGCACGGCCGACGCGATCCGTCCGAGGGCTGCCGCGAGCACCGGTGCGGTGCGGCTGACGACGTGCCGGCGGTCGAGCTCGGCGTACCGGCCGGACAGCTCACCGAGCGCCGCGCCGTCGTACCCGGCCAGCGCCGGGTCCGCGGCCAGCACGTGCTCGAACACGGTGCTCCACCAGGCGAGGTCCAGCTCGGCGGGTGCCTGCGCGGGGGCGACGCGGCGCGCGGCGAGCTCGTCGACGAGGTCGCCGAGCCCGGCCGCGCGCAGGCCGTGCAGCAGCTGCGTGCGCTCGGGCAGGGACTCGAGCGCCGCGGCACCGGACCGCAGCCGCGCGAGCCGCTCCCGCAGCTCGTCGAACGGCGTGACCGACAGCCGTCCGCCGACGGGTGTCGTGGCGAGCACCTCGGCGACGCCCTCGATGTCCTGCCGCACCGCGCGGTGCTCGTCCTCGATGACCTCGAGGCTCTCGGGCAGCCGCGGCCAGCCACCGGTGGGGCAGTGCGCCTGCCACACCTCGCGACGCTCCTGCACCTCGATGAGGGCGCCGTGCAGGTCAGCGACGGGGCGGCCGGGGCGCAGCATGTCCTTCGCCTGCTTGCGCAGCCGGCGGCGCACCCAGAACCCCATGGGGACGCCCTGCTCCTCGCGCCACTGCTTGGTGGCGGTCGCGGCGACCAGGTCGGCCGCCGTGCGCTCGAACACCAGCGGCTGGAACACGTCGAGGCACGCACGCACGCCGTCGAGCATGCGCAGCTGCTCGGCCCACTGGTCGAGCGTCGTCGCACGCGTCAGCCCGGTCTCCGTCGCGACCTGCGCGACGCGCTCGACGAGGAGCGGCAGCGTGACGTCGAGCAGCCGGTCGAGCCGGCGGCGCACGACCTCGGCGTCCGCGGACGTGCGCAGGTCGGCGCCGTACCACGGCGTGTCCTGGGGCCGCAGGGAGAACGCCCCCAGCTCACCGGCACGCACGAGGTCGGCGGCGAGCCGGGTGCGGCTGGCGGGGTCGAGCGCGCGGGCCACGTCGGGGCTCAGCCGCACGGTCGTGGCGGGCGTGGGCCGCGTGGCGGTGAGCCGCGCGAGCTCCTGCAGCGCGTCGTACGCCGAGGCGCCCCACGGTTCACGCGGCACGTGCAGCGCGTCGACGTACCCGCGCAGCCGCTCGCGGTGCTCGACGAGCGGGACGCGGACGGCCTGCACGGCGTCGGTGTCCACGACCGGGGGCTCGAGCGTCATGGCGCCGAGCAGCCGACGCGCGGCAGCGGTCCGCCAGCCGGCGTGCGGCTCGACGTCGAGCACGATCTCGCCCAGGCCGAGCCGCCGCAGCCGGTCGACGAGCGACACGGCGGCGCGTCGGTGGCCGGGCACGTACAGCACGGTGCGTCCCTCGGCGGCCGCGTCGGCGACGATCGCGGCGAGCGTCCCCGTGACGTCGGATCCCGTGGGCGCGTCGACGAAGACGTGGGTACCGGTGGCGACGACGTCGAGCACGTGCTGCTGCGCGGGGTCGAGGTCGCCGACGCCCCGCTCGAGCGCCGGGTCGCGGTCACCGGTCACCGGTGCCGGGAGCGGCACGTCGAGGGCCGTACGCGCGTCGTCGAGCCCGGCCAGCGCGCGGACCACGTCGTGCCGCTCGAGGGTGTCGACGAGCTGGTCGAGGTCGTCGACGATGACCTGGCCCGGGTGCACGAACGTGCCGACGACGACGCGCTCGACGAGCGTGAAGTCCTCGAGCACGGCCTCCCCGAGCGACGCCAGCCGCTGCAGCGCACCGCGCGGGTCGAACCCGGCGCCGGTGAACGTGCCACGCGCGACCGCCGCGGGGTCCAGCAGCGCACCGTGCCCGCGCAGCGCGCGGGCCAGCACCGGGTTGACCTCGATCGCAGGTTCGAGCTCGAGCTCGTAGTCCCCTTCGCCGGTGCCGCGGGCGCGCAGCCCGACCGGCCGCAGCAGCACCGGTGCGCGCACGGTCCGCACGGCGGGGTCCTGACCGTCTGCCCCGGTGGGCCGGCCGGTGACCGTGCGGGCGCGCCGGGTGACGTGGGCGAGCGCACCGACGTCGTCGGACGCGAGGTCGGCACTGGACCGGTCGGTCCAGGTGGCGACGCCGATCGCCAGGGACGTCGACGCGATGCCGTAGCGCTGCGTGTAGCCCGCGGCGCGCACGCTCACGGCGCGGGCGCGGCGGCGCGCGGCGGACAGCGCACCGGGCTCGCGCACGAGGTTCGACAGCCGCGTCGGACGACCGGCGAAGAGCTGGGCCATGCCGGACGGGTGGGCGGACGACAGGTCGAGAGCGGCGTCGCCGAGCTGGTCGACATCGGCCAGGGTCGAGGCACCGGCGGCCTCCGCGAGGGCCGAGCGCCACGTGGCGAGGGCGCCCTCCATCAGCTCGGCGGACGACGGGGGCTCGACGAGCGCCACGGGAGGGCCGTCGGTGGCGTCGGGCCGCTCCGCCGGGGCGACGCCACCCTCGGACGGGGACGTGGTCCCGGCAGGGGCGGTCCCCGTGCCGGGGGTGCGTGCGGGAGCGGTCACCCTGGCACGGTAACCGCGCGACGGCTCGATCCCGGGGCGGCCACGCCGTGCCTGCGCGGGTTGCGTCCGGACGAGTGGCGCGCCGGACGACCCCGGAGACGACTGACGGGACGGGCCGCGTGGGCCCGTCCCGTCAGATCGGAAGTTGAAGACGGTGCGCACCGCGCAGGGGGCAGGCGATACGCACCGTCGGGTTCAAGTGTGCGCCATCGCGCCATGTTGGTCAACTGTCCAGGCAGGGCCGTCAAGGTGAAATCGACGACCCCCGCCGGTGCCGGCCGCGGTTCCGCACAGCGCGCCGCGCGGGCCGTTCCCCCGGTTTTCCCGCTTACGCTGGGGCGGCAGGACGGACGGGAGTGAGGATGCAGGTGCGCCGCAGCGCGACCACGGTGTGGTCGGTCGCCGCCGTCGTCTACCTCGTCGCCGTCGTGCACCGCACAGCGCTGGGCGTCGCGGGCGTCGAGGCGATCGACAGGTTCGCCCTCGGCGCGACCGGTCTGGCGATGTTCTCCGTTCTGCAGCTCGGGGTGTACGCAGCCCTGCAGATCCCGGCCGGGCAGGCGCTCGACCGGTTCGGGGCACGCGCACTCATCACGACCGGGTCGGTCGTGATGGCGCTCGGCCAGGGCCTGCTCGCGCTCGCGGAGGACGTCCCGACGGCGCTCGTCGCACGCGCCCTCATCGGTGGGGGCGACGCCGCGATCTTCATCAGCGCGTGCCGGCTGATCGCGCAGTGGTTCCCCCCGCGACGCGTGCCCGTGATGGTTCAGGTCACGGGGCTGGTCGGGATGACCGGCCAGATCGTCTCGGCCCTGGGGGTCGCCTGGGTGCTGCACGCGCACGGCTGGGGCACGACGTTCGGCACCCTCGCGCTCGTGGGCGTCGCCGCGGCGCTCGCCGCGGCGACCGGTCTGGCCCCACGACCCGCTCGGGAGCAGGACCGGGCCGACCGCGAACGGTTCGTCCACGCGGTACGCGCCGCCGCGCTGCCCGCCGGGACGCGCCTGGGGTTCTGGTCGCACTTCCTCACCCCCTTCTCGTTCAACGTGGTCGCGATGCTCTGGGGCGTGCCGTTCTTCGTCACCGCGCAGGGGCGCACCCCGGGCGAGGCGGGCCTGCTGCTCACGGTCATGACCCTGTCCGCCATGACCGTCGGCCCGCTCATCGGCCAGTGGACGTCCCGGCACCCGCTGCGCCGGTCGTGGGTCGTGCTCTCGTCGGCCGCCGCGACGCTCG
>Ga0233375_1001253_pt1 | contig 11678 bp, 8 predicted proteins | sample ElkDunMinimDraft_10_FD_191539 | JGI IMG/M metagenome (GOLD analysis project Ga0233375, IMG submission 191539) | Fecal eukaryotic communites from dung pellets of Tule Elk in California, USA - Elk Dung E16 | ecosystem: Host-associated > Mammals > Digestive system > Large intestine > Fecal | place... | reverse complement strand
AGGGGTGCACAGACAAGCGCACCGGGCCTGGTCGGGGGGGAGGACCAGGCCCGGTGCGGTCTGTGGGTCGACGTCCCGTGGGGGCCGACCGGGACCGGGGTGCTCCGAGGAGCGCCGCGCGGGTTCGTGCCGTTATGTCTAGGGATGCTACGCGAACGTGGCGTCCCGTGGGTGAAAATTCACCGAGAAGATCTTACGAGTGTGCCCAGTGGCGCTGCTGTGCCGCGGGACCGGGGGCCCACGTGTGCGGGACGACCTGGTTGGTCTCGATGTCGGTGAGCTCGGCCGCGTACACGATCGCCTCGTAGACGCCGGCCTCGACGCGCTCGAGGTGCAGCCGCTCGGCCCGCTCGATGTCGTCGCCCAGGTGCGAGATGCGCGCCACGACGTACCGCTGCGCGTCCTGCCACTGGTCGACCACGCGGACGGACAGGCCGTTCCACCGGGCCGTCAGGTCCAGCTCGAACAGCTCGGTGACGTCCTCCCGGGCCACGCGCCGGTACCAGCGGCCCGACGGTGACTGGTGGAACCCGGTCTCCGCGAGCGGCGGGTTGGCCAGCGCGAGCACGACCGTGTGCCCGCCGTCGACCACGTCCGCCTCGAGGTAGGCGCCGTGCCACTTGGCGACGGGCCCGACGCACCGCGACAGCGACGCGAGGGCCGGGCGCGGCGCCCCCAGCTGTGTCACGGTCCATCCGGTCCCGACGTCGCCGTAACGGGCCAGCAGCGTCGAGGTCCCGTCGTCGTGCACGCGGATCAGCTCGGCGCCGGGCGGGATGCGGGAGTGCCGCAGCCACCACAGCGGGACGATGTAGCCGGGCACGTCGCGGTACTGCAGCTGCGGTGACGACTCGAACCGCAGGATGTCGATCGAGCGGTCGTAGGGGCTGAACGGCGACCCGGGGTAGCCCAGGCCGTGCACCTCGAAGAGCTGGGCCGGCGTGGTCGCGAACGCCACGTCCTCGGCCCGGACCACGTAACCGGCGATGCGGTCGTGCCCCTGGGTCAGGTGCGCATGGGCGAGCGACGGTGTGATCGCCTTCTGCATCAGTGTCACGTGTGGCTTCCTTGCCGGATCGGACCGAAGGGGAGAATTCCGACGACGTCGACGATTCTGACCCCATCCAGGGCGCGTGTCCAGGTGTCGAAACGTCTCGACGGGGACCGCTCCCACTCCCGAGCCCCGGATTAGGCCGTCCGAGTGACGCATCCGGGGGACGTTCCAGCAGTGATCCGGGCGAAACCGGCGCCTCGTTACTCCAGATGGGTGACGAGCGAGGCAGCCAGACCGGTGTACGACGCGGGCGACAGGTTTCGCAGTCGCTCGGTCACGTCGGCGGGCAGCCCGAGCCCGTCGACGAACTCGCGCATGTCCTGCGCGGTGAGGCGGTGGCCGCGCGTGAGCTCCTTGAGACGCTCGTAGGGGTTGTCCATGCCCGGGACGCCGGCGACGGACGCCGCACGCATCGCCGACTGCACCGCCTCGCCCAGCACCTCCCAGTTGCCGTCGAGCTCCCGGGCCAGCATCGCCTCGTCCACCGACAGCGCACGCAGCCCGCGGCGCACGTTGTCGATCGCGAGCAGGGAGTGGCCGAACGCGGGGCCGATGTTGCGCTGCGTCGTGGAGTCCGTCAGGTCGCGCTGCAGGCGGCTCGTGACGAGCGTCGAGGCGAGCGTGTCGAGCAGCGCGCACGAGATCTCGAGGTTCGCCTCGGCGTTCTCGAAGCGGATGGGGTTGACCTTGTGCGGCATCGTCGACGAGCCCGTCGCCCCCGCGACGGGGATCTGCGTGAACACGCCCCGGCTGATGTACGTCCACACGTCGGTCGCCAGGTTGTGCAGCACCCGGTTGAAGCGCGCGACGTCGGCGTAGAGCTCGGCCTGCCAGTCGTGCGACTCGATCTGCGTGGTCAGCGGGTTCCACGTCAGGCCCAGGTGCTCGACGAACGTGCGCGAGACCATCTGCCAGTCCGCGTCGGGCACGGCGGCCAGGTGCGCGCCGTACGTGCCCGTCGCGCCGTTGAGCTTGCCCAGGTACTCGTCGGAGGCGATGCGGCGCAGCTGGCGGCGCAGCCGGTGCGCGAGGACTGCGATCTCCTTGCCCAGCGTGGTGGGCGTCGCCGGCTGGCCGTGCGTCAGCGCGAGCATCGGGACGCCCGCGTGCTCGGCCGCCAGGGCCGCGACCTCGTCGGACAGCGCGACCGCCGCGGGGAACCAGACCTCCTGGACCGCGCCGCGCACCATGAGCGCGTACGACAGGTTGTTGACGTCCTCGCTGGTCAGCGCGAAGTGCACGAGCTCGTTGACCTGGGGGAGCACGGTGTCGGGGCGCAGGGCCCGCGGGGCGGCGGCGATGCGGCGCTTGAGGAAGTACTCGACGGCCTTGACGTCGTGCACGGTGGTCCGCTCGATCTCCGCGAGCTCGGCGATCTCGGCCGCGCCGAACGTCGCGACGACGTCGCGCAGGTACTGCTCCTCGTCCGGCGCCAGCTCGGGTGCGCCGGGGACGACGCCGTGCGCGGTGAGGTGGATGACCCACTCGACCTCGACCTCGACGCGCGCCCGGTTCAGCGCGGCCTCCGACAGGTGGTCCACCAGCGGCGCGACCGTCGGGCGGTAACGCCCGTCGAGCGGCCCGAGCGCGATCGGCGGGGTGACGTCGGCGAGGGGGACGCGGGGGGCGGGGGCGTCGTCGAGCGGCATGGGGTCAGTGTCCCAGAGCGCCGCCCGGCGCGAGCCGCCGTCCACCCCAGCCCCCGCCCGCCACGGCAGCCGTCATCCGCCGACGGACAGGGTCACGGCGCCACGGACGGGCGCGCGCCCCCATCCGTCGCGCCGCGTACCGGTCCGTCGGCTGCGGCGGGTGGGTGGTGGGCGTGGGTGCGGTGGCGGGGGTCGGTCAGGTCGCGGCGGCGCCGGGTCAGCGTCGCGTCGAGGCCGTCACCGTGAACTTCGGGTCCCGACCCACCTGCCGTGTCGGGCCGACGACGTGCTCGAGCGTCGGCCGGTAGTGCAGGTGCGAGTTCCACACCGCCCACAGCTGCCCGCCGGGGCGCAGGACGCGTGCGGCGTCGTCGAACAGGACGCGCGCGACCTGGGGGGCGATGGCCGCGCCGACGTGGAACGGCGGGTTGAGCAGCACGAGGTCGACGCTCGCGTCGGGGATGCCGACGGTGCCGAGGGCGCGGGTGACGCGGACCCGGTCGGCGACGCCGTTCGCCTCGATCGTGGCGCGGGCCGACGCGACGGCCGCCGCGGACTCGTCCGTCGCGATCACGTCGAGACCGGGCCGCAGCCGCGCGAGCGCGACGGCCAGCACGCCCGTGCCGCAGCCCAGGTCCACTGCGGTGCCGGTGGTCGGCGGGACCCCGTCGAGGTGCGCGAGCAGGGCGCGCGTCCCGATGTCGATGCTCGTGCCGGCGAACGCGCCGCCGTGCGCGCACACCACGAGGTCACCGTGCCCGGCCCACGCGTGCGTCGCACGCTCGGGCCAGCGCCGCGTCGGACGCTCAGCCGCCGGGCGCGGGGACGACGCCACCAGCGCCCGCGACTTCTGCCGCGCGAGCCGCGCCTCGACGACGGCCAGGTACCGGGCGAGGACGTCGTTCATCGCGGTCGTCATGTGCTTGACCCGCCCGCCGGCGACGACGACGACCGACGGGTCCGCGTGCTCCGCGACCAGTGCGGCGACCTCGTCGAGTGCGTCGAGGGACCTCGGCAGCTGCAGCAGCACGACACGTGCACCGGCCACCAGGTCGGCGGTGAGCCCGTGCGACGTGAACCCGTCGATCCCCAGGCGTGCGGCGTTCTCGTGCAGCGCGCGCTCGCCCGTCAGGCGGTCCTGGTGCGTGCGGACGCCGGTGACGCCGTGCCGCGCGATCGCGCCGAGCGTCAGTGCGCCGTAGCGGTCGCCGATCACCACGACCGTCCCCTCGGCCGCCCCCGAGAGCAGCGGCGCGGCCTCGTCGAGGATCAGCCGGTCGCTCGCGTCGACCGCGTAGAGGTTCGGTGCCTCGAGGTCGGGGTGGCGGCGCAGGTCGTCGAGGACGTCGCTCATCGCGCACGCCGGGGTCGGGTCATCAGGTCGAGGCTAGCAACGCGGGGGTGGGCGGCCGTGCCGGGGATGCGCCGGGGGCGGCGCCCTCGCTGCCGGGTCGGGCGTCCCGTCGTCACCGTCCCGTCGTCACCGTCCCGTCGTCACCGGCCCGTCGTCGAGAAGTGCTGGTAGTCGATCGGCCGCGTCCAGTGGCCGCCCCACAGCCAGCCCTGCTCGGCGAACGCGGTGACGACGACGTCACCGTCGTGGATGACACCGGGCAGGTCGGGGCGGTCGACGAACGGCGCACCCGAGGGCGGCAGCACCAGGCTGTCGCGCACGTACGGGTTCTCGACCGGGTTGACGTCGATGGCGCGGCCGTACGAGTGCTCGGACCAGCCCGTGCCGCCGGTGACGGCGCGGCAGTTGAAGGCGGACGTGTTGTCGGCGGCCATCGACGCGTCGTCGTCGGCCCCGAAGTCGTCGACGAGGCGCATCGAGGCGATCGGGAAGCCCGCGTCGAAGAGGTCCCGGAAGACCTCGACGATGCCGTCGGCCAGGTCGGCGTGCACGACGAGCTCGCCGTGCACCACCCGGCCGGTCATGTCGTGGTGGGTCAGGCGCACGTACCGCAGGTCCTCGAGCGGCACCGGGCAGCCGGGCCGCCACGACGCCTGCATGCGCTCGGCGAGGCGCGGCGTGATGGGGGAGACGGACGCGTGGTAGCCGTGCGGCGGGTGGTGCGGCCCGGGCGGACGGGGTGGGGTCGGGCGGGGGTGGCGGTGGGCGGGGGCCGCCTCCGGTGCCGGTACGGCGCCCGGCGGGGCGCCTGCCTGTGCCGCGCCCGCGCCCGCCGCCACGAGTGCGAGTCCCACCACCGCCGTCAGGATCCCCCTGTGCCCCATCTGCCCACTCTGGCGCGCCGGTGGGGGCAGGGCAAGGGCCTCGCGGCAGGCGTGGCGGCATGCCCCAGCCGCGGGCCCCGGCCGTGAGGTGGGCGGACGTGATCGCCTCGATGTCCTGGGTTCCGTCGACGTCCATCGCGACGCGCGTCTCGGCGTGCCTGTGGTGCGTGTGCATCGCGACGTCGTGGGCGGGCGCGAGACGGTGCGTGCCGTCGGGCAGGCGCAGCACCGACAGGTTCGTGGCGTGGGCGTCGGTGTTCCCGATCGCCGCGTTGAACGCCGTGAGCGCGAGCAGCCCGTCCAGCGGGACGCCGAGCCGCTCGAGGCGCGCCACGAACCTGGCCCGACACACCCGCCCCACCCGGAGGTACCGGACACCCGGCGCGCGGCGCGTCCCGCCCTGCGCGCCGCGTGCGCACGTCGTGGCTACAGTCCCCCCGTGCAACGGAGCCGAACGGGCCGTCCGCCGTGGGTCTGGGTGGTCCTGCTGGGCCTCACCGGACAGCTCGCCTGGACGGTCGAGAACATGTACCTCAACGTGTTCGTGCACGACACGATCACGGACTCCCCGACGGTGCTGGCGACGATCGTCGCGGCGAGCGCCGTGGCCGCGACGGCGGCGACGCTGCTGGCCGGGGCGTGGTCGGACCGGGTGGGCCGGCGGCGCACGTTCATCGCCGGCGGGTACGTGCTGTGGGGGGCCAGCACGGCGGCGTTCGGACTGGTCGGCGTCGACACCGCGGCGTCCCTGGCGCCCGCGTTCGACGCGGTCCTCGTGGCGGTCGTCGGGATCGTGCTGCTCGACTGCGTCATGAGCGTGTTCGGGGCCACCGCCAACGACGCGGCGTTCAACGCGTGGGTCACCGACTCCACCGACGCGTCCAACCGTGGCCGGGTCGACGGCGTGCTCGCGACGCTGCCGCTGCTGGCGATGCTGCTGGTGTTCGGCGCGCTCGACCCGCTGACGCGCGACGGCCGCTGGTCGGTCTTCTTCGCGGTCGTCGGCGGGGCCACGATGGTGGTCGGCGTCGTCGCGTGGTTCGGGCTGAAGGAGGCCCCGACGCCGCGCCCCGGCGGCACGTACCTCGCGAGCGTCGTGCACGGGCTGCGGCCCCGCACGGTGCGCGCGCAGCCGCGGCTGTACGTCGCGCTGACGGCGTGGGCCGTGCTCGGCACCAGCACGCAGGTGTTCATGCCGTTCCTCATCATCTACGTGCAGCGGTACCTCGACATCGACGGGTACCCGATCGTGCTGGCGTCGGTGCTGCTGGGCGCCGCGGTCGTCAGCGTGCTGGGCGGGCGCGTGCTGGACCGCATCGGGCCGCACCGCGCGATCCTCCCCGTGATGGCGGTGTACGCCGTCGGTCTCCTGCTGATGTTCCCCGCGCGGGGCATGCTCGCGGTCATCGGGGCGGGCATCGTCATGATGTCGGGGTTCATGCTGGGGGTCGCGGCCATCTCCGCGACCGTGCGCAACCTGACCCCACCGGACCGTGCGGGCCAGGTGCAGGGGCTGCGGATGGTGTTCGCCGTGCTGATCCCGATGGTCGTCGGGCCCTTCCTCGGGGCCGCCGTCATCACGGGCGCCGACGAGACGTACGTCGACCTGGGCGTCGTCAAGCAGGTGCCGACGCCGTGGATCTTCGTCGCGGCGGCGGTCGTCGCGCTGCTCGTCGTCGTCCCGGCGCGGCGGCTGCGCGACGCGCCCGTGCCCGTCCCCCTGGCCGTGCCCGACGAGACCCCTGACGTGGAGGTGCCCTCGTGATGACCCCCTGGGGCGAGACCCTGGACCCCGACGCGGTCCTGCCCGAGCACCCGCGCCCGCAGCTCGTGCGCGACCCCTACCTCAACCTCAACGGCCGCTGGGACCACGCGTTCACGCACGCGACCGACGAGCAGGTCCCGCAGACCTGGGACGGGCCGATCCTCGTCCCGTTCTCGCCCGAGGCCCCGCTGTCCGGCGTCGGCCGCACGCTGCAGCCCGACGAGGCGCTCTGGTACCGGCGGACGTTCGCCCTGCCCGAGGGGTTCGTGCGCGACCGGGTGCTGCTGCACCTGGGCGCCGTCGACCAGGACGCGCAGGTGCGGGTCGACGGCGTCGACGTCGGCGGGCACCGCGGCGGGTACCTGCCGTTCACGCTCGACGTCACCGACGCGCTCGCGGACGGCGCCGAGCACGAGGTCGTGGTGCGGGTCCGCGACGTCACCGACACCTCCTGGCGCAGCCGCGGCAAGCAGAGGCTCGAGCCGGGCGGCATCTGGTACACCCCGCAGTCGGGCATCTGGCAGACCGTGTGGCTGGAGTCCGTGCCGGCACGGTGGGTGGACCGGCTGGTCCTCACGCCGGACCTGGCGACGGGTGAGGTCGAGGTGACGGTCGTCGCGGGCGGGGGCGCCGGCGAGGCGGAGGTCACGGTCGCGGCCGACGGGCGCGAGGTCGTGCGTCGCACCGTCCCGACGGACGTCCCGACGCGCCTGCCCCTGGGCGACGACGTGCGCACCTGGAGCCCGGACGACCCCTACCTGTACGACGTCGAGGTCACCCTCGGCGACGACCGCGTGACCAGCTACGTCGGCATGCGCTCGTTCGGCGTCGGCCCCGACGCGCACAGCCGGACGCGCCTGCTGCTCAACGGTGAGCCGTACCTGCACGCGGGCCTGCTCGACCAGGGCTACTGGCCCGACGGCCTGTACACCCCGCCGTCGGACGCCGCGATGGTCCACGACATCCGCACCGCGAAGGACCTGGGCTTCACGATGCTGCGCAAGCACATCAAGGTCGAGCCGCTGCGCTGGTACCACCACTGCGACCGGCTCGGGATGCTCGTCTGGCAGGACATGGTCAACGGCGGGCGGACGTACCACCCGGCCGTCGTCACCGCGCCCGTGCTCACCCCGCTGCGGCTGTCCGACTCCCGGTACCGCGCGTTCGGCCGGCAGGACGCCGAGGGCCGCGAGGAGTTCCTCGCGGAGACCGACGCGACCGTCGAGCTGCTGCGCAGCGTGCCGTCCGTCGCGCTGTGGGTGCCGTTCAACGAGGGCTGGGGGCAGTTCGACGCCGCGGCCGTGGCGCAGCGCGTCGCCGCGCTGGACCCCACGCGGCCCGTCGACCACGCGTCGGGCTGGCACGACCAGGGCGCGGGGGACGTCGTCAGCCGGCACGTCTACTTCCGTCCCTACCGGCTGTCGCGCGCCGACGCCGCCGACGCGCGCGCCGCGGTCCTCTCGGAGTACGGCGGCTACTCGCACCGCGTCGAGGGCCACACGTGGTCCGACAAGGAGTTCGGGTACCGGCGCATCCGCGACCGCGACGCCTTCGAGCGCGCGTACCTGCGGCTGCAGCACGCGCAGGTCGGGCCGGCGGTCGACGACGGGCTCGCGGCCTTCGTGTACACGCAGCTCGCGGACGTCGAGGAGGAGACCAACGGGCTCCTGACGTACGACCGGCGGGTGCTCAAGGTGGACGCCACCGCCGTCCGGACGTCCAACGAGCGGCTGCGCGCCCGCCACGACGCGGCCGCGGGTGTCGCCGCCGCCCGTCCGGTCCGCGTCACCGAGCGCGAGATCACCGCCCCCGTGAGCCTCACGCTGCCCGACGGCCGCCTGAACCCGGACGCGGTCGGCTGGACCCGCACCCCGCTGGTCGACACCGACGGCATCGGCCACGGCGCGCGCGGCCGGGGCCGCAACAAGCGTTGGGAGTACTGGGCGGTCACCACCCCGACGCACGTCGTCGCGGTCGTGACCTCCGCGCTCGACTACGCGGCCGTGCACGGCATCTGGGTGCTCGACCGCGCCACGGGCGAGGCGGTGTCGCACGACGCGATCGGCGCGCTCACCGGCTCCGTGCGGCTGCCCGGCACGCTCGGAGGCGGGAAGGTCCGCACCAGCACGCGCCAGGTGAAGATCGCGATCGACGAGGTCACCGGCGGCACCCGGCTGCGCGCGGTCGGCCCGCGGGTGCGCGTCGACGTCGTCGCCCACCGGCCCGACGGGCACGAGTCCCTGGGCGTCGTCGTGCCCTGGTCCGACACCCTGTTCCAGTACACCGTCAAGGACGTCGCCCGCCCCGCCACGGGCACCGTGCAGGTCGACGGGATCACGTCCGACGTGCCCGCCGGGGAGTCCTGGGCGACGCTCGACCACGGCCGCGGGCGCTGGCCCTACGACGTGCGCTGGAACTGGGGCGCCGGGTCGGGGGTCACCGACGGGCGCGTGATCGGCCTGCAGGTCGGCGGGCGGTGGACCGACGGCACGGGGTCGGTCGAGAACGCGCTCGTCGTCGACGGCCGCCTCACCAAGATCAGCGAGGAGCTCCTCTGGGAGTACGACCGCGACGACTGGCTCGCGCCGTGGCGCGTCACCGGCACCGACGTCGAGCTCACGCTCACGCCGTTCCACCTCAAGCAGTCGGTCACCGACCTCAAGGTGTTCGCGTCGCGCACCCACCAGTGCTTCGGCCACTGGTCCGGGCGGGTGCGCGACGCGACGGGCGCGTGGGTGCCGGTGCGCGACGTCGTCGGGTGGGCCGAGGACGTGCACAACCGCTGGTGACGGCCGCTGATGTCCGGGTGTATCGGACGTCCGACTCGGTGCCTCCTACGGGTGAGTGCCGGGGCGTGGCCCGGCCTCCGTCGACCGACGACGTGGCGAGAAGGAGGGTCATCATGTGCAACCGAGTCCTGCGGAGCTGCCTCGTGCTGCTCCTGGCGGTGGTGACAGGTCTGGCGTTCGCGCCTACGGCCTCGGCGCACCCCTACTGCGGCCTGGTGTGGGGGTCGCTCCCGAAGTCGGCGGGGGACATGTCCGCCGGCACCCTGACCAACGTGCGCGCCGGGAAGCACGCCTGTTACGACCGGCTGGTGCTCGACGTCGACGCGCCGCTGAGCGGCTGGTCGGTGCAGTACGTCGACCAGGTGACGGCCGACGGGTCCGGTGCCGTCGTCCCGGTGGCGGGCGGCGCGCGCCTCGCCGTCGTGGCACGCGTGGGCGTGATCCCGACCGACTCCTGGTTCGACGACGACGGGAACATCATCGACACGTCGTCGTACACGACTCTCCGCGACGTCCAGTGGGCGGGCAGCTTCGAGGCCGTGACGACGATCGGGCTCGGGGTACGGGCGCGGCTGCCGTTCCGGGCGTTCGTGCTCGCCGGACCCGGTGACGGCTCGCGCCTCGTCGTGGACGTGGCGCACCAGTGGTGCGAGTCGGGCCACACGTGCTGAGCCACGGCCGTCCCCGCGCAGCCGCTGCGTCGGGTCGTCATGTCCGTGCCGGTGGCAGCCGATAACCTGACCGGGGTCGTCCATCGGGGTTCGGCTCGCTGAGCCCTCGGAGGACCACGGTGCCGAACCGCCCCGCCAGCGCGGCGCCGGTGCTGGTCACGCTCCTGGCGGCGGTGCTGGTGGTCGTCGGGGTGCTCGCGGCGGCGCTCGTCGGACCGCTGTCGCTGCAGGCCGAGCCGGCGGCGCCCCTGCCGATGCCCACGGCGAGCGCACCGTCCGCGATGCAGCCGCCCCCACCGGCGCTCGACGAGCTGGCACTGGACCCGCCGCCCGCCGCCGAGTGGGTCGCCTGGATCGCCCGAGCCGTGCAGGTGCTGGCGGCTGCGGTCGCGGGCGTGCTGCTGTTCTGGTTGCTGCGGCGCGCGACGCGCGGGTGGCGGGTCGACCTGGGCTCGCAGGACGACGACGAGCCTCCCGGTGACGGTGAGAGCACCGAGCTGTCGGGCACCGCGGTCGCGGCGCTGCGCGAGGGCGTCGCCGCGGCGACCCGTGCGCTCGACGAGGACGTGCCCCCCGGTGACGCCGTCATCGGGGCGTGGGTCGCCGTCGAGACCGCCGCGGCCCGCACCGGCGTCGAGCGCGACCGCGCCCAGACGGCCAGCGAGTTCACCGTCGACGTGCTCGGCGCGACGCGTGCCGACCCTGCGGCGACGCAGGACCTGCTGGCGCTGTACCTGGCGGCGCGGTTCGGGTCGCAGCCCGTGACGGTCGACGACGTGCGCGCGGCGCGCGACCTGCTGGCGGTCGTGGCGCGCGGGCTCGTGCCGCGCGAGGACGCGCCCGTCGGCGGGCCGAGCGGAGAGCCGAGCGGAGAGCCGAGCGGAGAGCCGAGCGGGGAGCCGGCGCCGTGAGCCGCACGCGTGGCGCGCTCGCCGCGGTGTGGGACGCGGTGTGGCGGCCGCTGACCGTCGGCGGCGGTGTGGGCGTGGTGATGCTGCTGCTGCGCATGACGTTCTCGTCGGCCGTCGTCGTCGCGCTGGCCGCCGCGACGCTCGCCGCGATCGTCCTGCGGATCGACGGCCGGGGCGAGCCGCGCATGACGCGGACGACACCGCAGCGGCGTGACGGCGTGCGCGGCGACGTGCACGACCTGGCCTGGACGATGGTCGGCCGCGACGGGCGTGCGGGCGAGCGCGCGGTGCGCCGGCTGCGCCAGGCCGGTGCGCGCCGCATCGCGCGGCACGGCCTGGACCTCGACGACCCGGACCACGCGGACGCCGTGGCCCGGCTCGTCGGTGAGCGCGCGTACGCGACGCTCACGCACCACCGGCACCCCATGCCGTCCGTCCGCGACCTCAGCCACACCCTCGGTGCCCTCGAACGGCTGGGCGCGTCCCGCACCCGGCCGGACCCGCAGGCGACTCCCGACCCGCAGGCGCCACCCGACCCGCAGGCGCCACCCGACCCGCAGGCGCCACCCGACCCGCCGGCGTCCGCGTCGCCCCGCGTCGC
>Ga0233375_1001251_pt1 | contig 11687 bp, 9 predicted proteins | sample ElkDunMinimDraft_10_FD_191539 | JGI IMG/M metagenome (GOLD analysis project Ga0233375, IMG submission 191539) | Fecal eukaryotic communites from dung pellets of Tule Elk in California, USA - Elk Dung E16 | ecosystem: Host-associated > Mammals > Digestive system > Large intestine > Fecal | place... | reverse complement strand
GATCCCGACCCGTCGCACCCACGTCCACATCGCACCGAACAGCGCCACGAACAGGGCTTCGAGGACGCTCAGCGCGAGCCACGGCACGGTGTCGGTCGCGATCTGCGCCCACTGGATGTGGGGCAGGAAGAACGCCAGGCCCCAGACGAGCCCGACGAGCGAGTTCCACCACGCGTGGTCCCGGCGCAGAGCCAGGAACAGGGCCGCGATCCCGACGAACGCCAGGGGCCACCACCCGCGGTCGGGGAAAGCGGTGTTCGTCACGAGGCCGCCACCGGCGGCGAGAAGGATCAGCAGCCAGCGGCTCGGCTCACGGGTCGACACCAGTGCAGGGTACGCCACGTACCTGCAGGTCGGCCGGGAGACGTGGGCCGACCCGCGCGTCCTTCGTACCACGTCGCACCGCCACCGGTGAGGCCGTGTTGTCTACTGAACGCGCGGGTCGAGCCGGTGCGCATCAGGGCCCGCAGGAGGGACGGTGAGATGGTGGCTCGTTCCCCTGCGGCGCTGACGGCCGGAACACGTCTTCGAACTTACCGCCCCTCACGGTGGTGTCAATCCGAGCCCGGTGCCGCAGGCGGCAGTCGTCAGTCGAACGTGTCGTACAGCACGACGCCGTCGCGCACCGTCTGCAGGCACGTCGGGGCGGGCGCACCGTCCGTGAGGTCGGGGAGCAAGGGCGTCCCCGAGCGGGCGTCGGTGCTCCACGAGGACACCGCGGTGCCCGCGCCCTGGACCGCGAGGTGCTCGGCGCGCCATACCGCGAGGTGCGCGGGGGCGCCCACGCGCAGCTGCCCGGCTCCCGTGTGGTCGAGGCCCGCGATGCGCCAGCCCCCACGGGTGTGGGCGCGGAAGGCCGCGCGGGCGGAGATGCGCTGGTCGGGGTCGGCGTGCGACATCGCGGCCCGGACCGCGGACCACGGGTCCATGGCGGTCACGGGCGAGTCGGACCCGAAGGCGAGCGGCACGCCCGCCCCGGCAAGGTCCGCGAAGGGCGACAGGCCGGCCACGCGCGTGGCTCCCAGGCGGGAGGCGTACATGCCGTCCGGGCCACCCCACGCGGCGTCGAACGCGGGTTGGATGCTCAGGGACACCCCGAGCAGCAGCAGCGTGGACAGGGCGTTGGTGTCGACGAAGAGCGCGTGCTCGATCCGGTGCGCGGCGCGCCGGTGGACCGCGGCGCCGTCGGCCTCGGCCGCCGCGCGCAGGCCCACGAGGAACTCGTCCATGGCCCGGTCACCGATGATGTGGAACCCGCCCTGCGTGCCCACCGCGGCGACCGCGGACAGGTGGGCCGCGATCTGCTCTGCGCTCAGGTACAGGTTGCCGCGCCCGTCGGGCCCCGCCTCGCCGGGTTCGCCCGTCAGGTCGGAGTACCGGTGCCGCAGGGCCGCGGTGCGCGAACCGATCGACCCGTCGACGTTGAGGTCCCCCGCGATGCCGGCCAGCCCGGGCAGGTCGGCGAGCAGGGCGCGCGCGTCGTCGGGCGTGGCGCACAGCTCGCCGCGGTACGCGACCAGGTGCGGCAGGCCTGCCTGCGGGTCCGCGGTGAGCGCCATGAGCTCGCGCAGCCCGTCCCGTGTGTCGATCGAGGGGGCGCTGTTCTCGTGCACCGAGACGATGCCGCGACGCGCGGCGGCGTCCAGCGCGGTGCGGTAGACCGCGGTGCGACGCTCGGGGCCCATGGCGCGGGCCGCGTCGCGCGCCAGGTGGTGCGCGTCGAGCGTGACCCAGCCGGCGTCCGTCCAGCCCGGGCGCCCCTCGAGGCCGGCACGCTGCGCGAGCGTCGACGAGACGACCGCGGAGTGCACGTCGACGCGCGCCGCGTAGACGAGCGCTCCCCCGCAGGCCGCGTCGAGCTCGTGGCGCGTGGGTGCGCGGCGCTCCGGCCACTCCTGCTCGTCCCACCCGAACGCGAGCAGCACGTCGTCGGCCTGCGCGGCGGGACGGGCGAAGACCGCGGCGTGCAGCGCGTCCAGCGCAGCTGCCAGGGACGTGACGCCGGCGCTCGCGGACAGGTCGACGCCGGACAGGGCGAGGCCGGTCTCGAGGACGTGGACGTGGGCGTCGACGAAGCCGGGGGCGACGAGGGCGCCGTCGAGGTCGATGACGCGGTCGGCGCGCGCGGCGAGCCCGGCGGCGGTGTCGTCCGCGCCGATCCAGGTGATCACCCCGTCGTCGACGAGCATCGCCTCGGCGAAGGGGTCGGTCGAGGAGTGGATGACGCCGTTGCGGTACAAGGTGGAGGCCACGACACCACACGATATGCCACGGCGCACCGGGTACGCCCCTTCATGGGGTACCCGGTGCGCCGGTGACGCGAAGGTCACACGCTCGAGTAGGCCACGACCCCCCGGCGGACGGCCTCGATGGCGCGGACGGCGGTCCTGCGCATGCTGGGCGTGGGGGCTGCGGTCGCGAGCTGGTCGAGGACGTCGATGATCTGCTTGCACCACCGCACGAAGTCGCCCGCTGCGAGCTCGGACCCGCGCAGGACGGAGTCGAGGCTGCGTCCGTTGGCCCACCGGTGCACGGACCCGACGAGCCCGAGGTCGAGGGTGCCGGTCGCGTCGATGTGGTGCGCCTCCTCGAGGTCGTCGACCTCGGACCAGACGACGACCGTCGCGTCGAGCGCGCGGGCGAGCTTGCCGTCGGGGCCGCCGGGAACGTACGGCTCGCCCGGTTCGTCGCGGCGGGCCGAGAAGACGAGGGTCGAGACGACCGCGGCGAGCCCGGCGGGGTCGAGGTCGTCCCACACGCCGCGGCGCAGGCACTCGGCGAGCAGCAGGTCGTTCTCCGCGTAGAGCCGGCGCAGCCACTGCCCGGCGTCGGTGATCTTCACGTCGGGGGTGGGTGGCCGTCCGGACCGGGGCCGGGACGCGGTCGTCACCGTGCCACCGGCCGGGGTGCCGCCAGTGCCCGTGCCGGGGTCCTCGAGCGCGCCGCCCCCGGCGGGGTGCGGGTCGATCTCGAGGTAGCCCAGGCCGGTGAGGATGTCGCAGATGCGGTCGAACACCCGCGCGATGGACCCCGTGCGACCTTCGACGCGCCGCACGAGCGCGTCGTGCTCCTTCTTGAGCCGGGCCCAGCGTTCGGCCCAGCGCGCGTGGTCCTCACGCTCGGGGCAGTCGTGGCACGGGTGGGCCCGCAGCGCGGCGCGCAGGCGGCTGAGCTCCTTGTCGTCCGCGGCGGCCGAGCGCACGCGCGACCCCTTGCCGTGGGCCGGGGCGCCGGGGGTGTCGACGAACGCGCCGAGCGCGTTGCGCAGCGAGGCGGCCAGGTCGCGGCGCGCTGCGGGGACGCGCGGGTTGAACGTCTTGGGGATGCGGACCGTGCCGACGGTGCGGATACCGGACGGGGCGTCGGCCACGGTGAGCTTCTTGACGTGCTTGTCCTCGGTGAGCACCAGCGGCCGCGGACCGTCGAAGCCGCCGTCCTTGCCCGGGTCGAGGACGACGACGTACCCGGCGCGGCGGCCCGTGGGCAGCTCGACGACGTCACCCGCCCGCAGCTTCTCGAAGTCGGCGACGACCTGGGCGCGACGGTCGCGCCGGTCCGACGTCGACAGGTCCGCCTCCCTGCTCGCGATCGCGCGCCGCAGCCGCGCGTACTCGCCGAAGTCGCCGCGGTCGCACGTCATGGCCTGCGCGTACCCCTCGAGGGCCTCGGCGTGCGCCTGGGCCTGCTTGGCGAGGCCGACGACACCCCGGTCGGCCTGGAACTGCGCGAACGACGTCTCCAGGACGTCGCGGGCGCGCTCGCGACCCACCTGGGCGACGAGGTTGACGGCCATGTTGTACGTGGGCCGGAACGAGGACTTCAGCGGGTACAGGCGCTTGGACGCCAGGCCCGCGAGGGCCACGGGGTCCAGTCCCGGGTGGTCGACGACGACCGCGTGCCCCTCCACGTCGATGCCGCGACGTCCGGCACGCCCCGTGAGCTGGGTGTACTCCCCCGGGGTCATGTCGACGTGCGAGGTCCCGTCCCACTTGACCAGCTTCTCCAGGACGACGGAGCGGGCCGGCATGTTGATCCCGAGGGCGAGGGTCTCGGTCGCGAACACGACCTTGACCAGGCCCCGGCTGAACAGGTCCTCGACGATCTCCTTGAAGATGGGCAGCATGCCCGCGTGGTGGGCGGCGATGCCGCGCGCGAGGGACTCGGTCCACGTCCAGTAGCCGAGCACCGCGAGATCCTCCGCGGGCAGCGTCGCGCTGCGCTCCTGGACGATCGCGCGGATCTCCGCCTCCTGCGCCGGGGTGGTCAGGCGCAGCCCGGCGGCCAGGCACTGGGTCACGGCGGCCTCGCACCCGGCACGCGAGAAGATGAAGAAGATCGCGGGCAGCAGGCCGTCGGCGTCCAGGGCGTCGACGACGGCGAAGCGCGGGGGTGTGCGGCGCCCGCTCCCCTCGCCGGGTCCGCTGCGGTAGCCGCCGCCCGAGCGCCCACCACGACCCCGGTAGCCGCGGTCTCCCCCGCGCCCGCGTCCCGGGTAGCCGCCGTCGCGGGCGCCGCTGCGGAACGCCGCGAGCAGGTCCGGGTTGATGGGCGGGTTGACGCCCGGGGAGGTGGGGTCGACGTGCCCCGCGTACAGGTCGATGAGGTCCGCTCCCGTGCCGGGGCGCACCACCTCGCCCGGGGTGCGCGGGCCCCGGTGGCGGGAACCGACCAGGACGTGCTGCCACAGGGGCACCGGGCGGCGCTCGCTGACGATCACCGCGGTGTCGCCGCGGACCATCTCGAGCCAGTCGCCGAACTCCTCGGCGTTGGACACGGTCGCGGACAGGGACACGAGCTGGACGTCGTCGTCCAGGTGGATGATGACCTCTTCCCACACGGGGCCGCGGAAACGGTCGGCGAGGTAGTGGACCTCGTCCATGACGACGAACGCCAGCCCGTCGAGCGCGCGCGAACCGGCGTAGAGCATGTTGCGCAGCACCTCGGTGGTCATGACCACGACGGGCGCGTCGCCGTTGATGGACGTGTCCCCGGTGAGCAGGCCCACCTGGTCGGCGCCGTGGCGTCGGGCGAGGTCGGCGTACTTCTGGTTGGACAGGGCCTTGATGGGGGTGGTGTAGAACGCCTTGCGGCCGCCGGCGAGCGCGAGGTGGACGGCGAACTCGCCCACGACGGTCTTGCCGGCGCCGGTGGGTGCGGCGACGAGGACGCCGCGCCCTTCTTCGAGGGCTTGGCAGGCGCGGACCTGGAAGTCGTCGAACGGGAACCCGACGACCTCACGGAAGGCGGCCAGCTGGGTGCGGGAGGCGGCCTGGAGGGCGCGTGCGGCCGCGTACCGCTCGGCGGGGCTCGCCTGGCCCGCTGCTTCGTGGTCGCGTCGTGCGTTGCCGGCGGGGCGGGGTGCTGCGGTCATGCCACCACCCTACGGTCAGGGGGTGACTGTCCGGCGTCTGGGCGTCACGGCGCTCGGACGAGCGGCACGCCCCGGTGCCGGTCGTCGAGGACGTGCAGGGCGCCGGGTGCGACGGTCACCCGGACGGGCAGCCGGGAGATGCGCTCCCCGTCGGCGAAGGCCGGGGGTGGTGGGCGCCCCTCGCCGGTGGCTTCGAGGAGCACCGACGTGGCCCGCCGGGCGTCCACGGCGCGGTGGTGCAGGTGCTTGCCCTGGTACATGCCGGGGAACACGCGTGCTGCGCCGAGGCGGGTCAGGGGCCCGGCGGTCACCAGGTCGAGCAGCCCGTCGTCGATCGAGGCGTCCGGGGCGATCCGCACGCCGGCGCCGAAGCGGTGGCTGTTGGCGACGGCGACCACGGTCCCCGTCGACGTCCACACGAAGGGCGGGCACACGCCGTCGGGCGCGTCGCCCTGCGCGGTCCCGGGCTGGGCGCCCGGGGCGAGGTCGGCGGTGATGCGGTACCCGTAGGGGCGGAAGCGGGCGAGCTCGCTCGCGACGGCGCGCACGTACCGGGCGCTGCCGCGCGGCCATGTCAGGGCGTTGGCGTGGGCGTTGACGGCGGCGTCGAGCCCGGCGGACAGGACGCCGCAGAACCAGCGGTCCCGCCCGGGGCGGGGGGTGAGGTCGGCGTCGAGGGGTTCGACGCGGGCCGCGTCCACGGCCCGCACGCCGCCCGTGCCGGTGAGGTGCGCGGACAGCGCGCCCAGCAGGAGGGTGAGCGCCGCCGGCACGTCGTGCACGGGCAGGTCGAGGGCCGAGGCGAAGTCGTTGCCCGTGCCCGCGGCGACGATCCCCAGGGGGATGCCGGTCCCGGCGACCGCGTTGGCGCCCAGGTGGACCATGCCGTCCCCGCCGACGACGACGAGCGCGTCGATCGGGTGCTCGTCGTGGGCTCCGCGCCCCGGCGGGCGGCGGGCGACGGCGTCACGGGCGTTCTCGAGGGCGAGGGGTGCGTTGGGTGCGCTGAGGTCCAGGACGTGGTGCCCGGCGGCACGCAGCAGCGCGAGGGTGCGCTCGCCGTCGCCCCGTCCCCGCCCGCGGTCGGCCGTCGGGTTGACGACGAGCGCGAGGCGGGCGGGGCGCGGCGGGGTGCGCTCAGGCACCGGAGAGCGCGGCGGCCAGGCGCTTGTCGGTGCTGCGGTCGCGCAGGATCGAGATCCCCACGGCCGCGAAGTACAGGAAGCAGATGGGCAGCGCCACGAAGATCATCGTCAGCGCGTCGGGGGTCGGTGTCATGACGGCCGCGAAGACGAACGCGATCAGCACGGCCCAGCGCCACCCGGCGAGCAGGGCCGAGGCCCGGACCAGGCCCGCGAAGTTCAGTGCGACCAGGACCACGGGCAGGACGAACGCGAGCCCGAACGCCAGGACGAGGCGCATGACGAAGCTCAGGTAGCCCTGGGCGTCGGTGAAGTTGGTCGCGCCGTCGGGCAGGAACGACGCCAGGATGTCCACCGCGTGCGGCAGGACCCACCACGCCAGGAACGCCCCGCCGAGGAAGAGCGGCACGGACGCGCCGATGAAGCCCACGGCGTAGCGGCGCTCCGTGCGGGTCAGCCCCGGGGTGATGAACGCCCACAGCTGGTACAGCCACCACGGGCACGAGACGAGCACGCCGAGGAACAAGGAGACCTTGATCTTCATGTCGAGCGCGGTCGCGAGCCCCGAGTAGTTCAGGTTGATGATCTTGTTCTGCGCGGCCGCCGCGGCCTCGAGGGGCGCCTGGAGCGCGGCCAGCAGGGGTTCGTACAGGAACCACCCACCGACCGCGCCCACGACCAGGCCGCACGAGACCAGGAAGAGCCGCTTGCGGATCTCGAGCAGGTGCTCACGCAGCGGCATGCGCCCCTCGGGAGACCTGGCCGTCTTCGTCGAACCGGCCACGGGTCAGACCTTGGGTGCGTCGTCATCCTTGACGGCAGGCTCCGCGGGCTTGTCGTCGTCGCGCAGGTCCTTGACCTCGCTCTTGAAGATCTTCAGGGACTGCCCGACGCTGCGCGCCAGGTCAGGAAGTCGCTTCGCCCCGAACAGGAGCAGGACGACGACGACAAGAACGATGATGTGCCAGGGCTTCAGCATGCCCATGAGGGTGGCTCCTTGGAGTCGGACGCAAGTCTTGTTGTCGCAGATCCTACGCGTTGAACCGGCGCCACCGGTCCCACGTCAGCGAGTTGCGCGTCCGGCGCAGCGCGCGCCGCTCCGCGCGCCCGGCGCGCAGCTCGTGCACCCGCTCGCGCAACGGCTCCGGATCGGCGGCCACGGTGGGCGCCGTGCTGGGCGCGTTCGCCTGCAGGGCGGCCGACAGCTCGTCCGTGCGCTGCGCGAAGCGGTCCATGACGAGCGACGCCTGCGACAGCTGCCGGGCGAGGGCCTTGGCCTTGCGCCACAGGTCGCGACCGAGGAAGAAGGCGCCGACGAGCGTGCCGACGACCAGGACGGACCAGATGGTGAACCACATGGCACCCAGCCTAGTTCGCGTCGCCGCCCACGGAGTCATCGTGCGCACCCTGCGCGGCCTCGACGGCGCGCACGGGCTCCGGGCCGGGCGCGACCCCGTACGCGGCCAGGGCGGCGCTCGCGGCCTGCGCGACGTCGTCGGCCACCTCGGGCGGGGCGACCGCCAGGACGTGACGGGCGTGCTCGAGCAGCAGCCGGCGCAGCCACACGGGGTTCGTGACCCGCAGGGACACCTCGAACGCGCCGCCCGGCAGGTTGCGGACCTTCTCGACCGGCACCTGCTCAGCGACCCAGCGCGCCGGGCTGGCGAACGTGATCGTCGCGAGCGGCGCGTCGCCGGTGGGCGTGAAGTCGACCTCGGTGGGCAGGTCGTGCTCGTCCGTGGGCACGTCCAGCTCGGTCGCGGCCAGGAGCCGGTCCAGGCGGAACGTGCGCTGTCCCTGCGCCCGGTGGCACCACGCCAGGAGGTAGGAGTACGCGTCCTGGGTGTGCAGGGCCACGGGGTCGATCTCGCGCTCGGAGACCACGTCGGAGCTCGTCACGTACCGCACGCGCAGCCGGTGCCGGTTCGCCAGGGCGGAGGACACCGCGGCCACGACCGCCGGGTCGCCGTCGGAGGACAGGCGCACGTCGAGCGCGGCGGCCGCCTCGCCCGTCGCGCGGGTGAGCTTGTCCAGGACCGACGCGACGACGTCGGCCCGCGCCCGGTCCGAGCGGACCGCCGGGGTCTCCCCCATGGCGCGCAGGGCCGCGATGAGCGCCACGGCCTCCCGCGTGCCCAGGCGCAGGGGGCGCGTCATGCCCCGCGCCTCGGTCAGCCGCACGATGCCCCGCTCGAGGGAGTCCGCGTCGAAGTCGATCAGGTCGTCCGGCCAGTACCCGGGCGTGCCGGACACCCACAGCGCGTCGACGTCCTCGACGATCTGGCGCGTCGAGACCCTGAACCGGTCCGCGAGCTCCTCGACGGGCACCCCGCCCGCACCGTCCAGGTACGACACGATGCCCAGCAGCCGCACCAGCCGGTCGTCCGCGCGCTCAGCCATGCTGCTCCTCCGTGCTCGTCGTGCCGTACCCGTCCGGCTGCCCGCCCGCGTGCCCGCGCGTGCTCCCGGGTGCGTCGTCGGGCGTCGCACCGGAGGACGCGCCGTCGGGCGGGGTCTGCGCACCACCCAGGGCCGCCGCAGCCGTCAGCCGGCGCACGACGGCCTCGCGCAGCTCGCGCGGGCCCAGGACGACGACCGCGTCCGCGTAGCCCGCGATCTCGTCCGCGAACGCGTGCAGGTTCGTGAAGGTGACGTGCACGACGTCGCGCCCGTCCGGGCGCGGCCCCGCGCCCGGACCGTCACCGTCGCTGCGGCCCCGAGCCCGCAGCGCCTCCGCCCGCTCCGGCCCGATCGCCAGGCTCGCCTCCTGCTCAGCGCCCGCCCGCGCACCCAGCAGCGCGTCCACGTCCACGCCCTGCGGGATCGTGAACGCACCACCACGACCCAGCAGCCGCACCCGGCCCTCGATCCGGCTCAGCCGGTACGCCCTCGGCGCCTGGCGCTCGCGGTCGAAGCCGAGGAGGTACCAACCGCCGCGCCGGGCCGCGATACGCCACGGCTCGACCGTGCGGGGACGCACCTCGCCCGTGGACGCCGCGCGGTACGTGAACGACACCACGCGCAAGGCGTCGATCGCGTCGAGCAGCGGACCGTACGCGTCCCCCACGGCCCCGACCCGCGGGGCCAGCCCGGCGACCGCGTCGTTCGCGACCTCCCCCGCGCCCGCCGCCCGCAGCTTCGTCAACGCACGCGAGATGTCGGTGCGCAACGTCTTGTCCTGCCAGAACTGCGCCCCCAGGGCCAGCACCCCGAACTCCGCCGGGGTCAGGTCCACCGCAGGCAGGGCGTACGCGTCCTGGTCGATCCGGTACCCGACGTCGTCGCTGTGGCCCCCGGCGTCGACCGTCACGATCGGTATCCCCAGGTCGCGCAACGAGTCCTTGTCGCGCTCGAACATCCGCTCGAACGCCTCCGGGGAGGGCGCGTCGGCGTACCCCGCCACGCTCGTGCGGATCTGCTGCTTCGTCATCGACACGCTCGTGTTCACGAGGGCGATCACGAGGTTCAGCAGCCTCGTGGCAGGGTTGACTGGTTGGCTCGTCTGATCAGGCATCGGCACCCACGCTAGCGAACGCTATCCTCACCCGTGTGATGACGTGGCGTAGTGCAAGGGTGATCTCCCGCGGGCGGGCATGGCAAGGCGCCCAGGAGGTGACCGTCGAGCTCGACGACCCCCTGCCCGCCAGCACCGCCCCCGGCACCACCGAACGCCCCCGCACCGTGCGCGCCCTCGCCTACCCGCAGCTCGTCGGAGAGCCCCACGCCGGCGACCAGGTGCTCCTCAACGTCAGCGCCCTCGCACGGGGCCTCGGCACCGGAGGCTACGCCCTCGTCGTCGCCCTGCCCGGCGCGCTGCCCACCGACCCCCCCCCCGGCCCCGGGCACCTCGTCAAGGCCCGCTACACCCCCCTCCAAGCGCTCGTCCTGGGCGTCGACGAGCAGGAGTCCCCCCACCACGACACACTGCGCGACGCCGACGACCTCACCGGGATGCCCGTCGTCGTCGCCGACCTGCACTCCGCCCTGCCCGCCATCGCCGCCGGCGCACGCCTCGCCGCCGCCCAGGACGGGCGCCCCGCCCCGCGCATCGCCTACGTCATGACCGACGGCGGGGCCCTGCCCGCCGCGTTCTCCCGCACCGTCGCCGCGCTGCGCGAGGCCGACTGGCTCCACACCTGCCTCACCGTCGGGCAGGCCTACGGCGGAGACCACGAAGCCGTCACCGTCCACACCGGCCTCCTCGCCGCCCGCCACGTCACCGGCGCCGACCTCACCATCGTCACCCAGGGCCCCGGCAACCTCGGCACCGGCACCCGCTGGGGCTTCTCCGGCGTCGCCGCCGGCGAAGCCCTCAACGCCGCCGCCACCCTCGGCGGACGCCCCGTCGCCTCCCTGCGCGTCTCCGGCGCCGACCCCCGGGACCGCCACCTCGGCATCTCCCACCACTCCCTGACCGCATACGGCCGGGTGGCGCTCGCGGCCAGCGACGTCGTCGTCCCCGTCCCGAGCCCCGACATCGAAGACCTCCCCGGGTGGGGGCGCGCCCTCACCGCCCGCGTCGCCGAGCAGGCCGCGCTCCTCGCCGCCCCCCACGGACGCCACCACCTCGTCCACGCCGACGCCGACGCCGCCCTCCTCGGGGCGCTGCGCGCCACCCCCGTCGCCCTGTCCACCATGGGCCGCGGACTCGACGACGACCCCGCCGCCTTCCTGACCGCAGCCGCCGCCGGCCTGTACGCCGAGAGGAACCGACCAGCATGAGCAACCGGACGCGACTGGGGGGTGTCGTCGTCCTGATCGCCCTGGTTCTCGTCGGCGCCGCCGCAGGGAACCGCTGGAGCTTCCGGCTCGAGCCCGTCACCACCCGACCGAGCACCGTCGTCACCCCGCCACCCCTGCGCCGCACCGAGGACACCGAGCTCTTCCTCGAAGGGCTCGACGGACGCGCCGCCGGGCTCAGCATCGGCGAGTACCTGACCTACCTGTCCGTCCTGGTCGCCGGCGTCCTGATCGCCGTCGTCCTCGTGCACCTGCGCCGCCGCACCCGGGAACCAGCCCCCGAGGCCCCCGCCCCCCACGACCACGTCACGACCGGTGCGAGCATCGCCGCCCCCACCCTCACCGTCCGGCTCCCCGCCCTGCGCCGAGGCGTCCAGCACGCCCGCCACCTCCTCGACACCGCCGCCAGCCCCCGCGACGCCGTCACCGCCGCC
>Ga0233375_1001250_pt1 | contig 11693 bp, 12 predicted proteins | sample ElkDunMinimDraft_10_FD_191539 | JGI IMG/M metagenome (GOLD analysis project Ga0233375, IMG submission 191539) | Fecal eukaryotic communites from dung pellets of Tule Elk in California, USA - Elk Dung E16 | ecosystem: Host-associated > Mammals > Digestive system > Large intestine > Fecal | place... | reverse complement strand
CGCGGCGCCGCGGCGCCGCGGGTCGGCAACGAGGGGCCGCGTGCGACGAGGGGCGGGCGCCGTCGCGGTCCGGGCCGCACCGCGCAGGCCGCGCCCCTAGATTGGTCCGTATGAGTCTGCCGGTGCTGTTCGTCCACGGTTCGCGCACGTCCCGCACGATGTGGCGGGCGCAGCTCGAGGCGATGGAGCGAGCCGGGATCGAGGCGGTCGCGGTGGACCTGCCCGGCCACGGCGCCCGGACGCAGGAGCAGTTCACCGTGGACGGGGCCGTGGAGACGGTCGCCCGGGCTGCGGACGACCTGGGGGGCAGGGCGCTCGTCGTCGGGCTCTCGCTGGGCGGGTACGTGGGGATCGAGCACCGCGCGCGCTTCCCCGAGCAGGTCGCAGGCCTGGTCGCCGCGAGCTGCTGCACCGTCCCGGCGTCGCGGTTGCGCGGTGCGTGGCGCGTGGCGGCGGACCGCATCGAGCGCCTGCCGGACAACGGCGCGGCCCTCAACCAGGCGCTCGTGCGCAGGACACTGCCGACGGCGGGCGTCGAGGACGTCGGCGCGGGCGGGTTCGCGCTCACGGTCATGACGGCGATCCTCGACGAGGTGGGTCGGACGGAGCCGCTGGTGGCGCTGTCTGCGACGGACTCGCCGGTGTGGTTCGTCAACGGCAGGTGGGACCACTTCCGGCTCGGTGAGCGCGCCTACCTCGCGGCGGCCCGGGCAGGGGGAGCGCGGGCCCGGCTGGTCGTGATCGGGGGTGCCAAGCATCTCGTGAGCCTCGACCGACCGGTCGCGTTCAACCGGGTGGTCCTCGCGGCGCACGCCGAGCTGGCAGGGGACGGTCCGTCGTCGGGCTAGGTCAGGCGAGCGGCAGGTCCCACGCCCTGGCGCCGCCCACCAGGGCTGCGGAGTTGGGCACGACCACGACGTCGTCCCCGAGCCGTTCGAGCGCGGACGGCGTGATCTGCCGCGAGTTCCCACCGCCCAGGTAGAGCCGGTCCCACCAGAAGACGGGCCGCAGCCCCTCGACGAGCGCGACGACGCGCCGCGACCACAGGCCGTTGCCGAGCCGGCGCCGCTCCACCTCGCCGACGTACTCGTCGTACGTGGTCCCGCGCCGGACGGGGGCGTGCGACCACTCCAGGTGCGGAGCCAACCGTCCGCCGTGGAACAGCGCGGACCCCAGCCCGGTCCCGAGCGTGAGCACGAGCTCCAGGCCGGAGGCCGCGACGACGCCGGCGCCGTGGACCTCGGCGTCGTTGAGCACGAGAGCGGGCATCCCGAGGCGTTCGCTCACGGCGGCCTGCACGTCGAAGCTGGCCCACTGCTCGACGAGGGCCGGATCGATCCTGCTGCGTGGTCCCGAGCGCGTGACGTAGTGCGGGGTGTGCACGACGACGCCCCGGCGGATCATGCCGGGCATGCCGACCGTGACCCGCGCGGCGGGCGGCAGGCGGTCCGCGATCTGCGCGACCACGTCGACCAGGAGCGAGGGCGGCAGGGGGTACGGCGTCGGGACCCGGACCGGGCTCGCGTGCGCAGTCCCGGCGGCGTCGAGCACGTTGGCCTTGATGCCGCCGCCGCCGCAGTCCACCGCGAGGGTGCGCAGCGCGACGTCGGGGGGAGCGGGGGCGCTGGCGGGCATGTCAGCACAGTATCGGGCGCTAGCGTAGGTGCACGTGATGAACGAGCAGCCGGTCCGCGTCCGCCTGGACCTCGCCTACGAGGGCACCGCCTTCGCCGGATGGGCCCGCCAGCCCGGTCTGCGGACCGTCGAGGGGGCCCTCGAGGACGGTCTGGGCCAGATCCTGCGGGGAGACCCGCCGCGGCTGACCGTCGCGGGACGGACGGACGCCGGCGTGCACGCTCGCGGGCAGGTGGCCCACGTCGACCTCCCCCGGGACCGGTGGGACGCCATGCCCGGACGCTCGGACCGGGCCCCGGGCGACGCGCTCGTCGCGCGCCTGGCCGGCGTGCTGCCCGGGGACGTCGTGGTCCACCGGGCCGGCCTCGCGCCCGCGGGGTTCGACGCGCGGTTCTCGGCCCTGTACCGCAGCTACACCTTCCGCATCGTCGACGATCCCGCGCTGCGCGACCCGCTGCGGCGAGGGTGGGTGCTGTGGAACCGCAAGCGGCTCGACGCCGACGCGATGCACCAGGCGCTCCAGCCGCTGCTCGGGGTCCGTGACTTCGCGGCCTTCTGCAAGCCGCGGCCCGGCGCGACCACGATCCGCGAGCTGCAGCACCTGTCGTGGGAGCGTGCGACCGACGGACCCGACGCCGGGCTGGTCGTCGCGCACGTCCGTGCGGACGCCTTCTGCCACAACATGGTCCGGGCTCTCGTCGGTGCGTCGGTCGCCGTGGGGGAGGGGCGGCGCCCCGTCTCCTGGCCGGCCGAGGTGCTCGCGTCGCGGCGCCGGGACGCGGGCGCCGGCGTCGTGCCCCCGCACGGCCTGGTCCTCGAGGCCGTCACCTATCCGTCCGACGGCGAGCTGGCGACGCGCGCGGAGCGTGTCCGTGCCGTGCGCATGGACGAGGACGTGTGGGACGCGGGGGCCGGGCACGGCCCGGCCCCCGCGTAGCCGGGGTCGTCGCTACGGCTCGTCGACGATGTGGACGGCTGCCTCCTCGGCGCTCGCCGCCCCGCCGTCGATCCCGGCGTCGTCGGCGAACGTGTCGTTGACCCGACCGTCGAGCGCGTCGGCGTCGGCCACGAGGCGGCCCGACCGGGTGGTGTCCGGCTGGTCGAGCGGGTCCGTCTCCCACTCCTCGGGCTCCTCGTCGGCGAGACGCTGGTCCAGCGTCTCCCCCTCGTCGTCGAGCCGTTCGGGATGGGTGTACGTCAGCGGCGGACGCTCGGGCAGGGTGTACCCCTCGTCCAGGATGTCGTCGACGCCGCGGTCGAGCAGGGTGTCGTCCAGCGGCAGCTGGTTGCTGTCGCCCTCCGAGCCGAGGGCGGGATCTGTCCGGGTGGCGGGTGTGTCTTCGCTCATGCCCTCCACACTGGCACCCGGGCGGGCATCTCGCAGCCCGCGAGGGTGCCGGGCGCCGCCGTGCGCCCGGCAGGTGGTCACCGTCGGCGGCGGGAGCCCCGCTCGTGGCGCAGAGGAATCGTCGTCCGGGCACTCGGGCAGGGAGGATGGGCGCGTGGGTCACATCGACATCAGCGACATCAGCTATTTCCTGCCCGACGGGCGTCCCCTCCTGGCCGGGGCGACCCTGCGCGTCGCGGACGGGGCCAAGGTCGCGCTCGTCGGACCCAACGGGGCCGGCAAGACGACGCTCCTGCGCATCGTCGCGGGCGATCTCGTCCCGCACGGCGGCACCGTGGGCCGCTCGGGCGGCCTCGGCGTCATGCGCCAGTTCGTGGGTCGTATCGACGACGACCGGTCGGTGCGCGACCTGCTCGTCGACCTCGCGCAGCCCTCGATCCGGGACGCCGCGCGCGAGCTCGCAGCAGCAGAGCTGGACATCATGACGGTCGACGACACGCCCTCGCAGATGCGCTACGCCCAGGCGCTCGCCGACTGGGCCGACGCGCGCGGCTACGAGGCCGAGTCCGAGTGGGACAAGGTCACCGACGAGGTCCTGTCGATCCCGTTCGAGCAGGCGCAGTTCCGCGAGGTCCGCACGCTCTCGGGCGGCGAGCAGAAGCGCCTGGTGCTCACGGCCCTGTTCCGTGGCCCGGAGGAGGTGCTGCTCCTCGACGAGCCCGACAACTACCTCGACGTGCCGACCAAGCGCTGGCTCGAGGACAAGCTCGCGGCCTCGCCCAAGACCGTGCTCTTCATCAGCCACGACCGCGAGCTCCTGGCCCGCACGGCGACCCAGGTGGCGACGGTCGAGCCCACGGCCGCGGGCGGGACGATCTGGGTGCACGGCGGCGGGTTCGGCACCTACGGGGCCGCGCGCGCGGACCGCCGCAGCCGCCTCGAGGAGCTGGCGCGCCGGTGGGACGAGGAGCACGCGAAGCTCAAGGACCTCGTCAACATGCTCAAGAACAAGTCGGCCTTCAACGACGGGCTGGCGAGCCGCTACCAGGCCGCCCAGACACGTTTGCGCAAGTTCGAGGAGGCCGGTCCGCCGCAGGTCCTCGCCCACGAGCAGAACGTCAAGGTCCGGCTCACGGGTGGCCGCACGGCCAAGCGGGCCGTGACGTGCGAGCAGCTCGAGCTCACCGGGCTCATGGCGCCGTTCGACCTCGACGTGTTCTTCGGCGAGCGGGTCGCGGTGCTGGGGTCCAACGGCTCGGGAAAGTCGCACTTCATGCGGCTCCTGGCCCGCGGCGGCTCCGACCCGGACGTCGAGCACCAGCCGGTCCTGGACGCCCCGGCAGGGACGCCGGACGGTGCCGTGGTGCCGGCCGTGGCCCACACGGGCCGGGCTGCGCTGGGCTCCCGCGTGCGCCCGGGCTGGTTCGCCCAGAACCACGCGCACCCGGAGTTCGAGGGGCGGACCCTCCTCGAGATCCTGCACCGCGGTGACGGTGCACGCGACGGCATGGGGCGCGAGCCGGCGAGCAAGGCCCTCGACCGCTACGAGCTCGTGGGGCAGGCCGAGCAGCGGTTCGAGACGCTGTCCGGTGGGCAGCAGGCGCGGTTCCAGATCCTGCTGCTCGAGCTCGGGGGAGCGACGCTGCTGCTGCTCGACGAGCCCACCGACAACCTCGACCTGCACTCGGCCGAGGCGCTCGAGGCGGGGCTCGCGGCGTTCGAGGGCACGGTCCTGGCCGTGACGCACGACCGCTGGTTCGCGCGCGGGTTCGACCGCTTCGTGGTGTTCGGGTCGGACGGGCGCGTCGTCGAGACCCCCGAGCCGGTCTGGGACGTGGAGCGGGTCAAGCGCCGACGGTGACGAGCAGCGGGCCGGACCGGCGCGCCTGCGGGGAGCGCGCGGTGAGGAAGACCACACGCGCGGCGGTGCGCCGGTAGCACGACCTGCGCGCCGTCGTCGGGCTCCTAAAATGGAGCAATGGCCGTCCCCAAGATCGTGCTCTTCTACGCCTTCACACCGCTCGCCGACCCGCGCGCGGTGCAGATGTGGCAACGCTCCCTCGGCGAGCAGTGGGGGCTGACCGGACGCGTCATCGTCTCCGAGCACGGCATCAACGCGACCCTCGGCGGGACGGTCGAGAACCTCAAGCAGTACGTCAAGACCACGCGGCAGTACCCGCCCTTCGCCGGGATCGACGTCAAGTGGTCCGACGGGACGGGACGCGACTTCCCCCGGTTGTCGGTCAAGGTCCGCCCGGAGCTCGTGAGCTTCGGGGCGGGCGGAGAGATCACGGTCGACGAGGGCGGGGTGGTCGGCACGGGCGAGCACCTGGACCCGCACCGGCTGCACGAGCTCGTGGCGGCGCGCGGGGACGACGTGGTCCTCTTCGACGGCCGCAACGCGTTCGAGGCCGCGATCGGGAAGTTCCGCGGCGCCGTCGTGCCCGACGTCGCGACCACGCGCGACTTCGTCGCCGAGCTCGACTCGGGCGCCTACGACCATCTCAAGAGCAGGCCCGTCGTCACCTACTGCACGGGCGGCGTGCGCTGCGAGGTGCTGTCCTCGCTCATGCTCGCGCGCGGCTTCGAGGAGGTCTACCAGCTCGACGGCGGGATCGTGCGCTACGGCGAGACGTTCGGCGACGAGGGCCTGTGGGAAGGTTCGCTCTACGTGTTCGACGAGCGCATGCACGTCGAGTTCGGGGACGAGACCGTGCCGCTCGGTGCGTGCAGCGAGTGCGGCGGCGCGACCGCCAAGTACGAGAACTGCGTCGATCCCGGGTGCCAGACGCTGCGCCTGTTCTGCGCGGGCTGCGCGGGGGTCGCGCGCACGCTGCAGTGCGACGCGTGTGCCGAGCTGCGGCCGGGCACGTATCCTCGTCCTCGGGAAGGCGCGACGACCGGCCGTTCCCACGACAACCACCAGGCAACCGCCTGAACCGGCGCTCCGGCGCCCGTGCATGCGCCGTCCGACACGTTGCTCACACCGGGAACCACCCGCTCTCGGTGTGACGCACCATGTTTTGACCCTGCACGGGCCGTCCAGGTAGTCTGTTGAGTCGTTGTGCTTCCCCTTCGGTATCTCGTCGCTTGTGCGCCCACTCGCTCCGCGACCTGGACATCCGTCAGCCGAAGGCCGAACGACTTGTCGGACGCAGGCTCCTGCGCCGAAGACATCGAAGACACGAAACGAAGGCTACGACCGTGCGTACGTACACCCCGAAGCCCGGCGACGTCCAGCGTGACTGGTACGTCATCGACGCGACCGACGTCGTCCTGGGCCGTCTCGCCACCCACGTGGCGACCCTGCTCCGTGGCAAGCACAAGGCCACCTTTGCTCCGCACGTCGACGGCGGTGACTTCGTCATCGTCATCAACGCCGGCAAGGTCGCCCTGACCGGCAACAAGCGCGAGCAGAAGCTGGCATACACCCACTCCGGTTACCCGGGTGGTCTTCGGGCGGTCGCGTACAGCGACCTGCTGGAGAAGCACCCCGAGCGTGCTGTGGAGAAGGCCGTCCGCGGCATGATCCCCAAGACCTCGCTCGGCCGCGCACAGTTCGGCAAGCTCAAGGTCTACGCAGGCTCTGAGCACCCGCACTCCGCGCAGCAGCCGAAGACTTTCGAGATCACCCAGGTCGCGCAGTAGGCTCCGCCTGCTCGTAGACGAGAACTTAGGACGCGAGGACACACCAGTGGCCGAGACCACCGTCGACATCGACGTGCTGGACGAAGAGACCCCCAGCAACTACACCTCTGAGAGCACGGCCCCCTCGGGCCGTGGCCAGAGCATCACCGCCCCCGCGCAGGCCCTGGGCCGTCGCAAGGAGGCCATCGCCCGCGTGCGCCTGGTGCCCGGCACCGGCCAGTGGAAGATCAACGGCCGCACCCTCGAGGGGTACTTCCCCAACAAGGTGCACCAGCAGCTCGTGAACTCCCCGCTGAAGCTGGTCGACGTCGAGGGTCGCTTCGACGTCATCGCCCGCATCAACGGTGGTGGCACCTCGGGCCAGGCCGGCGCCCTGCGCCTCGGCATCTCCCGTGCGCTCAACGAGATCGACGCCGAGCACAACCGTCCGGCGCTCAAGAAGGCCGGCTTCCTGACTCGCGACGCCCGCGTCGTCGAGCGCAAGAAGGCCGGGCTCAAGAAGGCCCGTAAGGCTCCGCAGTACTCCAAGCGCTGATCCAAGCGCTTGCGCACGACGGCCCCGGTGGACACAGTCCACCGGGGCCGTCGTCTTTTGTCAGGGATGCTGACGAGCGACCGGACCGGTCTGCTCGCAGCGGGGGCGGGTGGGCCCTGGGCCTGCACCGTCCCGTCGAGGGAGGACAACTCATGGGACGACTGTTCGGCACCGACGGGGTGCGGGGGCTGGCGAACAGGGACGTCACGGCCGAGCTCGCGCTCGGCCTGGGCGTGGCTGCTGCGAACGTGCTGGGACGCACCGGGCAGCCCGAGGGGCACCGACCGCGTGCGGTCATCGGCAGGGACCCGCGAGCCTCGGGGGAGTTCCTCGGCGCCGCGGTGACGGCGGGCCTCGCGAGCGCAGGGGTCAACGTGCTCGACGTCGGGGTGCTCCCGACCCCTGCCGTCGCATTCCTCACGAGCACGCTCGACGTCGACTTCGGCGTCATGATCTCGGCCTCGCACAACCCGATGGCCGACAACGGCATCAAGTTCCTGGCCCGCGGCGGCATCAAGCTCGAGGACTCCCTCGAGGACGAGATGGAGCGCCAGCTCCACGCCGAGTGGGACCGCCCTCTCGGCGCCGAGGTCGGTCGCGTCCGCCGGGACACCGGGAGCGCGGGGGCCGACTACGTCGAGCACCTCATCGCGAGCATCGGGGCGACCGGGGACGCGCTGCCCCTGTCGGGGCTGCGGATCGCGGTCGACTGCGCGAACGGCGCGGCGAGCGACGTGGGACCGGCCGCCCTGCGGGCCGCGGGCGCCGACGTCGTCGTGATGAACGCGAGCCCCGACGGGCGCAACATCAACGAGAAGTGCGGCTCCAACCACCCCGAGCAGCTCCAGGCCGTGGTCGTGGCGTCCGAGGCGGACTTCGGCGTCGCGTTCGACGGCGACGCCGACCGGTGCATCGCGGTCGACCACCGCGGCGTGCTCGTCGACGGCGACCAGATCATGGGCGTCCTGGCCCTGGCCGAGAAGGACAAGGGCCGCCTCGCCGACGACACCCTCGTCGTGACCGTCATGAGCAACCTCGGGCTCATCCTCGCCATGCGCGAGGCCGGGATCCGCACGGTCCAGACGGCCGTGGGTGACCGCTACGTGCTCGAGGAGATGCGCGCCAAGGGGTACACGCTCGGCGGCGAGCAGTCCGGGCACATCGTCCTGTCGCAGTTCGCGACGACGGGCGACGGCGTGCTCACCGCGCTCCAGCTCGCCGCCCGCATCCAGGAGTCCGGCACCAAGCTGGCCGACCTCGCGGGCGCCGTGCCGAAGCTGCCCCAGACGCTGCTCAACGTGCGCGGCGTGGACAAGGCGCGGACGTCCACCGACGAGGTGCTCCAGGCGGCCGTCGCGGCCGCCGAGGAACGGCTCGGGGAGACGGGGCGCGTCGTGCTGCGCTCCTCGGGCACCGAGCCGCTCGTGCGGGTCATGGTCGAGGCCGCGACCCAGACGACGGCCGACGCCGTGGCCGAGTCGCTCGCGCAGGTCGTCCGGGACCGGCTGGCCCTGTGACGGAGCACCCACCCGTCCCGGGGCCAGGGGCCGGGTTCCCCGGTCCCGTCGACGAGAGCCTCAGGGCCGAGGTCGCCGCTCACCTCGCCCGGTTCGAGGGCGGCGTGCTGCCGATCGTCCAGGCGGGCCACCCCGTCCTGCGGCGTCCCGCCGAGCCCTACACCGGGCAGCTGGGCGACCTGCTGCCCGCGCTCCTGGGGGCCATGCGCGCGACCATGCACGCGGCTCCCGGCGTCGGGCTCGCGGCACCCCAGGTCGGCCTGGGGCTCGCCCTCGCCGTGGTCCAGGACGCCGGGGTCCCCGACGCCCAGGACGCGGACCTGCGGGAGCGGCGGCCGGTGCCCTTCCGCGTCCTCGTCAACCCGTCGTACGAACCGGTCGGTGACGAGCGCCGCGCCTTCTTCGAGGGGTGCCTGAGCGTGAGCGGGTGGCAGGCCGTCGTCGCCCGGTGGCGCTCCGTGCGCCTCACGGGCCAGGACGAGCACGGTGCCCCGCTCGACGAGGTCCTGACGGGGTGGCCGGCCCGGATCGTCCAGCACGAGACCGACCACCTGCGCGGCGAGCTGTACCTCGACCGTGCAGAGCTCAGGTCGCTGGCGTCGAACGACGCCATGACCCGGTTCTGGGGCGGTACCCCGGACCCGTCGGAGGCGGCCGAGGTGCTGGGCTTCCGGCTCCCCTGACGAACCGGTCGCCCGGACGGCGTCACAGCATCCTTGCGGGGGACCTCTCTCCGTGCGGAACTCCCTCCGGAGGATGACGTGCCGTGCCGCGCGGTCCGGCAGAATCGTCCTCGGAGGGTGGGGCCGGTATCAGGGCAGACTGGGGGGTTTCCCCGATGGTGTCCGGCCTCCGTATCCGTAGGCTGGTCACAGGCGTCGTCCGACGCCTGTGACCAGCCGGGCTCGCCCCACCAGCCGACGAACAGAGGACCCGTGATCGAGGCCGTTTCGACCTTCTTGGAGAACCTGGAGACCTGGGTCCTCGCGCTCGCGGCGTCCGCCTGGATCTACCCCGCCCTGTACGCGTTCGCGACGATCGACGGGTTCTTCCCACCGATCCCGAGCGAGTCCGTGGTCATCACGCTGGCCGTCGCGGCCAGCACCTCGGGGAACCCCAACCTCGTGCTCGTCCTGGCGATCGCCGCGGCGGGGGCCTGGACGGGGGACCAGATCGCCTACGCGCTGGGCCGGGTCATCGGCACCGAACGGTTCCCCTTCCTGCGCAGCGTGCGCGGGCGCAAGGCCGTCGCGTGGGCCGACCAGGCGCTCAAGGCCCGCGGCGCCGCCTTCATCCTCGCGGCGCGCTACGTCCCCATCGGCCGGGTCGCGGTCAACATGACGGCCGGCGCCGTGGGCTACCCCCGGCGACGGTTCATGGCCTACTCGGGTCTGGCGGCCGTCACCTGGTCGCTCTACTCGGTGCTCATCGGCCTGGTCGCCGCCCAGTGGCTGGGGCACCAGCCGCTGCTGGCCATGGTGCTCGGCGTCGTCCTGGGCGTCCTGTCGGGCGTGGTCGTCGACCGTGTCATGAACCGCATGGCGGCCAGGCGCCGCGCCAGGGAGGCGGCGTCGCAGCCCTCGGCCGGGGCGACGCCCATCAGCGGCGACCCGGCGGCCGGCGCGACGTCGTCGGGCACCGAGGACGACCAGGACGCCGTCCGCCGGGCCTCCTGACGGCTCCTCCCGGCTGGACCTCGCGCAGGCCCGGCTGGACCTCGCGCAGGCCGGCCAGATCTCGCGGAGGCGGGGCTAGACCTTGCGCAGGCGGGCGCGCTGGACCGAGTGGTCCGATCCCTTCGTCAGCACCAGCGTGGCCCGCCCGCGGGTGGGCAGGACGTTCTGCTCCAGGTTGGGCGCGTTGATCGAGTCCCAGATCGACCGGGCCTTCTCGACGGCCTCCTCGTCCGTCAGGTCCGCGTAGCGCCTGAAGTACGACTCGGGGCGAGCGAACGCGGTCCGGCGCAGCGACAGGAACCGGTCGACGTACCACTGGCGGATGTTGCGTGTGCGGGCGTCGACGTAGATCGAGAAGTCGAAGAAGTCGCTCACCGCGACCGTGGACTCGTCGGACGGCCCGGGGCGCGCGGGCTGGAGCACGTTGAGGCCCTCCACGATCAGCACGTCCGGCCTGCGGACGATCGTCTCGGCACCCGGGACGATGTCGTAGGTCAGGTGGTCGTACACCGGGCTGCGGACCTCGGGCACCCCCGCCTTCACGCGGGACAGGAACCGGATGAGCGCCCGCCGGTCGTACGACTCCGGGAACCCTTTGCGCTCCATGAGGCCACGTCGTGCGAGCTCCGCGTTCGGGTAGAGGAACCCGTCGGTCGTGATGAGCTCGACCCGTGGGGTCTCGGGCCAGCGGGCCAGCATCTCGCGCAGGATGCGGGACGTCGTCGACTTGCCGACCGCGACCGACCCCGCGACCCCGATCACGTACGGCGTGCGGGTCGAGTTCTCGCGCAGGAACGTCGACGTGGCCTCGTGCAGGCCGCTCGTCGCCGTGACGTACAGGTTCAGCAGCCGGGAGATGGGGCGGTAGATCGCGTCCACCTCCGCCAGGTCGATGGGATCGCCCAGGCCGCGGAGCTTGATGACGTCCGCGTCGGTCAGCGGCAGCGGCGTCGACTCGGAGAGCTTGCTCCACGCGGCACGGTCCAGGTCGACGTACGGGGACGCAGCCCGCGGCTCGGGCAGGCGCCCGGGCCCGGTCGCGGCCTCCTGGCCGGTCGGGGGAACGCCCTCGTGCGGAGCGACGGGCAGGTCGGAGGAAGGAACCACTCGGACGATTCTGCCGGACTCCGGGCCGCAACGGGAACACGAAGGCGCCGGACCACTAACAAAGAACCGCGAGATACCAGGGCTACGAAGGCTCCAGAACGTCCGGCTAGACTCCGGAACCATGTGTGGAATCGTGGGTTACGCAGGCCCCCCTCAAGCGTCGGAGCGACCCCTCGACGTCGTCCTCGAAGGACTCGGCAGGCTCGAGTACCGCGGCTACGACTCGG
>Ga0233375_1001248_pt1 | contig 11700 bp, 10 predicted proteins | sample ElkDunMinimDraft_10_FD_191539 | JGI IMG/M metagenome (GOLD analysis project Ga0233375, IMG submission 191539) | Fecal eukaryotic communites from dung pellets of Tule Elk in California, USA - Elk Dung E16 | ecosystem: Host-associated > Mammals > Digestive system > Large intestine > Fecal | place... | reverse complement strand
CCGACCCCTCGCGCATCCAGTGGCGCCCCGCCGGCGAGCAGCTGCGCAGCCTGCTGGACCAGTGGAAGGACGCACAGCGCTCCGGGCCGCGCATCGACCGGCCCACGGAGGAGTCGCTCTGGAAGCGGTTCAGCCACGCGCGCACGACCTTCGACCGCGAGCGACGCCACTTCTTCGCCGAGCTGGAGACACGCAACGCCGAGGCGAGGACCGTCAAGGAGCAGCTCGTCGCCGAGGCGGAGCGTCTGGCGACGAGCACGGACTGGGGCGGCACGTCAGCGGCGTTCCGTGACCTCATGACCCGCTGGAAGGCGGCCGGGCGCGCGAACCGCCAGCTCGACGACCAGCTGTGGGCACGGTTCCGCACCGCGCAGGACGCGTTCTTCGCCGCCCGTGACGCCGCCAACGAGGCCGTCGACGCGGAGTTCCGTGCCAACCTGCAGGTCAAGGAGGCGCTGCTCGTCGAGGCCGAGGCCCTGGTGCCGGTCCGCAACCTCGGTGCCGCCAAGGCGGCGCTGCGCTCGATCCAGGACCGCTGGGACGCCGCCGGCAAGGTGCCGCGCGGGGACCTGCAGCGGGTCGAGGGCCGCATGCGCGCCGTCGAGACGGCCGTCCGCGAGGCCGACTCGGCGCAGTGGCGTCGCAGCAACCCCGAGACGCGTGCCCGCGCCGAGGGTGCAGCCGCACAGCTCGAGCAGGCGATCGCCGGCCTCGAGGCGGACCTCGAGGCGGCGAAGGCCGCAGGTGACCAGCGTCGGGTCAAGGAGGCCCAGGCCGCGCTCGACGCACGGCGCTCGTGGCTCGAGCAGGTGCAGCGCGCCGCGCAGGACGCACGCGGCTGACGCACGGGCGCCACGCGCCCGCGGCTCGTCCACAGGATGCCCGTCCGCTCCCCCGCAGGGTGAGCGCGACGGGCATCCTGGCGTCCGTGACCGTATCGCCCAGCGAGCCGCCCGCCGCCCTGCGCCGGCTACGCCCACCCGCCCCCGCCGCACCGCGCGAGGTCGTCCACCGGTCCGAGCTGCCCACGTCGACGTGGACAGGGCTGCACCTGGACGGTGCCCTCGTCCCGCTGTGGCGGGAGACGTCGCGGATCGCCGGCGTCGCCGAGTCCTCGCCGGTGCGGGCGCTCGCGTTCGCCCACCTCGTGCCTCGCCGCGGCGTCGTCGGCCGGCTCGCCGCGGTGTGGGTGCACGCGGGCGGCGCACCGCCGCAGCACGTCACCGTGCTCGTCCGGTCAGGAGCCCGCCGGCCCGACCCGCACCCGGGGCGCACCGTCGCCGAGGCCGACCTCGGCAACGGGGACGTGGTGCGGCTGGGCGCCGTGGCGGTCACCTCGGTGCTCCGCACGGGGGTGGACGTCGCCCGCTGGGTGACCCCCGACCGCGCCCTGCCCGCGCTGCGCGCCCTCCAGCAGGCCGGTCTGCAGCCCGAGGACGCGCTGCGCCGACTCGGTGACCAGGCGGGTGGGCGGGGTGTCCGCGCGGCGCGCCACCTGCTGGCCGGACTGTGAGCGGGTCCTCGCCGCTCAGACCCGGATCGCGGGCTCCTCGGCGCCGCGTGAGCCGGTGATCCGGTACACGTCGAAGACCCCCTCGACCTTGCGGACGGCGGACAGCACCGACGCGAGGTGGGACGGCTCCGCCATCTCGAACACGAAGCGCGACAGCGCGACCCGGTCCCGGGAGGTCGAGACCGACGCCGACAGGATGTTCACGTGGTGGTCGGACAGCACCCGCGTCACGTCCGACAGCAGCCGGCTGCGGTCGAGCGCCTCGACCTGGATCTGCACGAGGAACAGCTGCGAGCTCGTGTGCGTCCACTCGACGTCGACGATCCGCTCCGGCTGGCGGCGCAGCGCCTCGACGTTGAGGCAGTCGGTGCGGTGCACGGACACGCCCGCGCCGCGCGTCACGAACCCCACGATGTCGTCGCCCGGGACCGGTGTGCAGCACTTGGCGAGCTTGACCCAGACGTCGTCGACACCCTTGACCACGACACCGGGGTCACCCGTGCGCACCCGCCGCCCGCTCGCCCCGGGGCGCGCGACCTCGGCGAGGTCCTCCTCCTGGGCGGGCTCCCCACCCAGCGAGTGCACCAGGCGCTGCACGACCGACGCCGCGGATGCCTGCCCCTCACCGACGGCGGCGTACAGCGCCGACACGTCCGCGAACCGCATCTCGTGGGCGAGGGCCACGAGGGCCTCGTGCGACATGAGCCGCTGGATCGGCAGGTTCTGCTTGCGCATCGCCTTGGCGATGGCGTCCTTGCCCTGCTCGATCGCCTCCTCGCGGCGCTCCTTGGTGAACCACTGGCGGATCTTGTTGCGCGCACGAGGGCTCTTGACGAAAGCGAGCCAGTCGCGGCTGGGACCTGCGGTCTCGGACTTCGACGTGAAGACCTCGACGACGTCACCGTTCTCGAGCGTCGAGTCCAACGGCACGAGCCTGCCGTTGACGCGGGCCCCCATCGTGCGGTGCCCGACCTCGGTGTGCACGGCGTACGCGAAGTCGACAGGGGTCGACCCTGCAGGCAGCGCCTGGACGTCGCCCTTGGGCGTGAAGACGTAGACCTCGGCCCCGGCGATCTCGTCGCGCAGCAGGTCGAGGAACTCCGTGGGGTCCGCGGTCTCGCGCTGCCAGTCGACCAGCTGGCGCAGCCACGTCATGTCGTTGCCGGCGGCGTCCTGCGGACCGCCGCTCTTGGCGGTCTCCTTGTACTTCCAGTGGGCCGCGACGCCGTACTCCGCCCGGCGGTGCATGTCGTGCGTGCGGATCTGGATCTCCACCGGCTTGCCACCGGGGCCGATGACCGTGGTGTGCAGCGACTGGTAGAGGTTGAACTTGGGCATCGCGATGTAGTCCTTGAACCGGCCGGGGACCGGGTTCCACCGCGCGTGCAGCGCACCGAGCGCCGCGTAGCAGTCGCGCACCGTGTCGACCAGGACGCGCACGCCCACGAGGTCGTAGATGTCCGTGAAGTCACGGCCGCGCACGATCATCTTCTGGTAGATCGAGTAGTAGTGCTTGGGCCGGCCCGTGACCGTCGCCCTGATCTTCGCGCTGCGCAGGTCGGCACCGACCTGCTCCCGCACCGTGGCGAGGTACTCCTCGCGCGCGGGCGCCCGCTCCGCGACGAGGTGGACGATCTCCTCGTAGACCTTGGGGTAGAGCGTCGCGAACGACAGGTCCTCGAGCTCCCACTTGATGGTGTTCATGCCGAGGCGGTGCGCGAGCGGCGCGTAGATCTCGAGCGTCTCGCGCGCCTTCTTCTCGGCGGACGCCGCCGAGACGAACTTCCACGTCCGGGCGTTGTGCAGGCGGTCGGCGAGCTTGATGACCAGGACCCGGATGTCCCGCGACATCGCCACGACCATCTTGCGGACGGTCTCGGCCTGAGCGGCGTCCCCGTAGGCGACCTTGTCGAGCTTGGTCACGCCGTCGACCAGCATCGCGACCTCGGGGCCGAAGTCACGCCGCAGCTGGTCGAGCGAGTAGTCCGTGTCCTCGACCGTGTCGTGCAGCAGCGCCGCGACGATCGTGGACGGCGTCATGCCGAGCTCGGCGAGGATCGTCGCGACGGCGACGGGGTGCGTGATGTACGGGTCGCCGCTCTTGCGCAGCTGCCCGCGGTGCGCCTGCTCGGCGACGACGTACGCCTGCTCGATCACCGACAGGTCGGCCTTGGGATGGTTGGTGCGCACTGCCTGCAGCACCGGCTCGAGCGCCGGGTAGGCGGGCGCGGACCGGCCGGACAGCCGTGCGAGCCGCGCCCTGACGCGACCCGTCGACCCCGTGGCCTGCTCGCTGTCCGCGGCCGCGGGAACTCCGGCTCCCGGGGTCGAGACGTCCGCGACGGCGGGGGCGACGGGCACGGGCGCGGTCACCGCATCGGCACCTGCACCGGTCTGCTCGGTCATCGGCTCGCACCCCCTCCCGTGGTCCGGACGATTCTACGACCGCGGCAGGGCCCGCCCCGCACGCGGGCCGCGACCCGCCTCCGTCCGGGCACTGCCTCGTGCCCGGTCAGGGCAGCGTGAGCAGGGAGTCGACCGCGCGCCCGGGCAGCAGGCTGCGCCCGCCGAGCCCCTCGAGCTCGACGAGGAAGCTCAGACCGACGACCGTCGCCCCGCACGCCTCGAGCAGGTCGACCGTCGCGGCCGCCGTCCCGCCGGTGGCCAGGACGTCGTCGATCACGAGGACGCGCGCCCCGTCGGGGATGGTGAACGGCTGGATCTCGACGGCGGCCTCGCCGTACTCCAGTGCGTAGGTGCGGGAGGCTACGGGCCCGGGGAGCTTGCCGGCCTTGCGGACCGGGACCACACCGGCACCGAGCGCGAGCGCCACCGGCGCCGCGAGCAGGAAGCCACGCGCCTCCATGCCTGCGACGAGGTCCACGGGGCCGGGGACGTCCGCCGCGAGGGCGGCCACGACGTCGGCGAAGGCGTCCGGGTCCGCGAGCAGCGGCATGATGTCCCGGAACTGGATCCCGGGCGCCGGGTAGTCCGGGACCGTCCGCATGAGGCTGTCGATGCGGGCCACCAGCTCGTCGCGCCCGTGCGGCGGGCGGGGCAGCGCGCCCCGCCCGTCGACGACGGCGCTCATCGGCCCTTGCGCCGGGGCTGCGCACCCTGGCCCTGGTGGCCGCCGGGCCGCAGTGCCGCGGCCGCTCTCGGCACCGAGCCGACCGCAGCAGGCTCACCCTCACTCGTGGTGCCCGCACGCGCCGCCAGCACCTTGGCGGTGTGGGCACGCACCGCGGCCTCCCGCTCACGCAGCGTGACCTCGAGCGGGGTCGCGATGAAGATCGACGAGTAGGTCCCGACCAGCATGCCGACGAACAGCGCGAGTGCGATGTCGCGCAGCGTCCCGGCGCCGAGGATGAACGCCCCGACCACGAGGATCGACGCGACGGGCAGCAGCGCGACCACGGAGGTGTTGATCGACCGCACGAGCGTCTGGTTGACGGCGAGGTTGGCCTTCTCCGCGTACGTGAAGCGTGTCTGGTCCAGCGCGTCCACGGTGTTCTCGCGGACCTTGTCGAAGACCACGACGGTGTCGTAGATCGAGTAGCCCAGGATCGTGAGGAACCCGATCACCGTCGCAGGCGTGACCTCCCACCCGACGGCCGCGTAGACGCCGACCGTGATCACCAGGTCGTGGATCAGCGCGAGGATCGCGGCCGCGGCCATCCGCCAGTTGCGGAAGTACACGGTCATCACGAGGGACACGAACACCAGGAAGACGAGCAGACCGGTGACGGCCTTCTGCGAGACGTCCTGACCCCAGGAGGGTCCGATGAACGCGCTGGTGACCTGGTCCTCACCGACGCCGAAGGCGGCGGCGAGACTGTTCTTGACCTCTTCGACCTCGTCGTTGGTCAGCTCGGCGGTCTGGACGCGCAACGACGAGCCACCCACCGTCGTGACGCGCGGGCTCTCCTCGGGCGCGATCGCCTGGACGGTGTCGATCGCGAGCTGCTGGTCGGTCGCGTCCACGCCCGAGACGGTGAACTCGGAACCGCCGCGGAACTCGATGCCGGGGTTCAACCCCGGCTTGACGAGCAGGATCGCGGACACGGCGATCAGCACCGCGGAGATGAGGTACCAGGTCCGTCGGCGTCCGACGATGTCGTACGAGCGGCGGCCCGTGTACAGGTCGTTGCCCCACTGGGCGAATCCCGTGGCCATCAGCGGTCGCTCCCCTCGGGACGCCCGGCGGCGGGCTCATCGGTACCGGACGTGGGTGGGTCGTCGAGCGGTGGCGGCGCCGTCGCCTCGGCCGCACGTGCGGCCGCGCGGCGCTCGGCGATCGTCATCGCTCCCGACCCGACCGCGACGGGCTCGCGCGCCGTGGACGACGTCGTGCCCTTCGCCTGCTGGCCGGGTGCGGCGACACGACCGCGTCCTGCGTAGCGCACCGTGTCGACACCCAGGCGCCGCGGGTCGAGGCCCGAGGCGGGGTGCCCGTCGGCGAAGAAGCGCGTGCGTCCCAGCAGCACCATGAGCGGGTGGGTGAACATGAACACCACCAGCAGGTCGACCAGCGTGGTGAGCCCGAGCGTGAACGCGAAGCCGCGCACACCTCCGACGGCCAGCAGGTACAGCACGACCGCGGCGGTGAAGTTCACGGCGTCGGAGGCCAGGATCGTGCGACGTGCACGCTCCCAGCCCTTCTCGATCGCCGCGCCGAGCGGCCGGCCGTCGCGCAGCTCGTCGCGGATGCGCTCGAAGTACACGATGAACGAGTCGGCCGTGATGCCGATCGCGACGATCAGACCGGCCACGCCGGGCAGCGAGAGCCGGTAGCCCTGCAGCCACGACAGCAGCGTGATCACGCCGTACGTCACGATCGCCGCCACGAGCAGCGACGCGACGGTCACCATGCCCAGGGCCCGGTACTGGAACAGCGAGTACACGACGACCAGGAGCAGGCCGAACACGCCCGCGAGCAGGCCCTTCTGCAGCTGCTCGGACCCGAGCGTCGCCGAGATCTGCTGCTCGCTCTGCACCGTGAAGCTGATCGGCAGCGAGCCGAAGTTCAGCTGGTTGGCGAGCGTCGCTGCCGTCGTGCGGTCGAACGAGCCGGAGATCTGCGCCTGCCCGTTGGGGATCACCTCGTCGACCGACGGGGCCGAGATCACCAGCGCGTCGAGCACGACGGCGAACTGGTTGAGCGGCGGCGACTGGCTCGCCAGGCGCGTGGTCACCTCGGTGAACTTCGGCGTGCCCGCACTCGTGAACTCGAGGTTGACGACCCACTGGCCGGTCGATGCGCCCGTGGACGTCGCACCCATGCCCGAGCTCGCGCTCGCGATGTCCGACCCGGGGATCTCGACGGGACCCAGGATGTACTTCGCGAAGCCCTCCTGGTCGCACGCGACGAACGCGGCGTCGGGGTCGCCGGGCGCGCCGCCGGCCCGGTTCTCCGGGAGCGTGCAGTCGAGCGCGGCGAACTGCGACTCGATCTCCGGCGTCACGTAGTACGCGATGTCGCTCGGTCCGTCGGGGGCCGCCTTCGTCGGCGCGTCCGACACGGCCGGGTCCGTCGCCGCGGGGTCCGGGCTCGCGCCGGCGGCACCCATCACGAGCACCGGCCGGAACTCCATCTGCGCCGACGTCCGGACCAGGTCGAGGGTCTCCTCGCTGGGCCGACCGGGCAGCGCGACGACGATCTTGTCGCCGCCCTGGCTCGTGATCTCCGCCTCGGCGACACCCGACGCGTCGACACGCTGGCGGATCACGGCGATCGCCTGGTTGATGGTCTCGGACGTGACGTCGCCCTTGGCCTCGGCGACCGGCTCGAGGATGACCTGGGTCCCGCCCTCGAGGTCGAGCGCGAGGTTCGGCGTGAGCGACGCGTCACCCCAGCGGGTGCCGGCGACGATCGAGGCGAACAGCGCCACGATCAGCACACCGAGCGTGACGAGCGTGCGGACCGGCCGTTCGCGACGGCGGGGAGGAGGGGCCAACGGAGTTCTTCTCTCGTGCGCGCACCGGCCGCGCAGGCGACCGGTGGGGTCGAGGCCCGGGCGTCGTCGCCCGGGCCGGGGAGTCACTTGCTGTCGCGGTCCTCGTCTCGTGCCGTCGGCGGCTCCGGCGGCAGCGACGACAGGTCGTCCGGCACGTCCACGACCGGTGCGTCGTCGACGTCGTCGACGTCGTCCTCGGTCTCGTCGTCGGCGACGACCGGGTCGACCTTCTTCGCCACCGCGGCACGCAGCCAGCGCGTCGAGCTGCCGGGAGTCGACTCGAGCGTGATGACGTCACCCTCGATCGCGGTGACGGTACCGAAGAGACCGGAACCCGTCATCACCTCGTCGCCGATCTCCAGGTTCGACCGGAAGTCGGCTGCCTCCCGCTGCTGCTTGCGCGAGCGGCTCGACATGAACCACAGCGCCCCGAAGGCGAGCAGCATGATGATGAGGAACGAGTAGTCCATGAGGTGGTGATTCTCCGCATCGTGTCAGACGTCCGCCGCAGTCTAGGCGCCGCGGCCCGTCGCTCCAACGTCCCTGGGTCCCGGGGGGTTCCCGCACCGCCTGTGGGGCGGGTCACGCCGCGCACGGCTCAGCCGAACAGCACGTCCACGGACGCGGGTGCGACCAGGCCGAGGTGCTCCCACGCGGGCGGCAGGGCCACCCTCCCTCGCGCCGTGCGGCCGATGAGACCCTCGCGCACGAGGAACGGCTCCGCCACCGTCTCGACCGTCTCGGGCTCCTCGCCGACCGCTACCGCGAGGGTCGTCAGCCCGACGGGGCCGCCGCCGAACCGCCGGCACAGCGCGTCGAGGACCGAACGGTCCAGCCGGTCGAGCCCGCGCTCGTCGACCTCGTAGACCTCGAGCGCGGAGCGCGCGGCCGCGAGCGACATCCGCCCGTCCCCGCGGACCTGCGCCCAGTCGCGCACACGCCGCAGCAGGCGGTTGGCGATGCGGGGGGTCCCCCGTGACCGCGACGCGATCTCGGCCGCCGCTTGCGGGTCGAGGTCGACCCCGAGCAGCCCGGCCGAGCGGATCAGCACGCGCTCGAGCTCGTCGTCGGCGTAGAAGTCGAGATGCCCCGTGAACCCGAACCGGTCGCGCAGCGGTGCGGGCAGCAGTCCCGCGCGCGTGGTGGCCCCCACGACCGTGAACGGCGGCAGCGACAGCGGGATCGCGCTCGCGCCCGCCCCCTTGCCGACGACGACGTCGACGCGGAAGTCCTCCATCGCGACGTACAGCAGCTCCTCGGCGGGCCGCGCCAGGCGGTGGATCTCGTCGAGGAACAGCACCTCGCCCTCCTCGAGCGAGGACAGCACCGCGGCGAGGTCGCCCGCGTGCTGGATGGCCGGCCCGCTGGTGATGCGCAGCGGCGCACCCAGCTCGGCCGCGATGATCATGGCCAGTGTCGTCTTGCCCAGGCCGGGCGGCCCGGACAGCAGGACGTGGTCGGGTGCGCGACCGCGGCCCAGCGCGGCCTGCAGGACGAGCGAGAGCTGGTCGCGCACGACGCGCTGGCCGACGAACTCCTCGAGCCGTCGAGGGCGCAGCGCCGCCTCGGCGGCGCGTTCCGGCTCGTCCGCCGCCGGACGGACGAGCGACTCGGCGCCGTAGCCCTGGGGCTCGATGTCGCTGCCGCCCTCGGACCCGACCTCGACCCGGGGCACGTCGGGGTCACGCACGAGCACTGCCCAACGAGCGCAGCGCCGCGCGCAGCACGCCCGGGACCTCGGCGGCACCGACGGGGTCGGCCGTGCCGTCGAGGACGGAGGCGACCGCGTCCTGGGCGGCGCGCAGCGGCCACCCGAGCCCCACGAGCGCCTCGACGACCTGCTCGCGGTGGTCGGGGGTCAGCGGGGCGGCCGACGCACCGGACGCCGGCGCGGGGGCGCCGAGGCGCTGCCCCAGCTCGAGCACGATGCGCTGCGCGCCCTTGCGACCGATGCCCGGCACGCGCATCAGCGCGGCCAGGTCCTCGCCCGCGACGGCACGGCGGAGCCCGTCGGGTGTGTGCACCGCGAGCATCGCCAGCGCGAGCCGTGGCCCGACACCGGAGACGGTCTGCACCGTCTCGAAGACCTCCCGCTCGTCGTCGTCGGCGAAGCCGAAGAGCGTCAGGGAGTCCTCGCGGACGACGAGCGCCGTGAACAGCCGGCTCGCCTCCCCCACGCGCAGCCCCGCGAGCGTCGCGGGCGTCGCGTGCACCAGCAGGCCGACGCCCCCCACCTCCAGGACCGCCGAGTCCAGCCGTACCGCCAGCACCGTGCCGTGCACCGACGCGATCACCGCGCGCTCCTCCCGTCGTCGAACGCCCACACTGTGCCACACGAGGCGAACACCTGTACGAGAGACACGCGCCCGGGTGCGCTCACCGCCGCCGGGCCGCCTGCTCCGCCGCCGCCCACTGCTGCTGTGCCGTCGTGAGGGCTCCCGGCTCGCGCTGCGGGGCGCCGAGCGCACCCGCCGGGCGCCACAGGTGGCAGATCGCGAGGGCCAGCGCGTCCGCGGCGTCCGCCGGGCGCGGCAGGTCGGCGAGCCCCAGCAGGCGCGCGACCATCGTCTGGACCTGCGCCTTGTCGGCACGCCCCGAGCCGGTCACGGCGGCCTTGACCTCGCTGGGTGTGTGCAGGGCCACCGGGATGCGCCGCCGGGCCGCCGCGACCATCGCCAGGCCCGCGACCTGCGCGGTCCCCATGACGGTGCTCACGTTGTGCTGCGCGAAGACGCGTTCGACCGCCACCGCGTCGGGCGCGTGCTCCTCGATGCACTCCTCGAGGGCGCGCTCGATGAGGAGCAGCCGCTGGTCGACGTCGAGGTGCGGGTCGGAACGCGCGACCGACACGTGCACGAGGCGCGCGCGCCGTCCGGGCAGCCCGTCGACGACCCCCAGGCCGCAGCGGGTCAGGCCGGGGTCCACTCCGAGCACGCGCACCCGTCCATCGTCGCAGGCGCGCGACGCGCGACGGGCCCCGCCACACCGGTGGCGGAGCCCGTGCGCGCACCCGACGGGGTGCGGTGCGTCACTCGGAGTCGAGCTCGGCCATGACCTCGTCCGAGGCGTCGAAGTTCGCGTACACGTTCTGCACGTCGTCGGAGTCCTCGAGCGCGTCGATGAGCCGCAGGATCTTGCGGGCGCCATCGGCGTCGACCTCGATCTGCGTGGACGGCCACCACACGACGTCGGCCGAGTCGTAGTCGATGCCCGCCTCCTGCAACGAGGTGCGCACGGGCACGAGATCGGTGGCCTCGCTCAGCACCTCGAACGACTCGCCGAGGTCGGTGACCTCCTCGCCGCCCGCCTCGAGCACCGCCTCCATGACGGCGTCCTCGTCGGTGCCCTCCTTGGGGACGATGACGACGCCCTTGCGGCTGAAGATGTACTGGACCGACCCGGGGTCGGCCATCTGGCCGCCGTTGCGCGTGAACGCCACCCGGACGTCGGACGCGGCCCGGTTGCGGTTGTCCGTCAGGCACTCGACCAGCACCGCGACACCGCCGGGGCCGTAGCCCTCGTACGTGATCGACTGGTAGTCGGCACCGCCGGCCTCCTGGCCGGATCCCCGCTTGACCGCGCGGTCGATGTTGTCGTTCGGGACCGACGACTTCTTCGCCTTCTGGATGGCGTCGAACAGCGTCGGGTTGCCGGCGGGGTCACCGCCGCCCGTGCGGGCGGCCACCTCGACATTCTTCACGAGCTTGGCGAAGAGCTTGCCCCGCTTCGCGTCGATGACGGCTTTCTTGTGCTTCGTGGTGGCCCACTTGGAGTGACCCGACATGACTCGCTACCCCTTCGTCTCCGCTGGTCCGCCCGCGTCGCTCCCCCGCGGCACGGTCCGACGCCGGACCGGCCGGGAACCCCGCGACGTCACAGGCTGTCGCGGACGATCTGCACGAACAGTCGGTGCACCCGCGGATCCCCGGTCACCTCGGGATGGAACGAGGTGACGAGCAGCGGGCCCTGGCGCACCGCGACGATCCTACCGGCGGCGGGCCCGTCCGCGACGCGCCCCACGACGCTCGCCGCGGGCCCGACCTCCTCCACCCACGGCGCCCGGATGAACACCGCGTGCACCGGGTCGGCCGCGCTGTCCTCGACGCCGTCGATGACCAGGTCGGTCTCGAACGAGTCGACCTGCCGGCCGAACGCGTTGCGCCGCACCGTGATGTCGACGCCACCGAGCGTGCGCTGCCCGTCGATGCCGCCGATGATCCGGTCGGCGAG
>Ga0233375_1001246_pt1 | contig 11704 bp, 9 predicted proteins | sample ElkDunMinimDraft_10_FD_191539 | JGI IMG/M metagenome (GOLD analysis project Ga0233375, IMG submission 191539) | Fecal eukaryotic communites from dung pellets of Tule Elk in California, USA - Elk Dung E16 | ecosystem: Host-associated > Mammals > Digestive system > Large intestine > Fecal | place... | reverse complement strand
ACAGACCAGACCGACCGGACAGACCGGACAGACCGGACAGACCAGACCGACCGGACAGACCGGACAGACTCAACAGACGGTCGTAGCGAGGCCGGATGCGGGCAGCCCGGTGCGGCAGCCGCTAGCGCTGAGGGCCCAGACGCGGTTCGACCCGGGGCGAGAGCGCCGGATCGCCAGGCGCGTCGCGGTCGGCCGGGAGGCCGGACGCAGCGTCCGGGGGCAGATGCGGTTCCGCCTGTGGCGCCGGATTTGCCTCGGCTGGCGTGGCGGGAGCCGGTCGCGCCGGGGGGGCAACGGCGGACGCCGTGGTTGAGGTGGCAGCGGATCGGACGGCGGGCTGGGAAGTGGAGCGGCTCGGGCCGTTCGGGCCAGCGCCGCCCGCCAGCGCGCGCGGGCGCGCCATCGCGGCGTCGGGTGCACCTCCGGTGGAGCCATCGCCTGAAGGCCGTGTCGCCAGTAATGCTTCCTGCTCGCGGACTATGGCGATCTTTTCAATCCGTCCGCCGCGCAGTTCGGCGCGGGCACGTTGCAGGTCGCCGAAGGTATAGGGCTCATCACGGTTGGACCAACTCCAGCGCAGCACGTCGAGCGTTTCGTCGGACAGTTCGGCGGTGAGCCCGGCGAACGTGGCGCTGGGTATCGCCCGCAGGCGGCCCGCATCGATGCTGCCTGCAAGCCAGTTGCGCACGGTGAAGAAAACCATCAGCGTCCATAAGGCCACCGCCGCCCACCACAAATATGGATTGATGCGCGTTAGAAGGTCGGCGGTCTGCGGCCCCAGCGCATGGGCGTTGTCATAATGGACGGCCCGGCCGAAGTCCAGCAACCAGCGCGAGACGTAGTACCACGCCGCGATGGCGAGGAGGACCACCACCGCGCGCAGCACGATGCGGGGGAAAGCCAATTTCCCCAAGGTCTGGCTGATAAGCCGTTGATCGTGTCGAACGCGTGCGGGCGAAGTGGCATTCATCATGCAAAATATTGTACCTATGACTCGGCACGGACTGGAACTTCGTCCGGGGCAGCATTTGACGCTGACCCCCCAGCTGCAGCAATCCATCCGGATGCTGCAGCTGTCGACGCTCGAACTCGACGCCGAGATCGCCCAGGCGCTGAGCGACAATCCGTTGTTGGAACGCGACGACGAGGCGCGCAGCGACGACCTCGATGCCAATCGTGAGGCCGGCACGCAGGATGAAGAAGCTGGCCCAGACCGGGAAAGCAATTTTGAAGAAGCGCCGGGCGCCAAAGGGGTGCCCGGGGACGAAGACGGCGACGCGCCCGAGGCGGCGCGGCCAGAAACCCTGCGTGAGTACCTGCTCGGCCAGTTGGCGTTGACGCGCGCCAGTCCGCGCGATGCGGCGCTGGTGGCGCTTTTGATCGACGAGCTCGACGACAACGGCTATTTGGCCTCTTCGCTGGACGCGATCCAGCAATGGCTGCCCGCCGAGGCGGAAATTGGCGTGGAGGAGCTGCAGGCCGCCCTGGCGCTATTGCAGTCTTTTGATCCGCCGGGGATCGGCGCGCGCGACATGGCGGAATGCCTGCAGCTGCAATTGCGCCATTCCGACCCGGCCCGGCTGGGCGGCACGCCACCGCCGGCGATACTGGCGCTGGCGCGGGCCTTGTGCGCCCACCACCTGCCCCTGCTGGCGGCGGGCAACCCGGCCCGACTGCGCCAGGCCCTGTCCTGTGACGATGCCCAACTGCGGGCGGCGCGCGCGCTAATTCTGAAGCTGGACCCCCGGCCCGGGCGGGCATGGACGGTGGGCCCGGCCGACTTCGCGGTGCCGGATGTGATCGTGCGCAAGGTGCGCAAGCGCTGGCAGGTGGTCTTGAACAGCGCCGCGATGCCCCGTCTGCGGGTGAACGCTCTGTATGCGCGGATGCTCGGTGGCGCTCGTGAATCGCACTATCCGGCGATGCACGCGCAGTTGCAACAGGCGCGCTGGATGATACGCAACGTTGAACAGCGCTTCGAAACGATCCTGCGCGTGGCGCAGGCGATCGTCGACCACCAGTCGGCGTTCTTCAGCGAGGGTCCCGCCGCGATGCGGCCGTTGATCCTGAGGGAAATCGCCGAGGAAGTGGGTCTGCACGAATCCACGGTGTCGCGCGCCACCACGCAGAAGTACTTGCTGACGCCTTTCGGCACGGTGGAACTGAAGCACTTCTTCGGCGCCGGCGTCGCCACGGAAAGCGGTGACACCGCTTCCGCCACGGCGGTGCAGGCGCACATCCGCCGCCTGGTAGCGCAAGAGAACCGCGCCAAGCCGCTGTCGGACAACCAGATCACCCTGAAACTGGCCGAGCAAGGCATCGTCATTGCGCGGCGCACGGTCGCCAAGTATCGGGAGGCGCTGCAGATCGCCCCGGCGTCGGTGCGCAAAGGCCAGGCGGCGCTGGGCGCCTGACGATCTTCCCGCCTGCGCGCACCAGCTTCACCCGGCAGCATCCGGCCGAAACAAATCGGGATTTTGTGGTTTCGATACAACAATTGCCTGACGTCGCGGCCTGGTAGCGCGGGGCGTGTTGCGCTTCGCACGCCATGCCGCCCCCCTGCGCCACCGCCGAACGGACCCGGCTTGCGCCGACGCGTACAAAGATCGATAATTATTCGCATGTACATTTGCATATGTAATGCGGTCACCGAACGCCAGGTGCGCGCTTGCGTAGATGCCGGCGCGGTCACGCTCGACGACCTGCAAATCGATCTTGGCGTGGCGACGTGCTGCGGCACGTGTGCGGCGACGGCTTCGGAATATCTTCCGGGCGGGCGCTGCTCCAGCGTCTGCGCCAGCGTCTGCCACGCCAGCGCCGTGGGCCTGCCCGCGCAAGGGGTTGCCATCGCGGCCGCCGAAGGCGCCGCCGCCAACGGTCCCCGCATTCCCATCGTCGCCGCTGCCTGACCTTCCGTCTGCGGGGCCCGCGCCCCGACGGTGGCCGCGCACGTGGCCGCTTGGCGGCCGCCGCGAAGCGCGGTTTGCCCGGCCCCCACGCGCCCGCACCTCGACTCATTCTCATTCCCGCTCTGCTTCCGCTTCCTTGTACGGCTCTCAAAGCCGTTTACGAAATGCATGGCAGGGGTATGCCGTGGACCATGCATGACGGTAGACTGCGGGCAATGAAGCAAGGAGTCATTCATGAAAGGCGATAAAACCGTCATCCAGTATCTCAACAAGCAGTTGACCAACGAGTTGACGGCAATCAACCAGTATTTCCTGCATGCCCGCATGTTGCGCCACTGGGGCTTCGACAAGCTGGGCAAGCACGAGTACGAAGAATCCATCGGCGAAATGAAGCACGCCGATCGCCTTATCGAACGCATCTTCATGCTGGATGGCCTGCCCAATCTGCAAGATCTGCACAAGCTGCTGATTGGCGAAAACGTGCCGGAGCTGCTGGCCTGTGACCTGCAACTGGAACAGGCGGCGCAAGCGACGGTGAAGGAAGCCATCGCTTACTGCGAGTCGGTGCGCGATTACGTGTCGCGCGATCTGCTGCAGGACATTCTGGACGACACCGAAGAACACATCGACTATCTGGAAACCCAGATCGGACTGGTGGATCAGGTCGGGCTGCAGAATTACCTGCAAAGCCAGATGGACGTCCCCGGCTGATTTGCCGGATATGACTGGCGCGCCAGCGCCAGCGGGTGTGCCGCCGCTGCGCTGATGCGCACGGCACGGCACGGCACGCGATACCGGACAGCGCCGGGGCACCCAACAGCCCGCGCACGCACTCCACCCGAAGTATTGACGGCGTGGGCTGCCCGGGGCTACATTCGCCCTCGCAGCCAGCTTCATGGCTTTGCCGCAGGCGTTATCGTCATCCAACGCGCCCAGTACCGAGTGGGCCTCAGCAGAGGGAACTCGGCGACCTGCGCTGCGGCAACACAGATCCCTTCGCATCTCCCGCATTCCGGTCCTGTCATGGCCGGCCATGCGCGCTTGGCGCGCGCGTTTTATGCGTGATGTCAGGGGATTGCCGTGGCCTTTTCCTCAACTCCCCGACGGAAAGGCAACCACCATGAAGATGACGGGCAACACCATCCTGATTACTGGCGGCACCAGCGGCATCGGCCGCGCGCTCGCCGAGGCCTTGCATGACCGTGGCAATCGCGTGATCGTCACGGGACGTCGTCAAGCGCTGCTTGACGACGTCACCGCCCGGCGCCCCGGCATCACCGCCTTGCAGTTGGATCTTCACGATCCGCATTCGCTGGCACGTCTTGTTGACGACGTTCGCGCCAGGTTCCCCGAGATTAACGTACTGGTCGCCAATGCTGGCGTCTCGCGGCCCGAGGACGTCACCGCAAGCCACTGGAGCAGCGCCGTCGCCGAAGCGATCATCGACACCAACATTGTCGGCGTGGTACGCACGGCAGCTGCTTTCTTGCCCCTGGTGATGCAGCGGCCAGACGCGACGATTCTAGCGACCAGCTCCGCGCTTGCCTTCGTGCCGCTTGCCAGCTACCCCACCTATTGCGCGAGCAAAGCCTTCCTGCATTCCTGGTTGACGTCGCTGCGTCACCAACTTCGCCACATCCCCGTGGAGGTGCTGGAACTTTCGCCCCCCTATGTGCAAACGGCCCTGACCGGTGCCGCGCAGGCCAGCGACCCGCGCGCCATGCCGCTTGGCGACTACATTGGAGAGGTCATGCACATGCTGGAAAGCGGCGGCCATTCGCGCGGGGAGTTGCTGTTGCAGCGTGACCATGCGCGGCGCTGGGCTGAAAGAGAGGGCACGTATGACGCGATCTTCGCGGCGATGAATCCCGGATGACCGCCCGCCGTGCGCCTGCCGAATGCGTAACCTGCCCCACGCCCGCGCCGGTTTTGCGCGGACTTGAATGCGGCGCCGGACCGAAACCCGGGCCGGCACAGCAGCGGTTCGGGCCTGCGGAAGAGGAAAAGCAAAAGCCCGCGAACGGAAGTTTCGCGGGCTTTTCAGCGGATTTCGAGATGTTTTGACTTTCAGCCGCCGTGGCAGGTGCGCCACACAAGCAGCCGTCCGAGCCGTGTTTATTCGACTTTACGTGGGCATTGCGGGATGGTGCCCCAGGCCTGATTCGGGCCGCAGTAGCGGTTGCGGGCGTTCCAGGAGCAGGTGGGCCGGTCGAAAAAGCCCCGCTTCGCGCACTGCGCCAGTTCGCGCCGCAGGCTGTCCTGCCAGCCGCCCGCATTATTGGCCGCGGCGGCGGACCGCGCGGGCGCCATGTCGATGGACTGCACGAGGGTTTGGTCGGCGGCGCGGCGCGGTGCCGGGATAGGCTCGGTTTGTTCCGCGGATTGTTGTGTCCGGGCCCGCTGGGTGTCGAGGTCCAGGGACCTCGCGGCGGTCGCGCCAGTCGCGCCACCCCTTGGCGCCGGACTTCCCCCGGTCCCGCCCCCACCCCCGCTCCCGCGCGGCGCATCCGCGGCACGGCGGGGTTCGCTTGGGGAATTGCGGTAGCGGGAAATACTCACCAGCGGATTCCGCGGCCCGTCGAACAGCGACACCGTGTTCACCTTCCAGTTGGTGGCCACGTGTGGGTCCGGCACGCCCAGCGTGCCGTCCACCCGGGGCTGGGGCGGCTGGGCCGTATAGGGCCGGCCATCGGCGTCCAACACCGGCTCTTGGATGGCCGCCTGCGCCGAGGCCGGGCCGGCAGGGGGCGCGTGCGCCACCAGCCAGTCGCCAAACCGGATGCCGGCTAACGTCGAGACGCCCAGCGCCACCAGCAGTATCGCGAAAATAGCTCGCCAAGACATTGCTAACCTCTTACCGCCGCATGGCTGCCATGGTATCAAGCATGGGATTTGTCGCCGAATACCCTGCCGCCATGTTCGCGCATCGCGTGGAACTTCACCTCGGGGTATAGCTCTTCAGCCACCCGCAATTGGGCCGAAGACCCGCACAGGAAGGCGGCTGCGTCCACCACATCATAGGCGATATGGGCAGCATTGGCATCCATGAACTTCCGCAGCGCTTTGGGGTCGTCCGAGGTGATCCAACGGGCCATGGTGTAGCGTGACGGCATCAGCCGCGCGTCCACGCCATATTCGGTTTTCAGCCGGTGCGCCACCACTTCAAACTGTAACTGACCCACCGCGCCGAGCAGCATGGCGCCGCCCGCCGCTACGGGACGAAACACCTGAATCGCGCCTTCTTCACCCAGCTGTGCCAACCCGGTTCGGAGCTGCTTGATGCGCAGGGGATCCTTCACTTCCACCGCCTGGAACAGTTCTGGTGCGAAGAAGGGCAAGCCCGTGAACTGCAGAATCTCGCCTTCAGTCAGCACGTCGCCCAACTGCAGCACGCCGTGGTTCGGAATGCCGATGACGTCGCCGGCGTAGGCTTCGTCCAGCAGCTCGCGCCGCTGCGACAGGAAAGACACCACATTGTTCGGGCGCATTTCCTTGTTGGTACGGCACACCTTCAGGCGCATGCCACGTTCGAAGCGGCCGGAACTCACGCGCACGAAGGCCACCCGGTCGCGGTGCGCGGGATCCATATTGGCCTGCACTTTGAACACCAGGCCGGTGAAGCGCGGTTCGTCGGGCTGCACCTGACGCTGCAACGCCGGGCGCGGGCCGGGGCGCGGTGCCAGCTCGACCAGTGCGTCCAGCACTTCCTGCACACCAAAGTTGTTGATGGCCGACCCGAAGAACACGGGCGTCTGGCGGCCGGCGAGAAAGGCGGCTTCGTCGAAGGCGGGTGCGGCTTCGGCAATGAGGCCGATTTCCTCGTGCGCCTGTTCGAAGGCCGTGCCGAAACGCGCGGCGATCGCCGGATTGTCCAGGCCCTCGATGAACTCATCACCGTCGCCGCGGCGTTCCTGGCCGGGGCGGAACAGGCGCATGCGGTCGCGGCGGATGTCGAATACCCCGCCGAATGACTTGCCCATGCCCACCGGCCACGAGAAAGGCACGGCATCCATGCCCAGGTGCGATTCGATTTCCGCCAGCAGGTCCAGCGGCTCGCGCACTTCACGGTCCAGCTTGTTGATGAAGGTGATGATCGGTGTGTTGCGCGCCCGGCAGACCTGCAACAGGCGCTTGGTCTGCGGCTCGACGCCGTTGGCGGCGTCGATGACCATCAGGGCGGCATCCACGGCCGTCAGCACGCGGTAGGTGTCTTCGGAGAAGTCCTGGTGGCCCGGGGTGTCGAGCAGATTGATGACGCAGTCACGGTATTCCATCTGCATCACCGACGATGCCACTGAAATACCGCGCTGCTTTTCGATCTCCATCCAGTCGGACGAGGCATGCCGCGACGCCTTGCGCGCCTTGACGCTACCGGCGATCTGGATGGCGCCGGCGAACAGCAGCAGCTTTTCCGTCAGTGTGGTTTTACCCGCATCGGGGTGGGAGATGATGGCGAACGTGCGCCGCCGGGCAACTTCTTCTTGCAGAGTCATGAAGTGATTTTACAGTCGAGGGCGTGGCAGCCGGCGTCAGCCACCGCGGCGGAAGGTGGCCAGCACCAGGCCGGCCGCCACGAACAGCGCGCCGAATCCGCGGTTCAACCAGCGGATATGCCGCGGGTCGCGCAGCAGGCGCAGCACTTTGGCGGCCAGTAATGTGTAGACGCCCATGGCCACGGTATCGGTAAGCGCCAGGGTGGCGGCCAGTGCGCAATACTGCGGCCACAGCGCCGCCGTGGGATTGATGAACTGCGGTACCACCGCCAGAAGAAAGACGGTGCCTTTGGGATTGGTGGCGTTGATCAGAAAGCCGCTGACGATGAGGCTGCGTCTGGAGGCCTGGGCTGCGACGGTGCCACCGGCGTCCACGGTAACCGGCGCGGCGCTGGCGCGGAACTGTCGCACGCCCAGGTAGATCAGGTAGGCAACGCCGAGAAATTTGACGATCTCGAAACCCGTATGCCACGTCGCCAGCAATGCCCCCAGGCCAACGCCGACCACCAGGAACTGGAACAGGATGCCGAGGATCAGGCCGACGGTATTCCAGTAGCCGCGACGAAAGCCATACTTCAGCCCCGATGACATGGCGGAAAGCGCGCCGGCGCCGGGCGAGAACGAGATCGCCCACGAGGACAACATGAAGGTCAGCCAGGTGGAGAGGGTCATGATGGGGAAATCAGGGGGGCAGGACGCGCTGGAGAGCCCCGGGCTGGAGAGCCCCGGGCTAAGAGCCCTGGGGCGGGGCCGGTACAGCGGTGGCGCGCCCGTTGCCGCGCCGATGGTCGGAGTGTAGTCCGCCACGGCCGCGCAACCAAGCCCGCCGCCCCGGCTTCATCGCGGCGAGCGCGGTGGGGCCGTGGGCGCCGGGTGGCGGCGAAGCCTACTTGCCGAGCAAGGCCGGGCGGCGCGAGCCGTCGGCGCGCGGTGCGGGCCGAGCCGTAGCCGGGCGTTCGCCGCTGGCCGCACGGTTATCGGCCCCGGCGCGACCCGGTTGCGCCGGATGGCCGCCGCTGGGACGGGCAGTGCCCGGCCGGCCCGCGGCAGGACGCGCACCGGGCTGACGCGGCGCGCCACTATTACCGCGGCCGGCGCCATTGCGCCCGCCATCACTGCGGCCGCCACGTCCGCCGGCGCCACGGAAGTCGCGGCGGTCACGTTCGTCGTCCTCGTCGCGCTCGCGCGCAACGCCGACGGGCGGCGTCCAGCCTTGAACCTGTACGCGGTCCAGCGGCTTGCGGATCAGCTTTTCGATGGCCTTCAGCAATTTGATTTCGCTGGGATCGACCAGCGAAATCGCCGCGCCGGTGGCGCCAGCGCGGCCGGTGCGTCCGATGCGGTGAACGTAGTCTTCCGGGACGTTCGGCAGTTCAAAATTCACCACTTGCGGCAACTGGTCGATATCCAGGCCGCGCGCGGCGATGTCGGTGGCAACCAGCACCGCGACGTTGCCATCCTTGAAGCCGGCCAGGGCACGCGTGCGTGCCGCCTGGCTCTTGTTGCCGTGGATGGCCGCGGCGCTGAGGCCGTCCTTGACCAGCTTTTCAGCAAGGCGGTTGGCGCCATGCTTGGTACGCGTAAACACCAGCACCTGATGCCAGCCGCTCTCGCGGATGATGTGGCTGATCAGGTCACGCTTATGGTGCTGCTCGACCAGATGAACGGTTTGTTCGACGAGTTCGGTGGTCGTGTTGCGTGGCGTCACCGACACTTCGCCCGGGTCGTTCAGAACGCCGCGCGCGAGCGTGCGGATTTCATCGGAGAACGTGGCGGAGAACAGCAGGTTCTGGCGCTGTTTGGGCAGCAGGGCCAGCACTTTGCGGATATCGCGGATGAAGCCCATGTCCAGCATGCGGTCGGCTTCATCCAGCACCAGGATTTCAACCCCGGACAGGTCCACGGTGCGCTGGCCGGCGTGGTCCAACAGACGTCCGGGCGTGGCGACGAGGATATCCAGCGGTTTCTTGAGGGCGGAGATCTGCGGATTGATATTCACGCCGCCGAACATCACCATGGATTTCAGGCCGGCGTATTTCCCGTAGATCTGCACCGATTCTTCCACCTGCGCGGTCAGTTCGCGGGTGGGGGTGAGGATCAGGCAGCGCGGACGGCCCGGCTTGCGGCCCTGCGGCGCCGATTGCATCAGTCGGTGCAGGATGGGCAGCACGAAGCCGGCGGTTTTGCCGGTGCCGGTTTGCGCAGCCGCGAGCAGGTCACCGCCTTGCAGCACGAGCGGGATGGCTTGCGCCTGAATGGGCGTGGGCGCGACGTAGCCGGTTTCGGCGATGGCGCGCAGCAAGGGTTCGGCCAGCGCGAGGTCGGCGAATGCGATATTGGTGGTCAAGTACAACTCCAGCGGCAGCCTGTCGCTCAAGTTGAGAGACTCCAATCAAGGCGGACGGAACAGGAGAAAAAGGAGGTGGTCTCGAAGGGCATCCCGGAAATCAAAGGAGTTCAACGGGGCCTCGAACCTGGCACGGCGAATGCCGTTGCGGTTGTGTGCCGATTGGCGTGCACACCTGCCCATTGTAGCGCATAAGGCTCGCGGGGCCGCATTTGGCCTTGAACCCCAGGTCAAGTCTGGTCGCCGGCACAGGCCCTCCCACCGATTCGCTTAAAGAGCGTTGAATATTTCGTTGATTGGCGCGGTGTCGAGCCGCTGTCCACGGGCGACGTTGCCTCCTGTAACCAAAGCCCGCGCATTCCCCCCGCAGGGGCTGGCATGCAGTCCCTATAATCCCCGCTCTCTACAGCCGGAACTCGGACATATGAACAGGAAAGCGGGCGTTGTAATCGGTGTGATCGTGATTGCGGGAGCCGCGTGGACCGGCGCGGCCTGGTACACCGGGAAGCAAGCCGAGCAAGTCGTGCGGCAACAGATCGCCGAGGGCAATGCGACGTTGCAGACCTATGTGCCGAACGCCACCTTGTCGCTTGCTTCGCTCGACCGTCACCTGTTCTCCACGGACGTCCGTTATCGCTTGCAGATCACCCAGCCGGCGACGTCAGAGGCCGCGCCGCGTGAGATGGACTTCATCGTCGTCGACCATCTGTCGCACGGCCCCTTGCCGCTCACGGAAATCAAGCATGGGCGCCTGCTGCCGGCAATGGCGGCCAGCAACTTCGCGCTGGAGCCCACCGATTCCGCCAAGCCCTGGTTCGAGGCCGCCAACGGCGCGGTGCCGCTGTCGGGCCATGCCCGCATTGGTTACGGCAATGGCGTCACCGGCGTTTTCACGCTGGCACCCGTCAAGGTGCAACAGCCGGAGACTCAACTCGATTTCTCCGGCCTGAACGCCGACTTCGCGGTGGACGGCAAGAGCCGCGCCACGCGCGTGCAAGCGGCGGTCGAGTCCCTTGCACTGAAGCTGGAGAATGCAGACGACGGTGCCGACCTCGCCGTGTCCGGCCTGTCGCTGACCAGTGACATGAAGCCCGGTGCGTCAGGGCTGTACCTCGGCACCAATACGCTGAACATCAAGAATACGCAGGTGGTGTTGCGCGATACGCCCGCCTTGCAGCTGGCGGATTATTCCCAACATGCCGACGTGCGCGAGGATGCGCGCGGGCTGGCAATGCGCGGCCAGTACGACATCGGGATGGTGAGCTATGGCGGCAAGGAATTGATGGGGGTGCAGTTCGCCTTGGGCGGCCTGCATCTGGCGCCGCAGGCGGTAAAAACGTTGGGCAGGATCAACAGCGATACCGTCGTGCAAGTCATGCGCGCGCCGGCGCAAAGCGCTGCGGCGCCCGGTGGCGACGCCGCGCTGCAGGCGCAACGCGAGGAGATCGTCACCGCGGTCCAGCAGATCCTTCAAGGCAATCCGTCGTTTTTCATTGGCCCGCTGCAGCTCAAGAACGCCAAGGGCGTTTCGAGCTTTGATCTCACGCTGGACCTCACCGATCCGGGTGACACTGAAGCCAGCCTGGACGACTTGGTGGCGCGTACCGTGCGTACTTTCGATGCCAAGCTGACGCTTTCCACGCCCATGATGGCCACCACGGTTTCGCAGATTCTGCAGGCTGACGGCGTCGACGCGGCCGCCGCCGACGCGCATGGCCAGATGGTGGCGCAGGCCATCGCCGCGCAGGCGCAGGCAACGGGCTTTATGACGGCTGCGGGCGATGACGTGGTGGCCGCGCTGCAGTATCGCGACAAGGTGATTACGCTGAATGGCGCGCAGATTCCGGCGCAGCAGTTTGCCGCGATGGTGATAGGCACCGCCATGAGTCTGGCAGGCGCTTACGGCGAAGGCGTTGCCGGCGATGAACCGGAACGGGCCGCGCCGCCCGCGCAGG
>Ga0233375_1001244_pt1 | contig 11712 bp, 10 predicted proteins | sample ElkDunMinimDraft_10_FD_191539 | JGI IMG/M metagenome (GOLD analysis project Ga0233375, IMG submission 191539) | Fecal eukaryotic communites from dung pellets of Tule Elk in California, USA - Elk Dung E16 | ecosystem: Host-associated > Mammals > Digestive system > Large intestine > Fecal | place... | reverse complement strand
CCTTCGTGCTCGGTTTGCCTCACCCTATCCGAGACAGGACGTCCACGCGCTGGTCAGGACGGGTCGTCGCCCCGCGTCAGCGCATCCCAGTCGGCCCGCTCGTCGGGCGGCCCGTCGCCTGGACCGTCGTCGCGTGCCGCCTGCCTGTCGTACCGGCGCGACCGTTGGTCCCACGCCCCCGGGGCGTGCGCCAGCGCAGCCGCGAGCAGCACCACCAGCAGGCCGACGACGAGCGCCACGACGGGGCCGGCCGTGGTGCTCGCCGCGGCCGATCCTTCCGCGACTCCCGTGGCGTCGACGACTGCACCCGACACGGCGCGCGCGGGGTCGGACAGCACGGTGGCGCCCCCTGCCGCCACGAGGACGCCCGCAGCGGCCGTCACGACGGCGACCGCCCACCGACCGACCCGCCCGACGAGCGCGACAGCCGCACCCGCCGCCAGCAGCACCAGGGCCGCGGCCCGGGTCTGCGGCGCCGCCTGCGCACCCGTCACGGTGACCGTGACGACCTCGTCGAGGGCGCTGCTCCCCTCGGCGACCACCCACACCGGCAGCGCCACGACCCCGACGAGGGCGCCGGCGGTCGCGAGGAGCGCGGCCCACCGGCCCCGACGAGCCCGCCCCGCGCTCGGGGCGTCGGGGGTCACCGCCGTCACGGCAGCTCGCGGCGCAGCCGGGCCGCGAGCTGGACGGCACGCACGGCCGCCGCGGCCTTGTTGCGCGACTCCTCGTACTCGAGCGCCGGGACGGAGTCCGCGACGATGCCGCCCCCGGCCTGGACGCTCGCCCGTCCGTCGCGGATCACCGCGGTCCGGATCGCGATGGCCATGTCCATGTCACCTGCGAAGTCGAAGTACCCCACGGTGCCGCCGTACACGCCACGACGCGCGGGCTCGAGCTCGTCGATCAGCTCGATCGCGCGCGGCTTGGGTGCACCCGAGAGCGTCCCGGCGGGGAACGTCGCGATCAAGGTCTGCAGCGCGGTCGATCCTGCTCGCAGCCTGCCGACGACCGTCGAGCAGATGTGCATGATGTGCGAGAACCGGCGCACGGCCATGAACTCGACGACCTCGACGCTCGTCGGCTCGCACACCTTGGCCATGTCGTTGCGCGACAGGTCGACGAGCATGATGTGCTCGGCGCGCTCCTTCGGGTCGGCCAGCACCTCGTCCTGCAGCGCGCGGTCCTCCTCGGGGGTCGCCCCGCGCGGGCGCGACCCGGCGATCGGGAACGTCGTGACGTGCCCGTCGCTGACCTTGACCAGCGTCTCGGGGCTGGAACCGACGACGGCGAAGTCGCGACCGTCGGCGTCCTGCAGCGCGAGCAGGTACATGTACGGGCTCGGGTTGACGGTCCGCAGCACGCGGTAGACGTCGACCGGGTCGGCCGGGCAGTCGAGGTCCAGCCGCTGCGACAGCACGACCTGGAACACGTCGCCGTCGCGGATCGCCTCCTGGCCGCGGCGCACGGACTCCTCGAACTCCTCACGCGTGCTGCGGAACTCGAGCTCGGGCACCGGGGCGTCGAGGTCGATGACCGCAGGTGCCGGGGGCGCGGGCCGGCGCAGCGCCGCCTGCATGTCGTCGAGCCGGCGCACCGCGTCGGCGTAGGCCTCGTCGACCCGCTCGTCGGTCGCGTCGAAGTTGATCGCGTTGGCGACCAGCCACACGGAGCCGTCGACGTGGTCGACCGCCGCCAGGTCGCAGGCGAGCAGCAGCGTGACCTCGGGGATCCCCAGCTCCTCCGGGGCGTTCGCGGGCAGCGTCGGCTCCCAGTGACGCACGACGTCCCAGCCCAGGACACCGACGAGGCCGCCGGTCAGCGGTGGCAGGCCGTCGACGCGTGGTGTGTGCAGGACCTCGAGCGTGCGCGACAGCACCTCGAGCACGTCACCCTCCGTCGGGACGCCCACCGGCACGTCGCCCGACCACACGGCACGTCCGTCGCGGACCGACAGGCTCGCGCGCGATGCGGCACCCACGAACGACCAGCGCCCCCACGTGCCGTCGGACTCGGCGGACTCGAGCACGAACGTGCCCGGGCGGCCGGCGGCCAGGGTGCGGTAGAGCCCGACCGGCGTCACGTCGTCCGCGAGCAGCCGACGCACGACGGGCACGACGCGGCGGTCGGCCGCGAGGTCGCGGAACCCCTGCGGGCTCGGCCACGTCGCGCCCCAGGGCAGGTCCGTGGCGGTCGCGCGCGGCGCGGCGGAGACGGGCGAGGTCACGGCTGGTCTCCTCGGGCGGTCGGGGCGGGGGTCGCGGACGCGGTCCGGGTGGCCGAGGCGTCCTCCGCGGGCGGGACGACGGGCAGCGGCCCGCCCGCCAGGAAGCACGTGCGTGCACCGGTGTGGCACGCGGCGCCGACCTGGTCGACCGTGACGAGCAGCGCGTCGCCGTCGCAGTCGAGGTCGACCGACCGGACGTGCTGCACGTGCCCGGACGTGTCGCCCTTGCGCCAGTACTCCTGCCGCGATCGGCTCCAGAATGTCACGCGGCCCGTCGTGAGCGTGCGGTGCAGCGCCTCGTCGTCCATCCACCCGAGCATGAGCACCTCGCGGGTGTCGTGCTGCTGGACGATCGCCGCCACGAGGCCGGCGTCGTCGCGACGCAGCCGGGCGGCGACGGCGGGGTCGAGGGCGCTGTGCGCCACCCGGCCGTCGGGCGTGGTGGTGGAGGAGTTCTGCGGCACGCGACGATCCTGCCACGCGCGGCCCGGCGGGCCGCGCCGGTGTCCGCGGTGCGCGCACACCACCCCCCGGCCGGGTGCTCAGCGGGTCTGCGTGACCCAGGCGGCGTGCATCGCCGCGTAGTGGCCGCCCTGGGCGACCAGGTCCCGGTGCGTGCCGGTCTCGACGACCCTGCCCGCGTGCACGACGACGACGACGTCCGCCGCCTCCGCCGTCGAGAGGCGGTGCGCGATGGTCAGGGTGGTGCGTCCGCGGGCCAGCTCGCGCAGAGCGCGGGCGATCCGCACCTCCGCGACGGGGTCGACGGCCGACGTCGCCTCGTCGAGCAGCAGCAGGTCGCCGTCCGCGAGCCGGGCACGCGCGAGCGCCACCAGCTGACGCTCCCCCGCCGACAGCAGCTCTCCCCGCTGCCCCACGGGCGTGTCCAGCCCGGCCGGCAGCTCCGCGACCCAGGCGTCGAGCCCGAGCTCGTCGACGACCTGCTGCACGCGCGCCGCGACGCGCACGTCGTCCTCGACCACGGTCCCGGTGCGCAGCCCGTAGGCGACGTTCTGCGCGAGCGTCCCGTCGAAGAGGAAGCCCTCCTGCGGGACGAGCACGACGCGCCGTCGCAGCTCCGGCGACATGAGGCGACGCAGGTCGACACCGTCGAGCCGGACGGTGCCGGACGTCGGGTCCATGAAACGCGCGACGAGCTTGGCCATCGTCGTCTTGCCCGAGCCCGTCGTGCCGACGACGGCGACGGACGTGCCTGCCGCGACGTGCAGGTCCACGTCCTGCAGCACCGGCGGACCGCCCGGGTAGGCGTACCCGACGCCGTCGAACGTCACGGTCGCCGGCCCGCGGGGGCTCGCGACCGCGTCGTCCGCCGCCGGGTCGGCCACGTCGACGGGGGTCTCGAGCACACCGAGCACGCGCCGCCACCCCGCGATCGCGTTCTGGAGCTCGTTGAGGATCTCGGTGGCCATCTGCACGGGCCCCGTGAACAGCTGGACGAGGAAGAGGAAGGCCAGCACACGACCCACGGAGAGCTCACCCGCGACCCCGAGCCAGGTGCCGGCGACCACGACGACCGCGAGAACGAGGTTCGCGACCAGCACGCCGGACGAGAACACGACCGCGACGAGGCTCTGTGCGCGCACCATCGCCCGTCGCGTCCCTGCGATCGCCGCGTCGATACGGCGCTGCGTCCGCTCCGCGATCCCGTACGCCCGGATCGTCTCGGCACCGACGACCGCCTCGGACACCGCGCCGAGCATCGCGCCGTACCGCTCGCGCACGGCCGCGTACCGGCGGTTGACCCCGCGCTGCATGCGTGGCAGGACGATCATCAGGGGCAGGAAGCACGCCCACACCAGCAGCGTGAGCTGCCACGAGTACACCGCCATGAGCGCGGTCGCGACGAGGATCTGCAGCACCGAGACGAGCAGCATGATGCCGCCCCACTGCACGAACATCGAGATGGTGTCGACGTCGGAGGTCACGCGGGACACGAGCGAGCCACGCCGCTCGGTGTTCTGCGTGAGCACCGACAGGTCGTGCACGTGCCGGAACGCGCGCGTGCGCAGCGTCAGCAGGCCCGACTCGCTCGACCGGAACAGCCGGACGTTGACGAGCGCCGAGCAGGCCGCCCCGACCAGGAGGCCGACGGCGGCGATCCCCACCAGCGCGGCCGCCCGCGACACGTCCACGCCGCCGGGCGCGAGGATCGCGGTGTCGACGGTCTGCTGCACCGCGATCGGCACGAGCACGCGTGCGGTCGCCGCCACCACCGCCAGCGCGATCGTGACCGTCAGCCCGTCGAGCAGCTCGGGCGACACCTGCGCGGCACGGCGCAGCGTCGCGAGCACACCGAGCGTGCTCGCCGGCGCCATGCGGCCGGAGGTCGCAGCCTCCTGCGGCCCGTCCGTCGTGGTGCTCACCTGCGTCCTCCTGCGGCCGTCACATCGTCGTCCCACACGTCGGGCGCGCCCTCGTCGGCCCGTTCCCGCTCGCGCCGTTGCGACTCGCGCTCGTAGGCGGTCGCCAGCTCGCGGTAGCCGGCATCGCGCTCGAGCAGCTCGGCGTGCGTACCCCGGTCCACGACCCGGCCGCCGTCGACGTGCGCGACCTCGTCCGCGAGCAGCACCGAGGACATGCGGTACGCGACCAGGAGCACGGTCGGCCCCGTCTCGCCCGCCGCGGTGCGCAGACCCGTGAGGATGTCGCGCTCGACCCCCGGGTCCACCGCGGACGTCGCGTCGTCGAGGACCAGCACGCGGGGGCGCCGCACCAGCGCACGCGCCAGCGCCAGCCGCTGGCGCTGGCCCCCGGAGAGGTTCGCACCGCGCTCGCCGAGCGGCGCGTCGAGGCCACCGGGAAGGTGGCGGACCACGTCGTCGACGCGTGCGGCGGCCAGCGCCGCCCACACCTCGGCGTCGCCGGGCGCACCAGCGTCGTCGGGGTCGGCCAGCGTGACGTTGCCACGGACCGTGTCCTCGAAGACGAACGTCGACTGGCTGACGTAGCCCACCTGGGCCGCGAGGTCCGCAGGACGGACGTCGCGCACGTCGATCCCGTCGACCTCGACGACGCCCTGCGTCGGGTCCGCGAGGCGCGGCACCAGGCCGACGAGCGTCGACTTGCCCGAGCCGGTGGGCCCGACGACCGCGAGCGTGCGACCGGCCGGGACGCGCAGGTCCACGCCGTGCAGGAGCGCGACGTCACCGTCCGCCGTGGGCACCCGCAGGTGCACGTCACGCATCCGGACCTCGGCGCCGCCTCCTCCCGCCGGCAGCGGTGCCGCGCCCTCGACGGGCACACCGTGGGCGTCGAGCACGCGCGAGATGCGGTCGTGGCCGACCAGACCACGCGGGAGCTCGCCGAGCACCCAGCCGAACGCACGCACGGGCACGGCGAGCAGCGTGAGCAGGTAGGCCGCCGCCACGACGTCGCCCGTGCCGATCGCGCCGGCCGCGACCCGTTGGGCGCCGACCAGCAGGACGAGCAGCGTGCCGAGGTTCGGCAGCAGGTCGATGACGGGGTCGAAGACGGCCCGCACGACGCCGACCCGCACGTTCGCGTCGCGCAGCGCACGGGCGCGGTCCGTGAACCGCTCGTCCTCGCGGTCCTCGGTGCCGAGCGACTTCACCAGGGTCGCGGCCTCGAAGCTCTCATGAGCGACGTCCGCCACCTCGGCGCGCAGCTGCTGCGCGCGAGTGATCGCCGGTGTCATGCGGCGCTGGAAGACCAGGTTCGCGACCACCGCGAGCGGGAGCACGACGAGTGCCGCGACGGCGAGCCACACGTCGGTGCCCAGCAGGGCGACCGTGGCGACCGCGATCATCACGACGACCCCGAGGGCGAACGGCAGCGGGTTGAACACCCCGGTCGCGGCCTCGACGTCGGAACCCGCGTTCGACAGCAGCTGCCCGGTGGGGTGCCGACGGTGCCACGGCATCGGCAGGCGCAGGTACTGCCGGGTCACTGCACGCCGGTGGTCCGCCTGGATGTCGGCCACGCCGATGCCCGCGAAGATGCGACGGCCGGCGACCGACACCGCCAGCATCAGGGCGACCGCGGCCACGAGCGCGCCGGCCTGCCAGATCCGCCCCTGCGCCTCGTGCGAGCCGGCCAGGGCCGGCACGACGACGTCGTCCGTCACGGCACCGAGCACGCGGCTGACCGCGACGGTCAGCACGCCGAACAGGGCGGATGTTCCGACCGCGAGCACGTAGGTGCGCGGGTGCGCCCGCATGCCCCGCCAGACCAGGGCCGCCGAACGCCGTGCGGCAGACCCCTGCAGGGCGGAGCCCTGCCCGTCGTGAGCGCGCACGGCGGGGCCCGACGGGTCGGCGGGGGTCCGGGGGCGCGAGGGCACGGCGGTCACACTCCTGACGAGGCTGGGGATGTCGCGATCCTCTCACGCAGGTCCGACACGACCCGGTGACGCCCTGCCACGTGGCGTCGTGCGCGACGCGGCTCGAGGCATGGCACGATCGCGTGCCATGACGTGGCACGAGACCGAACGAGACTGGCTCGCCGACGCGCTGCGCGCCGCAGCCCCGCAGGACCCCACGCTCTGCCGCGGCTGGCAGGCCCGGCACCTGGCGGCCCACCTCGTGCTGCGCGAGCACCCGGGCGTCGCGACCACCGCCGTGCGCGGCGGCCTGGCTGCGGCCACCGAGCGGCTCGCCGCGACGGCGACGGACGCCGCCGGTTACACCGCGCTCGTCGACCGCGTCGCGGCACGGCCTGCGCGCTGGAGCCCGGTCGCGTGGGCCGGGGACGCCGTCAACGCCACCGAGTACTTCATCCACACCGAGGACGTGCGCCGCGGCGCCGGCGCCGTCGCGCCGCGCGAGCTGCCGGACGGGCTGACGGAGCTGCTGTGGTCCCAGCTCGTCCGCACCGCGCCGCTGCGGCTGCGCCGGCTCGGCCAGGGCGTGGTCCTGGTACGCCCCGACGACGTGCGCTCGGCGGTGCGCGCACCGCGGGCCGGCCACGGGGCGGTCGTGCTGCGCGGTGACGTCGGCGAGCTCGTGCTGGCGGTGTCAGGACGGCTGCAGGCGGCGCAGGTGCGCGTCGACGGTGCACCCGACGACGTCGCGGCGGTCACGGACCTGCTCACCGGTCCGTGACCGACCTGCGCGCCGACCCACCGACGTCCTGACCGACCGGGGCCCCGACCCCCGGGCCTCGGCCCGGGGCCCAGGGTTCAGCGCACCACGACCCCCGCCTCGCGCAGCGCGTCCTTGACCTGCCCGATCGTCAGCGTGCCGAAGTGGAACACGCTGGCAGCCAGGACCGCGTCGACCCCCGCTCGTGCCGCCTCGACGAAGTGCTCGACGGTCCCTGCCCCGCCCGACGCGATCAGCGGCACGCTGACCTGCGCGCGCACGGCCCCGATCATCTCGAGGTCGAAGCCCGCGGTGGTGCCGTCGGCGTCCATCGAGTTCAGCAGCACCTCGCCGACACCGAGCTCCACCGCGCGGTGCGCCCACTCGACCGCGTCGATGCCGGTCCCGCGGCGGCCGCCGTGCGTCGTGACCTCGTACCCGGACGCGGTGCGCACGTCGCCCGTGACCCGGCGCGCGTCGACGGACAGCACGAGCACCTGGGACCCGAAGCGGTCGGCGATCTGGGTGATGAGCTCGGGGTTCGCGATGGCGGCGGTGTTCACCCCGACCTTGTCCGCGCCCGCCCGCAGCAGGCGGTCGACGTCCTGCGGTGCGCGCACCCCGCCGCCGACCGTCAACGGGACGAAGACCTCGCCCGCGGTCCGACGTACGACGTCGTAGGTCGTCTCGCGGTCGGACGAGGACGCCGAGACGTCGAGGAACGTGAGCTCGTCGGCGCCCTCCGCGTCGTACCGCCGCGCCAGCTCGACCGGATCGCCCGCGTCACGCAGGTTCTCGAAGTTCACGCCCTTGACGACGCGGCCCGCGTCGACGTCGAGGCACGGGATGACCCGTAGTGCGAGGCTCACGACGCCCCCTGCGCAGGGCTTCCTGTGGCCAGGATGTCGATCACGAACACCACCGTCTTGCCCGCGAGCTCCTCGCCGTCCGTGACGCCGAGAGGGTACGACGGCGGCACCACGAGCAGGACACGGCTCCCGGCAGGTTGGTCCACCAGGCCCTCGGCCCACGGCGGCACGTCGGACAGCAGGAACGAGACCGGCAGCCCGCGCTGCCACGTCGAGTCGAACATGACGCCGTCGTCCCAGGTGAAGCCGCCGTACTGCACGGTGATGACGTCCCCGGCGGCGACCTGCGGGCCCGTGCCCCGGATCAGTGGCTGCACGACGAGGTCGTCGGGTGGCGTCGTGCCGGTGGGTGTCAGCATGAGCGAGCCGTCACCGGCCTCAGTCGCGACCGGCAGAGCGGGGTCCGGCGTGTGGGGCTCGCCCACCGCGCGCGTGGGAAGCACGTCGAGCACCGTCACCGTCGGGTAGTCAGCGCCCGAGCTGCCCGGGGTCACCTGCAGCAGCCGGGCCCCCACCTGCTGACCGCGCAGGGTCTCGTAGAGGTCGGTCCCGAGGTCCTCGGCCGTGAGGATGCGCGGGGTCGGGCTCGTCGAGTAGCTCTCCTTGACGAGGCTCGCGTCGGTCGCGTTCTCGAGCCAGAAGTCGATGAGGACCGGGGCGCCCTCCTGGAGCTCGTCACCCGTGCCGGGCCAGATCGTCTTCTGGAACGTGGAGTCCACCGTGAGCGGCGTCAGATAGGTCACCGTCGGGGCCTCCCCGGGGCCGCCGGTGACCGTCACCTCCGGGTCGGCGGACGTCACCGTGCTGCACGCGCCCAGCGCCAGGGCCGCGACAGCCAGCACCACCACCCGGCGGGCACCCGCCATCAACCGCACGTCCGTGCCTCCCAGAACCTCGATCCGCCTGCCGACGACGGGGGCCGGCGACGTCCCGGCACCCGTGCGGGCCTCACTGTACGACGCGTACCGCCCGCGTCGGCGCGCCGTCCGACCGGGGACGCGGTGCGGCCCCGCCGTGACGAGGCGACGTCACATCGACTCGATGAGCCGATCCACACGCTCGTCCACGCTGCGGAACGGGTCCTTGCACAGCACCGTCCGCTGCGCCTGGTCGTTCAGCTTGAGGTGCACCCAGTCCACGGTGTAGTCGCGCCGGGCCTCCTGCGCGGCCCGCACGAAGTCGCCGCGCAGCTTGGCCCGCGTCGTCTGCGGCGGCACCGCGGTGGCCTCGAACACGTCGAGGTCGGTGGTGACGCGCTCGACCAGCCCGCGCGCCGCCATCAGGTTGTACAGCCCTTCGGTGCGCGAGATGTCGTGGTACGCCAGGTCGAGCCGCTGCACACGCACGTCCGACAGATCCAGCCCGTGCTTGGCCCGGTAGCGCTCGATCATGCGGTACTTGATGACCCAGTCGAGCTCGCGCTCCACGAGCGTCAGGTCACCGGTGCGCAGGGCACGCAGGCCACGTTCCCACAGGTCCAGGACCTGCTTGGTCTCGGGTGACGGCCCGACCTCGGAGGTGACGAAGTCGCTCACGCGCGCCAGGTACTCCTCCTGCAGGTCGATCGCGGTGACCGTCCGGCCGTTCGTGAGCGTCACCTGCTGGGTGCCGGTCATGTCGTGGCTGATCTCGCGGATCGCCCGGATCGGGTTCTCGAGCGTCATGTCGCGCAAGGGGACCCCGGCCTCGATCAGGCGCAGGAGCAGGTCGGTCGAGCCGACCTTGAGCATGGTCGTCGTCTCCGACATCGACGAGTCGCCCACGATGACGTGCAGCCGACGGTAGTGCTCGGCGTCGGCGTGCGGCTCGTCACGCGTGTTGATGATGGGCCGTGAGCGCGTCGTCGCGCTCGAGACCGCCTCCCAGATGTGGTCGGCACGCTGCGACAGGCAGTAGACGGCGCCGCGGGGCGTCGCCAAGACCTTGCCGGCACCCGTGAGGACCTGCCGCGTGATGAGGAACGGCACGAGCACGTCGGAGAGCCGGGCGAAGTCCCCCTGCCGGCGCACCAGGTAGTTCTCGTGGCAGCCGTAGGAGTTGCCCGCGGAGTCGGTGTTGTTCTTGAACAGGTGGATGCGCCCTGGCAGCCCCTCGTGCTCGAGGCGCTGCTGCGCGTCCGCCACGAGTCCCTCGAGGATCCGCTCGCCCGCGCGGTCGTGCGTCACCAGCTGGCGCCAGTCGTCGCACTCCGCCGTCGCGTACTCGGGGTGCGACCCCACGTCGAGGTACAGCCGCGAGCCGTTGCGCAGGAACACGTTCGACGAACGCCCCCAGGCCACGACCTTGCGGAACAGGTACCGCGCGACCTCGTCCGCGGACAGGCCGCGGCCGTCCTGCGCCGCGCACGTGACCCCGTACTCGGTCTCCAGACCGAAGATGCGCCTGTCCATGCGTGTCTCCCCGTCTCGCTCGTCGCGCCGGACCCGGCACCGTCAGGATGCGGGCGGCCCGTCCCCGCCGTCCACCGGGTCCTGGGTCCCGCCGAGCACGTCCTCCAGCAGCGCGCCCGTCAGACGACGGAACGCGCGCCGCGGGCGCGTGCGGTCGAGCACCGCGACCTCGAGCTGCGCGGCCCCGAGGACACGCGCGTCGCCGTCCGGCTCCGCGGAGCCGAGCACCCGCACGGCGAGCCCGAGCACCTGGGCGAGCGTCATCCCCGGTCGCCACTCACCGCCCAGCACGCCGGCCAGCCGGTCGGCCTGACCGCCCATGACGACCCAGCCGTGCTCGTCGGTGACCGAGCCGTCGTACGACAGGCGGTAGATCTGGTCGCCCGACGGCTCCCGTCCCACCTCGACGACCACGAGCTCGACCTCGAGCGGCTTGGACTCCGTCGTGAAGACGGTGCCGAGCGTCTGGGCGTAGGCGTTCGCCAGGCCCCGCGCCGTGACGTCCACGCGGTCGTAGGAGTACCCGCGCAGGTCGGCGTACCGCACGCCGGCGACGCGCAGGTTCTCGAACTCGTTGTACTTGCCGACGGCGGCGAACGCGATCCGGTCGTAGATCTCGGAGATCTTGTGCAGCGCCCGGGACGGGTTCTCGGTCGCGAACGCGATGCCGTCGTCGTACTGCAGCACCACCACCGAGCGGCCCCGCGCGATGCCCTTGCGCGCGTAGTCCGCCCGGTCCTTCATGAGCTGCTCGGGCGAGACGTAGAACGGCATGCTCATCGCGGACCCCCCTCGCGGCGGGCGCTGCGCCGACCGTTCTCGACGACGTCGACGGCCGCGGCGAGGTCGTCGTCGGGGACCCGCAGGTACCCCGCCTGGGTGACGGTCGCCACGACCGGCCAGATCCTGCGGGCCTGGTCCGGTCCACCGGTCGCGGAGTCGTCGTCGGCTGCGTCGACGAGCGCCTCGACGGCCACCCGGACGGCGCCCGCGGCGTCGAGGTCGGGACGCCAGCGCTTCTTCAGCGACCCGCGTGCGAAGACCGAGCCGGATCCCACCGCGTGGTGACCCTGCTCCTCGTACCGCCCGCCCGTGACGTCGTAGGAGAAGATGCGGCCCAGACCGCGGTCGAGGTCGTAGCCGCCGAACAGCGGCACCACCGCGAG
>Ga0233375_1001242_pt1 | contig 11730 bp, 10 predicted proteins | sample ElkDunMinimDraft_10_FD_191539 | JGI IMG/M metagenome (GOLD analysis project Ga0233375, IMG submission 191539) | Fecal eukaryotic communites from dung pellets of Tule Elk in California, USA - Elk Dung E16 | ecosystem: Host-associated > Mammals > Digestive system > Large intestine > Fecal | place... | reverse complement strand
CCAGCGCGGCGGACGCACGTCGTCGGCCACCCGCACACGCGTGGGGACGCTCGCCGGGCCCACGAGCGCCCGACGCACCGCGACGGGACGCCCCGACCCGGCAGCGAACCGCACGGCTGCGGACGCCAGCGACCCGATCGCCGCGGGGCGCGGGCGCCCCACGGGACCGGGACGCCGCCAGCGCTGCGCGACGGCCGCACCCAGCGGGGTCGCGGCAGTGCCCGGCGTCGCCGTCACCGCGTCACCGCACGGAACCCGTGGTGCGCGACCTCGAGGGACTCGGTGAGCGGCGCGTCGGAGTCGGCGGACAACGACGGTCCCGTCCAGCTCACGGCGAAGACGCCGTCGAGCTCCCAGGACCGCATGCGGTTGCCGCGGTCGTCGACGACGGTCACCGCACCCGTCGCGCGCGTCAGGGTGTCGCCGTTGCCGGCGAAGCCCTGCCCGGACGACTTCTGCACCCAGCCGAACAGCGCGTCGGACTGCACCATGCCGCGCGTGAACACCAGGTGCGGCCAGCGCATCACGCCCGGCAGCTGGTGCACGTACCCGTTCTGGCCGCCCTCGACGTGCTCGACGACGTCGACGTCGAGGCGCAGACCCTGCACCTCACGGAACGTGCCGATCTCCACACCGTCGACCTCCAGCAGGAACCTGCCGGACGTCGTCGGGGCTCCACCGCCCAGGGGCGTCTGCTCAGACACTGTCGCGCACCGCCTCCCACGCCTGCTCGTTCATCGCCGCGACCGCCCGGACCATGCGGACCCTGTCGAGGTGCTCGAGGTCCAGCAGGTCGTCCATCGGCCAGTGCAGGTGGTACGCCAGGTAGGCGATCTCCTGCCAGACCGCGTCGACGGGGTAGCGCAGCACGGTCCGGTCACCGGGTCTCGGCCGGGAGCTCCTCGATCGCCGAGCGCGCCGGGCGCGTCGACGGCACGAAGCCCGCGTCCGGGACGTCGGCGACCGGGGTCGGCTCCTGCGCGGGGGCCGGCGCCGCGAAGGCGTCGTCCTGACCCGCGAGGAACTCCTCGACCTCGGCGGGGGTGCCGAAGTTGATGACGCCGTAGAAGTCCTGCAGGTACGCCAGGTCGGCGGCGAACAGGCCCTCGATCTCGTGCGTCGTCACCAGCTCGAGGGCGCCGAGGCGCTCGACGACGCGCGCGAGGACCACGACGGTCAGGCGCGGGTCGTCCGGGCCGCTGCTCGTGGGGTCGCGCAGCGGCTCGAGCTCGTCGCGGGCCGTCGCCAGGCGCATGACGCCCTCGCGGTGCAACGCCCCCTCGCGGTCGACGTAACCGCGAGGGAGCGTGAACTCGTACCGGGTGCGGAGGGTCACTTGACCCTCTCGAGGCGCTCGATCACCAGCGAGACGGTCTCCTTGATGGCGTCCGACCCGTCGACCGAGAGCTGGTCGGTCGAGATCTTGCTGGGCCAGCCGCTGAAGAAGTTGAACCGCGCGACCTCCTTGGCCGACGCGTCGTACAGCACGACGGAGCCGTTCTTGCGGTTCGTCGCGCGGTCGCCGGACAGGCCGCCCTCGCGGACCGCCTTGAACCACTTCCACAGCGGGTCGTTCGTGACGTCGGCGGGTGCGACGCGCGTCAGCTGCAGGTCCGGCACCTCGACAGTCTGGCCGAGGAACTTGACCTGCTGCTTCTTGCCGTCGGCGCCGATCTGGGTGACCTTGCCGACGCCGACCTCGACGTCGAGGCCGGAGACCGACATGAGGGCGGTGACGACCTGCCCGTCGATCTCGAGGAAGAAGTTCTGGGAGATGATCGGGTCGGCGTTGAACAGGCCGGTGCTAACCATGGGGTGCTCCTGTGGTGGTCGGGAGGCTCAGCCGTCAGGCCGCGCTCTGCTTGTTCTGGCTGATGCGGAAGACGACGAACTCCGCGGGCTTGACCGGGGCGAGGCCGACCTCGACGATCAGGCGCCCGGCGTCGATCGACTCGGGCGTGTTGGTGGTCTCGTCGCAGCGGACGAAGAACGCCTGGTCGGCCGTCGAGCCGAACAGCGCACCCGACTGCCACAGACCGTGCAGGTACCCGGTGAGGGTCCGCTTGACGCCCTCCCACAGGGTCACGTCGTTCGGCTCGAAGACAGCCCACTGCGTGCCCTCGAGGATCGTCGACTCGACCATGTTGAACAGGCGACGCACGTTGACGTACTGCCAGTCGGTGTCCGACGCGAGCGTGCGGGCACCCCAGATGCGGATGCCGCGCGTGCCGAACGGGCGGATCGCGTTGACGCCGATCGGGTTGAGGAAGCCCTGCTCGGTCTGCGTGACGGAGCGCTCGACGTCCAGGACGCCGCGGATCGTGTCGTTGGCCGGGGCCTTCCACACGCCGCGCGTCTCGTCCGTGCGGGCCCACACGCCGGCGACGTGCCCGGACGGCGGGATCGCGATCTCGGCCGACGCACCCGAACCCAGGGGGTTCTCCACCTTGATCCAGGGGTAGTACATCGTCGCGAACGCCGAGTCGTACTGCGCGACCTCGGAGCGCCACTCCTTGACCTGCTGCGGCGTCATCCCCGGGGGCGCGTCGAGCAGGGCCATGCGGTTGGCGTGCTGCTCGCAGTGGGCGATGAGCGACGTCTGCACGGCCTTCCACAGGCCGAGGTCGAGCGTGCCGTCCTCGCGCGTCGCGGCGGTGACCAGGTCGGGGACGACGACGATCGTGACGTCCTCGGCGATCGCCAGGCCGTTGATGCCGGTGCGGGCGGCCTCCGAGCCGGCGAACTTGCGGCCGGTGACCGGCACCTTGACCGGCTCGGCCTGCTGCAGCGCGTACGTGCCGGGGCGCAGCAGCTCGAGCTGGCTGGACAGGTCGGTCGCCTCGTCGAGCCGGATCTCGAGCTTGACCTTGGTCGACGTCTTGTTGACGACGGTCGCGGCGTCGCGCGGGCCGCCCAGGCTCAGACCGGGGTACTCCTCGACGGCCTCGTCGCCGTCGAGGACGACGATCGTGAACGTCGCCGGGCCCTCGAGGTCGTCCGGGGCGTCGTCGGTCTGCACGACGACGGACAGCTGCGCGTCGGGCTCGACGGACTCGACGGCGATCGGCAGGCCGAGCGCGCGGTCGGCGGCGGGCAGCTCGAGCGTCGCGGGCTTGCCCGACGGCTCCGCGTGCGCGACCCGCACGATGTACGCCTGCGTCCCGCCGTTGAGGAAGTAGCCGTAGACCGACAGGGGCAGCATCGCGCCGTCGACGAACCCGCCGTACAGGGCCTCGTACTGGGTCCAGCTCGTCACGAGACGCGGGGCAAGGCCCTGCGGGTCGGCGGGGTCGTCCGACGGCGCCGACGCGGTGAAGCCCACGAAGGCCGTCACGGCCGTGGGCGCCGACGACAGCACCTTCTGGGACGAGGGGATCTCCTCGACGTACACGCCGGGGGCGGTGTAGGTGGGCACGGGTGGGGTCCTTCTCTCGGTCGTGAGGTCGCCGTCGTCCGGCCGGTCCGGTCCGGCGCGTCGCGGGTCGTCGTGAGGCTATGCAGCGGCCCGAGCAGCGGACATCGGTAATCGCTACCGAGGTTCTCGGTACGCCGCCCTGAGGCCGACCCGAGGATTCCCAGCGGGTGAAAAATGCGCCCGACCTGCGGATTCGGCACTCGTTCGTCGTACTTGCCCGTCTCACTGGTCGGGACGGCCTTCACCCGCTCGGCCCTCCGGGGCGACGTTCGACCCACGCACGACTTGCCCGGAGGCGCTATGTCCACGTCAGACGCCCGCACACGCGCGGGACGCCCGCGTGCGACGGCGGTGGCCTCCGTCCCCACCCCGCGGCGGGCCCCGGCGCCCGCCCCGACCGCCCTGAACCCCGGCGCGGTCGACCGCGTGACGGCGTCGCTCGGTGCCGGGCGCAGCGTCCTGGTGGTCGGGGAGGCGGGCACCGGCAAGACGCAGGTGGTCGCCCAGTCCATCGAGCGGCTGCGTGCCGCGCACGACGACCTGCACGTCGTGCACCTCAGCGGCAGCGGCACCCACGACGGGCTGCCGCTCGGGGCTCTCGAGCCGCTGCTCGACGACGCCGGCGCGCAGTTCGGTGACCTCGCAGGGACGCTGCGGTCGCTGGCCGCGAGCCTCGGGCGCCGCCGCGGCGACGGCCGGCTGGTGCTGCGCGTCGAGGACGCCCACCGGCTCGACGACGCGTCGGCCCGTGCGCTCGACTGGCTCGTGCGGCAGGGGACGGTCCAGCTCGTCGCCACGTTGCGGCTGAGCTGGTCGGCGCGCCCGCCGTGGGCCGCGCTGTGGAAGGACGACGTCGTCGAGCGGTTCGACGTCACGGCGCTGACGCGGGAGGCCGCCGAGCGGTGGCTCGTCAACGAGCTGGGCGGGCCCGTCACGGCGGACACCGTGCACCGCCTGTGGCAGGCGTCGGCCGGCAGCGCGACGAGCCTGCGGGAGGCCCTGCACGACGCGATGGCGTCGGACGCGCTGGAGCGGCGCTCCGGTGCGTGGGTGTGGCGCGGCGGGCCGCCGACGCGCTCGCGCATGCTGGACCTCGCCGAGCTGGACCTGCAGGGCGTCAGCGCGCAGGGCCGGGCCGCGCTCGAGGTGTGCGCCGTGGTGTGCCCGGTCGCGCTCGAGGTGCTGCTCGACCTGGTCCCCGCCGCCGCGGTGGACGAGCTGGTGCTGGCCGGGGCCGTCACGACGACCACGGCACCGACCCTCACGGGCGGCACCGTGCGCGTCGTCGACCTGACGACACCGGCGCACGCCGACGTCGCCCGCGCCTGGATCCCGGCCTCGCGGCAACGTGAACTGCTGCAGCGTGCGCTCGACGCTCCCGTCGCCCCCGGTGTCGCGGCGGGCTCGCTGATCCGCTCCGTCGCGCTAGCGATCGACCTCGGCATGGACGTCCCGCCGGTACGCCTGCAGCAGGCGTTCGACGCGGCGTTCGCGATCCACCAGTACGAGTCGGTCGTCAAGCTCGCGACGGGCGCCCTGGCGTCGACGCCCGACGGACCGGCAGCCGCGCACCTGCACACGCTGCGTGGCGACGCGCGCGTCATGCTGGCCGAGCTCGCCGAGGCCGAGCGCGACCTGTCACGTGCCGCGGAGCTGCTGGCCGCGGGCCCGTTCGACGTCGCCACGGTCAGCCTGCTGCTGCACGTGGCGGACATGGCCGCGCTCGTCACGCACCGGCGCCGCGAGGACGTCGACCTGGCGCTGGCACGCCTGGACGAGGTCGTGCGCCCCCTGCACGAGGCCGACCCGGTGATTCCCGTCCTGCGCTGGCGCGACGAGGTCGAGGTGGCGCGGCTGACGCGGCTGGGCTACGCGGGCCGGCGCGGGACGCTGGACGCCGCCCTGGTCGCGCTCGAGGGCGGCGCCCACCCTGCGCGCCGGGTCTCCCTCGCGCCGCCGACCGCGATGGGCCTGGGTGAGGCCGGACGGCTCCACGAGGCGTTCGCTCTGTGCGCGCGGTTCTCCGAGGTCGCCGCGGCGCACGACGACCTGCACCGCTGGGGACGCGGCGAGGTGCTCGTCGCGACGTTCTTCACGCTGCTGTGGTCGGGTGAGGTCGAGGCCGTCCGGGCGTCGCTGGCGCCGACGGCCGACGACGCGCCGATGTCCGTGGAGTGGTCGACCGTGGACACCGCGCTCGGCCTGGTGGCGATGGCCGAGGGGTCGTGGAGCGAGGCCCGCACGCACCTGGCGACGGCCCGCGCGCGCTTCGACGCGACGGACCTGACCGGGCTGGCGCGCTACTCGCTGACCGCCGGGGCGGTGGCGGCTGCGGCGTGCGGCGACAGCGCCGCGGCGCGGGACCTGCTGGACGAGGCGTCGCGCGCGGCCGCCGGGTCCGTGCTGGCGATGGAGGGCGACCTGCGGGTGCGCCGCCTGGACGCGCTGGGGTGGGTCCGCAGCCCCGACCTGGTCACCGAGGCGCGTGCGGTCGCCCGCTGGGCGCGCGAGCGTGGCGCGGCCCGTATCGAGCTCGAGGCCCTGCACCGCTGGGTCGACGCGACACGTCGCGCAGGCGGGCAGCCCGAGGCCGCTCTCGTGACGCGCGTGCGGGACCTGGGGGCGGTGTGCGACGGCGCGCGCAGCGCGGCGCTGGTGGCGCACGTCGAGGCGGTCGCCGCGCAGGACGCGGACCTCGCGCGCATCGCCGAGCGTGAGCTGAACCGTCGCGGGCTGTGGCTGCCCCCGCTCGGGTCGCTCGTGGCGCTCACGTCACGCGAGCAGGAGATCGCGTCCCTCGCGGCGGGCGGCATGACGAGCCGGGCCATCGCGCAGCGTCTCGTGCTGTCGACGCGCACGGTCGACTCGCACCTGTCGCGGGTGTTCGCCAAGCTCGGCGTGCACTCGCGCGAGGAGCTGGGCAACGTCCTGCGCTGACCGGTCCAGCCCCGCGCGGTGCGGGTCGGGGAACCGTGTCCGGCGTCCGGGCGTTCTCCTGACCACGACCGGGCGTTCCGGTACCGTGACCAGGGCCGTCACCGTCCGACGGCAGTCGCGCCAGCAGCGCCCCCCGGGAGGACGAAGATGACCGAGCCCACCCCCCTGCAGCCCCCTGCGTCGAGCGGGGCGTTCGCACTCGAGGCGCCCGCGCCCGTCGCCGCCGTGGCCACGCACGACGCCCCCGCGATGGCTCCCCGGGTGGACCCCGCAGCGCTGCCCGGGCTCGACGCGAAGGTCGGCGCGTACCTCGCGGGCCTCGACACCGCGCAGGCCGGGTCGCCGGAGTTCGCGGCCAAGGCCGACGACGTGCGGCTCATGGGCGACAACGACATCCGCAAGGCCGCAGACACCTCGAACCGGCTGCTGCAGGTGCCCGTGCGTGAGCTGCGCGAGGGCGGTGTCTCCGGCACGTCGCAGGTGAGCAAGTCCCTGCTGGACCTGCGCCGCACGGTCGAGGACCTGGACCCGTCGGAGAAGTCCGTCGGCCGCAAGTTCCTCGGCATCCTGCCGTTCGGGGACTCGGTCACCGACTACTTCCGCCGCTACGAGAGCTCGCAGAAGCAGATCGACGCGATCGTCAAGGCGCTGTACCGGGGCCAGGACGAGCTGCGCAAGGACAACGCGGCGCTCAACCTGGAGAAGCAGAACCTCTGGGACACGATGGGCCGGCTGAACCAGTACATCTACGTCGCGAGCTCGCTGGACACGCAGCTGTCGGCCAAGATCGCCCAGCTCGACGTCGCGGACCCCGAGCGCGCGCGGGCGCTGCGCGAGGACGTCCTGTTCTACGTCCGCCAGAAGCACCAGGACCTGCTGACGCAGCTCGCGGTGTCGATCCAGGGCTACCTGGCGATCGACATCATCATCAAGAACAACATCGAGCTCATCAAGGGCGTCGACCGCGCGACGACGACGACCGTCTCGGCGCTGCGCACCGCGGTGCTGGTCGCCCAGGCCCTGAACAACCAGAAGCTGGTGCTCGACCAGATCACGGCGCTGAACACGACGACGTCGAACATGATCGCCTCGACGTCCAAGCTGCTGCGCGAGCAGTCGGTGACCATCCAGCAGCAGGCCGCGAACGCGACGATCGGGCTGCCCCAGCTGCAGCAGTCGTTCGCGGACATCTTCACCGCGATGGACTCGATCGACACTTTCAAGGTGCAGGCGCTGGACTCGATGGCGCAGACCGTCGGCGTCCTGGAGACGGAGACGGCCAAGGCCAAGCAGTACCTGGACCGGGTCTCGCGCTCCGACCGCACGGACGTCGCGAGCGGCACGCTCGACCTGGGCCTGCGCTGAACGACGACGGAGGGTGCGGCCCTCGACGACTTCGACGGGGAGGTGGCGCGCGGTGAGCGGGCTCGGTGACCTCGTCGCGCGGCTGCTCGGACGCGCCCCGCGGCACGTCGTGACGATCGAGGAGGACCCGGTCCCGACGGCCGAGCAGATCGCGACCGCGGTGCGGGACGTCGAGACGCGCATCGAGGGCCGCGTGCCTGCGGCCGTGACGGCGCGCGTGCACCGCATCACCGGGACGGTCGAGGACATGGTGCCGCGCCTCGACGGGTTCGGCGTCGGCGACCGGCAGGCGTACACGGTGGTCGCGACAGCCACGAGCTACCTGCCCGAGGCCGTCGACGGGTACCTGCGCCTGCCCCGCGACTTCGCGGACCGGCGCGTGGTGTCCCGCGGCAAGACGTCGCTCATGCTGCTGTGCGACCAGCTCGACCTGCTGGCGATGACCCTCGAGAAGATCTCCGACGCCGTGTACCGGGCGGACGCGCAGGCGCTGGTCGCCCACGGGCAGTTCCTCGCCGAGAAGTTCGGCCACTCGTCCCTGGACGTCCCCGGGGCGGGGGCACCGTGAGCGCGCTGCCCGGGGCTCTCGACGCGCTCGTCGCCACCGGTGCCGCAGCCGGTCTGCCGCCCGCGTCCGTGCGCGACGAGGGTGAGCGGCTCGCCGCCGCGGTCGCGGAGTCCGTCACGGGCGCGGGCCCGGCCTGGTCGGCGGCCGTCGGTCGCGGCACGGACGACCTCACGGAGTTCTTCCGCACGGCCGCGTCGGCCCGACGCTGGCGGCACGCCCCGACGGACCTGCTGACGTCGCTGGTCGACGCTGGCTCATCGCACGCCGCCGCGTACGCCGACGCGCTCGCGCACGTCGCGTCGGCGGCCTGCGACCTGGGCGAGCCGAGCCTGCAGGTCGTCGCGGCAGCCTCGGTCACCGCGGCCGTCCAGCGCGCCGCCGCCGCGTCGGGGCTGGACCGCCCCCTCACCCCCCAGGGGGCGACCCCGGCCGCGAGCGGTCATCCCAGCCCCACCGTCCCCCTCCCCCCGGGCGTCCCGCCGGGGGTGGATCGCCCTCTCACCCCCCAGGGGGCAACCCCGGGCGCGAGCGGTCGTTCCAGTCCCGTCGAAGCGCCCGAGAAGACGTTCGACGAGCTGCTGGCCGAGCTCGACGCACTCGTCGGCCTCGACACCGTCAAGCGCGAGATCCGCCAGCAGGCGCAGGTACTGCGCGTCGAGCGGCTGCGCGCCGACGCCGGCCTGACGAGCCCGTCGCTGACCCGGCACCTCGTGTTCGTCGGCAACCCCGGCACCGGCAAGACGACCGTCGCGCGGCTCGTCGCCGGGCTGTACCGCGCGCTGGGGCTGCTGAGCAGCGGCCACCTCGTCGAGGTCGACAGGTCCGAGCTCGTCGCGGGGTACCTGGGCCAGACGGCGACCAAGACGACCGAGGTCGTCGCCAAGGCCCTCGGCGGCGTGCTGTTCATCGACGAGGCGTACTCCCTGGCAGAGGACCAGTACGGCGCCGAGGCCGTGAACACGCTGGTCAAGGACATGGAGGACCACCGCGACGAGCTCGTCGTGATCGTCGCGGGCTACCCGCTGCCCATGGCGCGGTTCCTCACGACGAACCCCGGGCTCGAGAGCCGGTTCGCCACGACGATCGGGTTCGACGACTACACCGACGCGCAGCTGCGCGAGATCTTCGCGCTCGCGGCCCGCAAGGCGGACTTCGTGCCGTCGCCCGAGGCGCTCGACCTGGTCGAGCAGATCGTCGCCGCGCAGCCCCGCCACGAGGGCTTCGGCAACGGGCGACTCGCGCGCAACCTGCTCGACCGCGCGGTGCTGCGGCACGCGTGGCGCCTGCGGGACGTCGCCGAGCCGAGCGTCGAGCAGCTGCGCACGCTCCTGCCCGAGGACCTCGCGACGGACGTCGAGGACGTCGCCCCGGACCTGCCCGCACCCGCCGACCACCCCGTCACCGACCCGCGCCCCACCCCCGAGGAGCCCGCGTGACCACGACCGTCGCCCCCACCCCGAGCCCGCCGGCACCGGCCGGCGCAAAGGCGCCGGCACCCGCGCGACCCACGAGCGGCTGGCGCTCCACGCCCGGCGGTCTGCGGGCGTGGGGTGCCGTCGCGGCGGCCGTCACCGCGCTGGCGGGCCTGCTCGCGCTCGGCGTCGCGATGAACCAGGCGGCGGCCGTCTCCGGCGTGCGGGACGCCGCGGCCCAGCTCGTCGGCCTGCAGGACGCGCGCAACCAGCTCGTCGCCGCCGACGCCGCCGCGACCACGGCGTTCCTCGTCGGCGGGCTCGAGCCCACGGACTTGCGGCAGGGCTACGACGTGGCCGTCGACGCCGGTGCGCACGCCCTGACGCTGCTCGCGGCGACCGGGCCCGACGGCGCCGACGGCCTCGCCGAGGTGTCGGCGGACCTCACGACGTACACCGGGCTGGTCGAGCAGGCACGCGCCAACAACCGCCAGGGGTTCCCCGTGGGGTCGGCGTACCTCGAGGAGGCGTCGACCGTGCTGCGCGAGGACATCGTGCCCGCGCTCGACGCGCTGGTGGCCGCCGAGCAGGAGCGCGTGGACGCCGAGCTCAGGTCGGTGCGCAACGCGGCACCGCTGCTCATCGGGGTCGTGGTCCTCGCACTGGCCGTCCTCGTGGCGGTGCAGGTGTGGGTCGCGCGGCGCACGCACCGCACGCTCAACGTGGGGCTGGTCGGGGCGACGGTCGCCGTGCTGGTCGTCGGGGTCGTCGGCGGCACCACGCTGGGCGGCGCCGCGACGCGGGCGGGCCACGTGCAGGACGGCGCGTACGCCGCCACGGTCGCGACCTCGCAGGCGTTCGCGCTGGTGAACGACGCCCGCTCGATGGAGGCGTTCACGCTCATCCGACGCGGGTCGGGCGCGGCGTACGAGGAGTCGTTCGTGGCGAGCGTCGACAAGGCGCGCACCGCGCTCCAGAGCGACGGCCACCGCCTGGACGTCACGCTCGCCGGCCGCCTGGACGCCTGGGTGGCGGCGCACGGCGAGGTGCGGGGGCTCGACGACTCCGGCGACTGGGACGGCGCGGTCGCCCTGGTCACCAGCGACGACCCGGCCGCGCCGCCCGCGCTCTTCGAGGACCTGTCGCAGAGCCTGACGATCGCGGTCGACGCGGGCAGCACGGACGTCGCGGACGGGCTGCGCACGAGCGCCACCTGGGTCGGCTGGCTGCTGGCGGGGCTCGGCGTGGCCGGCGCAGTCCTCGCGTGGACCGGGCTGCGCGCCCGACGGGAGGAGTACCGATGAGCACACGTCCGACGCACCCGCCCCGGCGTGGGGGTGCGCGACGTCGCGTCCGCACCGCGCTCGCGACGCTCGCCCTCGTCTCCGTCGCGCTCGGCGGGTGCGCCGCACAGGCGGCGCCCGGCGGCACCGCGGCCGTCCCGGCGCCGGCCGCCGCCGCGCCGGCCGGTGCGGCGCCCGCGGCTGCCGAGTGCGCGGACGCCACGACGTCCTACGCCCCGACCACGGGCACGGACATCGCCCCGGGCTCGACGATGGACACGATCCGCAGCCGCGGTCACCTGCTCGTCGGGGTGTCCGCCGACACGCTGCGCATGGGCGCCCGCAACCCGTTCACGGGGCAGATCGAGGGCTTCGACATCGACGTCGCGCGGCAGGTCGCGCAGGCGATCCTCGGCGACCCCGACGCCGTCCGGTACCGCGTGATCACAGCCGGGGACCGGATCCCGGTGCTGCAGGAGCACGAGGTCGACCTGGTCGCCCGCGCGTTCACCATGAACTGCGAGCGCTGGGCGGACATCGCGTTCTCCGCCGAGTACTTCACCGCCGGGCAGAAGGTGCTGGTCAGCACCGAGTCCGACGCGACGGGCATCGAGGACCTCGCCGGGCAGCGCGTGTGCGCCCCCGAGGGCACGACGACGCTCGAGCGGCTCGCGGACTACGACGTGCAGGCCGTCGGCGCGCGCACGCACTCGGCGTGCCTCGCGCTGTTCCAGCAGGGCCGCGTCGACG
>Ga0233375_1001240_pt1 | contig 11755 bp, 8 predicted proteins | sample ElkDunMinimDraft_10_FD_191539 | JGI IMG/M metagenome (GOLD analysis project Ga0233375, IMG submission 191539) | Fecal eukaryotic communites from dung pellets of Tule Elk in California, USA - Elk Dung E16 | ecosystem: Host-associated > Mammals > Digestive system > Large intestine > Fecal | place... | reverse complement strand
GGCGACCACCTCGATGCCCGGGCCCAGGCCCAGGGTGCGGGTGAGGGCCGAGAACTGGGCGAACGAGAGCTCGGGGGTCGCGCCGTCCCACGTCTTCTGCGCGATCGTCGGGAAGGACAGCTCGACCAGGCCGTGCACGTCCTGCTGCGTGTAGTCGGCGTGCACGAGGTCGTTCCAGACCGCGAACATGGCGCCTTCCGCGGCCCCCTCGGGCACGGTCTTGTTCCCGGTCCGGTTGGGCGCCCACGACGAGTAGAGCCACTGGTTGTTCAGCCCGTTGCCGTGGTAGTAGCTCGCGAACGGCACGACGTACAGCGTGGAGTCGTCGGTGTTGAGGAACCGGTATCCGTCGGCGTGCGCGGACTCGATCGAGTACCACCCGCCGTTCCAGGAGTTGATCGTGACGTCCCGGTCGTAGCCGTCGGCGTTGCCGTGCATCTGGGTGAAGCTGCCCCAGGCGCGCGGGTGCTTGCCGAGGCTGCGCACGTGCGCGGCCATGGTGTTGAAGTAGTCCCGGAAGAGGGCGGGCGAGGCGTAGTACTCGTCGACGCCCATGTGCACGTCCGGGCCCTCGAACCACGGCGTGAACTCGGTGAAGATCGACTTCATGACCGCCGTCGCCTCGGGCTTGCTCAGGTCGAGATGGTCGGAGTTGCCGCCGTTCGTGCCCAGCTCGGGCTTCCACCGCACGACCGAGCGGGCGTGCGCGGGCCCCTCGATCTCGGGGATGATCGTCACGGCGTGGGCCGCCGCGGCGTCCTCGAACGACTGCCAGTCCGCGCGGTCGTAGGCGCCGTCGGTCGAGGCGAGGCCCGCGAAGGCGGGGTTGTCGGACTCGAGCCGGAAGCCGGCCTGGGCGTTGGCCCAGTTCCCTCCGGCGGGGCTGATCTCGTTGTCCATGAGGTGGATCTGGAACTCGTTGAGCTTGAACCAGCTCATCATCGAGATGTAGTCGCGGACGAACTCGGGCGTGAAGAACCGCCGCCCGACGTCGAGCATGAATCCGCGCGAGGCGTAGTCGGGCCAGTCGACGGACTCCCCGACGGGGACGCTGCCGCGCCCCGGGCTCTGGACGAGCACCTGGAGGAGGCTCCGGGTGCCGTAGAAGGCTCCCTGCTCGGTCGGCGCGGTCACGGTGACCCGTCCGGGGTCGACGTCGAGGACGTACCCCTCCTCGGCGAACCGCTCGCCGCCTGCGGCATGGGCGAGCAGGGGATCGACCGCGAGGACGATGTCCCCGTCGTCCGGTGCGGCGTCCAGGACGACCGGGACCGTGCGGGCGGTGAGCTCCGCGATGTCCGTCGCGACCTGCCGCCCCATGTCCTCGAGGGCCGCGGGGACGACGATCCGGGTCGAGCCGTCGACGTCGAACGACCCGTTGCCGCCCGTCCACTCCTTGAGGGTCGGGACGACCGCCGGCTGGGGGTTGGCGGCGTCGGCTGCGGCGGGTGCCGTCAGGGCGACGCTGCTGACGGCCGTGGTGAGGGCGAGGGCGAGGGCGGTGGCCGAGGCGACCGTCCGTCGTCGGGCACCGGACGGTCTGCGTCCGGGCAGGGCTCCCTGGGAAGGGATCACGGGGGGTGGAGCTGCGTGCATGGCGACCTTCTCTCTGGTCGGCGATGCGCCCGGGAGGTCTGCCGGGACCGGTGGCGATCGACGCGTGACATGGCATCTGTGGCACTCACTGCGTGGCCCACGGTTTCACCCGCGGGCAGTCTCAGATTTGCGGGCGTGACGGAGTTTGTCAACAGCGAGGCTTAAAAGAGCACAAACCTGCAAAGCACGCAGCGCCGGGGTGGAGAAATGCGCGCATCGCCGACACGATGGAGCGATGGACCTCGCCGACCGCCCCATCGCCCCCGACCCCTACTCGCTGCTGCCCCAGGTGCCGCGCTTCACGGTCACCAGCGACGACGTCGCGCACGGTGAGCCCATGGCCCGCACCCACGCCGCCGAGGGCGACAACCGCTCGCCCGAGCTCGCGTGGAACCACTTCCCCGGGGCCACGCGCTCGTTCCTCGTGAACTGCTTCGACCCCGACGCACCCACCCCGGCGGGGTACTGGCACTGGACCGTCGTCAACCTGCCGGTCACCACGGTGACCCTCGCGCAGGGCGCCGGGTCGCCCGGCGGCGGCTACCTCCCGCCGGGCGCGCTCCAGACCCGGCACGACGGCGGCGGGCCCGGCTACCTGGGCGCCGCGCCACCGCGCGGGGACAGGCCGCACCGGTACGTGTTCGCGGTGCACGCCCTCGACGTGGAGAGGCTCGACGTGACCCCGTCGACACCGCCGACCGCGGTCGCCATGGCCGCGCTCGCCCACACCGTCGCACGCGCGACCATCACCCCCACCTACCAGGTCCTGGTCACCGCGTGAGCCAGGACAGGAGCCCGCTCGCGCTCCCGACCCTCGGGGACCTCGCCTGGGTGCCGGCCACGACCAGGCCCGACCTGCTGGCCGCCCCGGTGGCCGCCGCCCTCGCCCGCTGGGCGCAGCACGAGCCACGCGTGGCCGAGCAGGTCGCGGTCGCCCCGATCGACCCCGACCTCGCGGACACCGCGACCCTCAACGCCGCGCACGACCTGCCGCCCGCGGCCTCAGCGAACTGCGTCCTGGTCGCGGGGCGCCGCGGCGGCGACGAACGGGTAGCGGCGGCGGTCGTGCGCGCGACGACCCGGGCCGACGTCAACGCCCGCGTGCGGTCGCTGCTGGACGTGCGCAAGGCCTCGTTCCTGCCCACCGACCGCGCCGTCGCCGAGTCCGGCATGGAGTACGGCGGGATCACCCCGATCGGTCTGCCCGACGGCTGGCGCGTGCTGCTCGACGCACGCATCGCGACCGACGGCGAACCCGCGCTCGTGGGCAGCGGGCTGCGCCGGTCCAAGCTGCTGCTGCCCGGCGCGCTGCTGGCCCGGCTGCCCGGGATCGAGCTCGTCGACGGGCTGGGACTGCCCGTGGAGTGACCTGGGCGCGGCCCTGGCGGCCTCTCAGCCCTCGGCGCGGCCCTGGCGCCAGTAGCCCATGAACGCGACCGAGCGGCGGTCGACGCCGCGCTCGGACACGAGGTAGCGGCGCAGCGTCTTGATGACCGACGCCTCCCCCGCGAGCCACGCGTAGAGCTCGGCGCAGGCCACCAGGGGCGCGCCGTCGTCGTCCACGGGGACCTCCCAGAGGATGTCCCGGTCGATGTCGACGTCCTCGAGCTCGGCCACGTCGCGCCCGCCCCGGCGCTGCGCGAACCCGCGGGCCGCGCACGTGAGGGAGTGCGTCGCGCCGCAGACGTTGCGCTCGAGCAGACGGTCGGCGGCCTCACGGACCGCAGGGACCAGCAGGTCGCCGTGGGCGCGACCCTCGCGGGCCAGCCAGGTGACGCGGACCCCCGCCGGAGCCGTCACGGGCAGCGCGTCCGCGGCGTGAGGCACCTCGAGGAAGACCTCGCCGACCTCGTCGGCGGGCAGCGAGCCGAGGATCGAGGTGATCGCGGGCACCGCGGTCTCGTCGCCCGCGAGGAGCAGCGCGTGGCTGCGGACGGGACGGGAGAACTCGACACCACCGTGCGGGCCGGCCCACAGGCCGTTGGGGCCCAGGAGGACGACCTCGGAGCCGGGGCGGGCCGCGAGCGCCCAGCGGGACGCGGGACCCGTGTCGCCGTGCAGGACGAAGTCGACGTCGACCTCGCGGGCCTCGGGGCGCACGGCGCGCACGGTGTAGGTGCGCAGGACGTTGCGGCGCTCCTCGGGCTGGGCACGCCAGGCGGCGTACCACTCGTCCGTCCGCACCAGGTGCTCGTAGCCGCCGTCGACCGCGGGCAGGACGAGCTTGATGCGCTGGTCGAGGCCGTTGTCACCGAACTCGTGCAGGTCGTGGCCCGTGAAGGTCACGCGCAGGAAGCTGGGGGTCAGTGACTCGACCCGCCGCACCTGCACGTCGAACATGCGGAACGGGGAGATCTGCTGCTCGGTCACCACGCTGGTCTGAGTCACGTAGGTGAGCCTAACCAAACAATCGGCTCGGGTGAACCCCCGACGCCGTCCGTGTGGTCGGGATCACTCTCAGGCCTCCCGGCCCCGGCTGCGCCACAGCAGCCACACGAAGTACGGCGCCCCGATGAGCGCGGTCGTCAGGCCCGCCGGGATCTGCGCGGGCGCGATGACCGTGCGGCCCACCGTGTCGGCCACGCTCACGAGGACGGCCCCGAGCAGCATCGCGACCGGGACCACCCGGCCGTTGCGCGAGCCCACCAGGGCGCGCGCGGCGTGCGGCGCGACGAGCCCGACGAATCCCACGACCCCGACCGCGCACACCGCGGCCGCCGTCAGGCACGCGCTGGCCCCCAGGAGCAGCAGACGCGTGCGGTCCAGGCGCAGCCCCAGGACGCGCGGGGTGTCCTCGTCGAGGGCCAGGACGTCCATCTCGCGCCGGTGGAGCACCGCGACCGGCACCACCACGAGCAGCGCGACGACCACGGGCACCAGGTGCTCGAGCGTGCGCCCGTACGTCGACCCGGACAGCCAGGTGAGCGCGAGGTTGAGGTTCCAGGGCGCGACGACGACGATCACGAGCGTCGTCAGCGCCGTGGCACCCGCACTCGTGCCGATACCGATCAGGACGAGCCGGTCCGAGCTCAGCCCGCCCCGGTACGCGAGCCGGTAGACCAGCGCGAAGGTGCCCAGCGCCCCGACGACGGCCGCGAGCGACATGCCGACGATGCCGACACCCGGCACGAGCAGGACGACCGCGACCGCCCCCAGCCCCGCGCCGGCGGTCACGCCGAGCAGGCCCGGCTCGGCGAGCGGGTTGCGGCACACGGCCTGCACGACGGTCCCGGCCAGCCCCAGCGCGGCCCCGGCCAGGATCGCCGCGAGCGCCCGCGGGACGCGCTGGTCGAGCACGAAGCTCACCTGCTTGCCCGCGCGGTCCGCGGCCCAGTTGAGGACGTCGCCCGTGAGCAGCAGGCGGTCTCCGAGCAGGAGGGCCGCGACGGTGGCCGCGACCAGGAGCACCGCGAGCCCGGTCACGACGACGAGCGCGCGGCGCGAGGTGCGGGGCCGCACGTGCGCGGCGCGGGTCCCCGCGGCCGGGCCCGAGTCCTTGAGGCGGCGGGCGAGCCACACGAGCGTCGCGGCGCCGAACACGGTCGTGATGACGCCCGTGGGGACCGCGACACCGTAGGCGCCGGGCAGCAGCAGCCGCAGCAGGACGTCGGCCCCCAGGATGACGATCACGCCCGCGATCCCCGAGAGCGGGATGAGCACACGGTGCCGGTTGAGGCCCGGCACCTTGCGCGCCACGAGACGCACGACCACGGGGGCGCACAGGCCCACGAACCCGACGGGACCTGCGACCGTGACGGCCGTCGCGGACAGCAGGACCGCGAGCAGGATCGTCACGACGCGCGTCGCGCGCACGTCGATCCCGAGGACCGTGGCGGTGTCGTCGCCGAGCGCGAGGAGATCCAGGCGGTGGGCCACGAGGATCAGGCCGCCCAGGCCCACGACCACGAGCGGGGCCGCGAGCGCGACCTGCGACGTGCCGGACTGGACGATCGAGCCGCTCCCCCACGCGAAGAGCCCCATGGTCTCCTGCTGGAACAGCACGAGCAGCACCGTCGTGAGGGAGTGCAGCGCGAGCGTGATCGCCGAGCCCGCGAGGATGAGCCGGGTGGGACCGGCCGCGCCACCACGGGCCAGGACGAGCACCAGACCCGAGGCTGCGAGCCCGCCGACCAGCGCGAGGGTGCCCGAGAGGTAGAACGGGAGCGTCACGCCGACCACGGCCGCACCCACGACCGCGACGTAGGCGCCCGCGTTGACCGCGAGGGTGTCGGGCGAGGCGAGCGGGTTGCGGGCCACGGACTGCAGGGCGGCCCCGGCCGCCCCGAGCGAGACGCCCACGAGGAGGCCTGCGAGCAGGCGCGGCAGGCGCGAGGCCACCAGGACGGCCGCGGCCGTGCGGTCAGCGGCGGTCTCGCCGCCGGACCCACCGCCGGTCACGAGCCGCAGCAGGTCGCCCAGCCCGACGTCGGCCGTCCCCTGCGTGAGGTGGACCGCGGCCAGCGCGAGGACGGCCAGCAGCCCGACGGCGTACGCCGAGGCGACCGTGAGACGGAACCGGGCGCGCGAGCGCCCCGGGGGGACGGGACCAGCGACGTCGTCGGGGACGGCCAGCAGTCCCTCCGGGGCGCGCGTGCTCACCGGGTCAGGGCTGCGACGAGCGCGTCGACGTAGGCGTTCGCGGACGCGGGTCCGCCGAACATCCAGATGCCGTCGGGGATGCGGTGCACGTCGCCGGCCACCACGAACGGGAGCTGCTCCCAGATGGCGTTGCCCGCGAGGCCCTCCGCGAACGGGTCGGCCTCGGAGTCGCTCGCGGCGTAGACGAACTGGACGTCGCTCAGCGCGGTGAGGCCCTCGACGTCGGTCTGCGCGAGGCCGTAGTCGGGGTCGCCCTCGCCCGTCCAGGCGTTCTGCAGGCCCAGCTCGGCGCCGATCGCCCCGAAGAACGAGCCGGGGGTGTACATGCGCACCGAGACGGTGCCGTTGTTGACCCAGCCGTCGGCCATGGTGAACGACGCGCCGGCGACGCCGGCCTCCTCCAGGGCCTTCCTGCCCTCGGCGACCTTGGCGTCGAACCCTTCGAGCAGGTCCGTGCCCTCGTCCTCGGTGCCGGTCGCGGTCGCGAGCGTCTCGACCGTCTCACGCATGTACCCGATCGGGTCGGTGCCGTCCGAGCCGCGCAGGGTCACGACGGGCGCGATCTCCTCGAGCTGGTCGATCACGTTGTCGGCCGTGTCGGTCGTGACGGCGATGAGGTCCGGCTCGAGCGCGGAGATCGCGTCGAGGCTCGCCTCGCCGCGCGTGCCGACGTCGGGCGTCGACGGGTCGAGCGCGATCGAGGTGTCCCAGGTGTTGTAGCCCTCGACGTCGGCCTGGCCCACGATGTCCACGCCGAGCGCGAGCAGGTTCTCCGTCAGACCCCACTCGAGCGAGACGACCTCGGTCGCAGGGGCGTCGAGGGTCTGCTCGCCGCGCTCGTCGGTGAAGGTCACCGGGCCGGCGTCGGAGGCGGCGGCGTCGGCCGGGCCGGCGTCGGCCTCCTCGGTGGTGCCGCACGCGGTGAGGGTGAGGGCGGTCACGAGCAGGACGGCGGGCAGGCCGGTCCGGAGGGTCGTTCGCATGGGGGTCCTGTGTCCTTGAGGTACGACCCGCGCCGGGGGGCGCGGGCTCGGTGGCACCGCCGCGCAGGGTGCGGGGCGGCTCGTGCGGCTCGGTCGTCAGGGGACGGCGACGAGCCTGCGGGTCGTGTGCCGACCGACGGGTGCGGTCTGCACCGCGCCGGTCAGGGGGTCGAGCGTGACGTCGATGCGGATGCCGTAGGTCTCGCTCAGGGCCTCGGCCGTCAGGACGTCGGGGGCCGCCCCCGCGGCGCGGACGACGCCGCGCTGGAGCAGGACCACGTGGTCGGCGACCGCGGCCGCCTGGTTGAGGTCGTGCAGCACGACGCCGACCGCGACGCCGTGGTCGTCCGCGAGGTCGCGCATCAGATCGAGGATCTCGACCTGGTACCGCAGGTCCAGGTAGGTCGTGGGCTCGTCGAGGAGCAGCACGCCCGTGTCCTGGGCCAGGCAGGTCGCGAGCCAGACGCGCTGGAGCTCGCCGCCCGAGAGCTCGTCGACGCCGCGGCCGGCCATCGCGGCGACACCGGTGACGTCCATGGCCCACGCGATCGCGCGGGCGCCGTCGGGGTCGGTCGAGCGGAAGCGCGCCCGGTGCGGGTGGCGCCCGTACCCGACGACGTCGCGCACGCTCACGCCGCCCGGCGTGGGCCGGCTCTGCGAGAGCAGGGTCACGCGGCGCGCGAAGTCCTTGGGGTGCAGCGCGAGGGCGTCGGGGGCGTCCGGCAGGCTCACGGTGCCCTGGAGCGGCTTGTGGAGCCGGGCGAGCGAGCGAAGGAGCGTCGACTTGCCGCTGCCGTTGGGGCCGATCAGTGCGGTGACCTGCCCCGGGAGCAGGCGCAGGGACGCGTCGTGCACCACGGTGCTGCCGTCGTAGCCGAGGCTCAGGCCGGCACCGGCGAGGGCCGGGCGGGCGGTGGCCGGAGCGTCGTCGGCCCTCGATAAGGTGTGGCTCACACAGGTGAGCCTAACCAAACATCCGGACCGCGTGGAACCCTTGACCCCGAAGATGTGGTCGGGATCACGCCGCCGACGGGAACAGGGCTCAGCGCACGATCGTCACGGGACAGTGCGCCTCGCGGACCAGCGCGTGGCTCACCGAACCCAGCACGAGCGCCGCGAAGCCCCCACGACCCCGGGAGCCGACCACGAGCCGCTCGGCCCCCTCGGACGCCCTGACCAGCGCCGGGGCCGGCTGCGCCTCGACCGTCGACCCCTCGACCTCGAGGTCGGGGTGGTCGTCGTGCACCTGTGCCAGCGCGGCCGAGAGCAGCCGCTCGGCACCGTTCTCGGCCCGCTCGCGCGGGAACTCCGCCGCGACATAGCTCTCCAGGTGCGCCGAGGTACGCGTCCACCAGGCGACCACGACCCGCAGCGACGACCCCCGCGAGGCCGCGACCCCGGCCGCGTGCGCGAGCGCGCCCGTCGCGTGCGTCGACCCGTCGACACCCACCACCACGGGCAGGTTCACGTCCCGCAGCGCCTCGACGTCCCCGTGGACCACCACGACCGGGCAGTGCGCGTGCGCGGCGACCGCGAGCGCGACCGAGCCGCCGAGCTCGCCCCGCACCCGCCCGTGGTCGCCCGAGCCCACGACCACGACCGAGGCGTCGAGAGACGCCCCGACGAGCGTCGCAGCCGGGGTCGTGTACTCCACGAGCGCCTCGACGTCGAGGTCGGGCACGACCTCGAGCGCCGTGTCCCGGCCCCGCTCCACGAGCGCACGGGCGCCGGCCTGGGCGTTCTCCCCGCCGCCGGGCAACGAGGGGTCCAGATGGGTGTCGTGCGCGTCCCGGGCGAACACCACGTCGAGACGGACCCCGCGCCGTCGGGCCTCGCGCGCCGCCCAGCGCACCGCGGAGGTACCGGAGGGCGACCCGTCGTAACCGGTGACGACCGGTCCGTCTGTGGACATACGTCCATGGTCGCCCCGCACGCGGCCCGGCGCGAGGGCGGGAGCCGCCGGGGCGGGCGCGTGCGCCTCATCCTCCCGGTGCGCGCCGCGCGGCGGCCCGGACGACGGCCCGCCCGGCGAGCCCCACGAGGAGCACCGCCGCACCCGAGACCACCGACACCAGCGGGAGCGAGACGGCGAGCGTCACGCACCCGACGAGCCCCAGGACCTGGAGCGAGCGAGGCCAGCGGCGGTCGTCGGGCCCCTGGGTCAGCGCCGCGACGTTGGCGACCGCGTAGTACGTCAGCACCGCGAAGGACGAGAAGCCCACGGCTGCGCGCAGGTCCGCCACCAGGACGAGGACGACGAGCACGGCCCCCAGCACGGCCTCGGCCCGTGCGGGCACACGGTGGACCGGGTGCACCCCCGCGAGCGTGCGCGGCAGGTCACCCTCCCGAGCCATCGCGAGCGTCGTCCGCCCCACCCCGGCGACCAGGCCCAGGAGCGCTCCCCCGCAGGCCGCGGCTGCCCCGACCCGCACGACCACGTCTCCGCCGGGCCACCCGCCCGCACCCATGACGTCGGCGAGCGGCGCCGTCGACCCGGCCAGGCCGTCCACGCCGAGCGCACGCAGCGCACCGAGGCCCACGACCGCGTACACGACCACCACGATCCCGAGCGCGACCTGGATCGCTCGCGGGATCGTCACCCGCGGGTCCCGCACCTCCTCCCCCAGGGTCGCGACCCGCGCGTACCCGGCGAACGCGAAGAACAGCAGCCCCGCGCTCTGGAGCACCCCGTACGCTCCCAGCGGCGCACCCGCCCCCGGGGAGACGTCGGCGACGGGGGCCTGCCACGCGAGGACGACCACGAGCACCAGCACCAGCGCCGTCACCCCGACCAGGACACGGGTGACCTGCGCCGTGCGGGTCACGCCCCGGGCGTTGACGGCGACCAGCGTCACGACGACGAGCGCGGCCACGGGGCGCTGCGCCCCGGGTGCGGCATAGGCCGCGAAGGTCAGGGCCATGGCCGCGCACGAGGCCGTCTTGCCGACGACGAAGGACCACCCCGCGGCGAAGCCCCACCACGGTCCGAGGCGTTCACGCCCGTAGGCGTAGGCCCCGCCCGACGTCGGGTAGCGGGCCGCGAGCTGGGCCGTGGACGTCGCGTTGGCGTAGGCCACCAGGGCCGCGACCCCCAGCCCGCCGAGCAGCCACCACCCTGCTGCGGCGGCCGCGGGCGCGAAGACCGCGAAGACCCCTGCACCGAGCATCGACCCGACACCGATCACGACGCTGTCGGCGAGGCCCAGGCGCCGGGCGAGCGGGACGGGTCGAACGGTCATGGTGCGACCGTAGCGACAACCGGTGAACGGGAGGTGACGGGCGCGACCGAGCGCCAGGTCCAGCAGCGATCCGCCCGGCGCGTCGCTGCTGGACCCGGCACTCGGCGCTCGGATGCCGGGCTACGGCGCGAGACGGTGCAGGTCGCGCGGGAAGAGCGTGACCTCGCGGACGTTGGTCGCGCCCGTCAGACGCGCGGTCCACCGTTCGAGACCGATCGCGAAGCCCCCGTGCGGGGGCATCCCGTGCTCGAACGCCTCGAGGTACGTCGCGTAGCGGGCCGGGTCCTCACCACGGGCCGTGATCGCCGCGACGTAGTCCGCGTAGCGGTGCAGGCGCTGACCGCCCGTGACGAGCTCGACACCGCGGAAGAGCAGGTCGAAGCTGTTGCTCCAGCGCGCGTCGCCCGGCTGCGGGTGCGTGTAGAAGGGACGCTTCGCCATCGGGTAGCCCTCGACCGCGAGGAGGTCGCTGCCGTGCTCGGCGAGCGCCCACCGTCCCAGCGCACGCTCGTGCTCGGGGGCGAGGTCGGGCTCGTCGTCGGGGGCGCCGACGAGGGCCAGGGCCTGCGCGAAGTGGATCACGGGGATCTCGGCGGGCACGACGGGCACCGCGAAGCCGTGCGCCGCGACCGCGGCCCCGGCATGCTCGTGGACCCCGGCGACCATGCCGGCCAGGACGTCGCGCAGGACGGCGAGGACCTCGCGGTGGTCGCGGACGAAGCCGAGCTCGACGTCGAGCGAGACGTACTCGGCCAGGTGGCGCACGGTGTCGTGCGGCTCGGCCCGGAACACCGGCCCCACCTCGTACACGCGCTCGAAGACCCCGACGAGCTGCTGCTTGAAGAGCTGCGGGCTCTGCGCCAGGTACGCCGGCCGGCCGAAGTAGTCGAGCGCGAACACGTGCGCGCCCGACTCGGTCGCGGACCCGACGATCTTGGGCGTCTGGACCTCGGTGAAGCCCCGCGCGTCGAGGGCCTCCCGGAAGCCGCGCAACGACGCGGCGGCGACCTCCCACCGCGCGCGCTGCGCGGGATGCCGCCAGGTGACCGCGGCATGGTCGAGCATCGCCGGCAGGCCCGCGTCGAGCGAGGGCCGCCACAGCTCGACGGGCGGCGTGGTCGCGGGGTCGGTGAGGGGCACGAGGGTCGGGGACGTCACCTCGACCCCGCCGGGAGCCTGGGGGTTCACCGTCACGGCCCCCGTGACCTCGACCACGGTCTCCTCGGGGGGCACGACCTGCCCGTCGCCCGCGCGCACGACGACCTGGGCCAGGCCCGAGCGGTCGCGCAGCACCAGGAAGGTCACGGTCGCGAGCGCCCGACGCCGGTGCACCCAGCC
>Ga0233375_1001239_pt1 | contig 11786 bp, 13 predicted proteins | sample ElkDunMinimDraft_10_FD_191539 | JGI IMG/M metagenome (GOLD analysis project Ga0233375, IMG submission 191539) | Fecal eukaryotic communites from dung pellets of Tule Elk in California, USA - Elk Dung E16 | ecosystem: Host-associated > Mammals > Digestive system > Large intestine > Fecal | place... | reverse complement strand
CGGAGCACCTGCGTCTCCGCCGCGTGGGTGTCGGGCTCCCCCCGCTGCTCGGGCGGGGCGGGGCGCTGCGACTGGGCGTGCTCGGGCTCGGAATGCTGCTCGGGAACGGCCGGCCGCTGCGGCGGGTGCGGCTGCTCGGGCTGGCTGGGCTGAGCCGAGCGGGGATCGTCCGGGGTGCTCATGGGTGGCCTCCTTAGTGCCCACCATGAGACATGCGAGCACTGGGCGCATCCTTCAGGATTCCTGGGAGTTCCCTAAGAATCGGCGCCCGGCGGGGCGCGTGGCGCTCACCAGCGCGGATGCGGGCGCTCAGGCCAGGGTGCGGCTGACCGCCTCGTCCGCGGCGGCGCCGAGCCGGGCCATCAGGGCCCGCCGTCCGGCCCGGTCGACCCGCACCTCGACCACGCTCACGCCGGGGCCTGGCGCGGCCAGGGCGGGGGCGAGGCCGTCGACATCGGACACCCGCGTGTGGCGGACGCCGTACCCCGCGCACAACGCGGACAGGTCGGCGCCGTGCGGGGTGCCGAAGACCCGCTCGAAGGTGTCGGCGTGCTCGGGCGCCCCGTGCTCGAGCGTCGAGAAGATGGACCCGCCGTCGTCGTTCGCGACCACGATCTGCAGGTCCACCGGCGGCTCGAAGGGCCCGCGGAGCAGGCCGCCCACGTCGTGCAGGAAGGTGAGGTCGCCGAACAGCGCGCGGACCCGACGGCGCGGCAGGGCCAGGGCGACGCCGAGCGCGGTGGAGACCAGCCCGTCGATGCCCGCCAGGCCGCGGTTCGCCAGCACCATGCGCGGCCCGTCCCACGTCGCGACCAGGTCCAGGTCGCGGACGGGGTTGCTCGAGCCGACCACCAGCACGTCGTCGCCGCGGGTGGCCCGGGCCACCTCGCGGGCAAGGGTGGGCCCGCTGACCCGCGTCCCGCTGCGGGACGGCGGGGCAGGCGCGTCGAGCACGTCGTCGAGGGCGGCGAGCGCCGCCTTGCCCGCGGCCTGCCACGCGGCCAGCCACCCCGGGGGGCCGCCGTGCGGGTCGGCCCCCGCGCGCATGCGGGCGGGGACGGCGGTGTGCGCCTCGGAGGCGCCGCGCATCGCGTCGGGCCAGTCGCGGCCGGTGGGGGCGATCACCACGACCTCGACGTCGTCCCGGCCGAGCAGCGCCTGGACGGGACGGGTCAGCGTGGGGCGGCCCAGCACCACGGCGCGGCGCACCGCGCCGCCGAGCGCGGGGTGGGACAGCAGCAGCCGGTGGGCGGGCGCCGCATTCGCGCTGCCCAGCGCCCCGGAGGACGGCTCGGCGAGCAGCGGCCAGCCGTTCGCCTCCGCGAGCTCGCGCGCGACAGGGCCGGCCCCGTCCCCGGCGACGACCACCGTCGGCAGATCCGCCGCGCGTCCGGCGGCCCGCGCGGGCGCTCCCGCAGAGAAGGGCTCGTCCGCGGAGACGGGCTCGGCCGCGGCCGCGAGCGGCGCGTCGCCAGGGCGCGCGGCTGGCGCCGTGCCCTCCACGGCGCGGGGCTCGACCCGGGTGATCCCGTCAGCACTGGGCTCGGGCCAGGCGGACGACACCGGCGCGAGGGGCTCGCGGAACGCCACGTCCAGGTGCACGGGCCCCGGGTCGGCGCTCCGGGCGCCCAGCGCGGCGGCCACCGCACGCGAGAGCAGGTTGCGCAGGTCACGGTCCTCGCCAGACCGGCCGACCGGCGCGGGGACGTCGGCGCTCAGCCGCACCGCGGCGCCGAAGATGCCGACCTGCGCGGTGGTCTGGTTCGCGCCGGTGCCGCGCAGCTCGTGCGGGCGGTCGGCCGTGAGCAGCACCAGCGGCAGGCCCGCGTGGTGGGCCTCCAGGACGGCGGGGTGGAGGTTCGCCACAGCGGTGCCCGACGTGGTGACGACCACCACGGGCCGTCGCTCGCCGATCGCGTCGGCGGCCTTGGCCAGGCCCAGCGCGAGGAATGCGGCGGCCCGCTCGTCGGTGCGCACGTGCAGCCGGATCGGGGGCGCGCCTGCCGGGCGCTGCCCGTCGGGCCGGGCGGCGTCGGCGAGGGCGTAGGCGAGCGGCGCGCTGCGGGAGCCCGGCGCCAGCACCGCGTCCCGCACGCCGAGCGCTGCGAGGGCCTGCACCAGGACACGGGCCGCGGTGGTGGCAGGACCGTCGTGGGCGCCTGCCGGGCGGGGGCCCGCGGCGGATGTGCTCGTCACGGTCCCACCGTAACCGCGGAGGCTGCGCGCTCAGGCACGGGCCGCCGCCGCCTCGATCGCGTCGAGCCGCGCGAGCCAGCGGTCACGCGTCGGCGCGTCGGCGGCGCTGGCGGCGAGCAGGCTGGGGTCGGCCTCGGGACGGGCGACCTCGATCTGGCCGTCGCGGGGCAGCAGCGGGCGCCCGGTGACGTCGGCGGTGAGGAGCTGCGCGGTGGCGAGGCCGCAGGCGTACGGCAGATCGGGCAGCGCGGCCGCGAGCGCGATGCCCGCCGCGAGCCCCACGGAGGTCTCGAGCGCGGAGGACACCACCACGGGGAGGCCCACCTCGGCGGCGAGGTCGAGGCAGGCGCGCACGCCGCCGAGCGGCTGCACCTTGAGCACCACGATGTCCGCGGCCTCGGCGCGCACCACCGCGAACGGGTCCTCGGCGCGACGGATCGACTCGTCGGCCGCGACCAGGACGTGGGTCGCGCGGCGCACCGCTGCCAGTCCGGGCACGTCGGCGACGGGCTGCTCGGCGTACTCCAGCCCGCCCGCCGCACGGTCGAGCACCCGGAGCCGGGCGATCGCGGTGTCGACGTCCCAGCCGCCGTTCGCGTCGACCCGGATGGCGCCGCCGGGCCCGAGGGCGTCGCGCACGGCCTCGAGCCGCTCGACCTCGTCGCGCTCGGACTGCCCTGGCTCGGCCACCTTCACCTTGGCGGTGCGACACCCCCCGGAGGCGGTGACGATGCGGTGCGCGGTCTCGCCGTCCACCGCGGGGACGGTCACGTTGACCGGGATCGACGTGCGGACGGGGGCGGGCCAGCCGACGTCGGCCGCCTCGCGGGCGGCACGCAGCCAGCTCGCCGACTCGGCCGCGTCGTAGTCCCAGAACGGGCTGAGCTCGGCCCAGCCGGCCGGCCCGCGCCACAGCACGCCCTCGCGCACCGTGATGCGGCGGAACCGGGTGCGCAGCGGGATCGCGTAGACGTGGAGGTCGGCGGGCGGGGCGGTGGGATCGGGCCGGTGCACGCCCTCCAGCCTAGGAGCCGCCGGGCAGCACCTGGGCGAGCAGCGCGGCGGCGCCCGGCCGCACGGGCCGCTGCTCGGTGAGGGCGGTGACGACCGCGCCGTCCACCACGGCGACCACGAGGGCCGGGCTGACGTCGGCCCCGGCCAGCCGCACGACCTGGGCGACCACCTCGTCGAGCTCCCCGCGCCCCGCGGCGATCGCCCGGGCCAGGGCGGGCACCCGACCCGCGCCGAGGAGGTGCTCGTAGTGGGCGCGCACGGCGTCGTCGTCGCCCGGGGGCAGCACGGCGCTGGCGAGCAGGCGGGCGGCCTGGTCCGGGGGCGCCCCTGCTCCGCGCAGGTCCTGGACGGCCTGGGCGGCGACCGCGCGGGCGTGCTCGACCCAGGAGGCCACGATCGTCTGGCCCGCGGCCGTCAGCAGGTCGTCGAGCCCGGTGAAGTAGTACGTGGTGGCGGACAGCGAGGCGCCGGCCCGCGCCGCGACGGCTCGGTGGGTGAGCGCGCCGGGGCCCTCCTCGCGGACGATCGCGGCCGCCGCCTGGGCCAGCTCGGCGCGGCGGCGCTCCCCCTTGGCGGTTGTCGTCCCCTTGGCGGCGGCGGGGTGGGCGCCGGCCCCGGCCGCGTTCTCGTCGCGGGCGGCGGTCACGCGTGCTCCGCGCCGGACAGGTTGAGCCCGACCACGCCCGCGACGATCAGCACCAGGGAGACGATCTTGAGCACCGAGACCGCCTCTCCGAAGATCACGATCCCGAGCACGGCGGTTCCCACCGCCCCGATGCCCACCCAGACGCCGTACGCGACGCCCACCGGCAGTGTGCGCAGCGACCAGCTCAGGCCGGCGAAGGACAGCACGGCGAGCACCACGAAGCCCACGCTGGGCCACAGGCGCGAGAACCCGTCGGACGCCTTGAGGCTCAGCGCCCAGCCGGTCTCGAGGAGCCCGGACAGGACGAGGACGATCCAGGCCATGGGTCGGCCTCCATTCTGGTACGCACGTACCGCTCTGTTGTGGTACGACCGTACCACTCCCCTGCTGACCTAGGCTGGCCCCGTGAGCGACCTCCCCGCACAGGTGTCCCAGACCTTCGACCCGACGCGCTGGCGCACAGTCGCCGGCTTCGAGGACCTCACCGACCTCACCTACCACCGAGGCGTCGAGCGCGGCGTCGGGCCGGACGGCCCCACCGAGCGGGACCTGCCCGTGGTGCGGGTCGCCTTCGACCGCCCCGAGGTCCGCAACGCCTTCCGCCCGCACACCGTGGACGAGCTGTACCGCGTGCTCGACCACGCGCGCATGAGCTCCGACGTGGGCACCGTGCTGCTCACCGGCAACGGGCCCAGCCCCAAGGACGGCGGCTGGGCCTTCTGCTCGGGCGGCGACCAGCGCATCCGTGGGCGTGACGGCTACCGGTACACCTCGGACACCGGCGAGGAGCACGCCGACGCGATCGACCCCGCCCGCGCGGGCCGGCTGCACATCCTCGAGGTCCAGCGGCTCATCCGGACCATGCCGAAGGTCGTCGTGGCCGTGGTGGGCGGCTGGGCGGCGGGCGGCGGGCACTCGCTGCACGTCGTCGCGGACCTGACGATCGCCTCGCGCCAGCACGCGCGCTTCATGCAGACCGACGCCAACGTCGGCTCGTTCGACGGGGGCTACGGCTCAGCGCTGCTCGCCCGCCAGGTGGGGCAGAAGCGCGCCCGGGAGATCTTCTTCCTCGCCCGCGAGTACTCCGCCGAGCAGGCCCTCGCGTGGGGCGCGGTCAACGACGTCGTCGACCACGACCAGCTCGAGGACGCGGCGCTCGAGTACGCGCGCATCATCGCGACCAAGTCCCCGCAGGCCATCCGGATGCTGAAGTTCGCCTTCAACCTGGCCGACGACGGGCTGGCCGGGCAGCAGGTCTTCGCCGGGGAGGCCACGCGCCTGGCGTACATGACGGACGAGGCCGTCGAGGGCCGGGACGCGTTCCTGCAGCGCAGGGACCCGGACTGGTCCGGCTTCCCCTACGCCTACTGATCGGCTCAGCGCTCGGCGAAGACCCAGGACGCGACGTCCAGCAGCTGGTTGACGACCAGGGCGCCGCCCAGGATCAACGCGAGCAGGATGGCGCCGGCCAGGAGCACCGCCGCGACACCGTGGCCGTCGTGCTCGATCACGTCGTGAGAGTCAAGAGTTGTCATGCGACCAGCCTGGCCGGGCGGCCGCCGCGCCACATCGGCCCACCGGCCGAACCCCGCACTCCGGGCGTCCACCCCGCCGGGGGCGCGCCCGTCCGCCCGGGGGCGCAGTCGCCCCCGCCCGACGTCCACCCTGGGCACGACAACGGGCGGGGCGCGGCCCCCGGCCAGGGGCCGCTCGCGCCCGGGCGGACCCGCTCAGCTGACGGTGAGCGAGCCCTTCCCGGCGGGCACGAGCTCCACCCACGTGTTGCCGGGAGCCAGCGTGACGGACGAGCCGTCGGCGCCGAGCAGCCGCAGCGGGGCGTCGGGGGCGTCCTTCTGCCACCGCGCCGCGAGGGTCTTGCCGCCCGTCGCCACCACCGCGTCCCCAGACCCGACCAGCGAGTAGGTCGGCACCGCGGCGCCACCCTGGGCGCCGTACGGCGTGTCCGGGTGGTCGGCCGTGATCGCGACGACGTTGACCGCGGAGAGCCGGGCGCCGTTCGCCGCGGTCGCGGGCTTCGAGCCCTCGGACCGGAGCCACGCGGCGCCGTCCCACGTCCAGCTCGGGCTGGACGCGGGCGAGAGCCGGAAGGCGAGCGTCGTGGCCGGGGCGCCCGCGGCGACGGCCGAGGCTCGCTCGAGGCTCCGGGCGAAGTCGAACTGCTCCTGGGGGGCCGCCTGGTGCTCGCCGTCGACCTGCTCCCAGAACGTCTGCGGGCTGCCGAACACGTTGTGCGGCGCGGAGCGGCCGCTCACCCGGTACATGCCCGCGACGCCCCGGTCGTGGCTCAACGACTGCACGCCACTGGCCACGACCTCCTCGAGGATGCCGGGCTGGCCCCCCGAGTACGCGAGCAGCCCGTGCAGCGGCGCCACGATCAGCGGGTCCATGGGGCGCACCGAGCGGATCGGCCCGACCTCGTCCGGGGTCTGCGAGTGGAAGACCGCGACGAACCTCGACACGTCGAACTCGACGATGGTCTCCCAGACCACGTCCGCCTGGTCGAGCCCGGCCTGCGGGCGCGCGACGGCGGTGTTCTCCACCTTGACCGCGAGGGCCGGCCGGGCCGCGGGCTCGCCCGCCACGCCAGTGAGCGGCCAGGTGGCCGGGACCACCGGGGCGGGGGCGGCGACCTTCGCGGCGTCGATCGCCGGCGCGACGGACTCCGTGGCGCGCACCTCCGGCGGCCCCGAGGGCGAGCCGCAGGCCGCCAGCAGGAGCACCGCGGCGACGCCCAGGCCCCAGCGACGGGCCGCGGCCGCGGCGAGGGGCCGCCGGTCACCGCCCGTCATCACCGACGTCGTGCGTGCCGCGCGTGCCGTGCGCATGAGAACCCCCTCGTCGCGGCGGGCGCCGCGGTCAGCTGACGGTGACGGACCCCGACCCGTTCGGGACGAGCTCGACCCAGGTGTTGCCCGGAGCCAGTGTGACGGTCGATCCGTCCGCCGCGGTGAGCGTGAGCGGCGCGTCGGTGGCCGGCTTGGACCAGGTCGCGGCGACGGTCTGGCCGCCCGAGGCGACGAGCGCCTCACCCGTGCCCACGAGCTTCGTCTCCGGGACGGGGCTGCCCGCCGGGTCCACGGTGCCCGAGTCCACCAGGTCGACGCGCAGCACCACGACGTTCGCGGCGGACAGGCGCGCGCCCGAGGCCGCGGTCGCGGGGACGCCCGACTCGGAGCGCAGCCACGCCCCCGTCTCGGCGTCCCAGTCCCAGCCCGGGTTCGAGTACGACGAGATGTGGACCGCCACGGACGCGGCCGGCGTGCCCGCGGTGACCGCGCTCGACTGGGCGACGGCCCGCGCGAAGCTGAACTGCTCGGGGGGCAGGTTCTGGTGGTCGGCGTCGGCCTGCTCGAGGAACGTCGCCAACGTCCCGAACACGTTGTGCGGGGCCTTCGCGGTCTTGGCGCGGTAGAAGCCGCCGTCACCACGGTCGTGGCTGAGGATCTGCACCCCGGAGTCGGCCAGGGACGTCACGAACCCGGCCTGACCGCCGGAGAACGCCACCAGGCCCTTGAGCGGGGCGGTGATGGCGGGGTCCATCGGCCGGATCGAGCGGATGGGCCCGACCTCGGTGGGGATCTGCGAGCTGTACACGGCGACGAACCGGGTCACGCCACCCTCGACGACCTGCTCCCAGACCACGTCGGCCTGGTCCAGGCCCGTCTGCGGGCGGACCTCCTTCGGGTTCTCGATCTTGACCGCGATGGCGGGGCGGTTCACGACGTCGTCGGCCGCGACGCCGGTGAGCGGCCAGCGGTCCGGGACCACGGGCTCGGGCGCGGCGCCCTTGGCGGCGTCGATCGCGGCGTCGGCGGTGACCGGGTCGCTGGGGGCGCCCGATCCGCATGCGCCCAGCGCGAGACTGGCCCCCAGGGCGAGCAGGGCTGCGGCGCGGACGCGTCGGGCAGCCGGCGACCTCCGGGGACGGACTGTCACAGACACGGCTGAACTCCTTCCGCTGCCCGGCCGGTCTGCCGGGCGACCGCCACACTGTAGAGCCCCCGCCTAGGCTGGCCGTGTGAGCCGTGCCGTCCGCCAGATCTATGTCTCGTCCTCCCCCGCCGATGTGTCGGCCCTGATGGCGGCCCTGTCCTCCGCCCTGGACGGCTCCGGGCCGGCCGTGCTGCCCGTGGCGTCGACGGAGCCGGTCGCGCCCCCGTCGGAGGCGCCGGACGACGTCGCCGTGGTGATCCGCACGTCGGGCTCGACCGGCGCCCCGCGCGGCGTGCAGCTCACCGCCGCGGCGCTCCGCGCGTCCGGCGAGGCGACGGCGGCCCGGCTCGGCGGCCACGGCCGATGGCTGCTCGCGCTGCCGACCGAGCACGTGGCGGGCCTGCAGGTGCTGGTGCGCTCGCTGCTCGCGGGGTCCCAGCCTGTCACCATGCCGGTGGGCGGCTTCCGCGCCGAGTCCTTCGCGAGGGCCGTGGCGGAGCTCGACACGGGCGGCCCGGGGCGCCGGTACACGTCCCTGGTGCCGACCCAGCTGCACCGCCTGCTCGACTCCCCTGCGGGCGTCGAGGCGCTGCGGGTGTTCGACGCGGTGCTGCTCGGCGGCGCCGCCGCCTCCCCGGCGATGGTGGCCGAGGCCCGCGCCGCGGGGGTCCGCGTGGTGCTGACCTACGGGATGAGCGAGACCTGCGGCGGCTGCGTGTACGACGGCGTGCCGCTGGACGGGGTGCGCGTCGACGTGGACCCCGAGGGCCGGGTGCTGCTGGCCGGCCCGGTGCTGGCCGCCGGGTACCTGGGCCGCCCCGACCTGGACGCCGAGGCGTTCACCGAGCGCGACGGCGTGCGGTGGCTGCGCACCAGCGATCTGGGCGAGCTGGCCGCCGACGACGGGGGCGTCCCCCGGCTGCGGGTCCTGGGCCGCATGGACGACGTCATCGTCACCGGCGGCGAGAAGGTCGCCCCTGCGGCGGTCGAGCGGGTGCTGCAGGGCATGGACGGGGTCGCCGAGGCATGCGTGGTGGGCGCGCCCGACGCCGAGTGGGGCCAGGCCGTCACCGCGGTCCTCGTGCCCCGCCCGGGCTCCGACGGCCCCACCCTGGGCGAGGCGCGCGCCGCCGTCGCCGACGCGCTGGGCCCCACCGCGGCGCCACGGCTGCTGCTGGTGGTGGAGGCGCTGCCGGTGCGCGGCCCCGGGAAGGTCGACCGGCGGGCCGTGGCGGAGGCCGTGGCCGCCGCGCTCGACGAGGCGGGCCACGACGCCGACGACGACCTCGACGGCGATCTCGACGGCGACGGCCCGGCCGCTCGGGGGCACGGCGGGGAGCAGGCTCCCGGCCAGGCCCGGTAACGTCCGTCTGGAATCCCCCGCCCGCACCGGCCCGCCCGGCGCATCTGCCCGCCCACCTGGCCCCGTCCACGAGCGGCGACCGAACAGGAGCATCATGGCCACCTCGTCCCAGTGGATCGCGGGCGCCCGCCCCCGCACGCTGCCCGCAGCGGCCGCCCCTGTGATCGTCGGCACGGGCGCCGCCGCCCAACTGGGCTCCGAGGACCTGCTGCGCGGGCTGCTCGCGCTGGGGGTCGCGCTCGCCCTGCAGGTGGGCGTCAACTACGCCAACGACTACTCGGACGGGGTGCGCGGCACCGACACCGACCGCGTCGGCCCCATGCGCTTGACCGCCACGGGGCTCGCGCGCCCGCGCCAGGTCAAGCTCGCGGCGTTCGCGGCCTTCGGCGTCGGCTCGCTGCTGGGGCTGGCGCTCGTGGCGCTCTCCGGGCAGTGGTGGCTGATCGCCGTCGGCGCGGTGTCCATCGCCGCGGGCTGGTACTACACCGGCGGCCGGCGGCCCTACGGCTACCGAGGGCTCGGCGAGGTCGGCGTCTTCGTGTTCTTCGGCCTGGTCGCGGTGCTGGGCACCACGTACACGCAGGCCGGGCGGATCTCCTGGCCGGCTGCCGCGGGCGCCGTGTCGATCGGGCTCATCGCGTGCGCGCTGCTCATGGTCAACAACCTGCGGGACATCCCCACCGACGCCCTCGTGGGCAAGCGCACCCTCGCGGTGCGGCTCGGCGACCACCGGGCCCGGCGCGTGTACGCCGCGATGGTCCTGCTGCCGATCGCCCTCGCCGTCGCGTGCGCCGTCGTCGCGCCGTGGTCGCTGCTCGTGCTGCTGCTGGTGCTCCCCGCCGGCCTGCTGGCGTTCACGGTGCTCGTGGGCGCGCGGGGGTTCGCCCTGGTCCCCGTGCTGGCGGGCACAGGCGCCTACGAGCTCGGCTTCGGCGTCCTGCTCGGGCTGGGCCTCGCGCTCTAGCCTCGACCGCCCGGCTCGCCCCCTGGGGACCACGCGCTCGGCGCGGCGCCCACCCTCGGGCGGACGGCGATCGAGCCGGCGGGGGGACGCGGCGGGGCCGGAGCCCGGCACACCCTGGGGTCTATGACCCTCTACGTCCATGGCCGCCGGGCGCGGTCGAAGCGTCATCGCACCCTCGCCGTGATCGCCGTGCTCACCGTCGCGCTGTCGGCCGGCGTGACGGTCGCCCTGCTGCGGGCGGCCGCCTCGGACGCCACCGAGGGCGCCGCCGAAGCCGCGATCGGGCAGGACCGCCTGGTGGCGCCCGGCTCAGCGGCCCCCGCGCCGCCCGACGAGGGCGCAGACCCCGCGCTCGCCGGCGTCGACGCGGAGCTGGCCCGACGGGTCTCGAGCGCCCAGGCGGCGGCCGCCGCGGAGGGCGTGGTGGTGGCCATCACCTCCGCGAAGCGCTCGGCCGAGGAGCAGCAGGCGCTCGTCGACGCGGCGATCGCCCGGTACGGCTCGCAGGAGGAGGCGTCCCGGTGGGTGCTGCCACCCGAGGCGTCGAGCCACGTGACGGGCCTGGCGGTCGACGTGGGTCCCACCGAGGGGGCGCTGTGGCTCGGCGAGCACGGGCTCGACTTCGGCCTGTGCCGCACCTACGCCAACGAGATGTGGCACTTCGAGAAGCTCCCCGAGGGGGCGTCGACGTGCCCGCCGATGCACGAGGACTCGTCCGGCGGGTGGTGACCCGCGGTGGGCCCTCGCCGGCTGGCGCAGCCCTCAGGCGGTGCCTCGCTCACGCTCCGCGGCGTCGAGGGCGGCGTCCTCGACCTCGGCGTCAGCCGGGGCGGAGCGGCCCGGCGTGGCGCGCTGCGCCAGGTGCAGCGCCGCCGCGTCGCGCTGGCGGCCCAGCAGCACGTAGGACAGCGCCCACGCGATGACCGCGGCGACCACGATGGCGAGCCACGATCCCATCCCGACCCACACGAGCACGGCGAGGGTCACGGCGAAGAGGCCGAGCCTCCACAGGGTGTACGTCACGACTGGCACGCCACCAGGGTATGCCGCCAGGGCGGCGCCCACGGACGGGTTCGCGCGGTCGGCGCGGGCGCGGATGGCGGGTGGGCGGATGCCCGGTGGGCGGACGGCGGCGGGGCCCACGCCGCGCGAACTAGGCTGAGGCGATGCGCAACCTCCTCGCCCTCGCAGCGGTCGCACTCATCGTCTACACGATCTTCGACGTCCTGCGCAGCGACGAGGCCGAACGGTTCGGGGTCCACAAGCTCATCTGGCTGGCGTTCATCGTGGTGCTGCCGGTGGTCGGCTCGGTCGCCTGGCTGGTGCTGCGGCAGATGGCCCGGTCCAGGTCGGCGCGGCCCGCCGGGTCGTCCGGCGCCGCCGCGCCCGCGCCGGACGACGACCCCGAGTTCCTGTGGCGGCTCGAGCAGCAGCGTCGCCGCGCCGACCGTGAGTCCCGCGAGCACCCGGACGAGCCGCGCCCGGAGAGCTGACCTCGCCGGGCCCGACGGCGGCACAGCCGTAGACGACAGCAGCCGCCGTGGAGGTCCACGGCGGCTGCTGTCGTTCAGGCCCGGTGCGGGCTCACAGGCCGGAGTACGAGTGCAGCCCGTTGGGGATGAGGTTGACCACGGTGAAGTTGGCGATCA
>Ga0233375_1001238_pt1 | contig 11791 bp, 12 predicted proteins | sample ElkDunMinimDraft_10_FD_191539 | JGI IMG/M metagenome (GOLD analysis project Ga0233375, IMG submission 191539) | Fecal eukaryotic communites from dung pellets of Tule Elk in California, USA - Elk Dung E16 | ecosystem: Host-associated > Mammals > Digestive system > Large intestine > Fecal | place... | reverse complement strand
TCTACGCGCTGGGCGACACCCGGACCCCCTTCGTCTTCTCACTCGTGCAGGCCGTCATCGTCGCCGTCACGGCGTTGCTGGCATCCACCCTGCCCGCAGGTCTCACGGCGGCAGGCGTCGCGCTCGGACAGTCGATCGCCCTCACCGTGGCCCTCGTGATGGCGGCGGTGCTGCTGCGTCGCAAGATCGGGCGGCTCGGGGCCGGCCGGTGGGTGCCCGCGCTGGCGCGCTTCGTCCTGGCGGCCCTGCCCGCCGGCGCCGCGGGCTGGCTGATCTACTTCGCCGTCGGCGCCCAGGACAGCTGGATGGTCGCCGACAAGCTGCAGGGCGCCCTCGGGACCATGCTCATCGGAGCGGTCGTCGCCGCGGTGTACGTCGGCATGCTCGCGGTGCTGCGGGCTCCCGAGCTGCAGGTGGCCCTCGGCCTCGTGCGCCGCGTGCTGCCCGGCCGACGCTGAGTCCACGCCGCGCCGTGCGCCGGAGGCGGCTGGAATGCCCCGCGGTTAGCATGTGTTGAGACATGAGCGGGCGGCCCCTCGTCCGCCGTCGAAGGAGCATCACACGTGCGTCAGGTCATCATCATCGGATCAGGTCCGGCCGGCTACACCGCGGCCATCTACGCGGCACGCGCCAACCTCGAACCTCTCGTGATCGCCAGTTCCGTCGAAGCCGGCGGAGAACTGATGAACACGACGGACGTCGAGAACTTCCCCGGTTTCCCCGAGGGCATCATGGGTCCCGACCTCATGACGAAGATGCAGGAGCAGGCCGAGCGCTTCGGCGCCGAGGTGCTCTACGACGACGTCGTGTCGCTCGATGTGACCGGTGACACCAAGACCGTCACCCTGGGCAGCGGTGCGGTGCACGAGGGCGAAGCGATCGTGTTCGCCACCGGCTCCGCACCCCGCAAGATCGGCATCGAGGGCGAATCCCGTCTCTCCGGCCGGGGTGTGTCGTACTGCGCGACCTGCGACGGGTTCTTCTTCCGCGAGAAGGTCATCGCCGTCGTCGGCGGTGGGGACTCGGCGATGGAGGAGGCCACGTTCCTCACCAAGTTCGCCTCGAAGGTCTACGTGATCCACCGCCGCGACGAGCTGCGCGCGTCGAAGATCATGCAGGAGCGCGCGTTCAAGAACTCCAAGATCGAGTTCGTCTGGAACAGCGCGGTCGTCGACATCCTCGGTGAGGACGCCGTCACCGGCGTCGTGCTGGAGGACACCGTCGACGGTTCGCGTCGCGAGCTCGCACTGGACGGCGTGTTCGTCGCGATCGGCAACGACCCGCGCACTCACCTGGTCCACGACAAGCTCGAGCTCACCCCCGAGGGCACCGTGTGGGTCGACGGCCGCTCGTCGCGCACCTCGGTGCCCGGAGTGTTCGCCGCCGGCGACGTGATCGACCCCACGTACCGTCAGGCGGTCACCGCGGCCGGCAGCGGTACGGTGGCGGCCCTCGACGTCGAGCACTACCTCGCCGCGCGCGGTGAGGCGTCGCTGCCGGCGACGGATGCCGCGCAGATCGACGGCCTGCCGGCGGCCGACCCCGCGACGGTCTGAGGAACAATCCGTTCCGCTTCGTCGTTCGACCCAGAGACAGACTTCCGAAGGAGATCATCATGACCGCCAAGGCCACCACTTCCAGCACCTGGCAGCAGGACGTCCTCGACGCCGACGGACCCGTGCTCGTCGACTTCTGGGCGGAATGGTGCGGCCCGTGCCGCATGGTCTCGCCGATCCTCGACGAGATCCAGTCGGAGCACCCCGGCAAGATCACGATCCTGAAGCTCAACGTCGATGAGAACCCCGACCTCGCGATGCAGTACCAGATCACCTCCATCCCCGCGATGAAGGTGTTCAAGCAGGGTCAGGTCGAGAAGACGATCATCGGCGCCAAGCCGAAGTTCGCCCTCGAGAAGGACCTCGAGTCGTACATCGGCTGATCCAGCCGCTCCACGACGAAGGCCCGGTCGATCCGTCGACCGGGCCTTCGTCGTGTCGGACGATCTCAGGGGGCGTCGGCGCGCACCGTGGCATCCCACCGGCGGTGCGGCTCGGAGCCGAGCAGCCGCCAGACCGCGCGTGTCAGCTCGGGATAGTCCAGCGCGATCTGGCGCAGCACCCGGTAGTTTCGCGCCTGAGTGGGGCGCGTGCCGCCGTCTGAGGCGATGTTCTCGGCGCGCAGCATGAGCACGACGAGCTCATCCACGCTGGGGAGGTCCTCCATGAACTCCCACGGGTCCTCGCCCCCGCGCAGCCGCTCGTAGACGAGCACCGACAGCTCGTCGGTGGCCTCGGCGCGCAGCAGTTCGAGACTCGCCCGCGGTGGCGGAGTGTTCTCGTGCGCTGTCATCCTTCCAGCCTACGTGGGCCCGTGAAGGGTGGCGTCAGTGCGCGCCGAACTCGGTCTCACCGATCTCCGCGAGGATGCGGTTCAGGTCCTGGATCGTCGCGAAATCGATCACGACCTGGCCTTTTCTCGCGCTGATGTTGATCTTGACCTTGGTGTTCAGGCGATCACCCAGTCGTTCGGCGACCTCGTCGAGGTGCGCACGGCGGGCACCGGCCTTCGGCGTCACGCGTCGTACGGCACCGGCTTCCGGCGCCTTCGCCGCGGCCTCGGCCGCGCGCACCGACAGATCTTCGTTCACGATCTTGTCGGCCAGCCGCTGCATGGCTTCGGGCTCTTCGAGCGACAGCACCGCGCGCGCGTGACCCGCGCTGAGCACGCCGGCGGCGACGCGCTGCTGCACGGGGATGGGGAGCTTCAGCAGGCGGATGGTGTTGCTGATCTGCGGACGCGAGCGGCCGATGCGCGTGGCCAGCTCCTCCTGTGTGATGCCGAAGTCCTCGAGCAGCTGCTGGTACGCGGATGCCTCCTCGAGCGGGTTCAGCTGCGATCGGTGCAGGTTCTCCAGCAGCGCGTCGCGCAGCAGGTGCTCATCGTCGGTGTCACGCACGATCGCGGGGATCGAGGTGAGCCCGGCTTCGCGCGAGGCGCGGGTGCGACGCTCACCCATGATGAGCTCGTACTTGCCGTCTTCGTTGGTGCGCACGACGACCGGCTGCAGCACGCCGAACTCCCGCACGCTGTGGACGAGCTCGGCGAGGTCTTCCGTGTCGAAGTGCGTGCGCGGTTGCCGCGGGTTGGGAACGATGTCGTGGGGGTTCACCTGGATGAGACGCGTGCCGGGGATGGCGACGAGCTCGGGCGTGGGCTCCGGTGCCGCCGTGGCGTCGGCAGCGGCGGGGGAGGCGTCGGCTGCGGGAGCTGCGGCATCCGCAGTATCTGCGGCGTCGACGGCTGCCGTGGCGGCGTCCGCCTTGCTCGCTTCAGCGGCAGCGGCGGCCTCCGCGGCCTCGGCCTTGCGCGAGACACCCGGGAAGAACACGTCGACGGGGCGGGCCTCCGAGGGCTCCGCGGTGGGGATGAGTGCGCCGATGCCTCGTCCGAGGCCTGTTCGCTTCGCCATCAGGGTGTTCCTTCACTGTTGTGTGTGTCGCCTCGCTGGATGATCTCCACGGCGGCTTCGCGGTAGGCGACGGCGCCGGCCGACTGCCCATCGTAGGCGATGACGGTCTGGCCGAAGCTCGGCGCCTCCGAGACGCGGACCGAACGCGGGATCACGGTCTGCAGCACCTGGTCGGCGAAGTGGGAGCGCACTTCTTCGGCGACCTGCTGCGCGAGACGCGTGCGCCCGTCGTACATCGTGAGGAGGATCGTGGAGACGTGCAGCTGCGGATTCAGGTGCTTCTGGATCATGCGCACGCTGCCGAGCAGCTGGCTGAGCCCTTCGAGTGCGTAGTACTCGCACTGGATGGGGATCATCACTTCATCGGCGGCGGTGAATGCGTTGATCGTGAGCAGCCCGAGCGACGGCGGGCAGTCGATGATCACGAAGTCGAGGCGCTCTTCGACTGCACCGAGGTAGTCCTCCAGCGCGGTCTTGAGGCGGTGCTCGCGGGCCACCTGCGAGACGAGTTCGATCTCGGCGCCGGCGAGGTGGATAGTGCTGGGGGCACAGAGCAGGTTGGGGGATTCCGGGCTCGCCTGGATGATGTCGGCGAGCGGGAAGTCGTCGATGAGCACGTCGTACACGCTGGGAGTGTCGGCCGAGTGCGGGACGCCGAGCGCGGTGGAGGCGTTGCCCTGCGGATCGAGGTCGATCACCAGCACGCGCGCTCCCACCGATGCGAGGGAGGCGGCGATGTTCACGGCGGTCGTGGTCTTGCCCACGCCGCCCTTCTGGTTCGACACCGTCAGAATGCGGGTCTGGCCACTGAGGTGCACCTCGGCGGTGTCCAGTGCCCGCCGACGAGCGGTCAGGTCGAGCAACTCACGCGCGAGAGGGGAGTCGTCGAGGGAGAAGGACGCCGTTTCGGCTCCATCCTCGGGTTGTTTCACGTGAAACATCCTTCCGTTTTGCTCGACGACCAACCCGTACAACCCTACGCGACCCCACTCCCACCGCCGACCGTTGTGCGCGCCGTTTCACGTGAAACAAGGCACGATCTCGTCCCGCAGTCGGCTCCTGGCCCTGAATCCAGCGGAGCGGGTGTGGGGCGGGTGCGCCCATGGGAGCAGGCGATCCACGCGATGGACGCGATGGAGCCACCCAAGATGACCGCGTTCACCTCAAGTCCACCCATGTACGCGAGGAACGACACGGGACCCCCGTCCGCGTTTCACGTGAAACATGGTGCCCTTCGGCTGCATGCATCCACTGGCCTTGTCTCCCATGGACACGCGTGCCAATGCCCAGAGCGTTTCACGTGAAACATCGAGGCGCACCAGGTGGCCGGAGGCCCACTCGCGGATCCACCCCGCCCGCCCGGCGCGCAAGCCCTGACTCCTGGAAAGCACCTTCCGCCTTGGCGTGGTGCTGCAACGAACACGCCGCGCTTCAGGCACGGGAGGACGGCACGCCGGACGCCGTTGTGTTTCACGTGAAACAATGAAGGTCTGCCGCCGTGATGTGGTCCACTCGGCGCGTGGTGGCCCGCCGTGGTCATTCCGCATCGCTCGGCGCGCGTGGCATCACTCCGTTTCACGTGAAACGCGGACTTCAGGGCAGGCGACGAGTCCCACCCGACCGTGAGTGGTGGGGCTAGGGGACGGCGCCTGCAACGATGCATGCAACCGGGAGCGTCGGGGAGTGTGCACGGAGCGCACCGGCAGGAATCAACTCCATAGCGTGCTCGCCCAATCTCGCAGAGAAGCCACGATCACCAGCGGATTCAGGCGGCGCGCGACGACAGGCACGGGCACGGGCACGGACGCGGACATGGCACGTCGCGCCGCGTTTCACGTGGAACATCACGGCCCACACTTCGACCGCCTCCCACGGGGGATCGTTAACCGGTGATCCCGCCCGGCCCGCGCGTCGGATGCGCCCCATGACCCCGGCGCTGCACGGGGGGCGCGACGGCCGCCTTGCTCACTGGATCACGGTTCGGACCTCGCCCCCTTTGGCCGCGCGCGTCTCGCCCCGAAGTAGCGGGACGAGCGGTGTTTCACGTGAAACGCACCTGCTACGTAGACGTCAGGTCGCATCGCACCCGGGCGGAGACACGCTATTCGGGGCCTGCCGGCGACTCGCAGCCTGCACACCCGCTATGTAGCGGGAGGCGCAGCACACCGATCGCGTTCCGTGACGCCGACATCACGCGCCACACCCGCACGACGACTCTGCACACAACGCCCCATCCGGCCCGCCTCGACGTGTGAGGGGACTCGACAACGCGGGCGCCAACCCGACCCGTGACCGATCCGCCACGAGGCGGACCCGGCGCCGCGCCCGGCGAGCTGAACCCACGGTCGATGCAGCGTCCCGCTGGGGTCTTGGCGCGATACATCCCGGCGCCGCCCGCCTCCGGTGCGGAGCCCCCACCTTGCCGGCGCGGCGTGTTTCACGTGAAACACGCCGAACGCACCGACCCAGTGCCGGGCGGGCGGGCGGCCCGGCGGTTATGCCATCCGCACCGGACCTCCCCGTCTGCGTGCGGCGGATGACGGAGCAGGGAGCGGTGACCACTCTCTGTCACGGGGGAGAACGAAGGCTACGGGGCGACGGGGCCCCGACCGCGGAGCACGTACCTGTGGCGCTCGACGGCCTGGGCCTCGACCGGGCTCGACCGGGCTCGCATGACCAGTTGCACGGATCGGAGCACTGAGACAATCACTGCGTCGCAAACAGTGCCGACGTCGTCGACCCGCGTTCGTCGACGCGATCGCGAGACCCGCGCTCCGAGGAGGTGAGCGGTCAGAGCGGGCCGAAAACACCACCATTTCGGCGCTGTCAGAGCGATCCTAAGCGCGTTCTGAGAGAAGGAGACGTGGCGGATTTCGCTCCGAGATCGCCGATTTCGTCGTCATCGAGCGCGCCCCGCGCACAACCGGCTGCCCGGAGCGGTCAGCGGACGGTCGCTCGAATGACGCGCGTCGGCTCGTCGATGAGTCCTTCGCCGACCGGCTCCACGCGCACGTTCGACAGCCGGAACTTCCGGATCACCTTGTCGGCGGCCGCGATCTCGTTGGATGCGTTCGCGCCCTTGAGCAGAATCAGCTCGCCGCCGTCGCGCACCAGGGGAGCGGTCAGCGGCACGAGGGTACGCAACGCGCTCACGGCTCGAGCGGTCACCGCGTCGAGCACCGGGCCGCGCTTCCAGTCCTCCGCGCGATCACGCAGCACCTCGACGTTTTCCAGACCGAGTTCCCGCACCTGTTCGTTGAGCCAGGCGACACGACGCTCCATGGGCTCGATCAGCACCCACTCGACATCGGGGCGCGCAATGGCGAGCACGATGCCCGGCAGCCCAGCTCCGGACCCGACGTCGCCGACGCGGCCCGCGAACAGGGGAGCGGCGACGGCGCTGTTGAGGATGTGTCGCGTCCACAGCCGCGGAAGTTCCAGCGGACCGATCAGCCCGCGCTCCTCGCCGTGCTCGGCAAGGGCTGCGGTGAAGGCACGCGCCGCGTCGATGCGATCGCCGAAGATCTGGGCAGCGACAGCCGGCTCGGTCTCGAGGGAGGTCATCGTTTCACGTGAAACATCAGCCGCGGCGGATGACGGTGTGACGGTCGGCGCCCTCGCCGTACGACTCCGAGATGAAGCCGCGCGCCGACACCACGTCGTGCACGAGCTTGCGCTCGTAGCTCGACATCGCCGGCAGGGATGCCTGCGAGGCACCCTCATCCAGCCGGGCGATGGCGCGGTCGACGAGCACTTCGAGTTCCTTCTGGCGGGCGTCACGGGAGCCGCCCACGTCGAGGATGAGACGCGAGAAGCGCCCGGTGCGGTTCTGCACGGCCAGCCGCGTCAGTTCCTGCAGCGCCTGCACGGTGTCGGGGTGGCTGAGTCTGGACAGTGAGCCCGACTCGTCGGCCTCGACCGACACGTACGCACGACCGCCGCGCACATCCAGACCCAGGTCGCCGTCGATGTCGGCGATGTCCAGCAGCTCTTCGAGGTAGTCGGCGGCGATATCGCCCTCCTGCTCGAGCTGTTCGACGGTGACTTCCGTGGACTCCGCGGATTCGGGGGAGAGGGTCATCTCAGTTCCTTCGGGCGATCGATCAGGACTTCGGTGCCGGCGGCGGCGTGGTGGAGGGGCCGCCCTTGGGCTTCTCGCCGCCATTCGAGGGCTTGTCTCCAGCCTTGGGGGCCGGGCTGCCGCTCTTCGGGGGCTGCTTCTTCTTGGCGCGCTGCTTGCCCATCGGCTGCTGGCGTTTGGGAGCAGCGGCGCGGGCGCGCTCGGCTTCCTCGAGCAGACGCTGCTGCTCGGCCTGGTACTTCTCCATCGGGATGACGCGACCCTTGGCATCCAGCGCCTTGCCCTTGCGAGCCAGGCGCTCCTCACGCTCCTTGGCCGCCTCAGACCCGGGGGTCGGGAGGTTGCGGATGACGATGAACTGCTGGGCCATGGTCCACAGGTTGCTGACGAACCAGTAGATGACCACGCCGAGCGGGAAGAAGACACCCGAGAAGATGAATGCCAGCGGCAGCACGTAGAGCATGATCTTCTGCATCTGGTACGCCTGGCCGGTCTTGGCCTCGGGCGACAGGTTCTTCGAGATGATCTGCAGCTGGGTGATGAACTGCGACGCGATCATGAGGACCACCAGGATCACGAGGATCACCACGGTCGCCGTCTGGCCGAGGCCGATCGCCTCGATCATGTTGGTGTGCAGCGGCGCGACGTCGAACAGCTGGGCGTCGTAGAACTGCTTGGTCAGTTCGGCGTTGAGCAGGCCGACACCGCCGACGCCCCACTCGGCGTGCTTCTTGACGTCGCTGAGCGTGTAGAACATGCCGAGCAGGATCGGCATCTGCACCAGCAGCGGAAGACAGCTCGAGACCGGCGTGGTGCCGTGCTTCTTGTACAGCGCCATCGTCTCGCGGCTCATGGCCTCACGAGAGAGCTGGTCCTTCTTGCCGCGGTACTTCTCCTGGACTTTTCGCAGTTCAGGAGCGATTTCCATCATCTTGCGCTGGCTCTTGATCTGGCGCACGAAGAGCGGGATCAGCGCGGACCGCACGACGATCACCAGGCCGATGATCGCGAGCACCCAGGTGGCGCCCGCCGCCGCAGGAAGGCCCGCGGCTGTGAACAGCCAGTGCCAGAAGACGAGGATCATCTCGACGAGCCACTTGAAGGGCCACATCAAGGTGCTGAACAGGTCGAAACCTTCACCCGGCGGGGGAGTCGTGGGGGTGGGGACCACCGGCACGGGCGTCGAAGCGAAGAGATCCAGCACGGATCAGTCCTTTCCGGAGGGCACGACGAAACCGTGCCGAGTCAGATCGTGGCGAAAGTGGGGATGCGACGGAACGTCATCGATCCCACCCGCGGCCCAAGGGTGACAGCGCGCAAGCCGCGCCGCCGACAGAACGATGCCTTTGGCCAGACCGTGCTGCTGCACGGCACCCACGGCGTAGGCGGAGCACGACGGATAGTACTTGCAGACGTCGCCGTACATATGGGAGATCGTGGCGCGGTACCCGTGCAGCAGCGCGAGACCGGCGTTGCGCGGGATGAGCGGAACCAGGCGCCACGTCTGCGTGGGGTCGAGGGTCGCCTCGCCTACCGATGCCGTCGGCAGTGTCGCCGTGCTCATGACACGGTCCGCTTCGCCAGGCACCGGCGCACGTCGTTGCGCAGCTCCGCGTAGGGAGCGTCGGCTGCGCTCGGCAGCGCGCGGATCACGACATCGCCCGAGGGAACGGCGTCGCCCAGCACTTCTGCGCAGACGGCTTTGAGCCGTCTGCGCACAGTGTTGCGCACGACGGCTCCGCCGACCTGCTTACTCACGATGAAACCGAACCTCGGCACCTGCCCACCGAGGGTGGGCGCGACGTACGTCACGGTGTGGGTGCCCCCACATCGCCGTCCGCCGCGGACCACCGCGCGGTATTCGATGCCGCGTGTGAGGCGGTTCGGCCTCGAGAGCACCGCGGGGTGTCAGGCCGAGAGCTCGGTGCGCCCCTTGGCGCGACGAGCCGAAAGGATGGCGCGGCCGGCGCGGGTGTGCATGCGGGCACGGAACCCGTGCTTCTTGGCGCGGCGGCGGTTGTTGGGCTGGAAGGTGCGCTTGCTCATGAGGATCACTCCGGATCGGCGGTCACCGGAAAGCTGGGCCGGGGACGCGGGTACAGGGGACTGCCCGAATGGGCATAAGTCAACCGATTAAGGGTACGTCGCGCCGCGCGAGAACTCAAACCGAGCGTCCGCGGCGCACACTTTATCCACCGACGCCGGTCGATCCTCGCAATGACACGCAGCCGCGGCCTACAGTGGATTTGGCGGACGCAAGGCTCGCTGATTAGCGTTACCCACGCACGTTATCCACAGGCCCGCCCTCCGTGTGCGGCGGATGCCACGGCGCATCGATCCCCGGAGTCGCAATGTCACAGCATGATCTTCCAGACGTTCCCGTCTGGCGCGCTGTGCTTGAAGAACTCGTCGGAGACGACCGCGTCACCCCGCAGTTGCAGGGGTTCCTCAGCCTTGCGGTCGCGCAGGGCGTGATGAGCGGGACGCTCTACCTCGACGTGCCGAACGAGTTGACGGCGGCGCAGCTGAACAAGCGCCTGCGCGCACCGATCATGGAAGCCCTGGCACGCGTCGACGCGGAGCCGGCGGCATCCACCTTCCGCGTCGTGGTCAACCCCGAGCTCGCCGACGCGCACCTCAGCGAACCGATCCCCCTGCAGCCGGCGCCCGCGCCCATCGTGGTGCGCAGTCCCATCGCCGAGGTTCCGGAGCCGATCGCACCGCCCTCACGCAGCGACACCCGGCTGAACCCCAAGTACACCTTCGACAACTTCGTCATCGGCCAGTCCAACCGGTTCGCGCACGCAGCCGCGGTCGCCGTGGCCGAAGCGCCGGCCAAGGCGTACAACCCGCTGTTCATCTACGGTGACTCGGGCCTCGGCAAGACCCACCTGCTGCATGCGATCGGCGAGTACGGGCTGAGCCTGTATCCCGGCATCAGGGTGCGCTACGTCTCGAGCGAAGAGTTCACGAACGACTTCATCAACTCGATCGCCAACAACCGCGGTGCCGCCTTCCAAGCGCGCTACCGCGAGGTGGACATCCTGCTGATCGACGACATCCAGTTCCTGCAGGGTCGCGCCGAGACGCAAGAGGCGTTCTTCCACACCTTCAACACCCTCCACGACCACGACAAGCAGGTCGTGATCACCAGCGATGTGCCCCCTCGGCATCTGACCGGCTTCGAAGACCGCATGCGCAGCCGGTTCGAGTGGGGTCTCATCACCGATGTGCAGGCCCCCGACCTCGAGACCCGCATCGCGATCCTGCGCAAGAAGGCCCAGTCCGAGCGCCTCCTCGTGCCCGACGAGGTGCTCGAGTACATCGCGACGAAGGTCTCCTCCAACATCCGCGAGCTCGAGGGCGCGCTCATCCGCGTCTCGGCGTTCGCGAGCCTGAACCGGTCGTCGCTGGACATCTCGCTCGCCCAGACCGTGCTGCGCGACATCGTCGACCACGACGATGCGAACGTGGTGTCCCCGACCGACATCATCACCGCCACCGCTCAGTACTTCCGGCTGTCGGTCGACGATCTCTACGGCTCCAGCCGTTCCCAGGCGGTCGCCACGGCACGGCAGATCGCCATGTACCTGTGTCGAGAGCGCACGAGCCTGTCGCTGCCGAAGATCGGTCAGCTCTTCGGCAACCGCGACCACACCACGGTCATGTACGCATACAAGAAGATCAGCGAACTCATGAAGGAACGCCGCTCGATCTACAACCAGGTGTCTGAGATCACCACGCAGCTCGGCCGCAACGGCCGCTGACCCTCCGCGGGCGGCTCCGGCCGCCGACGCTCCCTCCGGCGTACCCGGGTCACAGCAGCCCTCGGGCGTACGTACCACCGCTGAACGCCCGTGGACGACCTATGCCGCGCATCGCATGCCGTCAGGCCGACGTATGCGGTGTTTTCGCGCTTGACAGCGCTGTCCGAGCACGCGATCATCCGTGTTCTTCACATTGTGGACAACCTGTGGATAAATGTGCGACGCGCCGACAAGATTGTGAGTGGATTCGGCCGGCCTGTGGATGAACGGCCTTCCGAGCAGCACACCCGACACCCGCGGAAACACGCCAATCCGCAGGCAACTCACAAATGACAACTTTGTAGTTCCGGTGTCTCGACTGGGATCGCGAGAGTTATCCACAGTTTCCACAAGTGTTAACACCATGACAAGAACTTCTCAATGGAATCCGGGTCCATCACCGTGACGCGACGGCGGACCACGACTTCCGGGACG
>Ga0233375_1001237_pt1 | contig 11813 bp, 5 predicted proteins | sample ElkDunMinimDraft_10_FD_191539 | JGI IMG/M metagenome (GOLD analysis project Ga0233375, IMG submission 191539) | Fecal eukaryotic communites from dung pellets of Tule Elk in California, USA - Elk Dung E16 | ecosystem: Host-associated > Mammals > Digestive system > Large intestine > Fecal | place... | reverse complement strand
CGCGTGGAAGATCTCGTGGAACCCGAACCAGCGCGGGCTGGGGTTGGGGCGCTTCATGCCGTAGACGATCGCGCCGACGGTGTACGCCAGGCCGCCGACGGCGATGAACCAGACGATCGTCGGGCCGCCGGTCTGCCAGAACTGCGGGAAGTACCCCACGGCGACCCAGCCGAGCGCGAGGTAGATCGGCACGTAGACCCACCGGGGCGCGCCGAGCCAGAAGATCCGCGCCAGCATGCCCACGACCGCGCCGGACCAGACGATGACCAGCAGCGTGCGGGCGGTCGCCGGGGGCAGCAGCAGCACCGCGAGCGGCGTGTAGGTGCCCGCGATGATGAGGAAGATGTTGGTGTGGTCCAGGCGCCGCAGCAGCGCCGCCGTCCGCGGGGACCAGGTGCCGCGGTGGTACACCGCGCTGGTGCCGAACAGCAGGACGGCGGTGACCCCGAAGACGGCCGTCGACCAGCGGGCCGCGGGGGTGGGGGACATGGCCACCAGGACGACGGACGCGACGAGGGCGATCGGGGCGACACCGGCGTGGATCGCGCCGCGCAGGCGGGGCTTGACGGCCTCGACCGCGGCCTCGACGGCGTCGCCGACCGCGTCCGCCGCACGGGCGACGGGTCCGGGCTCGTGCGCGTCGTCGGCGGGTGTGCCGGAGGGCGCGGGGGCAGGCCGGGAGGGGTGCTGACCGGGTGCCGGGTGAGTGCTCATCGGAGGCTGTGACCGCTTTCGTCCGCCGGAAGTTACGTCACCGTAGGTTACGCCCGACGGGGGTGACACCGGGACCACACGCCACCGCGGTCCCGCGACGGCGAGTACCGTGGTCGGGTCCGACGTCCCGCCCCCGGGGAGGCTTCGCGTGCGCCTGCCGCACCCGCTGTACGGCCTGTACGAGCGACGGCTCGCCGCATCGCTCGACCCGGAGCAGGTGCCGCGCCACGTCGGGGTCATCCTCGACGGCAACCGGCGCTGGGCGCGCGGCAGCGGTCTCTCGTCGGCGACGGGGCACCGCCGCGGTGCGGACAAGATCAGCGACCTGCTGGAGTGGAGCGAGGACGTCGGCGTCGAGGTCGTGACGCTCTGGATGCTCTCCACGGACAACCTCGCGCGCGACCCCGCGGAGCTCGAGGGTCTGCTGCGGGTCATCGAGGACGTCGTCGGGGAGCTGGCGGCCGAGCGCCGCTGGCGCATCCAGGCGGTCGGGGCGCTCGACATGCTGCCGGACCGCACCGCGGCCGCGCTGAAGGCGGCGCAGGACGCGACGGCCGACGTCGTGGGCCTGCACGTCAACGTGGCGGTCGGCTACGGCGGGCGCCGCGAGATCGCCGACGCCGTGCGCTCGTTCCTGCGCATGCACGCCGAGGCGGGCTCCAGCCTGGACGAGCTGGCGGAGGCGTTCGACGTCGAGCACATCGCCCAGCACCTGTACACCAAGGGCCAGCCGGACCCGGACCTGGTCATCCGCACGTCCGGGGAGCAGCGCCTGGGCGGGTTCCTGCTGTGGCAGAGCGCCCACTCGGAGTTCTACTTCTGCGAGGCGTACTGGCCGGACTTCCGGCGCGTCGACTTCCTGCGCGCCGTGCGCGCCTACAGCCAGCGCGAACGCCGGCTGGGTCGCTGAGGCGCGTCGGTCGTCCAGGTGAACGGCGTGTGACGATTCGCGTGTCGTGACCCGATTCGCGGCGTCGCGGATGTGATGCGGGTTACGGTCTGGGCAACGGACGACACCCGTCGTCCCGGGAGGTCAGCCCATGGAGCATGCGCTCCGGGAGGAGGGCCGGTCCCGGCCCTCGGCCGGCCGACCCCGTCCCGCCGCCGACGGCCGACCCGCGTGCGCGCCAGCGCCCCGAGTCGTCCGACGGCGCCCAGACCGGCACCGACGCGCCGAGGGGAGCCTGCCGTGGACCACATCTCGCAGCAGCAGCACGACGAGGGCACCGCACCTGCGACGGGCGGTCCGGCCGTCCGCCTGACGTACGTCCTGGACACGTCGGTCCTGCTGTCCGACCCCCACGCGATCCGGCGGTTCGCCGAGCAGGACGTCGTCCTGCCGGTCGTCGTCATCACCGAGCTCGAGGCCAAGCGCCACCACCCGGAGCTCGGCTACTTCGCCCGCAGCGCGCTGCGCCTGCTGGACGACCTGCGCGTCGAGCACGGGCGGCTGGACGCCGCCGTCCCGGTCACCGAGCAGGGCGGCACCCTGCGCGTCGAGCTCAACCACGTGGACCCGTCCGTGCTGCCCGCGGGCTTCCGCCTGGGGGACAACGACACGCGCATCCTCGCGGTCGCCGCCAACCTGGCGGCCGAGGGGCAGCAGGTGGTCGTCGTGTCCAAGGACCTGCCGATGCGCGTCAAGGCGTCGGCCGTGGGGCTGCCGGCCGAGGAGTACCGCGCCGAGCTGGCCGTGGACTCCGGGTGGACGGGCATGGACGCGGTCGACCTGTCCGAGCAGCAGATGGCCGACCTGTGGGAGCACGAGTCGGTCGCGCTGGCCGACGTCGTCACCGGCACCTCGGCGCTCGCGGGCGGTGCGAGCGACCTGCCGTGCCACACCGGTCTGGTGCTGCACTCCCCGCGCGGGTCGGCGCTCGGCCGCGTCACGGCCGACAAGCACGTGCAGCTGGTGCGCGGCGACCAGGACGTGTTCGGGGTGCACGGCCGCTCGGCCGAGCAGCGCATCGCGATCGACCTGCTGCTCGACGAGGAGATCGGCATCGTCTCGCTGGGCGGTCGCGCCGGCACCGGCAAGTCGGCGCTCGCCCTGTGCGCCGGCCTGGAGGCCGTGCTCGAGCGGCGGCAGCACCGCAAGGTCATGGTCTTCCGCCCGCTGTACGCGGTCGGGGGCCAGGACCTGGGGTACCTGCCCGGCTCCGAGGCCGAGAAGATGAACCCCTGGGCGCAGGCCGTCTTCGACACGCTCGGCGCCCTGGTCAGCAAGGAGGTGGTCGAGGAGGTGCTCGACCGCGACCTGCTGGAGGTGCTGCCGCTCACGCACATCCGCGGCCGGTCGCTGCACGACGCGTTCGTGATCGTCGACGAGGCGCAGTCCCTCGAGCGCAACGTCCTGCTGACCGTGCTCTCGCGCATCGGGCAGTCGTCGCGGGTGGTGCTGACGCACGACGTCGCCCAGCGCGACAACCTGCGGGTGGGTCGGCACGACGGGGTGGCGGCCGTGATCGAGGCGCTCAAGGGGCACCCGCTGTTCGCCCACGTGACGCTCACGCGGTCCGAGCGGTCGCCGGTGGCGGCACTGGTCACGGAGCTGTTCGAGGGCATCGAGGCCTGAGCGTCCGACGCCCGTCGCGGGCCGGGGTCCCTTCGGGGCCCGGCCCGCGGCGCGTCGTGGGGCACCCGTCGGTCGTCCCCCGGTGGACCGGACAGTGGTCCGGGCGTAATGTTCCGCGCGGAGTAGGACGAAGCTCACGGGTCGGAGCGGGGGTGCGGGGATGGCGGGCGAGCCGAGCGCGGTCGCGGTGCTCGTCCTCGGGCTGCTCGACGAGCGGCCCCGTCACCCCTACGACGTCTTCACCACGCTCGTCGAGCGGGGCGACGCCCGCCTCGTGCGGGTGAACCCCGGTGCCGTCTACCACGCGGTGCAGCGGCTCGAGCGCGACGGCCTGGTCGAGGCGGTCGGCACCGAGCGCTGCGGCAACCGGCCCGAGCGCACCACCTACTCCGTCACACCCGCCGGGCGGGCGGCCCTGGGACGCGCCGTCACGGCGTACCTCGCCGACCACCGCCCCGCCTACGCGGACTTCCCCGTGGGCCTGGCGCACGCACCCAGCCTCCCCGGCGACGAGGTGGCCGCCGCGCTGGCCGTGCGCCGCGACCGGGAGGCGGCGCGGCTCGCCGACCTGCGGACCCGCCTCGACGAGGTGCTCACCCTCGGCCTGCCCCGCCGGTTCGTCCTCGACGGGGAGCGCGAGCTCGCGCTGCTCGAGCGCGAGGTGGCCTGGCTGGACGAGGTGCTGCGCGACCTCGCCGACGGCACCCTCACCTGGGGCGGCCCACCGCCCGACGACTTCCTGGCCGCGCGCGAGCGCCGCCGGGCCCCGGTCGACGCGCACCCGGGCTGAGCCCGCGCCGTCCGCACCCCACGCCGACGTCGCCCCGGCGACCGCCGCACCGCACCCCGTACCCCCGCCCTGCCCGCACCCGGCCGGGCGCCCCAGACCGGAGCACGTCATGACCTCATCCGCACCCGGCGTCGACCTGCAGGGCCGCAGCCCGTGGAGCGTCCTGCCCCCGCTGTGCCTCGGCTTCTTCATGATCATGGTCGACACGACCATCGTGAACATCGCCGTCCCCACCCTCCAGGACGTGTTCGACGCCGACCTGGTCACCGTCGGGTGGGTCAACAGCGCCTACCTGCTGACCTTCGCCGTGCTGCTGCTCGTCACCGGTCGGCTCGGGGACCGCTTCGGCCCACGGCCGGTGTTCGTCGCCGGGCTCGTGGTGTTCACCGGCGCGTCGCTGGCCTGCGGCCTCGCGGGCTCGGTCGAGGTGCTCATCGCCGCCCGCGCCGTGCAGGGCATCGGTGGTGCGCTCATGACGCCGCAGACCATGGCGATGATCACCCGGGTGTTCCCGGCGCAGAAGCGCGGTGCGGCCCTGGGCGTGTGGGGCTCCGTGGCCGGGGTCGCCACCATCACCGGCCCCGTGCTCGGCGGCGTCATCGTCGAGACGATCGGCTGGGAGTGGATCTTCTACGTCAACATCCCCGTCGGCGTCGTCGCGCTGTGGCTCTCCCTGACGCGGCTGCCCGCCCTGCCCACGCACGCGCGCACGTTCGACGTCCCCGGCGTCGTGCTGTCCGTCGTGGGCCTGAGCCTCCTCGTGTTCGGCCTGCAGGAGGGGCCGAGCTACGGGTGGGCCACGATCGTCGGCCCGGTGACCGTGCCCCTGGTCATCGGAGCCGGCATCCTGGTGTCGGCCGCCTTCCTGCTGTGGCAGCGCCACCGGGGCGACGACGCGCTGCTGCCGCTGCGCCTGTTCACGCACCGCAACTTCTCGCTGGCCAACGTGGCGGGCGCGGCGGTCTCGTTCGCGATGACGGGCATCTTCTTCCCGTTCACGCTGTACCTGCAGCAGGTGCTCGGGCTCTCACCCCTGCACGCCGCGCTCGTGGGCCTGCCCGGCTCGCTGATCTCGGGCGTGGTCGCGCCGTTCGCCGGCCGCCTGTCCGACCGGGTCGCGGGCAAGTGGGTGGTGGCCACCGGGTTCTCGGTGCTGGCCGTGTCCATCGGGATCCTTGCGACGCAGGTGCAGCCCGACGTCGCCGTGTGGCGCCTGGTGGTGCCGATGCTCGGCTTCGGTGTCGGGACCGGGCTGGTGTTCTCCCCGCTGGGCAACCTCGCGACCACGGGCCTGGACCAGAGCACGGCGGGCGCCGGTGCGGGTGCGTTCAACACCAACCGCCAGGTGGGCGGGGTCATCGGGTCCGCCGTGGTCGTCGCGCTGCTGACGTCCCGGCTCGCGGTCACGATGCCCGCGGCCGCGAGCGACGCCGCCGCGGGCCTGCCGGCCGAGCTGCGCGCGCCCTTCGTCGACGGCTTCCGGCAGGCGGCGGCAGCCGGCCTGGGAGCGGCCGGGGGCGGCTTCGACGTGCCCGCCGGTGTCCCGCCCGAGGTGGCCGAGCAGCTGCGTGCGGCGGCGCAGTCCGCCGCCGGGGCCGGGTTCGCCGCGGCCGCCGGTCAGACGCTGGGGTTCACCGTCCTCGTGCTGCTGCTGGGCGCCGCCTGCGCGTTCGCGATGCGCGGCGGCCGTCCGCAGCACACGGCACCCGCACCGGACGCGGACGTCCGCGCCGCCGTCGGCTGACGCCGCCGTCGGCTGACCCGCCGTCGGCTGACCCGCCGGGGCGAGCCCGCGGACGGCAGCGCCGGTCGCCCGGCGGGTCAGCGTGCCCCGACGCGCAGCACCTCGCCGAGCCGCTCCCGGCGGCGCACGGCCTGCTCCACGGCCACGGCGACGGCGAGGGCGGCACCCAGCGCGACCGCGGCGAGCAGCACCGGCCACGCCACCAGGCTCACCGGGACCTCGCCGGGACTGCCCGTCACCCACGACAGCCCGAGCGTCCGGGCGATGAGCGGTGGCAGCGCCAGCCCGATGACCGTGCCGCCGACGAACCCGCCGAGCACGAGCGGAGCCAGCTCGCCGAGCGTCGCCCACCGGGCGGTCCGCGCGTCCAGGCCCAGCGTGCGCAGCGTCGACAACGTGCGCCCGCGTTCCCCCGACGTCGCGACCACCACGAGCGCGAGCGCGACCACGGCGAGGCCGGACAGCGCGGCGACCGCGACGACCAGCAGCGTCATGAGGGCCGACGGGAGCGGCGCCCGCGACCAGTCGCGCCACCACCCGTCCGCCGAGGTCACCGTCACGTCGGGCAGCTGGGCGAACCCCAGGCCGGCGACGGCCTGCTCGGCCGCGGGGCCGGCGACCCAGACCCGCGTCGTCCCGGGCAGCCGGTCCGACACGGCGGCCAGCGCGCCGGAGTCGATCACGACGACGCCGTCGTCGCCGGTGCGCGTGGCGTGGGCGGCGCGCGCGTCGACGGGTGGGGCGCCGTTGTCGGCCAGGATCGTCGTCGCGCCGCGCACGTCGACGTCGACCCGGCCGGAGATGACCTGCAGCTCGGTGCCCCCGGTGACGTCCACCCGGTCCAGCAGCCCGGCGTCCGCGAGCGCGGGCAGGCGACCGTCGGAGGCCTCGCCCAGCGTCGTCAGGCCCGCGTCGACGGGCAGGCCACGGGCCGCGCGCACCTCGGCGAGGGCGGCGGCGTCGACGACCACGACCGTGGCCCTGGGTTCCGACCCGGGGCCGAAGACGCGTCCGCCGATCTGGGCGCCGGTGGCGACCGCGGTCACGCCGTCGGCGGTGGTGAGCCGGGCGATCGCGGCGCGCGCGGCGTCGGAGTCCAGGGCGCCGTCGATCCGCACGTCCGCGGCCACGAGCTGGTCCGCGGCGGCCCGCTGGCCGTCCCGCACGCTCTGCACCAGCACCCCGCTCAGGACGACGAGCGCCACGGCGACGGTGACGGTCAGCAGCGGCAGCAGGGCCGTCGCGGCACGGTGCGCCCGGCTCACGGCGAGCGGTGCGGCCAGCCCGCGCGACCTCATCGCCCACCGCGCCGCCGCCTGCACCGCCGCGGGCGCCGCCCGCGCGACGAGCAGCGCCGCGGCGGCCGCGAGGAGCACGGGGGCGGCAGCGAGCAGCGGGTCCGCCTGCGTGGACGCCTGCGGGACGATCCCGCGACCGCGCAGGGCGAGCACGGCGGCCACGGCCACCACGGTCACACCCACCTCGACGACCAGCCGGCGGGCACGACGCAGACCGGCGAGGCGTGCCCGCTCGCGGCGGTCCGCGGGTGTGCGGCGCCCCGTCCACGCGCCGCGTGCCGCCCGGACGGCCAGGACCGCGGGCGCCACCACGGCGACCAGGGCCACCGCCGCCGCGGTCCAGGCCGGGCCCGTGGTGCCGGGCAGCCACCACGCGACGGCACCACCGGCGACGAGGGCCGCCAGCAGGGCCGTGGGCAGGGACTCCAGCAGGCTGCGGGTGGCGACGGACGCGAGCGACGCACCGCGCGCGCGGTCCGCGGCCAGGTGCGTGCGCCGGCGCTCCACCAGCAGACCGGCCGCGAGCACGAGGCAGCACGCGGCCGTCGCGCCGACCCCCGTCACGACGAGCGTGGCCTGCGCGAGGACGGCCGCGAGGTGCGCGTCGAACGCGTCGACCACCCGGGGCAGGCCGCTGGTCACGGCAGCCTCCCGGGACGCCACCGTCTGGATCGAGCGGCGCAGCCGGTGCGCGTCGTCGACCGTGAGCCCGTCGGTGTCCACGGGGGCGACGGCCGAGCCGCCGAGCTGCGAGCCGCCGACGACGGCGACCATGTCCCACCGCACCGCGGGCGGCACGTACAGGCCGACGGGGTCCCTCTCGTCGGGGGGCACCGCGAGCAGCTCGGGGACGGTCGACCAGCGGACGTCGGCGGGGTCCACGGCCTCGTAGAGCCCGGTGACCCGCGCCTCCACGGTCTCGCCGCGCTTGACCAGGAGGACGGTGACCGGCCCGTCGGCGAGCTCCACGCCGAGCTCGTCCGCGGACGCCACGCTCAGCCCCACCTCGATCGCACGGGGCCCCAGGTCCGTCTGGGTCGCGGCCGGCAGCACGTCGTCGGGGGAGACGGGCTCCGGGTCGGGCACCTGGGTGGCCGGCTCACGCCCGGCGGTCCACCGCACCGGCGGCGCCGGGTCGGACGGCGTCTCGATCGTGAGGAGCCGGGCGGGGAACCGCTCGGCGCCGAGGCGGGCGGCGAAGGGCTGCGACGTCGACACCGCGGTCGCCGGGTGCAGGTCCTCGAAGGTGTCGTCGAGCATCACGGCGGCCTCGACGGGGAAGGCGAACGGGTCCTCCGGCGGCGGGTACACGAACTCCGCCACGGCGACCGGTGCGACGACGTCCGCCTCGGCGCCCGCGTGGGTGACGGCCTCGCGCAGTGCGTCGTCGGCCGTGCGGGCCAGCAGGCGCGGGACGGCGAGCAGCGCCAGCAGCGTCGCGGTCAGCAGGATCGCGGTGCCGACGACCAGGCCCGCGTCCTGGCGGGCACGGCGCCGGGTGACGAGCACCGCGTCCCCGGTCGTCGCCCGCAGGCGGGTGGCGGTGCCGCTCACTGCGCGTCCCCCATCCGCAGCGCGGCGCCGGACGCACGACGCAGGCCCAGGCCGACGACCGCCGTGACGACCGCGCACGCCGCGACGACGAGACCGGTGGTCCGGACCGCCTGGCCGCCCCAGGCCCACACCAGGCGGGGGTCGGGCGAGGGTGGGCGGCCGTCGGGCGACAGGGTCAGCAGCGGCGCCACCACCGCCGACAACCCGTAGCCGGCGAGCAGACCGACGGCGGCGGCGAGCACGACGAGCAGCGTGGTCTCCACCACCAGCCCGCCCACGAGGCCGTGCCGTGACGCACCGAGGGCCTGGAGGCGGGCCAGCTCGAGCCGTCGCGCCCGCAGCGCGGCTGCCGCCACCGTCCCGACCCCGATCAGCACGAGCACCACGGCGGCGGTCGTGAGCAGGGACAGTGCGGCGGGCACCGCGGCCGAGACGGGTCCGGCGACCGCGGTGGCGCGTCGTTGGGCGCGCGACGTCAGCTCCGCGTCCGTCCCCGCGAACCCGTCCGCCACGGCCGCGACGGCGGGCTCGGGCCCGGTCACCCAGAAGACGTCCGCGAGCCCCGGTTGCCCGCCGGTGTCCAGCACGCTCCACGCCAGGACGCGGTGGTCCACGAGCAGGGCCGGGCGGCCCGGTGCCCCCGGCAGGTCGTCGACGACGCGCTGCACCACGACGTCCACCGGCGTGCCCGTCACGCGCAGGGACAGGAGGCCGCCCTCCCGGACGTCGACGTCCTGCAGCAGGGCCCTGCTGACGACGGCGGGCACCGGCGTCGTCGGCCTGCCGACGCTCGCGACGAGGCTCGCCTGGGTCATCCCACGGCCGTCACCGAGCACGGAGCCCGTGAGCTCGAGCACGCGCTCGGGATCGCCCGGGGTGAGGCCGCCCGCGACGTCGAGCGCCGAGCTCCGCGGCGCCTGGTGGACGGTCCCGGACCAGCCGTCGCCGTCGACCGTCATCGCCGGCCCGGGCGTGTCGGCGGCCGTGTCGAGGTGGGTGACGCCGGCCGACCGGGGGACACCGTGCAGGCCGTGCAGCGTCAGCCGGACGTCCAGCTGACGGACGCTGCCGCGGATCGGTGCGGCGGCGTCGAGGTCCGGCAGCTCCTCGGGTGCGACGAACGCCCCGACGGCGACGAGCCGCAGGTGGTCCGACCGCGGCACCTGCGCGGCGACCTGGACGCGCTCACCCAGCCGGACGGTGCGCGGGGCGAGCTGGACCACGACGCCGCGGTCGTCCTCCACCACCAGGTGCACCAGGCCCGAGCCGCCCCCGGTGACCGGGTCCGTCGTGACCGTGACGTCGGCGACGAGCCACTGCGTGTCCGGGGGCACCTCGGCGGCGGTTCCGGTCGGCGGGGGCAGGGTGCCGAGGCCCTCGAGCAGGTCGGCGGGCTCGGTGCCCGTGCGCCCGCGGACGTCCTGCGGCCGTGAGGTGTCGACCGCCAGCAGCCGCGCCGAGACACCGCCGTTGCCGTCCCGGGGACCCACGTCGACGCGGCGGTCGACCACCGGCTGGGCGTGGACCGTCGGGTGGTCCGCGGTGGCCGCGGCCACCGCCCCGGACGCGGTCAGCGGGGCGTCGGGGAAGCCTCCGACACGCAGGTCGGTCCCGAGGGCGAGGTCGACCTGCTCGAGCTGGGAGGTCCGCCACGTCGCCCCGAACGCGGCCGAGAACGACCCGGCGGCCACCGCGACGACCACCAGCAGGACGGTCCCCGACGCGACGGCGGGGCGCCGGGCGACCTGCCAGGCCGCGTACGGCGCGACGAACGAGCGCGCGCCCGCGGCGAGGGCGTCGGCCCCCCGCCCGACGGGTGCCACCAGGCGCAGCGCGACCGTGGCGACCGCGAGGACGACGAGCGCGGGACCGGCGACCAGGACGACGTCGACGTACGGGCCACCGGTGCCGCGGACCACGGGGGAGCCGTACGTCACCAGCTGGGCCAGTGCGACGGCGGCGATCCCGAGCAGCACCACGTCGGCCCCCGCGCGCAGCAGACCCGCGTGCGCGGTCCCCGTGCTGGACCCGGCGGTGTGCCAGGCCGGGACGCACAGCGCCACCGCGAGGACGCCGGCCATCGCGGCGCACGCGAGCAGGACGGGGGCGGGGACGCCGGGTCCCACCTGGTAGCCGGCCGCCGTCAGGTCGCCCGACCGCACGAGTGCGCCCAGGGCCGCCTGGGCGGCCCACGGCGCGACGAGCCAGGTGAGCGCGGCCAGACCCAGTGCCTCCAGCACGACGGCCGACCGCAGCTGGCGCGGCGAGGCGCCGCGCGCCGCGAGCAGCTCGTTCTCGGCGGTCCGGCGCTCGGCCAGCAGCCGCGCCGCCAGGAGCATGACGGTCGTCGCGAGCGTCGCCAGCAGGAGGCCCGTCGTCACCACGCCGGCGCGCGCGACGGCGACCTGCCACCCGATGGCGTCGACCGTGTCGTCCAGCGCGGTGGTCAGCCGGCCGCGTGCCTCCGGCCGGATCGCCTCGGCCAGGAGGACGGGGCCGTCGACGACCCGCTCGCGCAGCCCGGCGACCGCGTCGCGCGAGGCCTCGCCCAGCCGCGGCTCGGCGAGCAGGTAGGCCGTGTCGACGGTCCCCGCACCGTCGAGTGCCGACGGGTCGACCAGGAACGGCCCCCAGGCCACGGTCGTCCGGAACCCCGCACTGCCCGGCACGTTCCGGGCGGGGTCCATGCCGGCGCCGCGCAGCGGGTCGCGCGCCCACCCCGCGCTCGGTCCGATCGCCTCGTACGTGCCGACGACCGTCCAGGCGGCCTCCTGCCGGGTGTCCCAGACCTTGGCGTCGATCCGCGCACCGACCCCCCACCCGTTCGACGTCGCCGCGATCACCGGGACGGCGACCTCGACGGTGCCGTCCGGGGCGGTCGTCGCGTGCGGCCACCGGCCGTCGACCAGCCGCGCGGTGCCCTCCGCGCGCGGCAGCGTGGCGAGGTAGGCCATGTGCGCCTGGACGCCGTCCGGTCGCGGCACGGCGTGCCACGGGCCGACGAGCGCCGTCGTGACGTCCGTCGGGACGTCCCCCGTGATCTCCGCCATGCCGGCGCGGGCCTTGGTGAGGACCGTCTGCGTGTCCTTGCCGTCGACCCAGAGCGTGGCCTCGATCCGCACGTCGTCGGGGTCCAGG
>Ga0233375_1001235_pt1 | contig 11815 bp, 9 predicted proteins | sample ElkDunMinimDraft_10_FD_191539 | JGI IMG/M metagenome (GOLD analysis project Ga0233375, IMG submission 191539) | Fecal eukaryotic communites from dung pellets of Tule Elk in California, USA - Elk Dung E16 | ecosystem: Host-associated > Mammals > Digestive system > Large intestine > Fecal | place... | reverse complement strand
GCATGCCGAGGAAGAACCCGCCCAGGTTCGACGTCAGCCAGGATGTCAGCGCCATCACGATGGCCACGATCGCGTAGAAGAGCCGCTGGCTCGGGTTGATCAGCAGCAGCACTCCGGCGGTCGTCAACAGCAGGGGCACCAGGTAGGTGGCCAGGCCCCGCATGCCCACCTCCAGCACGATCGGCAGCGGTGCCCGGACCGATGCCAGGGTGATCGCGCCACCGAGCATCGCGAAGACGGCGGCCCAGAACGGACGCGTACGCCGCCACCGGCGCCACCGCAGGCGCAGTCCGAGACGGGGCGATGCGGCCGCTGCGGCCGGCGCCGCGGTGGCCGAGGTGGGCTCCTCAAGCGGCGCGGTGGCCGGCGAGGGCTCCTCCAGCGGCGCGGGCAGGATCGAGGGATCCTCGTCGGTTTCGGCGACCGAGCCCGCCGGCATGACACCGGCGGGCTCGGCGCGACGAGCAGCGCGACGCACCGCTAGCAGCCGCTCTGACTGAACGACATGGACAGACCGGGGAGCCGGAATGTCGCGGCGGAGGCGGCGTAGTTGTTCTGCCGCAGGTTGCGGATCTTGACCCTCTCGGCCTGCTGGCCGAAGATGCCGATCCCACCGGTGACGCCGGGGACCTCGTCGAGCGTGCTGGCGTCCTGGCCGATGTCGATCGAGGTGAACTCGGCCAGGTCACCGTTGATGACGTCACCGTCGATGACCAGTTTGTCGGCGGTCACCGGGCGGCCGGGCTTGCCGGCCGTGAGCTTCATGTGCACGCCACCCATGTCGATGCTCTGACAGATGTTGGAGAGGGTGGCCTTGTCCACGGCGGAGACGAGCACGACGTACTGGCCGCCGTACGGCTCACCGACCGGGTTGTCTTCGAGGGTGTTGCGGATGCGGGCGAACTGGGCGAACCCGTCGCCGTCGAGCTCGTTCACGGTGACGGTGAAGGGCATGCCGGAGATGGCGAACTGATTGGCGAGTACGCCCTGGGCGGTCAGCGCCACCATCCCGGCTCCCATCGCGGCGGTGGCGATCATCGCTCCGGCGAAGCGACGCCAGCGCGTCTTTCCTTCGTCCGGTGACGCGGTTGTGGTCGATTCTTCCTCGGTGGACATGGCGCCTCCCGGTCAAGATGCGGTGAGTTACCGGCGCAGGGGGTGCTGGGGGTCGCCACGGCGATCAAGCGACGGAGCGCTCGACTGCCGGTATCGTCAATTGCTCCGATCGCCGGGCGGCGAACAGAAAGTTACCGTCGGGTATTGACATCGGTCAAGATTTAACTGTCCGGAAACACTCGATTCCCGGATGGCGAAAAAGGATCAAAACCGCTGGTGCTTCTGACCCTCTACGCGTGGTCGGCGCCCGGCTGGCGGCAGGGCGCCGCAATGGCCGCGCCGACCGGCTCGCCGGCCCGGACCGCCTCCCGGCCGGCCTGCTCGGGCCCGAGATAGGGCACCGTCATGAAGTAGGTCAGTCCGGGCAGCAGCTCGGGCAGCTGCCGCACCCGGCCTGCCGCGATGTGCCGCTGGAGAACGGCATAGATGCCACCGACCACCCCCGCCACCAGTTCGTCGAGGTCCGGGCAGGCGGCGGGCGCCGGAGCGTCGGCGAAGAACCGGTCGAACCGGCGCAGCACCCGGTCCTGCTCCCGGCGGGCCGCCGGCCCCACCGCGTCGATCTCGACGAGCGCCATGGTCGCGAAGGCCGGCACCGAGGCCAGCACCTCGAGCAGCACCCGCAGCGCCTCCCGCGCCCCGTCGCGCCACTGGCCCGCGTCGCGGTATGCCTGCTCCATCATGTCGAGCACGACGCTGATCCCGTGCCGGTAGGTCGCCAGGAACGCGTCGTCCTTGCCCTCGAAGAGGGCGTAGAAGGCAGGGCGGGTGACGCCGGCAGCCTGGCAGATGTCGCTGACCCGGGCATTGGCGTAGCCCTTCTCCGCCACCGTGTGCACCAGGCCGTCGTAGAGCCGGTCGCGCTGGGTCGCCGCGACCGCCTCGGCCGGGATCCGCCGCGGCCCGCGCTTGATCGCCCGCTCCGGGTCCCGGCCCAGCCGCGCACCGGGAAGCGGGACGACGGTGGCGGTGGCGGTGCTTTTGTCGCCGGCAGTCATTTCAGTCCCCCCATCGGCCGCCTCCCTTGACCGAACCGGGAAGAGCGGTTTATAACATCGATGAGTTTCATTTCCATCCTGTTACGAATGGGAACGAGCTCGCGAGTCCGGCAGTCGTACGGGGCCTCGACAGCCCTCAGTATGGCTGACGGACACAGCCCGGCCAATGGCACGCCTCGCCGTGCCGCACTTGCTCCCCGCACCGGTTCAGTCGATCCGACAGCGCCGCCGACACCTCATCGGCGGTGCGCATCGCGCGACGACGGTCGGCCAGCTGGTCGCACCGCGCCCTCCGGCATCCCCTTGAAGGAGCCCGTATGCGCCCGTTCCGTACCCCCTACCCCGCCGGCGGCACCCGCCACCGGCCCGGCCGGCGAAGCCCCGCACGGTGGCGCCGCGGCGTGACCGCGGCGATGGTCGCCGTGCTGGCCATGGCGGCAGCCGCGCTGCCCGCCCAGGCCGCGGCTCCCGGCGGCATCTACACCGGGCTGGACGGCTGTCCGGTCAACAGCGCGGTGATGAAGGATCCGACCCACCTGCAGGTCGGCTGCATGACCTCGACGACCAACGGCGGCAGCATGACCATCGGCAGCCACGTGGTACCGATCACCTCGCCGATCCGGCTGCAGTTCGGCGTCTACTGGGACGCCTCCGCGCCGGTGGTCGACTTCCCCAGCGGCACGACCGCCAACGTCTACCGCACGGTGCCCCCGAGCAAGGGCCAGACCCTCACCAGCAAGCCGATCGAGGTCAACATCCCGGGCATCGGCAACATCATTCCGGGCGTCACCAGCGTCTACGCGGACGTGGAGCTGGCCGGACCGATCACCGAGTTCGTACCGCTGGCCGCCGGCGAACCCCACCCGGCGTTCGTCATGCCAATCAAACTGCACCTGTACAACGCCCTCTTCGGACTCAAGTGCTACATCGGATCCGACCGGGCACCGATCGTCCTGCGGCCGACCACCGGCACCACCAGCCCGCCCCCGCCGGCCGGACCGATCAGCGGCGACCCGGGCGTCATCGGAATCGAGGCCGATCCCAACGGACACGAGACCATCGTCGCCTCCTTCACCGACGCCAGCCTCGTCGACAACTCCCTGGCGGTGCCGCGCGCCAACGGCTGCGGCCTGCTCGGCACCCTCGACCCGCTGATCAACCTGGTCTTCGGACTTCCCAGCGCCGCCGGCCACAACGCCGTGGTCTTCTCCGACACCGACGTCTCCCTGGCGATCTCCCCCAGCCTCGCCGACCTGACGTCAGCCCTCGCTGCATCCTCCTGAGAACGGCCCTGAAACACTCGAACGGAGAGTGAGAGACACATGCGCATCAACCGCCTGCTGGGCGCCGCCGTGACGGCCGCCCTGCTCACCACCGCGGCCCTGGCCGCCCCGGCCAGCGCCGCCGCCGCCGGGAACGTCCTGACCTACAACAGCACCGGCGGAGCTGCCGTCCCCGTCGGTGCCGTGCTCAGCGCCTCGCTGGCCTCCGGCGCGAACGCCACCCTCTACACCACCACGACCGGCACCACCGGAGTGAAGTGCACGGCCTCGACCTTCACCTCCACCGTGGTGACCAACCCGATCGCCCCCGGCACGGCCACCGAGTCCACCACCGGGCACACGCTGAGCACCTGCACCAGCAACGTGGTCGGCACCACCGGGGTGCAGAGCATCACGATCAACAACCTGCCCTTCGCGACCACCAGCAGCTCCGCGGGGGTCGTGACGATCACCGGCACGGCGGCGGCGCCGATCCAGACCACAATGGTGCTGCGCAGCCTGCTGGGCAACCTCACCTGCGTCTACCGCGCCACCGGCAACACCCTGACCGGGGCGTCGTCCAACGTGGGCAACACCATCACCTTCACCAACCAGCCCTTCGCCAAGTACTCCGGTCCGGTCACCTGCCCGGCCAACGGGTACTTCAGCGCCAAGTACGGTCCGGTGCGCGGCAACGCCGCCGGCAGCCCGCTGGTCTTCGTGAACTGACCACTCGACACCGTTCCCGCGGCACCTGGCACGGCCCCCGCCACACCGGCAGGGCCGTGCCAGTTGCGCGCGCCGGGCCCGCGCCGGCGCGGACGGCGTTACGGCCGGACCGCCGTTGGGTAGAAGTCCTACCAGTCAATGACAACAGCGGGAGGCGACCATGCGAGGTCCGTCGATTCTGGGAGTACTCGTCGTAATCTGGCTGATCATCGGCGCGGTCGCGGCGGGCCAGCGCGGTTACTTCGGCGACGAGGACACCAACTGCGCCAAGGCCGGGACGATTCTGGTGACGATCGTCGCCGGGCCCCTCAACTACGCGGGGGCCAACCCGAAGATCGAATGCGAGCTGCCGGAGCCGTCGCGGTAGGGCGCACCCCTCTTTCGCCGGCACCACATCCTTCGCCGGATCCGGGCACGTCCCGGATCCGGCGAACGCGTTCTCAGTCCCGCTCCACCAGATGCCCGACCACGTCCGGCACCACAGCGGCCAACCCGGAGCCGTCCCGGCGGGGATCCTCCACCGGCAGCTCCACCGGATCGCCGGCTGCCGTCGCAGCGGCCGCTCGGGGCCCCACCCACGCCAGGTCCAGGCGGGTCTCCCCCTTCAGGAACCGGTGCGCGCGCACCCCGCCGGTGGCCCGGCCCTTCGCCGGGTACGCCGCGAACGGGGTGACCTTCACACTCCGGCCCGTCGAAGTGACCACCACCGGCGTGCCGTGCCGCGGATCGTCGGTGCGCACCGCACCGAAGAAGATCACCTCACCCTCCGCGGGCAGGTTGATCCCGGCGACCCCGCCACCCTTGAGGCCCTGCGGACGGATCAGCTTCGCGGCGAAACGCAGCAGCGCGGCGTCGGAGCTGACGAAGGTCAGCTCCTCCTCGCCGTCGGTCAGCCAGGTGGCGCCGACCACCTCGTCGCCCTCACGCAGCCCGATCACCTCGAACTCGTCCGCGCGTACGGGCCACTCCGGCGCACAGACCTTGACCACGCCGTTGCGGGTGCCCAGGGCCAGCCCCGGCGAGGCCGCGTCGGACTCCCGCAGTGGCGCGAGGCCGACGACCCGCTCCCCCGGCAGCAGTGGCAGCAGCTCGGCCGCGGACATCCCGCCGGCGAGCGAGACCGTACCGGCCTGCTCTGGCAGCACCGGCAGCGGCAGCACGTCGGTCTTGAACGCCCGTCCGGCGCTGGTGACCAGCAGCACCTGTCCTCGCGCCGTCGCGCCGATCACCGCCCGGACCGCGTCGTGCCGGGTCCGGCCGTTGCGCCGCCGCCCTTCGGTCGACTCCTCGGACTCGGCGGCCGTGCGCGCCACCAGACCGCCCGCGGAGAGGATCACCTGGCAGGGGTCGTCGGCGACCTCCAGCGGGCCGGCCGGCGCGGAGGCGGCGAGCACCTCCTTGAGATCACCGTCGATGAGCGTGGTACGCCGCTGCCCGGCGAACTTCGTCCGCACCTGCGCGAGCTCATCGCTGACCACCTTGCGCAGCACCTCGGGGTCGTCGAGGATCCGGGACAGCTCGGCGATCTCGCCGCGCAGCCGCTCCTGCTCGGTCTCCAGTTCGATGCGGTCGAAGCGGGTCAGCCGCCGCAGTGGTGTGTCCAGGATGTACGTCGCCTGCACCTCGGTCAGGGCGAAGCGGCTCATCAGCGCGTCCCGGGCGGCCTGGGCGTTCTCGCTGCCGCGGATGAGCCGGACCACCTCGTCGATGTCGATCAGGGCGATGAGCAGGCCGTCGACCAGGTGCAGCCGTTCGGCGCGCTTGCGGCGGCGGTAGTCGGTGCGACGGGTGACCACCTCGTAGCGGTGGTGGAGGAAGACCTCCAGCAGCTGCTTGAGCCCCAGGGTGCGGGGCTGACCGTCGACCAGCACCAGGTTGTTCACCCCGAAGGACTGCTCCAGCGGGGTGAGCCGGTACAGGTCGGCCAGGAGCGCCTGCGGGTTGACGCCGACCTTGCACTCGACGACCAGCCGGGTGCCGTTCTCCCGGTCGGTGAGGTCCTTGACGTCGGCGATGCCCTGCAGCCGGGCCGGCTGCCGCTGCCCCTTGCGCGGGCCGGAGGTGATCAGCTTGCCGCGCACCTCCTCAGTGATGGCCTCGATGACCTTCTCAGAGCCGACCCCGTACGGCAGCTGGGTGACGGTGATGCCCTGCCGGCCGCGGCTGCCCTCGACCGGTCCGATTTCGACCCGGGCGCGCATGCGCACCACGCCCCGGCCGGTCTCGTAGGCCTTGCGCACCTCGTCGAGGCCGAGCAGCAGACCGCCGGTGGGCAGGTCGGGACCGGGCACGAACTCCATCAGCTTGTCGAGCGTGGCGTCGGGGTGGTTGATCAGCCAGCGCGCGGCGGCGACCACCTCGCCGAGGTTGTGCGGGATCATGTTGGTCGCCATCCCGACGGCGATGCCGGAGGTGCCGTTGACCAGCAGGTTGGGGAAGGCCGCCGGCAGCACGCCAGGCTGCATCAGCGAGCCGTCGTAGTTGGGGTGGAAGTCGACGGTCTCCTCGCCGAGCTCGCCGACGAGCAGCATCGCCTCCGGCGACATGCGCGCCTCGGTGTACCGGGCGGCGGCCGGGCCGTCGTCGGGCGAGCCGAAGTTGCCGTGCCCGTCGATGAGGGGGGCGTTCATGGAGAAGTCCTGCGCCAGCCGCACCATGGCGTCGTAGATCGCGGTGTCGCCGTGCGGGTGGTACTTGCCCATCACGTCACCGACGACGCGAGCGGACTTCACGTGCCCCCGGTCGGGGCGGTAGCCCTGCTCGTACATCGACCAGAGGATGCGCCGGTGCACCGGCTTGAGCCCGTCGCGGGCGTCGGGCAGGGCGCGGGAGTGGATGACCGAGAAGGCGTACTCCAGATAGGAGTCCTCGACCTCGGTGACGAGGGGGTTGTCGACGACCCGGGCCCCCGCCTGGTCGAAGGCGGAGAGATCGACCCGGAGTTCCTTGCCCTTGCGGCGTGCCATTGCTCAGTCGCTTCCTTCTCCGCAGCGTGCTCGAGTCTTTCGGGGGTGCCGTGCGCGGCGCGCTCAGGCGTCGATGGTGTCCTGGTCGACCCGCCCGGCCGAGTCGATCAGCCAGTTCTTGCGCGGCTCGACCTTCTCGCCCATCAGCAGTTCCAGCACCCGCTCGGCGGCCTCGACGTCGTCCAGGGTGATCCGGCGGACGGTACGGGCCGCCGGGTTCATGGTGGTGTTCCAGAGCTCGTCGGCGTCCATCTCGCCGAGTCCCTTGAACCGGGGAATCGGGGTGACGATCTGTTTGCCGGCCTTCTTGAGCCGGGCGACGGTGCTCTCCATCTCCGGCTGGGTGAAGGTGTAGATCGTCTCCGGGTTGCGCCCCTTCGTGGTGATCTTGTGCAGCGGGGGCATCGCGGCGTAGAGGCGCCCGGCCTCGATCACCGGGCGCATGTAGCGGGCGAAGAGCGTGATCAGCAGCGTGCGGATGTGCGAGCCGTCGACATCCGCGTCGGCCATGATCAGGATCCGGCCGTAGCGCAGCTGCGACAGGTCGAAGGTCCGTCCCGAGCCCGCGCCGAGGACCTGCACGATCGCCGAGCACTCGGCGTTGTCGAGCACCTGCTGCAACGTCGCCTTCTGCACGTTGAGGATCTTGCCCCGGATCGGCAGCAGCGCCTGGTACTCCGAGGAGCGGGCCATCCGGGCGGTGCCCAGGGCGCTGTCGCCCTCGACGATGAACAACTCGCTGCGCTCCACGCCGGTGGAGCGGCAGTCCACCAGCTTCGGCGGCATCGACGCGCCCTCCAGCGCCGTCTTGCGCCGGGCGGCGTCCTTCTGCTGCTTCTGGGTCAGCCGCACCCGGGCGGCGTCGACGATCTTCTGGAGCACCGTACGGGCCTCGGTGCGGGTCCGGCGGTCCTCCAGCCAGGCGCGCACCCGCTGGTCCACCAGAGTCTGCACGACCTTGGTGATGCCGGCGGTGGAGAGCTCGTCCTTGGTCTGGGAGGTGAACTGCGGCTCCGGGATCCGGACGTGGATGACGGCGGTCATCCCCTCCAGGACGTCGTCGAGGGTCGGCGGCTCCTCCTTGGCCTTGAGCAGGCCGCGAGTGTTCTTGATCGCCTCGCCCAGCGCCCGCACCACGGCCCGCTCGAAACCCTTGCGGTGGGTGCCGCCGTGCACGTTACGGATGGTGTTGGTGAAACACTCCACCGTCCGCTCGTAGCCGGTCCCCCAGCGCAGCGCGATCTCCACCTCGGCCCGGCGCAGCACGTTCGACTGCATCACCCCGCTGGCGTCGGCGGCGTTCTCCTTGTAGCTCCCCTCGCCGTTGATCATCAGCGTGTCGCAGACCGGCTTCTCCGCCGCGGGCGCGAGGAACTCCACCATGTCGCCCAGGCCGCTGGGGAAGCAGAAGGACTCCTCCGCCGGCCCGTCCTCGGCCGGAGTGCGCAGCACGTAGGTGACGCCGGGGACCAGGAACGCGGTGTTGCGGACCTTGGTGCGGACCGTCTCGACGTCCAGCACCGCACCGGTCTCGAAGTAGCGCGCGTCGTACCAGTAGCGGATCGAGGTGCCGCTGGACTCGCCCCGGGCCATCTTGCCGACGACCTGCAACCCGGTCCCCGGGTGGAACGTCGCCTCCGGGCCGGGCCCGTCGAAGACCCCGGGGTGGCCGTGCCGGAAGGACATCCGGTGCACCTTGCCGTCGCGGCGCACCGTGACGTCGAAGCGCCGCGACAGGGCGTTGACCGCCGAGGCGCCGACCCCGTGCAGGCCGCCGGAGGCCTTGTACCCGGAGCCGCCGAACTTGCCGCCGGCGTGCAGCCGGGTCAGCACCAGCTCGACACCGGAGAGCCCGGACTTGGCGTTGACGTCGGTGGGGATGCCCCGGCCGTCGTCGTCGACCTGCACCGAGCCGTCCGGGTGCACGGTGATCTCGATGTGCCGGGCATGGCCGGCGACCGCCTCGTCGGTGGAGTTGTCCAGGATCTCGTTCACCAGGTGACCGACGCCACGGCTGTCGGTTGACCCGATGTACATGCCGGGCCGCTTGCGCACCGCGTCCAGGCCCTCGAGATGGGTGAGGTCGTCGGCCCCGTACAGGGTTTCGGGCTCTGCAGTCACCTGGTCGTACTCCCACATTCGGCTCGCCGAGTACTCGATCGGGCACGTCGCCCACGGGGCACGTGCCCCGGCGAGCCTAATGGTCCCCCCGGACAACCCTTGACAGCACGCCCCCGATGGGACTCATTCAGTGGCGGCGAGCACGTCCAGCAGCAGCGCCGCGGACCAGCTGAAGGCCGGTGACCCGAGACCGGCGCCGGTGTTCGGCTCGAAGTACTCGTGACAGCCGGCGCGATCCACCAGATCGATCATCGACTCGGCCAGGCCCGCCGCGAGTGCCGGGTGCCCGTGGCGCAGCAGCCCCTCCCGGACCAGCCAGCAGATGTTGATCCAGCTCGGGCCGCGCCAGTAGCGCACCGGGTCGAAGTCCGCGGCGCTGCGGTCGTAGCTCGGCAGCGGCCGCGACATCACCTCGGCCACCCCGAACCGGTCGGAGGTCGCCTCGGCCACGAGCGCCTCGACCTGGCCTGAGGGCAGGCCGGGCAGCAGCAGCGGACCCAGCCCGAGCACCGTACGGGACGGCAGAAGCACGTCGGTGCGCAGATCACGGACGTGGAAGGTGCCGCTGCGCGGATCCCACAGACGTTCGCCGAGCACCTCGGTCAGCCGGGCGCCGGCCTCGCGGTGTGCGGCCGGGTCCGCTCCGACGACCTCGGCGATGTCGGCCAGGGCGTACTCGGCGGCGGCGGTGAGCGCGTTGAACAGCGGGCACTCCACCAGGAACGGGTGGTCGGCGGCCAGGCCCGCGTCGAGATAGCGCCGCTGCCGGTACGAATCGACCAGGACGATGTAGCGGGCGTAGTCGACGTCGGTGGGGCGCTGCTCGGCCGCGGCGACCCGGGTGTCGTGGCGGCGGTGCCGGCGCATCAGCTCCGGGTCGGCCGGCACGGCGGCCATCGGCGCGTCCCAGGCGGGGCTGTTGTCCAGGCCCGCCTCCCACGGGTGCACCAGGCAGACCAGCCCGGCGCCGCCGACGTCGCGATCGTGGCGCAGGTAGTGCTGGGCGGCGACCAGCTTCGGGTAGAGCGCCGCCAGCCGGCGGCCCGCCGCCGGCGACGGGTCGCGGCGGTAGACGTGCCAGGCGGCGATCGCGTGCACCGGCGGCTGCACGATGCCCGAGGTGGCCTGCGGCGGTGCCGCCGGGGAGACCGCGGAGTCCCAGAACTGCGGGCCCGGAAAGTAGCCGCCGACGAGTACCCGCGGGTTGAACACGATGTGCGGCACCCGCCCGTCGCGCCACTGGGCGGCGAAGAGGGTCTCCAGCTCGCGCCAGGCCCGTTCCGGGGCGACATGGGCCAGGCCGATGGCGATGAACGCCGAGTCCCAGCTCCACTGGTGCGGATAGAGGGTGCGCGACGGGACGGTGTGGTCGCCTTCCCAGTTGGCGTCCAGGGTCTCCACGGCCAGCTGCCACAGCCGCCGGCGGCGGGACCCGTCGACGGAGGTCACTGCGTGGTCCGGTCCGCCCAGGCCGCACGAAGCGTGCTCGCCGCCTGGCGCAGGGCGGCGGTGGGCTCGCCGCGCAGCCGGCACTCGAGCGCGACGTACCCCTGGTAGCCGGTGCGGTCCAGCGCGCCGAGCAGCGCCGGCCAGTCAAGGTGCCCGGCGCCGGGCTGGTACCGGTTGGAGTCGCTGGCCTGCACGTGCCCGAGGTACGGCGCCACGGCCGCCAGCGCCGCGACGGGGTCGTCCTCCTCGATGTTCATGTGGTACGTGTCGGCGACGACGCCGAGCGAGGGCAGCCCGACGGCCGTACAGAGTTCGGCCGCCTCGTCCAGTCGGTTCACCATGTGATCCTCGTACCGGTTGAGGGGTTCAAGGAAGATCCGCACCCCCTCGGCCTCGGCGTGTCGGGCCAACTCACCGAGGGTGTCCAGGAGCACCTGACGGTCGTCGGCGGCGGAGCGGGGCGGCTCGAACGGCGGCAGTCGCCGGGAGAACATCCCCCACGACGCCGGCGTGAGCGCCCCGACCCCGCCGATCTCGGCCATCACCGACAGCTGGGAGCGCATGTTCCGCACCGCGTCGCCGGAACGGCCGGGGTCGAAGTCACCGATGAAGTGGTCCATGTCGACGCAGACAGTGGGCATCGGCACCCCGTCGGCGGCGGCGCGGCGCAGCTCGGGCAGCCGGTCGCGGAAGGCGAGATCACCGCGGCCGCGCAGCTCGATGGCGTCGAAGCCGAGACCGGTGGCGAGGTCGAACTTCTCCCGCAGGTCGGCACCGGGCAGCAGCTGCTCCTGGCAGGCGAGTCGTAGTGTCATGAGAAGTCCAGGACCACTTGCAGGGTGTCGCTGTCGCCGCGGTCCAGCAGCTCCAGCGCTTCGGCCACGGACGCGGCGGCCACCACGTGACTGACCAGCGGCAACGGATCGACCTGGCCGTCGCCGACGAGTTCCATGAAGGTGTGTGCGATGCGGACGGAGTTCCACCGGCCCGCCACGCCCGGGGCGGCGGCGGAGACCTGGGCAGCGACGAGCTGGATGCGGTTGTGGTGGAACTCCTCGCCCAGCGCCAGCCCGCCGGCCTCGCCCTGGTAGAAACCGCCGGCCACCACCCGTCCGGCCGGCACGGTCGCCCGGATCGCCTGGTGCAGCGCCGGGTACGCCCCGGAGAGTTCCAG
>Ga0233375_1001234_pt1 | contig 11831 bp, 7 predicted proteins | sample ElkDunMinimDraft_10_FD_191539 | JGI IMG/M metagenome (GOLD analysis project Ga0233375, IMG submission 191539) | Fecal eukaryotic communites from dung pellets of Tule Elk in California, USA - Elk Dung E16 | ecosystem: Host-associated > Mammals > Digestive system > Large intestine > Fecal | place... | reverse complement strand
GATGCCCGCGAGAGCTGCGGGGAGCGCCGAGACGTCCGTGCCGCCGCCCTGGGCCATGTCGTCCTTGCCGCCACCGCCGCCGCCGAGCACGCCCGACGCCTTCTTCGCGAGCGCGCCCGCGCGCAGCCCGGCCTCACGAGCGGGTGCGTTGGTCACGATGACGACCTGAGGTCGTCCCTTGCTGACACCACCGACCGCGACGACGCTCGGGGCCGAGTCCGCGAGCCGGCCGCGCACGTCGAGCGCGAGCGCACGCAGGTCGTCGGCCGAGGCGACCTCGCCGGCGTCGTGCACCACGACGCGCGTGGTGCCCACCGTCTGCGCAGCAGCCGCGAGGCTGCCCGCCGCGCCCAGGAGCTGGGCCTGGCGCAGCGCGGCGAGCTCCTTCTCCGCCTCGCGCAGTCGCGACACGAGCGAACCCACGCGGTCCGGCAGCTCCTCGGTGCGCACGTTGAGCAGTCCCGTGAGCTGACCGACGAGCGCGTGCTCCTTGGCCTGGAACCCGTAGGCCCCGTCGCCGACGAGCGCGTCGACGCGGCGCACGCCCGAACCGATCGAGGACTCGCCGAGGAGCGTCACCAGGCCCAGCTGGCCCGACTGCTTGACGTGCGTACCCGCGCACAGCTCGCGCGACCAGTCGCCGCCGATCGAGACCACGCGCACCTGGTCGCCGTACTTCTCGCCGAACAGCGCCATGGCACCCAGCGCGCGCGCCTCCGCGATGGGCATGACCTTGTCCGTGACCTCGAGGTTCTCGGCGAGCTGGGTGTTGACCCGCTCCTCGACCTCGGACAGCACCCCGGCGGGCACGGCGCTCGAGGCGCGGAAGTCGAAGCGGATGCGGCTCGGGGCGTTCTCCGAGCCGGCCTGCGTCGCGTCCTTGCCCAGGGCCTCCTGGATGGACTTGTGGATCATGTGCGTCGCGGTGTGGGCGCGGCTGATCGCCTTGCGGCGCGCCGTGTCGATCTGCGCCGTGCCCGGGTCGCCCAGCGCCACGACGCCCTCGACCAGGCGCCCGCGGTGGACCGAGAATCCCTTGATGGGTCGCTGCACGTCGTCGACCTCGATCGTCGCGCCGCCGTCGAGCACGATCGTGCCGTGGTCGGCGAGCTGGCCGCCGGCCTCGGCGTAGAACGGCGTGCGGTCGAGCACGACCTCGACGTCGGCCGGGGCCGTCGCGGCCGGGGAGGGCACGCCGTCGACCAGGAGGCCCACGACGTTGACCGACGCCGTGGCGTCCGTGTAGCCGAGGAACTCCACCGGACGGGCCAGCTCGCTCTGCAGGGCCTCGTAGGCCGCGGTGTCGACGCCGCCCGTGCGCTTGGCGAGCGCGTCGGCGCGCGCACGGGTGCGCTGCTCCTGCATGAGGGCGCGGAACGCCTTCTCGTCGACCTGGACGCCCTGCTCGGCGGCCATCTCGAGGGTCAGGTCGATCGGGAAGCCGTAGGTGTCGTGCAGGGCGAAGGCCTGGTCGCCGGGCAGGACGGGCGTGCCGCCCGCGCCCGCGCTCGACTTGGCGGCCGCGACCGCGGTGTCCAGGATCGTGGTGCCCGACGTCAGGGTGCGACGGAACGCCTCCTCCTCGGCGTAGGCGATCTGCGAGATGCGCTCGAAGTCTGTGCCGACCTCCGGGTAGGAGGCCTGCATGGCGTCGCGCGAGACGGGGAAGAGCTGGGGCAGCGACGGGTCCTCGACGCCGAGCAGGCGCATGGCGCGCACCGTGCGGCGCAGCAGACGGCGCAGCACGTAGCCGCGCCCCTCGTTCGAGGGGCGCACGCCGTCGCTGATGATCATGAGGGCCGAGCGGACGTGGTCGGCGACCACGCGCATGCGCACGTCGTCGTCGGTGTCGGCGCCGTACCGCTTGCCCGAGAGCTCCTGGGCCGCGGCGATGACGGGGAAGACCTCGTCGATCTCGTACATGTTGTCGACACCCTGCAGGACGAACGCGACGCGCTCGAGACCCATGCCGGTGTCGATGTTCTTCTTCGTGAGCTCGCCCAGGATGGGGAAGGACTCCTTGGTCCCGCCGTCACCGCGCTCGTACTGCATGAAGACGAGGTTCCAGATCTCCAGGAACCGGTCGCCCGCGAGGTCGATCGCGGGTCCACCGTCGGGGCCGAAGGCCGGGCCGCGGTCGTAGAAGATCTCCGAGCAGGGACCGGCAGGCCCGCGCGCACCCGTGGACCAGTAGTTGGGTCCCATACCGAGGCCTTGGATGCGCTCGTCCGGCAGCCCTGCGATCTTCTTCCAGAGCCGGCGCGCCTCGTCGTCCTCGTGGAAGACCGTGACCCAGATCTTGTCCTCGGGGATGCCGTACCCGCCGTCGTCCTGCGACCGCGTGATGAGGTCCCAGGCGTAGGTGATCGCGCCTTCCTTGAAGTAGTCCCCGAACGAGAAGTTGCCGTTCATCTGGAAGAACGTGCCGTGGCGCGTGGTCTTGCCCACGTCGTCGATGTCGAGCGTGCGCACGCACTTCTGCACGCTCGTCGCACGGGCCCACGGCGCCGTCTGCTCGCCCGTCATGTACGGGATGAACGGCACCATGCCCGCGATGGTGAACAGGGTCGACGGGTCCGGCGAGATGAGCGACGCCGAAGGCACGACCGTGTGGTCCTGGGCGGCGAAGTAGTCGAGCCAACGCTTGCGGATCTCGGCGGTACGCATGATGTCCTTCGGAAGTCGGTGATGGAACGGCCCGGCGCACGCCGCGGGGGGCGGGCGACACCGGCTAGAACAAGTATGTTCCCGGCGGGCTTCCCGCTCGGCGCACGGTGCACGTCGCGCGGCAAGGAGCAGGCCAGGGGGAGGTCAGTAGAACGAGTACCCGAGGAGGTCCTCGTCGTCGGCGCCTGGCTCGCCCGCCCGCTCGCGGCGTGCCGCACGGGCGGCACGCACGTCCTGCGGGTCCGGCTGCCCCTCGGCGAGCAGGGACGCGAGCAGCTCGGCCTCGCGCGCGTCGCGCGCGGTGCGGAACTCCTCGCGGAACGTCCGGGCGAAGCTCGTGGCCTTCTCGCCGAGCGTGTTGACCTGGTCGGTGGCCTGGTTCACGAGCGAGGCGGGCGCGTAACGAGCGACCACCTGCCGCCCCTTGACGACGACGACCACGGTGACGGCGACACCGACGCCGACCCAGAAGACCCGGCGCATCAGCGACCGGCCTGCGGTCCGGAGCCGGGGCGGCCCACGGCCCGCGCGAACGCCTGGCGCACGCCGTACGTGAAGGCCGCGACCTTGACGAGGGGCGCGCCGAACGTCGCGGCGTACAGGCCCGTGAGGGCCGAGACGTTCTCGCTGACCTGGGCTGCGGACGTCGTGATCGTGTCCACCTTCACGAGCTGGCTGTTGGTCGTGGCCACGGTCGTGGCGGCCTCGTCGAGGATCGGCACCGAGTGGTCCGTGACCTCCTTGATGCTGACGCGGGCCTCGTCGAGCACCCGGCCGAGCTTGACCAGAGGAACCGCGAGGACCCCGACCAGCAGCACGAATGCGATGGCGGCGATCAGCCCGGCCACGTCTCCTACGGACATCTCCTGCTCCTTCTTCGACGGCGCGACATCCACGCCTCGCGAAACCTTACCCGGATGCACGAACGCCCCGCTCCCCGTCGAAGCGGTGAGCGAGGCGTTCGTGCACGACGCGCGGCGCGGGGCCGCGCAGGAGGATCAGCGAGCGTAGTACTCGACGACGAGCTGGACCTCGCAGGTCACGGGGACCTCGACGCGCTTGGGGCGACGCACGAGGACGGCGCTCAGCTTCTCGAGCTGGACGTCGAGGTACGCCGGGACGGCGGGCAGGACGTCGCGGTGCGCACCGGCAGCGGCGACCTGGAACGGCGTGGTGGCCTGGCTCTTCGGCTTGACCTGGATCGTCTGACCCGGCTTGACCTTGAACGAGGGGCGGTCGACGATCTTGCCGTCGACGAGGATGTGGCGGTGGCCGACGGCCTGGCGCGCCTGCAGGATGGTGCGGGCGAAGCCCGAGCGCAGCACGAGGGCGTCGAGACGCATCTCGAGGTTCTCGACCATGGCCTCACCGGTCAGACCGGCGTCCTTGCGAGCGTCCTCGTAGGCGCGAGCCATCTGCTTCTCGCGGAGCGCGTACTGGGCGCGCAGACGCTGCTTCTCGCGCAGACGCACCGCGTAGTCCGACTCGGTGCGGCGACGGGCGCGGCCGTGCTCACCGGGCGGGTAGGGGCGCTTCTCGAAGTGCTTGACGGCCTTGGGCGTGAGCGCGAGGCCCAGCGCGCGGCTCAGGCGGACCTGGCGGCGCGAACGAGTCACTGAAGACACAGTGTGTTCCTGTCCTGTCGTGTGTACTTGACGTCACACCCGTGCGGATTGCCGGGTGCGGGACCAGCCGATGAACCACCGCTCTCCGTGAGGAGGCCCACCCGTCGACGGGGTCGAGGAGAGGTGCGGGGTTGCGGGGCCGAGGTCCCAGGCGGTTGCCCGTGCCCTGACGGGCGGAGACAACCTGAGCAGTCTACCGCACCGGCTGCGGCGCCCGGTCCGCCGCAGGTGCCGGGCCGGTCCGCGCCCGCCCTGGCGCCGGTGCGCCGTCGGGCGGGGCGGCGGGCAGGGCGGCGGGCGGCGGGCCCGTCAGTCCCCGAGGATCTGCCGGATCCGGTCGAGACGCTCGGTCACCGATCGCTCGAACCCACGGTCCGAGGGCGTGTAGTAGCGCGTGCCCTGCAGGACGTCGGGCAGGTACTGCTGGCGCGCGACCGCGTGCGGGGCGTCGTGCGCGTACTTGTACCCCTTGCCGTGTCCCAGCTCCTTGGCGCCCGCGTAGTGCGCGTCGCGCAGGTGCGCGGGCACGGTCCCGACCTTGCCCGCGCGCACGTCGGCGAGCGCCGCGTCGATCCCGAGGTAGGCCGCGTTGGACTTGGGGGCGGTCGCGAGGTGCACGACGGCCTCGGCGAGGATGATCCGCGCCTCGGGCATGCCGATGAGTGCGACGGCCTGGGCCGCGGCGACCGCGGTCTGCAGCGCGCTGGGATCGGCCATACCGACGTCCTCGGCGGCCGAGATGACGATCCGCCGGGCGATGAACCGCGGGTCCTCCCCCGCGGCGATCATGCGCGCGAGGTAGTGCAGGGACGCGTCCACGTCGGAGCCGCGCACCGACTTGATGAACGCGCTCGTGACGTCGTAGTGCTGGTCGCCGTCGCGGTCGTAGCGCACGGCGGCCACGTCGATCGCCCGCTCCATCGTCTCGAGGTCGACCACCACGGCACCGGGCGTCGCGGCCCTGGCGTCGTCCCCCTCCCCGGGAGTCCGCTGGTCCTCCCCGTGCCCGACGGCGCCGCTCGCGTCCTGCGTGCCGTCGTCGGGTCCGTCCGTGGTGCGCACGGGGACGGCCGGGAGCTCGGAGAGCGCGGCCCCGGCGGCGGCCTCGAGGATGGTCAGCGCCTTGCGGGCGTCGCCGCCGGCCAGGCGGACCAGGTGCTCCTCTGCCTCCTCGGCCAGCGCGACCGCTCCCCCGAGCCCGCGCTCGTCGACGAGCGCCCGGTGCACCAGCGCGCGCACGTCGTGGGCGGTCAACGGCTTGAGCGTGAGCAGGAGCGAGCGCGAGAGCAGCGGGGAGTTGACGGAGAAGCTGGGGTTCTCCGTCGTGGCGGCCACGAGGGTGACCCAGCGGTTCTCCACGCTCGGCAGCAGCGCGTCCTGCTGCGACTTGGAGAAGCGGTGGACCTCGTCGATGAACAGGACGGTCTCCTCGCCGCCCGTGGCGAGGCGTCGCCGGGCGTCGTCGATGACCTGGCGCACGTCCTTGACGCCTGCGGTCACGGCCGAGAGCTCGACGAACCGCCGGCCCGAGGTCGTGGCGATGAGGTACGCGAGCGTCGTCTTGCCCGTGCCGGGCGGTCCCCAGAGGATGACCGAGCCGGGGGCGGCACGCGAGGCGCCCGGGCCGTCGACCTCGATGAGGCGGCGCAGGGGCGAGCCGGGCACGAGCAGGTGCTCCTGCCCGGCGACCTCGTCGAGAGCCGCCGGGCGCATGCGCACGGCCAGCGGTGCGCCCGGCCCCGGTCGGGGGGTCCCCTGGGTGCCTGAGGTCGCGGAGTCGAACAGGTCCATCCCGGGAAGCATGCTCCGAGCCTACGCACCCCTACCGACAGGCCGTGACCCGGCGGCCGTCCCCGGGCCCGCGTCCACGCTGTGCACGGCCCGGCACCGCGCCCCGCGGGATGCCATGCTGGCGGGGTGTTCGAGAGCCTGGGCCGTGCCGTCGCCCACCGTCCCCGTCTGACCGTCGCCGTGTGGGCAGTGCTGACCGCCCTCGGGTTCGCCCTCGCCGTCGTGGGTGTCCACGGCGAGAGCCTCTTCGACCGCCTGACCACGGGGGAACCGTCGGTGCCCGGGTCGCAGAGCGAGCGCGGCACCCAGATCCTCACGGAGCAGGCCGAGACGGGCGAGACCGTCTCGCTCCTGGTGAGCGGGGTGGACCCCGCCGACCCCGCTCTCGCCGAGGCCCTGGCCCCCGCGCACGCCGACCTCGCCGCGGTCGCCGGGGTCGAGACGGTCGTCGACCCGTACGTGATCCCCGGCGGCGTCGAGACCCAGGCGGCGCAGTCCCTCGTCGCAGCCGACGGCGACGGCTTCGTGCTGTCGGTCACGCTCGAGCCGGGCCTCTCCGAGGACGCCCAGGCCACGGCCGCGGCCGACGTCGTCGAGATCCTCGAGGCCGTCCCCGCGGACCTCGCCGACGTGGCCCCGGGCGCCACCGGGCTCGTGTCGAGCACCGACCTGGTCGTCGAGGCCATCACCTCCCAGGTCGAGAAGGACCTCACGACGGGCGAGGTGATCGCCCTGCCCATCGCGCTGCTCGTCATGGTCCTGGTCTTCGGCGGCTTCCTCGCGGCCGCGATGCCCATGGCCGGAGCCATCGCCTCGATCGGCGCCGGGCTCGGCGTCCTCCTCGGCCTGTCCTACGCCCTGACGATCGACGCGTCGGTCGTCAACGTCGTGACCCTGCTGGGGCTGGGTCTGTCGATCGACTACGGGCTGCTCATCGTGTCCCGCTTCCGCGAGGAGCTGGACGCACCCGACGACGCAGCGCCCCGCTCGCGGCCGGCACCCGGGACCGCCCGCGCGTCGCACACGGCCACCGGGACCCGGCGGTCGCGGGGCCGCGACGGCGACGTGACGGCGGCCGTCGTGCGCACCATGGCGACCGCGGGACGCACCGTGGCGTTCTCGGCGCTCACGGTCGCGATCTCGATCGCGGGCCTCATGGTCTTCCGGCCGGACATCCTGCGCGCGATCGGTGCCGCCGGGCTCGCCGTCATCCTCATCGCCGTCGCGACCGCCATGACCCTCGTGCCCGCGCTGCTCACGCTCGCGGGCGGGCGGCTCGTGCGACCGGGGATCCTGAGCCGGGTCCCCGGGCTGCGCGCCGCCCTGGCCCGTACGGCCGACGTCCGGTCCGACGAGGGCTTCTTCTCCCGCCTCACGGCCCGCGTCCAGCGCCACCCGCTGTGGGTCCTGCTCGCCACGGTCGCCGTGCTCGTGGTCCTCGCACTGCCCGTGCTGGGCCTGCAGATGCGCAACTCCGGGATCGAGCTCCTGCCGGTGTCCTCGCCCCAGCGTGAGTTCGTCGACGAGCTCTCGACCCAGTTCCCCGCGTCCGCGAGCGCCGACGTGCGCGTCGTGACCGACTCCACGACCGAGGACGCCCAGGCCTGGGCGGACCAGATCGCGGGCCTCGACGGCGTCGAGCGGGTGGACCCCGCTGTCCCGCTCGGCGAGGACCACGCGCTCGTCGGGGCGCACCTCGACGCGGCCGACGCGGGCGGCCCCGAGGCCGTCGCCCTGGTCGAGGAGCTGCGTGCCCAGGATCCCGGGTTCACCTTCTACGTCACCGGGCAGGCCGCAGGGCAGGTGGACTTCCGGGAGGCGCTCGCGGAGCGGGTGTGGTGGGCGGTCGCGATCGTGGTGGTCGCGACGTTCGTCCTGCTGTTCCTCATGACGGGGTCGGTGCTGATCCCCGTCAAGGCGCTGGCGACGAACGCGCTGTCGCTGGCCGCGTCGCTCGGCGTGCTGGTGTGGGTCTTCCAGGACGGGCACCTGGAGGGGGTGCTCGACTTCTCGTCCGCGGGCGGGATCGAGACGTACGTCGTGGCCCTGGTCGTCGCGTTCGCTTTCGGGCTGGCCATGGACTACGAGGTGTTCCTGCTCTCGCGCATCAAGGAGCTGCACGACGCGGGCCGCTCGAACGACGAGGCCGTGCGGCTCGGGCTGCAGCGGTCGGGGCGCATCATCACGTCGGCGGCGGCCATCATCATCGTGGTGTTCGCGGGCTTCGTGTTCGGCGAGCTGCTCGTGATCAAGGAGGTCGGGTTCGCGCTGGCCGTGGCCGTCTTCATCGATGCGACGATCGTGCGGATCCTGCTGGTGCCGGCGACCATGACGCTGCTGGGCCGGGCCAACTGGTGGGCGCCCGGCCCGTTGCGGCGGCTGTACGAGCGGTTCTCGATCACGCACTGACCCGCCCCGGCGGCCTGCCGGGCGCGGTCCCCGCGAGAGTCGCCGGGCGCTTCTCGCGAGGACTGCGCACCCGGCGGGCGGGCGGTCAGCGCCGGCTCTCGAACTCCTGCACGACGGCGTAGCCCAGGCGCGTGTAGACGCGCCGGGCCGCGTGGTTGTCGGCATACATGCCCAGCGTCACCCAGTCGGCCTCGAGGAGCCCGGCACGGGTCACGACGGCCGTGGTCGCCGCGGCGATCCCCTGCCCGCGCCAGGCGGGGTCGGTCGCGATGCTGCCGAGCGACCAGGGCGTTCCCGGTGCGGCCTGCCGGGCGCCGACCACGCCGCGCAGCACCCCGCTGGTGTCCCGCCAGCCCCACCAGCGGGTGAACGGGTCGTCGGGGCTCGTCTCGGCGAGCGGGTTCGCGGTGTCGAGGAATGCCCGCACCTGCGCCGCGGTCGACGGACCGGTCAGCGCCTCGACGTGCTCCTCGCCCGGCTGGTGACCGGGGGCCTCGCGCGTCGCGAAGAAGTCCCACGTCGAGGCGGACCGCTCGCCGTCGTGGTCGCGCAGGATCGTCGGCAGGTCCTCGCCCGCGCACCTGTCCCGCAGGACGGCGAGGGTCCCGCGCGGCAGCCCTGCGCTCACGACGTGCTCACCGAGCTCGCCGTCCTGTGCCACGCGCGCCAGCAGGGTCGCGGTCGCCTCGGGCGTCCCCACGCCCCACAGCCCGGTGCGCTGGTGGTGCGCGCCGTCGTCGGGCACGGTGCCCTCGACGGCAGGAACGGCCGCCGACACGCTCAGCACGCACGCGTGCTCGTCCTGCCACACCCCGCGCACGTCCCACTCGGGGAGGTCCACCAGGACAAAGGGGTGGGAGGCCCACCGGTCTCTCAGACCGGTCGAGCCTCCCAGCGTCCTTGCCAGCGTGCGGGTGTCCGGGGCGTTCACGCCTTCCCGGTGGCGGCAGGAGCGTCAGCGGCCTCCGCCGCAGCGCCGGCAGCGGGCTTCGGCTTCGCGTCGACGCCCGCCTCCTTGCGCTGCTGCGCCGTGATGGGCGCGGGCGCCTGCGTCAGCGGGTCGAACCCGCCGCCCGACTTGGGGAACGCGATGACGTCGCGGATCGAGTCCGACTTCGTCAGCAGCGCCACGATGCGGTCCCAACCGAACGCGATGCCGCCGTGCGGCGGGGCGCCGAACGCGAAGGCGTCGAGCAGGAAGCCGAACTTCTCCTGCGCCTCCTCCTCGCCGATGCCCATGACCGCGAACACGCGCTCCTGGACGTCCCGGCGGTGGATACGGATCGAGCCGCCGCCGATCTCGTTGCCGTTGCACACGATGTCGTACGCGTAGGCGAGCGCCTCGCCCGGGTTCTGCTCGAACGTGTCGATCCACTCGGGCGTGGGCGAGGTGAACGCGTGGTGCACCGCGGTCCAGGCCGAGTTGCCGAGGGCGACGTCGCCCTCGTCGGCGGCCTCACCCGTGGGCTTGAACAGCGGGGCGTCGACGATCCAGACGAACGCCCAGGCGTCAGGCGAATCCGGGCTGTCGATCAGGCCTGCCCTCTTCGCGATCTCCTGGCGGGCCGCACCCAGCAGGGCGCGCGACTCGTTGGTCGTGCCCGCGGCGAAGAACACCGCGTCGCCCGGCTGCGCGCCGGTCGCGTCGCGCAGGCCCTCGCGCTCGGCCTCCGAGAGGTTCTTGGCGACCGGGCCCGCGAGGGTGCCGTCCTCCTGGAACGTCACGTACGCCAGGCCCTTGGCCCCGCGCTGCTTGGCCCACTCCTGCCACGCGTCGAACTGCCGACGCGGCTGCGAGGCCCCGCCCGCCATGACGACGGCGCCCACGTACTCGGCCTGGAAGACGCGGAACGGGGTGTCCTTGAAGTAGTCCGTGAGCTCGACGAGCGGGTTGCCGAAGCGCAGGTCCGGCTTGTCCGACCCGTACAGGCGCATCGCGTCGTGGAACGTCATGCGCGGGATCGGCGTGGGGATCGTGTACCCGATGAGGTCCCACAGCGCGACGAGGATCTTCTCGCCGAGCGCGATCACGTCGTCCTGCTCGACGAAGCTCATCTCGACGTCGAGCTGCGTGAACTCGGGCTGGCGGTCCGCGCGGAAGTCCTCGTCGCGGTAGCAGCGCGCGATCTGGTAGTAGCGCTCCATGCCGGAGACCATGAGCAGCTGCTTGAACAGCTGCGGGGACTGCGGCAGGGCGTACCAGGAACCGGGGGCCAGGCGTGCGGGGACCAGGAAGTCGCGGGCGCCCTCCGGGGTCGAGCGCGTCAGCGTGGGCGTCTCGATCTCGACGAAGTCCTGCTCGTCGAGCACGCGGCGCGCGGCCTGGTTCGCCTTGGCGCGCAGGCGCAGGGCGTGAGCGGGCGTGGGGCGGCGCAGGTCCAGGTAGCGGTGCTTGAGGCGCGCCTCCTCACCGATGACCTCGGTGCCCTCGAGGGCCGTGGAGACCTGGAAGGGCAGGGGCGCGGACTCGTTGAGCACGACGACGTCGCTCGCCACGACCTCGATCTCACCCGTGGGGAGGTTCCTGTTCTCGTTGCCCTCGGGGCGCCGGGAGACCTCACCGGTGACCTGGAGCACGAACTCGGAGCGCAGCGGGTGCGCGATCGCCTCGTCACGGATGACGACCTGGGCGATGCCCGAGGCGTCACGCAGGTCGATGAAGGCCACCCCGCCGTGGTCGCGGCGACGATCGACCCACCCGGTGAGGGTGACGGTCTGACCGATCTGCTCGGCCCGCAGGGAGCCGGCTGTATGGGTGCGAAGCACGGAGTGAGTCCTTCCAGAACATGCCGGGGCGCACAGTGGCGTCCCGGGATGGGAGTGGGGGGTGCGCAGACGACGCACGCGGACGAGTCTAGTCTCTGAGCGGACCACGTTCGCAGGGGGACGACCCAGGAGGCACCCATGACCAGACGCATCGCGACCACTGACCGGATCGGACGCGACGAGCTCGTCGCGTTCCTGCGCGCCCGCCAGCGGGCCGTGCTGCTCACCCGGCGCGCGAACGGCGCCCCGCAGATGAGCCCCGTCACGTACGGGGTCGACGGCGAGGGGCGCGTCGTCGTCTCGACCTACCCCGACCGCGCCAAGGCCGTGAACCTGCGGCGCGACCCCGTCGCGTCGCTGTGCGTCCTGGGCGAGGACTTCGACGACGCCTGGGTCCAGGTCGACGGCACGGCCGAGGTCATCGACCTGCCCGACTCGGTCGAGCCCCTCGTCGAGTACTACCGGTCGATCGCCGGGGAGCACCCCGACTGGGACGAGTACCGCGCCGCCATGGTCGCGCAGGGCAAGTCGCTGCTGCGCGTGACGATCACGGGTTGGGGCCCCGTGGCCACG
>Ga0233375_1001230_pt1 | contig 11839 bp, 11 predicted proteins | sample ElkDunMinimDraft_10_FD_191539 | JGI IMG/M metagenome (GOLD analysis project Ga0233375, IMG submission 191539) | Fecal eukaryotic communites from dung pellets of Tule Elk in California, USA - Elk Dung E16 | ecosystem: Host-associated > Mammals > Digestive system > Large intestine > Fecal | place... | reverse complement strand
GGCGACCGAGGACCTGGGTGTCGACGTGCTGGGTCTCACCCCGGGGGAGCCGCTCGCCGTCGACGACCGGCTGCAGGTGCTCGGCGTGGACGGCGCGTGGCTGTTCGCCGCCGGTGACGTCACGGGGCGGACGGCGACGACCCACCAGGGCAAGTACGACGCCCGCGTCGTCGGCGACGTCATCGCGGCCCGGTTCGACCCGCGGCCCGACGGTGCACGCCCGGCCGGGAAGGTGCCCTCGGGTCTGTCGCGCGAGGGTGAGGCGTCGGCCGCTCCGTGGAGCCGCTACCGCGCGACCGCCGACATCGCCGCGGTCCCCCAGGTCGTGTTCACGCGGCCCCAGGTCGCGTGGGTCGGCCGCACGCAGGCCCAGGCGCGGAGGGAGGGGCTCGACGTCGAGGTCGTCGCCTACGAGCTCGGCGACCTCGCGGCGGCGAGCATCACGGCCGCCGGCTACGCGGGGCGCGCCCAGCTCGTCGTCGACGCCGCGCGCGACGTCGTCGTCGGTGCGACGTTCGTCGGGCCGGACGTGGCCGACATGCTGCACCCGGCGACCATCGCGGTGGTGGGGGAGGTCCCGCTGTCCCGGCTGTGGCACGCCGTCCCGGCGTACCCCACGCTCAGCGAGGTATGGCTGCGCCTGCTGGAGGCGTCGGGTCGGTGACCCGGACGCCCCGGCGGCGTGTGAGCGGTCAGTCGGTGGCGAGGGTCCCGTCCGACGAGGTCACCAGGCCGAGCGTGGCGTCGCCCTGCCGGACCGCCTGGCCGATGAGCGCGAAGTCGTAGGACTTGAACTCGCCGATCGACAGCCCGTACGTCTCCTCCAGGCCGATCTGGCAGAACGGCCGCTCGGGGCACTCGGGCGGCCCGGCCAGCACGACGCCGCCGCACGTGGCGGCGAGGTCGGACAGCGTCGTCAGGTCGTGCTCCTGCGCGAACTCCGCGGTGACGGCGAACGCGTTCTGGTCCTGCGCTGCCGAGGCCTCGCCGACGACGATCCCGCTCTCCTCCGCCAACGGGGTCAGGGCCGCGACGGTCTCGTCGACGTCGCTGGACGCGGCCGGCGTCGCGTCGGCGCCGTTCACCTGGGAGTTGAGGAACGTCGCGAGCGTCGCCGCGTACTCCGGGACGGCGGCGAGCTCGCCGGACGTCAACGCGGGCAGGTACGTCTCGCGCGCGCCGATGGTCTGCGCCTGCGCGTCGAAGCCGGCGCTGCGCAGCACCTCGGCGTAGATCTCCGCGAGCGTGATGCTCTCGGAGAAGTTCGCGGCGCCGATGGTCAGGCCGGTGCCGGTGCCCACGCTCGGGTCGCTCGACGCCAGCCCTTCGTCCGCGACGAACTCCACCGCGACCTCGCTCGACGTACGACGGTCGACGTCGACGGCCTTGTTCAGCTCGATCAGCCGGTCGGTGTCGAGCGCCGCGGACACGGTGTCGAGGAGCTCGACGACCTCCGGGTGGTCGGCGGCGACCTGGGCGTTCACCGCCGGGATGATGTTGTCGGCATTCTGCAGACCCTGGTCGTCCTCGAGGACCACGAGGGTCTCGCCTGCGACCGGGTCGCACGCGGGCAGGCCGGACGTGCCGGCCGCGTCGGACGCGGCCTGGCCGCCGCCCGAGCCGGGTGCACCGCACGCGCCGAGCGCGAGGGCCGCGATGGCGAGGACGCCGAGGGTGCGGGTGCGCGGGCTGAGGCGCATGAGGTGTCTCCTGTCGTGGGGTGCGCCGCCGGGGAGGTTCCCGCGGCGGGCGGACGGTGTGGGGTTCGGGGCCGGGATCGACCGGGTGCAGGGTCAGGGCAGCGGCGCGGATCCATTCGATCCGCGTCGCGCGGTGGCGGCAACCTGAGCAGACCGAGCCCGCTGCGTGTCGGCGTGCTCGTCGGCAGCCGCGGCACGTCCGCGGCCACGCAGCCCGGGCGGCGTCACGACGCGTTCGGCGATCGCGAGGAGCCCCTCGACCAGCAGGCACAGGCCGGCGACCAGGATGCCGCCGGCGAGGGCCTTGCCGTACCGCTGTGTCGCGAAACCGCTGACGACGATGGTGCCCAGGCTCGTGCCCCCGACGAGCGCGGCGAGCGGGACCGTCGCGAGCACCTGCACTGCACCGGTCCGGATGCCCGCGGCGATCAGGGGTGTCGCGAGCGGCACCTCGACCGTCCACAGCGCGCGCGTCCCGGACATGCCGAGCCCGCGGGCGGCGTCGCGCACGTCGGGGTCGACCCCGCCGACACCCGTCACCGCGTTGGCCAGGATCGGCGGGACCGCGAACACCGCGCAGGCCAGCGCCGTCGCGGTGTTGCCGAACCACCCCGTGGCCGCCAGCAGCGTGAGCAGCGCGAGCGTCGGGAGCGCACGCGTCGTGTTCGCGACGACGACGCCGACCGTGGCGCCGCGCCCGCGGTGCCCCAGCCACAGCCCGAGCGGCAGGGCCACGACCAGGGCGATCGCGACGGCGAGCGCCGAGATCGCCAGGTGCGTGCGCGTGAGCGCGAGGACACCCTGCGGCCCGGTCCAGTTCAGCGGGTCGTTCAGCCAGCGCAACGCCTCGCTCAGGATGTCCACGCGGCCTCCTCGTGGGCCCCGGACGCGACCTGGGGTGTCCGCGACGTCCGCCGCCACGGCGTCAGGAGCCGGCCGAGCAGCGCCAGCACGAGGTCGGCCACCAGGGCGAGGACGAGGCACAGGACCGTCGCGGTCATGATCTCGGCGTGGTAGTTGCTGCGGAACCCCCGGAACATCAGCTGCCCGAGCCCGCCGTAGCCCACGACGACGCCCACGGTCACGAGCGCGACCGTGCTGACCGTCGCCAGCCGGAGGCCGGTGACGACCGCGGGCACCGCCTGCGGCAGCTCGACGCCGACCAGCATCCGCAGCCGCCCGTAACCCATGCCGCGCGCGGCGTCGCGGACCGCCGGGTCGACCCCCTGCAGGCCCACGAGCACGTTGCGCACCAGCACCAGCAGGGCGTACACGACGAGCCCGATCAGCACGGTCGTGCGGCCGATGCCGGTCACCGGCGCGAGCACCGCGAACAGCGCGAGCGACGGGATCGTGTACAGCACGCCCGTGACGGCCAGCACGGGCCCGGCCAGCCGGGGGCGCAGGTGCGCCAGGGCGGCCAGCGGCAGCGCGACCACGAACGCGATGAGGACCGCCTGGACCGTCAGCGACACGTGCTGCTCGGTGTACCGCAGCACGTCGGCCCCGTTGCGCTCGAGGTAGTCCCACGAGAACCACGGGTTGGTGGCGGCCGAGAGGACCGGTCCGGACGGCATGCAGCGAACCTACTGACGGCCACCGACAACCGCGCGCGGGGCGGGCCGGACCGACCGCGGCCGAGCGGGTGTCGGTGCGGGGCGCTAGCGTCGCAGACCGTGACGACCTTCGAGCCGGAGCCTCTCCCGGGTCCCGAGCGCACAGGCGAACCGCGGCCCCGGGTGGCCGGTGGCGAGAGCGGCGCCGCGATCCGGTTCGAGGGTGTGCGCAAGGAGTACGCGGGATCGGTCGCGGTCGACGACCTGTCGCTCGCCGTGCGCGAGCACGAGCTGCTCGTGCTCGTCGGGCCGTCCGGCTGCGGCAAGTCGACGACGCTGCGGATGGCGAACCGGCTCGTCGAGCCCAGCGCCGGCCGCATCGTGCTGGGCGACGAGGACGTCACCGACGTCGACCCCGTCGTGCTGCGCCGCCGCATCGGCTACGTCATCCAGAACGTCGGGCTCTTCCCGCACCGCACGGTCGCGCAGAACGTCGCGACCGTGCCGGGGCTGCTGGGCTGGGACCGCCGCCGCACGCGTGAGCGCGTGGGTGAGCTGCTGACGCTCGTCGGGCTCGACCCCGACCGGTACGCGCGGCGCTGGCCGCACGAGCTGTCGGGCGGGGAGCGGCAGCGCGTGGGCGTGGCGCGCGCGCTGGCCACCGACCCGCCCGTGCTGCTCATGGACGAGCCGTTCGGAGCGGTCGACCCCGTGGGGCGCGCGCGCCTGCAGCAGGAGTTCGGACGCCTCCAGCGTGAGCTCGGCACCACCGTGATGATGGTCACGCACGACATCGACGAGGCCGTGCGCATGGCCGACCGGGTCGTCGTGCTCAGCCGCGGTGCGCGCATCGAGCAGCTCGCACCGCCGCTGGAGATCGTCGCGCGGCCCGCGTCCGCGGCGGTCGCCGACCTCGTCGGGCGCGGCCGCACGGCACGCCTGCTCGCCCTCGGCCGGCTCGAGCCGGCCGACCTGGACGGCGTCGAGGACGCTGACCTGCCCGCGGGGCGCCTGCCGGATGGCGAGGGTCCGGCACGGGCGTCCCTGCGCCTCGGTACCGAGCTCGGCGACGTCGTCGCGGCGCTGACGGACGCCGCCGGCGAGCCGGGCGGGGGCGCGCTGCCGGTGCTGGACGGCGCCGGCCACGTCGTGGGCACCGCGTCCGCGCGCAGCGTCGTCCGCGCGCTGCAGCGCCTCACGACGTCGGACGACGCCCGTGCCTGACCCGTCCCCGGGACCGGCACGACGCAGGCTGCTCCCGGCGGCGTCGCCCATGCTTCACGTGTCCGCAGCGTGCGCGTCATCCGCCGTGGGTACAGTGCGGACGTGAGCGACTCCACCGCACGCCTTGCCCTCGCGACCTGCGCGCAGCTGCCCGAGCTCGATCGGGACGACCTGCCGCTGCGGGCGGCGCTCGCCGAGCGCGGCATCCCGACGGACGTCGTCGTGTGGGACGACCCCACGGTGGACTGGTCCGCGTACCCCCACGTGCTCATCCGCTCGACGTGGGACTACACGGACCGCCCCGCCCAGTTCGCCGACTGGACGCGCCGCGTCGAGCGCACGTCGACGCTGCTGAACCCGGCCGACGTGGTGGCCTGGAACATCGACAAGACGTACCTGCGCGACCTCGAGCAGCGGGGCATCCCGATCGTCCCGACGATCTGGCTCGACCCCGAGCGCAACCTCAACGCCCGTGCGATCCACACGCGCTTCCCGGCGTTCGGCGACTTCGTCATCAAGCCGACGGTCAGCGCCGGGTCGCGGGACACGGGTCGGTACGACGCCGGGCAGACGCCCTCGCGGTCGCTGGCCATCACGCACGCGAAGAACCTGCTGGCCGTGGGCCGCCGGGTCATGCTCCAGCGGTACCTCACGCAGGTCGACACGCAGGGCGAGAGCGCGCTGGTCTACGTCGACGGCGAGTTCAGCCACGCCGTGCGCAAGGAGCCGCTGCTGGAGGGCCCGTACCGGGCGGGGGAGAAGGAGGGCGTCCTGTTCCGTGAGCGCGTCCTGGCGGCACGTGAGCCGTCCGAGCAGGAGCGCGCGCTGGGTGACCTCGTGGTGGCCGAGCTCGGGAAGATCTTCCCTGACCGCACCCCGCTGCTCTACACGCGCGTCGACCTCATCCCCGACGACGAGAGCCGCCCGGTCGTCCTCGAGGTCGAGCTCGCCGAGCCGTCCCTGTTCTTCGAGCACGCACCGGACGCGGTCGCACGGTTCGCCGACGCGGTGGCCGCCCGCCTGTGACGCGTGTCGCACACCGCTGGGGGCACCTGTCGGCGGATGCGTGACGAAGGTCGGCCCAGCACCCGGTACACTCGTCGTCGGTCCGGCGCTCGCGTCGGGCCGGGTGCCGCACGGTCGGATCCCTCGGGAGACGGTCGATCGGTGTCATGGTGGCTATAGCTCAGCCTGGTAGAGCACCTGGTTGTGGTCCAGGGGGTCGCGGGTTCAAGTCCCGTTAGCCACCCACGAGCGCAGGGCGCCGACCTTCTGGTCGGCGCCCTGTGGCGTTCCCAGGGCGTTGCGGCCCCGGGGGCGTGGCGCGCGCCGCACGTGGCGCGCGCCGCGGTCTCACGCGTCCGGCAGCATGCCCCGCTTGACGCTCGTCGCGACGACCTCGGCGGCGATCCTGCGCGCCTGCGCCGAGTCCGGGCCGGGGGCGGCGGGCAGCAGCGCGGCACGGTAGTAGCGCAGCTCGTCGATGCTCTCCAGGATGTCGGCGAGCGCGCGGTGGCCGCCGTTCTTCGTCGGTGCCGCGAAGTAGACGCGCGGGTACCACCGGCGTGCCAGTTCCTTGATCGAGGACACGTCGACGATCCGGTAGTGCAGGTGCCCCACCAGGTCGGGCATGTCGCGGTCGAGGAACGCCTTGTCGGTGCCGACGGAGTTGCCCGCGAGCGGGGCCTTGCCGGGGTCCGGCACCCAGGTACGGACGTACTCGAGCACCTGCGCCTGCGCGTCGGCGAGGCTCACGCCGTGCTCGAGCTCGGGCAGCAGGCCCGAGGTCGTGTGCATCGTGCGCACGAAGTCGCCCATCTGCTCCAGGGCCTGCGGCGGTGGCGCGATCACGACGTCGACGCCCTCGCCGAGCACGTTGAGCTCGGAGTCGGTGACCACGGCGGCGACCTCGACGAGGGCGTCGTGGACCAGGTCGAGCCCGGTCATCTCGCAGTCCACCCACACGATGCGGTCGCCACTGGTGTGGGAGCCGCCGGTCGTGGTGGCCGGGCTGGTGGTGGTCGTCGGTGCGTCGTCGGCGCTGCTGGTCACGCCGACAGACTAGGACGCGTGCGCCTCACAGGTCGTCGCGAGGCTCCGCTCGGCGCGTCCGTGGGTCGTCCGCGACGGGTGCGGGGGGTCGGTCGGGCGTCGCGGGCAGGGTCGCCGCCAGGGCCGTCGCGATGACGACGAGGACGGCGGCCCCGGCGCCGAACGCGCGGGCCGACTCCCAGGACGTGCCCGCCCACGTCGTCGCGCCGAGCACGACGGCGCCGGCGAGGGCGCCGAGCGCCAGGCGGCCGAGCCAGCGGACCACGGCGCGTGCGGCGCGGGTGAACCAGGGGGCGGCGGGTGGCGCGGGGGCCGCGGCGCTGCCGTCGTGGCGCCCCATCACACGTGACGCCCGCCGGCGGCGGGGACGCGGCGGGCGGGCGTGAGCACGGGGTCATGGTGCCACGGGTCAGGACGTCGCGGTCCACTGCGGCCGGACAGCCCTGGCGCGGGTCGCCCGCCGGCGGGCCGGGGCCGGATCCGGGGGTCGACCGTGGGTGTCGTCGCGGGGTCTGGTGCCGTGCTCGTGCACGTGCTGCTGCGTCGAGCGGCGGAGCACGTCGGCCTGGTCCTGGCGGTGGACCTCGTAGGTGCTGAGCGGGTGCACGGCTCCTCCTGCGGGCATGCCGGGACGCTCCCCGGGCGGGGTGTGCCTCGTGGGTGGTGGTGGATGTCCGCACCGGACCAGAGCGGCAGGTGCGCTGTCACCACATCTCCGGCCCCGCTGCGTGGCCCGGCGACGCTCCGCGGGGCGCCACGCTGCCGGTCTCCCGGCCGGTGCACCCGGACGTGCCGCTCGAGGTCGCGCACGTCAGGGGGCAGGCGCCCCCGGCAGGACTCGAACCTGCAACCTACGGATTAGAAGGCCGTTGCTCTATCCATTGAGCTACGGGGGCTGGTGGCGACCAGCGTAGTGGCGTCCGCCGGGCGGCACCGGCGCGCGCACACGACGGACGGGTGCGGACGAGATCTGTGACGTGTCACCCGCGTGCCGCGTTTGGCCTGGTCAGATGTGGGACCGACAATGGTCTCGTGAGCGCGCTGCCCGGAACAGTGCCTGCGCAGTCGTCAGCGCCTGCGTCGGCAGCCACTGGCGCGCCGTCGGCCGCGTCGCAGATCCTGGCGCGACCGCTCGCGCAGACGTCCCTGCTCGACGCCGTGCGCGACCTGCGGCGCGATGTCGAGGCGACGAGCTTCCCGCTGGAGGTCGCGGGTGTCGACGACGCGAGGGCGTCGCGCGAGCGGCTCGTCGACCAGCTCGACGAGCACCTGGTGCCCCGCCTGACCGAGCTGTCCGCGCCGGCCGTCGTCGTGGTCGCCGGGTCGACCGGTGCCGGCAAGTCGACGCTGGTGAACTCCCTGGTGGGGCGTGAGGTGAGCGCCGCCGGGGTGCTGCGACCCACGACGCGTGAGCCCGTGCTGGTGCACCACCCGCTCGACACCGACCTGCTCTCGCACCACCCCGTGCTCGACGAGGTCCAGGCCGTCGCCGTCGACACCGTGCCTCGCGGCATCGCGATCCTCGACGCCCCTGACCTGGACTCGGTGCTCGAGTCCAACCGTGACACCGCGCACCGTCTGCTCGAGGCGGCGGACCTGTGGCTGTTCGTCACGACCGCCGCGCGCTACGGGGACGCCCTGCCGTGGCAGGTGCTCGAGTCCGCCGTCGAGCGCAGCACGTCGGTGGCGATGGTGCTCAACCGGGTGCCGGCGCCGTCGCTCCCGACGGTGCGCGCCGACCTGCTCGACCGCCTGCGGGCGCACGGACTGGCAGGGTCGCCGCTGTTCGTCATCCCCGACGCCGGCCCGCACTCGGGGCCGTTGACGACGACCGTCGTCGCACCGGTCCTGCGGTGGCTGACGATGCTCGCCGGCCCGGACCGCGCGCGCACGGTCGTGGCCCGGACCCTGCGCGGGTCCCTCGCGGCACTTCGACCCTGGGTCGACGAGCTGGCCGAGGCGGTGCAGGACCAGGCCGACGCGGCCGCGCACATCGCGCGAGTCCTCGACGAGGCGACCGCGGAGCCACGCGACGCCGCCACCGAGACGGTCCTGGCGGGTGGGGTCGCCGACGGTGCGGTGCGTGCCCGCTGGGCCGAGCTCGTCGCACCCGGTGCCCCGTTCGCGCGGCTCGTGCGGCGTTCGGGGCGCGTGCGCGGGACCTCTCGCACGGCGCGCGCCCGCGGCGCGGCGGCCGCGCCGATGCTCGCCGACCTCACCGAGTCCGCCACGGCCGTGCTCACGGCCGTCGGTCACCGGGGCAGCGCGGCGCTGCGAGCGGCGCTCACGGGCCCGACGGCACCCCCCGGCGGGTCCTCCGTGCTCGCGCGCTGGCCCGACGGTGAGGCGTCCCGGGTCGCGGCCGCCGAGCGCGCGGCCCGCTCCTGGGTCGGCGAGAGCGCGCGCGTGGTGCGCGCCGCGCTCGCGGCCGGGGGGACGGACGCGCGTCGGACGGCGCAGGTGGGCAAGGCGGTCGGGGAGGAGGGCCTGGCGGCCCTCGCGCTGGCCGCTGCGGCCGGCGTCGACGAGGCCGCCGACGCGGTCCGCACCCTGTTGGGGGAGTCCGGGGACGACATCGTCGGCACGCTGCGTGACGACCTCGTGCGCCGCGCCCGTGCGCAGGTGGACCTCGAGCGGACCATCGCCGACCGGACGCTCGACGACCCGGACCTCGCCTCCGACGCGTCGTCGCGGCTGCGGCTGCGGCTCGCCGTCCTCAAGGGGCTGACGTGAGCGAGGAGAGGGCCGGCGTGAGCGGCGACCCGACCAGCACGTCGACCGTCCCGGTCGTCCCCGAGCAGGACCGCCCGACGCGCGGTGTGCCGCTCGAGCCGCGTGCCACGTCGCAGGGTGCGGTCCGCGGCGCGACGACGGCCGCGCTCGTCGACCGCGCCGACGCGCTCGACGGTGCGCTCGCCGTGGGCGGCACGCGGTTCGACCCCGAGGTCGTGGCGCGGGTCGGCGCGACGATCGACCGGGTCCGGGAGCGGCTCGCGCTCGGCGTCGACCACACGGTGGTCGCGCTCGCCGGCGGCACCGGGTCCGGCAAGTCCAGCCTCTTCAACGCCGTCAGCGGTCTGCAGTTCGCCGACGTCGGCGTGCGGCGGCCCACGACGTCGCGCGTGACGGCGTGCGTCTGGGGCGCGGACGGTGACGCGCTGCTCGACTGGATCGGTGTCGACCCCGACCATCGCATCGAGCGCGAGAGCCTGCTGGACGGCGACAGCGAGGCGTCGCTGCGCGGGCTGGTCCTGCTTGACCTGCCCGACCACGACTCGATCGCGCCCGAGCACCGCGACGTGGTCGACCGGGTGCTGCCGCAGGTCGACCTCCTGGTGTGGGTCGTGGATCCGCAGAAGTACGCCGACGACGCACTGCACTCCGGCTACCTGCGGCGGATGACCGGGCGCGACGCGTCGATGCTGCTGGTCCTCAACCAGATCGACACCGTGCAGGCCGACGTGCGCGGCGATCTGGCGGCCGACGTGCGTCGGCTCCTCGTCGAGGACGGGTTGCCGGACGTGCCCGTGCACCAGGTGTCGGCCGTCACGGGCGACGGCGTCGGCAGGTTGCGGGACGTGCTGGCCGAGGCGGTCGCGCGACGGTCGATCGCGGCCGCCCACGTCGATGCCGAGATCGCCGACGCGGGGCGGCTCGTGCTGGGACAGGTCGCCGCGCGTGAGCCCGCGCCGAGCGCGCTGGCCGTCGGGGTGGTCGTCGACCGGCTGGCGGTGGCGGCAGGCCTGACCGCTGTCGGCGACGCGGTCGCGGCCGCCGTGCGCGGCGGTACGGGCCGGCCCCCTCGTCTGGGGGAGGTGCACGGCGACGGCGTCGGGCTGGCCAGGGCGTCCTGGCTGTCGAGCGTGACGCAGGGCCTGCCGCAACGGTGGGCCGCGGACCTGCGTGACCGTGTCGCGACGACGGCCGAGCTGCGGCTGGCCGTGACGGACGCGTTGGCGCACGTGCCGGTCGCGGCGCGTCGGTCGCGTGCGGCGGCCGTGCTGCTGGTGCTCGCGGCGCTGGCCGGGCTCGTGGGTGCGGGTCTGCTGCTCGCGGACCTGCTGGACGTTGCCGTGCCGTGGCAGCCGACGACGGCGCTGGTGGCCGGTGTGCTCGTGCTCGCCGTGCTGCTGCTCGCGGCGTCGACGGTCGTGCGGCGACGCGCTGCTCGACGGCGTGGGCAACGTGTCGTGACGGACGGCCGCGCGGCGATCGAGGCGGCGGCGCGTGCTCGACTGCTCGTGCCGACGCACGACGTCCTGTCCGAGCACCGGCACGCACGCGAGCTCGCGCACCGGGTCGTCGGCGCCTCCTGACACGAAGGTCGGTGGCCCGGCGCCGACGCGCCGCGAGCCGACCACAGCCCCCGCTGCCGGTGGGCTCGTCCACTGATCGACGTCGATGGCGGCGCGGCCACCTGCTGCCCGTCGACGATGGCGGCTCGGCGCCTCGCGGACGCGGGGCCACGGCAGACAGGGGACCACGATGGGAACGCACACCCAGGACGTGACGGTCGTCGGATGGGTCGGATCCGACCTGCGGGCCTACCACCTCGACGGCGTGGGGGGAGTGCCCTACGTCCAGTTCCGGCTCGCGTCGACGCGCCGCGTGCTCGACCGCCAGACCGGCGCGTTCCGCGACGGGACGACGTTGTGGTTCACGGTCAAGGCGTGGCGAACCGCGGCCGTCAACATCGAGGCGTCGTTGCTCAAGGGCGACCCCGTGGTCGTCGTCGGGCGCCTGGCGCAGTCCGAGTGGGTGGCGCAGGACGGCGCGCCGCGCTCGGAGCTGGTGCTCGAGGCGGTCGCCGTGGGTCACGACCTCAGCTTCGGCTCGACGAGGTTCCGGCGCACGATGTCCCCGGCGCGGCGGGAGCGCGACGACGCGCAGCAGGGCACGGGGGACGTCGCCGGACCGCCTGAGGTTCCGGGCGGTGCGTACGTGGAGGACCCGTGGGCCTCGGCCGCGCAGGACCCGCCGCTGACCGACGAACCCGACGAGCCGGCGCCGCAGGTGGTCGACGTCGGCGAGCCTGACGACGACGACGGTGCCGTCGGTGCGTCGCCGCGGGCAGGGCTGGCGCTGGCCGCACGCGGGTGATCGCCTAGGCTGGTGGATCGGCATCCCGTGCCGCCGGCCGGGCGACGACCGCGCACCCCCTGGATCTGACGTGTGGGACAGGGACGCGCGCCCCGGCCGCGGCACCACCAGGACCTACGAGGATCGGACGAGCACTCAGTGGCTGAGTTCATCTACACCATGTACAAGGCGCGCAAGGCGCACGGCGACAAGGTCATCCTCGACGAC
>Ga0233375_1001226_pt1 | contig 11868 bp, 9 predicted proteins | sample ElkDunMinimDraft_10_FD_191539 | JGI IMG/M metagenome (GOLD analysis project Ga0233375, IMG submission 191539) | Fecal eukaryotic communites from dung pellets of Tule Elk in California, USA - Elk Dung E16 | ecosystem: Host-associated > Mammals > Digestive system > Large intestine > Fecal | place... | reverse complement strand
TGCATCGGCGTGATGCGTCAGGGCGACGAAGGAACCCGGACAATAGCGCTTGCGCGCTCGGGTTTTGTGACATGCGTCGCTCACATCGCCTGCGCAGCAGGCTTCCTACCGTGGCAGGCCTCACCCGGGTTTTCCGCATGGCCACGCGCCCATCCGCGACGCATCGCACGCCTGACGCCGCACGCCACGAGCCGCGTTCAGGCGGGTCGGCGGGCAGCGCGGGGCACCGCCAGCCGGCTCGCGATGTGGGCGCCGGTCTCGCCGGCGCGCCCGCTGGTGTGCCCGGTAAGGGTCCCCACCTGCTCCAGGCACCCAGCGCTGGCGTGCGCCGCGCGGCAGGGCAGCCACCGTGCGACCGGCCGATGCCCGGCAGCGGTTGACCCGGCGGCGTATGGCACCACTTCATGGAAACGCCGCGCCGCTTCCCTTTGCCACCCGGAGTTCCCTTGAACCACGACAACCCACTGCTCGACTTTTCCGGCCTGCCCCGCTTCGACGAAATCCAACCCGGGCACGTCCAGCCGGCAATCGACGCGCTGGTCACCGAAGCCGAGACCGCGCTGGCCCTGGCCGGACACGCGCCGGTCGGCTGGGACAGCATCGTGACCCCGCTCGAGGACGCCACCGAACGCCTGGGCCGCGCCTGGAACCAGGTCGGTCATCTCAACGCGGTGGTCAACACGCCTGCGCTGCGTGAGGCGTACAACGCCGCCTTGCCCGAAGTGACCCGCTTCTACAGCCGGCTCGGCCAGGATCAGGCGCTGTATGCGCAGTACCGGGCGCTTGCCGACCAGGCGGATGCGCTGGGACTCGATGCGCTGCAGCGGCGCGTGCTCGCCCATGCCCTGCGTGATTTCCGGCTGGGTGGCGCCGCGCTGGACGAGGCGGAGCGCGCCCGCTTCTCCGAGATCCAGCAGGAACTGGCGAAACTGTCGTCTGAGTTCTCCGAGCACGTGCTCGATGCCACCGATGCATTCGCGCTGTATATCGAGGACGCTGCCGAACTCGATGGCTTGCCGGACGACGTGCTGGCCGCGGCGCGCGACTCGGCCCAGCGCGACGGCCACAGCGGCTGGAAGCTCACGCTGCAGATGCCCTGCTATCTGCCGGTGCAGACCTATGCGACCAACCGCGCACTGCGCGAGCGTCTCTATCGCGCGTACGGCCTGCGCGCATCGGAGTCCGGTCCCGCGGCGCTCGACAACGGGCCCCTGATCGCTCGCATTCTCGCGCTGCGCGCCGAGCAGGCACGGCTGCTCGGACATGCGAATTACGCGGAATTGTCGCTGACGACCAAGATGGCGGCCGTGCCCGACGCGGTGCTGACCTTCCTGCGCGACCTCGCCGCGCGGGCCCGCCCGCACGCGCAGCGCGACCGCGCCGAACTCGAAGCCTTCGCCCGCGAAGCGCTTGGGATCGCCACCCTCGAACCCTGGGACATCGCGTTCGCCAGCGACCGCCTGCGGCAATCGCGATATGCCTATTCCGCGCAGGAGGTGAAGCGCTATTTCACCGTGGACCGCGTTCTCGGTGGCCTGTTCGAGGTCATCGAATCGCTGTACGGACTGCGCGTGCAACGCGACCAGGCGCCGGTCTGGCACGAGGACGCGCGCTTCTACCGTCTCGTCGACCGCGACGGCGCACTGGTCGGGCAGTTCTATCTCGATCTCTATGCGCGCGAAGGCAAGCGCGGTGGCGCGTGGATGGACGACTGCCGCAACCGCCGCGCCACTGCGGAGGGCACGCAGACGCCGCTGGTGTACCTGGTCTGCAACTTCGGCCGCGGCAGCGACGGTCGCCCCGCGACCCTGAGTCATGGCGAGGTCATCACCCTGTTCCACGAGATGGGCCATGGGCTGCACCAGCTGCTGACGCGCGTCGATGCGTTGCCGGTCGCCGGCATCAATGGCGTGGAATGGGATGCGGTTGAACTTCCGAGCCAGTTCATGGAGAACTTCTGCTGGGAATGGGACCGGGTGCAGGCAATGACCGCCCATGTCGATACCGGCGAGCCGCTGCCGCGGGCGCTGTTCGACCGCATGCTCGCCGCGCGCAATTTCCAGAGCGGCCTGCAGACGCTGCGCCAGGTCGAGTTCGCGCTGTTCGACATGCTGCTGCACGCCGGTTTCGACCCGATGCAGGACGATGTGCTCGCGCTGCTCGAGCGGGTGCGCGACGAGGTCGCGGTCAATCGCACCCCGGCCTGGCACCGTTTTCCGCACCAGTTCTCGCACATCTTCGCCGGCGGTTATGCCGCCGGGTACTACAGCTACAAGTGGGCCGAGGTACTCAGCGCCGACGCCTACGCGGCGTTCGAGGAAGCACCCGAACGGGTGGCCGACACCGGCGCGCGCTTCCGCAAAGAGGTCCTCTCGCGCGGTGGCAGCCGGGACGCGATCGAGAACTTCCGCGCCTTCCGCGGCCGCGATCCGGACATCGCGGCCTTGCTGCGGCATAGCGGCATGTAGATCGCCGGCCCCCGGGTGTCGCCTCCATGCTCCCGCTCAAACGGCGCATGGGGAGGCTGGCGGCGCAGGGTGTCAGGGCGGGCGCGCCCGGCGCCGGCAGGCATCGCGAAGCGATCGCTGCCACGCCGCTGACGACGCCGAAGGCGCTTGCCCTGCGGCGCCAACCGCGTCCTTGGTGCCGACGCCGGCAATACCGGCTGAAATCGGCGTCCGCCAGACCCCCTCCCGGGCGGGAGGTCGGCGGCCCTGCCGGCGCATACCCCGCTACGATGCCCTCACGCGGGCGCTGCCAGCATGCGCGGGTTTTTAACGTCGGAATCTTCGTCATGCGCCTGTTGGTCCTTCTCTTTTCGATCGCGATGCCGCTCATCGCCTGGCTGTCGCAGACCGGCGCCTTCGGTCCGGACCAGGGCACCATCTCCGACCGATATCCCACCCTGCTGGTTGCCGCCGGCTATGCGTTCTCGGTGTGGGGGCTGATCTTCCTGCTCGACCTGCTCTATGCGGGCTGGCAGGCAACAGGGACCCGGCGCAACGATCCACTGCTGGGCCGGATTGCACCGGTTGCGGCATTGGGCTTTTTCCTGACCGCGATCTGGATGCCGCTGTTTTCCGCTGGCCTGTTCGGGGTCTGCGTGGTGGTGATCTTCGGCGCGCTCGCCGCGCTGGCCTGGTGCGCGGTGCAGCTCTCGCGCGGTGGCAACGCCGCCTCGCACCGGCTGGCGTGGCTGGCGCTGTCGATCCATGCCGGCTGGCTGTCGCTCGCGGCCTTCCTCAATCTCGCCCAGACCATCGTCGCCTACGAGCTGCTGTCGACCAGCCGCATGCTCGGCTGGAGTCTCGTGCTGTGGGCGCTCTCGGCGGTGGTCCTTCTGGTCCTCAACCAGCGCATGCGCGGAAACGTCGCCTATCTTGCGATCGCCCTGTGGGGGCTTTTCGCGGTCTGGATGAAGCAGACCGAATGGCCGCTCCCGGGCGCGGTGACCTCGGCGTGGGTGGCGCTCGGCATCGGAGGGCTGCTTGCGGCTCAGACCATCGCGCTGCGCATGCGCCGCCGTTGAGCCGCACTGGCTGTTTACTACCCAGCGCGGGCCACGCTTGCAATCCTGCCGCTGCGTTCAAGCCGGGTGGTGCAGTACGCGTCGCGCGCTCCTTCCACGCGCATGGCTGCGGTTCCGTTCGCAGGGGCAGCGCCTCACGCCCCGTATCGGAGCGACCGGCAGGGAGCGTCACCACAGCCGGGCCGGCAGACCGGGATATGACCACGCAAGGGCGAGGACGGCCACCAGGTTGTCGGCATTCGCGCGAGCCGCGGCCCGTCGACCGTTCGCGCTACCGCGTCGACGTCTCCGCGCTCGATATCGGTGGCCACGGGTGCATCACCCGCGCCGGGGCCGGAGCTCATCCGGCGTTTGCGGCCGTGCTCAACGCCCCCTCCAGCAAGCGCAACGGCGACCGGGACGCGAGCCCGCCCGCTGGCTGCGCTGATCGGTCGCACCTGCGGCTGCGGCATCGCGCTCGTGCTGCGCTAGCCTATGGCGCCGCCGCATCCGGCGGCGACGGAGTACACGCGTGACCGACCCCGACCATGAATCCGCGCGCCGGCCGCGCGGCCCGCTGCTGATCGGCGCGATCTTCGTGCTGCTGACCGGTATCTTCATCGGCGCGCTGTCGGCGACGGTGCTGCTGCGCATGAGCATCGGCTCGGCCGGCGATCTCAAGGCCCAGGAGGCCATCCGCCTGCAGGCACTGCTCGACGCCCCTGCCGGCCTCGCACCGGCCGAGGTGACGGCCGAGCGCACGACCGCGGCCTTCGCGCACAGCTTCATCGTCAGCGCGGCCTCGCTCGACGCCACCGCCTCGCTGGAAGCGCGCGCCCGCATGATCGAGATCGCACGCTGGATGGTTGCGACCGGCGCGCTTTCGGCACGCGAGGACGCGGTCTCGCGTTGGGCGATGATCGCCGCGCGGTGCCTCGACACCCATTCCGATGCACCCAAGACCGCCGCCAACTGCGTGCGCGACGAGATGCCGCTGGACGTGCCGATCCCGGATCGCACCGGCGACTGATCGCCGGGCGGCGCCCGGACACGGAAACGCCCGGCGCGAGGCCGGGCGTCGGGGTCCACGCAGCGCAGCGCGGGTCAGTCGCGCGACTGGCTGATGATGCGTCCGTCCTGCGGATCCAGCTTCAGGTCCATGCGCTGGCCTTCGGCGTTATCGGCCTCGGCTTTCCACAAACCGTCATCGAATTCGACATCCCTGATCCGGGTGTACCCGGCCGCGGTGAGCTTGGCGCGGATGTCGGCTTCGCCCAGATTGCTTGCGCCGGCGGTTTCCGGATAGATGCGGCCGGTGGCCGGATCCAGGCGCACGTCGATCTTGTTGCCGGTCGCGTCCTTGGCATCGGCCTTCCACACGCCCTCCTCGAACTCGACGTCCTCGATCTCGGTATAGCCGCCCTCGGTAAGCGCGGCGCGCACCTCCGTCACGGTCATCGCGTCCTGGGCTGCGGCAGCCCCGGTTGCCAGCGCCAGCGCCAGCACGAGGCCACGGAGCGGGGTCATCTGCGTCATCGCACTTCTCCTGCTTGGGGATCGGCGAGTGTTCCGGCATTGCCGCGACGCGCAGGTGAACAGCGGCGGATGCCGCGCAAGCGGTTGACGACGGTTCAGGTGCCCAGAAGCAGGCGCAGGTCTTCGACGAATCCCGCATAGGCCAGCGCCTGGGCCTGCGGGTCGCCCTGGCGCAGCACCCAGGACGGATGCACGGTCGCGAACGCGCGTACGCCGTCATCGCGCGTACGCCAGACGCCGCGCGCCTCACTCAGGCGAACGCCGGGACCGAACACCGCCCGCGCGGCACTGGCGCCCAGGCACACGATGCGCTCGGGTTTCACCTGCGCGATCTCCGCGCGCAGCCAGCCATTGCACGCTTCGATATGCGCGACGTCCGGTCGCTTGTGCAGGCGACGCTTGCCGCGCGGCTCGAAGCGGAAATGCTTCACCGCGTTGGTCAGATACAGCGCCCCGCGGTCGATGCCGAGCTCGTCGAGCGCGCGCGAGAACAGCCGCCCGGCCGGCCCCACGAACGGGCGTCCGGAGAGATCCTCCTCGTCGCCCGGCTGCTCGCCGACGATCATCGTGCGCGCGTCGGTCGGACCTTCGCCGAACACGGTCTGCGTCGCCGGCTGCCACAGCGGACAGCCCCGGCAGTCGCGCGCGGATTCCCGCAGCGCGTCCAGGCTTCCCGGGTCGACGGGTGCAGGCTCCGGCGCAACCGGGATACGGCGTCTCGGGGCCACGTGTTCGCGCTCCGCCATCTCGCGCACACGCCGACCGGCATCACGCACCAGAGCCGGCAGCAGTGCGGTCTCGGGCAGATGCTTCCAGTACTTCTGCGGCATCTCGCTGCGCATCATCGTGGTGTTGAGCCGCGCCGGATTGAAGATGTTGGCGTAGTAGGTACGCCACAGGTCTTCGCGTGCGTCCTCGGCCGGCGCATCGGCGCGGGTGCCGCCGCCGGCGAAGGCGAGCGCCGAGCCATCCCAGATCGCGGTGCGGTCGGGCGTGACGATCGCCCAGCGCATGCCGGCGAAGCGGCGCGCGAAGAACGGCGCGACGCGATCGACGATGTGGTGATCCGGTTCGAACCAGGCGATGTAGTGCTCGTCGTCGCCCGGCGCCGCGCGGAAGCGGACGAAGGCCTTCATCTTGTGGCTGTCGCGGCGTACCGCCTGTGCCAGTGTGCGAGCGCGGTGCACATCGGGATCGGATGCGCGCAGCAGCAGGGCACGTTCCCCGTGCGCGATGCGCCAGAGCATGCGGTACAGCAGGCCATGCCGGTCCCCGGCGCGATGGCACAGCACGGCATCGGCGAGGGTCAGGAATTCCGCGGGGACGCGCGGCGCCTCGCGATTCGCCGGAAACGTGCCGAGGTCGGCGCCGCCAAGCAACGCGCCCTGCGCGCCACCACTCCAGTCCAGCCGTTCCGGCGGCAGGTCCGCGCACACGGCCGCGCGCGCAGCGCTGCGCCAGGCGGTGGCGTCCCAGGGCGGCGCGACCATGGCCGTGACGCGGCCATGCCCCGCATCATGGCCTGGACTCGCGGACTCACCGGCCATCGCGGATCAGAACAGGCTTGCCTGCCGCGGCTGCGGGGCAAGTTCGCTGCGCAGGCGGGCGGGATCGTCGAGGCGCCGGCGCGGGTGGTGCCCCGGCGTGATCACGAACGGCATGATCTTCTTCAGGGGGATGCGCAGGCGTGCGAGGTCGTCGAGCCGCAACGCACCGTGCGGACGCGCCGAAATGATGCGCTCCACGTTGCGCGTGCCCAGGCCCGGCACGCGCAGCAGCATTTCCCGCGGCGCGCGGTTGATGTCGACAGGAAAGCGCGCGGGATTGCGCAATGCCCAGGCGAGCTTGGGATCGACATCGAGATCGAGCATGCCCGGCGTGTCCGCAGCAACGTCCTGCGCGCCGGCATCCGGCGTGATCTCGTCGACATCGAAGCCGTAGAAGCGCAGCAACCAGTCGGCCTGGTAGAGGCGGTGTTCGCGCAGAAGCGGCGGCGCCTGCAGCGGCAGGGTCCTGGAGGCATCCGGAATCGGGCTGAAGGCCGAGTAGTAGACGCGGCGCATCCGGTAGGTGCCGTACATGCGGCTGCTCGATTCGAGGATGCTGCGGTCGTTGGCGTCATCGGCGCCGACGATCATCTGCGTGCTCTGTCCCGCCGGCGCGAAACGCGGCGCCTTCGCCCGGCGCATGCCTGCGGCCTGGCGCTTGACCCGGCGCGCATCCTTGTCCTCGTCGATGCGCCATTTCAGTTCGCCCATCGCACTGTGGATGCCGGCATGGGTCTTCTCCGGCGCCAGCGCCGTCATCCCGGCTTCGGTAGGCAGTTCGATGTTGATGCTGAGGCGGTCGGCATACCGGCCCGCGGCCGCCAGCAGTTCCGGCGCGGCGTCGGGAATGGTCTTGAGATGGATGTAGCCCGCGAAGCGATGATCCTCGCGCAGGCTGCGCGCGACCTGGACCATCTGCTCCATGGTGTAGTCGCCGCTGCGGATGATGCCGCTGGAGAGGAACAGGCCCTCGATGTAGTTGCGCTTGTAGAAATCCAGCGTCAGCGTCACGACCTCGTCGGGCGTGAACCGCGCGCGCCGGACGTTGCTCGATACGCGGTTGACGCAGTACGCGCAGTCGAAAACGCAGAAATTCGTCAGCAGGATCTTCAGCAGCGATACGCACCGGCCGTCTGGCGTGTACGAATGGCAGATGCCCATGCCTTCGGTACTGCCGATGCCACCGGTCTTCGACGAGTCGCGCCTGTTCGCACCACTCGACGCGCAGGAGGCATCGTACTTGGCGGCGTCGGCGAGGATCGCGAGCTTGTCGGTCAGGTTCACGCGCCTACTCTCCGGCGCCGTCGTCTCAGCTTCTGCGACTGCGCGGGCGACCATCGAGCGAACCTGTTGCGAGGCCGACGTCATCGCGACGCATTCACATACCGTGGCCGCCGACCTCGGTAGCGTGCCCGACGGGTTCGCCGACCGGCCGCCCGCCGTCCGTGAACACTGGGGCCGCAACAATCGACATGCCGATCCGAGACCGCCGGCCTACCGGCGCCCTTCTCGCCACCGCGTTCGCTGTACTTGCCAGTGCATGCGCAGGGCCGCAGTCCATGCTGGATCCTGCAGGGCCGGCTGCCGCCGAGATCGCCCGCGGCGGTTGGTTGATGACCGGCCTGTTTTCCGCGGTGTGGATCGGGGTGATGCTGCTGCTGTGGTACACCCTGCGCCGGCGCGAAGCCGGTGACACGCCGCGCCGGCCCGAACGGCTGATCCTGTGGGGCGGCGTGGCGCTTCCGCTGGTCGTGGTGGCCGGCCTGCTGGTCTATGGCACGCTGACCAGCGCGCGCGTGACCGGGGTCGGCAGCGAGCCCGATGCGGTGGTCGAAGTGACCGCGCGCCAGTGGCAATGGCACTTCCGCTATCGCGACGCGAACGACCAGGTGATCGGGGAGAGCATCGACGAACTGGCGATGCCGCTGGGGCAGATGATCGAGTTCCGCATCACCAGCGAAGACGTGATCCACAGCTTCTGGATTCCGCGGCTGGGCGGCAAGGTCGACGCGATTCCCGGCCGCATCAACGTGCTGCGCCTGCGCGCCGACCGCGACACGCCGATGCGCGGCCAGTGCGCCGAATTCTGCGGGCTGGAACACGCGCGCATGGTCTTTCCGGTCCGGGTGCTCGAACCTGCCGCGCTGGCGGACTGGCTGGCCGGGCGGGAAGCGCGTCCCGCCGACGAGCCCCCCTCGGCGGATGCGCCGGCGGGACGCGCGCCGCCACGCCACGGCGCCTCGGAGGACGTGCTGTGAGTGCCGCGACGCCCGACCACACCATCCCCACCCCCGGCGATCATCTGCGGCATGCCGACCGCCTCGCCAGGCTCGAACGCGTCTGGGCCAATGCCCCGGGCCTGGCCGGGCAGCTGACCGCGGTCAACCATTCCACGGTCTCGATGCGCTTCATCGTCACCGGCTTCGCCTTCCTGCTGGTCGGCGGCCTGCTGTCGATGTTCATGCGGCTGCAACTGGCCTGGCCTGGCCTGCAGGTGCTCGACCCGCAGCGGTACGCGCAGTTCGTGACCATGCACGGCACCACGATGATGTTCCTGTTCGCGGTGCCGATCATGGGCGGCTTCGGCATGTATCTGGTGCCGAAGATGATCGGCGCGCGTGATCTGCCGTTCCCGCGGCTCTCGTCGTTCGGCTACTGGTGCTACCTGTTCGGCGGGCTGTTCCTGTACTCGAGCTTCTTCTTCGGCAGCGTGCCAGACACCGGCTGGTTCATGTACACGCCGCTCAGCGATGCAACGTATTCGCCGGACAAGGGCGTGGATTTCTGGCTGATCGGCGTGACCTTCGCCGAGATCGCGGCCGTGGTGTCGGCAGTCGAGATGATCACCGCGATCCTGATCACCCGCGCCCCCGGCATGGACCTGCGACGGATGCCGCTGTTCGTCTGGGCGATGCTGGTGACTTCCTTCATGATCGCGTTCGGCTTCCCGCCGCTGATCCTGGCCAGCATCCTGCTGGAGATCCAGCGCGCGTTCGACTTCGCCTTCTTCGAGGTCGCGCGCGGCGGCGATCCGCTGCTGTGGCAGCACCTGTTCTGGCTGTTCGGCCACCCCGAGGTCTACATCATCTTCCTGCCGGGCGCAGGCGTGGTGTCGATGGTCGTGCAGACCTTCGCGCGGCGGCCCATTGTCGGCTACACGTGGGTGGTGCTGGCACTGGTGGCGACCGGCTTCCTGAGTTTCGGGCTGTGGGTGCACCACATGTTCGCGGTCGGCATTCCCTTGCTGGCGCTGGCGTTCTTCAGCGCGGCCAGCATGATGGTGGCGATTCCCACCGGCATCCAGATCTTCGCGTGGCTGGCGACGCTGTGGGCCGGCAAGCCCTGGCTGCGCGTGCCGATGCTCTACATCATCGGGTTCTTCGTGGTGTTCGTATGCGGCGGCCTGACTGGCGTGATGCTGGCATTCGTGCCGTTCAACTGGCAGGTGCACGACACCCACTTCGTGGTCGCGCATCTGCACTACGTGCTGATCGGCGGGCTGATGTTCCCGTTGTTCGCCGGCCTCTATTACTGGTTGCCGCTCGCCAGTGGCCGCATGCCCAGCGAATCGCTGAGCCGCAGCGGTTTCTGGCTGGTGTTCATCGGCTTCAACCTGGCGTTCCTGCCGATGCACATCACCGGCATGGCCGGCATGCCGCGCCGCGTGGACACCTACGCCATGGAGCTCGGCGTGCAATGGCTCAACCTGCTGTCGACGGCCGCGGGCTTCGTGATGGCGGTCGGCGTGGTCGCCATTCTGATCGACGTGGCGCTGTGCTTCCTGCTCGGACGCCGCGGGGTCGAGAACCCGTGGCAGGCCGGCACGCTGGAATGGGCGATACCGTCGCCGGTGCCGACCTACAACTTCGCCTCGGTGCCGCAGATCGAAAGCCGCTACCCGCTCTGGGACAACCCGGAAGTGATCGCGGCCACGCGGCGCACCGACGGCCTGCTCGGGGAAGCCCACGACGACCGCCGCGAAATCCTCGGCACCGGCATCCAGTCCGGGCGCCCGGAACAGGTGATCCGGGTCTCCACGTCGACCTGGTTGCCCATCCTCGCGGCGTTCACGATCGCGGTCCTGCTGGCCGGCTTCATCACCTCGCAGTACTGGCTCTCGATCCTGATGCTGATACCGCTGATCGGCCTGTTCCTGCACTGGGTCTGGACCACGGGGGACCGCCATGCGCCGGTGGAGATCGAGGTGGCACCCGGCCTGCGCCTGCCGACCCAGGCGTCGGCGCGCAATGCGCCGGGCTGGTGGGCGCTGGTCGGCACGCTGCTGATCGATGGGTCGCTGTTCGCCTCGCTGGTGTTCGCCTACTTCTACCTGTGGCTCAACGCGCCGGTGTGGCCGGCGGGCGGCGCGACGGTCATGGCGTTGACGCCGGCGCTGGTCGCGCTGGCTCCGCTGGCCCTGCCACTGTTCGCGTCGTGGCTTGGGCCGGCCGCGCTGGCGGCCGGCAGGCTGCGCACGGCGATCGTGTGGCAGGCGGTGGCCATCACCGGTGGCGCACTGTTCCTGAGCCTGCATCTGCCCGCGCTGTGGGCGGCGGTTGGCGCGCCGCAGGTGCATGCCTATGCGTCCGTCGTGTGGACACTGGCCGGGTTCCACGCTGTCCACGTGGTGGTGGCGATGCTGGTCGGCGGCTTCACGGCGACGCGGATCCAGTGCGGTTACGTCGACGCCGTGCGCAGCCTCGAGTCGCGGGTCGCCGCGGCTTTCTGGCGCTACACGGTCGGCATCGGCGTGATCACCTGGGCGGTGCTGCATCTGTTCCCGAGGTGGGTATGAGCCGGCCGCCGCGCATGACCCTGACCCGCATGTGCGCGCCCTATGCACTGTGGGCGCTGCATTTCCTGACGCTCTACAGCCTGCAGGGCCTGGCCTGCGCGCAGCAGCTGTGGCGTGGCCGTGTCGGCGGACTCGAACTCATGACCTGGGTGCTGTGGGGGGTGACTGCCGCCATCCTCGTCGCGATCGCCTGGGAAGCCTGGCGCGCATGGCAGATCCGCCGCGCCCTCTTGGCCAGCGAGGAGGCCGGGCGCGCCGATCATGCCCGACGCCATTTCATGGTGGTCCTGTGCCTGCTGGGCGCCGCCATCTCCGCGCTCGGCGTGGTGTTCACCGCTTCGCCGCTGGCGATGCTCCAGACCTGCGCCTGAGGCGCCCAGACACGATGCGCAGAGACCTCAAACAGCCTGTCCCCGACACCAAGAGCCACTCCGTGGAAAGCGTGCTGGCGATCGCCAAGCATCCGATCCACCCAATGCTGG
>Ga0233375_1001225_pt1 | contig 11874 bp, 9 predicted proteins | sample ElkDunMinimDraft_10_FD_191539 | JGI IMG/M metagenome (GOLD analysis project Ga0233375, IMG submission 191539) | Fecal eukaryotic communites from dung pellets of Tule Elk in California, USA - Elk Dung E16 | ecosystem: Host-associated > Mammals > Digestive system > Large intestine > Fecal | place... | reverse complement strand
TGGTGACCGCGGTGGCGCGCCAGGCCTCGAGGTCGCGCGCGATCTTCTCCGCGGGGCCCACGAGCGCGACGTCCTCGACCAGGGCCGTGGGGACTGCCGCGACCGCCTCGGCCTTGCGCCCGGCCAGGTAGTGCGCCTGGATCTCGTCGCACGCGTCCGAGTAGCCGAGCCGGTCGAGCGCGTCGCGGTGGAAGTTCGCGCCCTTGGCGCCCATGCCGCCCACGTAGAGCGCGATGAAGGGTCGCACCGTGTCGGCAGCCTGCTCGACGTCGTCGGCCACCACGACCGGGACCGTCGCCGAGACCTCGAACTCGGCCGCGGGGGAGCGTTCGGCCGAGCGCTTCGCGAAGCCCTCGTCGAGCAGCCCGCGGAACATGGCGTCCATGCGGGGGCTGTAGAACAGCGGCAGCCAGCCGTCGGCGATCTCGCCCGCGAGCGCGACGTTCTTGGGCCCCTCGGCCGCGAGGTGGATGGGGATCTGCGGACGCAGCGGGTGCACGGTCGAGCGCAGCGCCTTGCCGAGACCGGTGGTGCCCTCGCCCGTGCGGGGCAGCTGGTAGAACTGGCCGTCGTAGGTGACCGGGCCTTGGCGCGCGACCACCTGGCGCACGATCTCGACGTACTCGCGGGTGCGGGCCAGGGGGCGCGGGTAGGGCTGGCCGTACCACCCTTCGACGACCTGCGGGCCCGAGACCCCCAGCCCGAGGATCGCGCGGCCGCCCGAGAGGTGGTCGAGCGTCAGGGCAGCCATGGCGGTCGCCGTGGGGGTGCGCGCGGACATCTGCGCGACGGCGGTCCCGAGCCGGATGCGCGAGGTGTGCGCGCCCCACCAGGCGAGCGGGGTGAAGGCGTCGGAGCCGTAGGCCTCGGCGGTCCAGACCGAGTCGATGCCCAGACGGTCTGCGGCGACGACCGCTTCCTGGATGCCGGGCGGGGGACCGGCCGACCAGTAGCCGGTGTGGATGCCGATGCGCATGCGTTCTCCTCGTGGTTCCTCGGCGCTGAGGTGCGGACGGGTCCGCGGGCTCGACGTGCGTCGAGCGACGGTTCCCAGGACCGGGAGTCCTAGGAACCGCCGCTCAATCTACCGTGCCCTACCGTGCCGAGATCCCCCAGAGCCGGCGCCGCCGAGGCCGTGGGGTCAGATCACGTACTCGATGAGCAGCGACGGGTCCTCGGCAGGCTCGGCCGCAGGCGGGACGACGGCGTGCGGCACCCGGTTGCGGGCAGGGACGCCCACGGCGACCGACCCGGCCGGCACGTCCTTGACCACGACCGCGTTGGCCCCGACCTGGACGTCGTCCCCGACCCAGACGGGACCGAGGATCTTGGCACCCGCGCCCACGACCACGCGGTCACCCAGCGTCGGGTGCCGCTTGCCCCGCTTCATGGACCGCCCACCGAGCGTGGACCCGTGGAAGAGCAGGACGTCGTCACCGACGACCGCGGTCTCACCGACGACCACACCCATGCCGTGGTCGATGAACAGCCGACGACCGATCTTCGCCCCGGGGTGGATCTCCACCCCGGTCGCGGCCCGAGCCAGCTGCGCGATGATCCGAGCGGGCAGCCGCAGCAGCGGTTCGCGCCACATGCGGTGCGTGAGCCGGTAGGTCCACACGGCGTGCAGGCCCGGGTAGACGAGCGCGACCTCGAAGCCGCTGCGCGCCGCGGGATCGCGGTGGCGGGCGGCCTCGAGGTCCTCCCTGAGGACCCTCAGGAAGCGTCGCAGAGGACTGGGAGGTCTCATCAGTCCAGCAGGTCGGCGTACAGCACGGAGGTGAGGTAGCGCTCGCCGAACGACGGGATGATGACGACGATCAGCTTGCCCGCGTTCTCCGGACGCTCCGCGAGCTGCAGCGCCGCGGCGATCGCGGCACCCGAGGAGATGCCCACGAGCAGGCCCTCCTCCTTGGCGGCGCGACGCGCGTACTCGACCGCGGTCTCGGCGTTGATGTCGATGACCTCGTCGTACACGGTCGTGTCGAGGATCTCGGGGACGAAGTTCGCGCCGATGCCCTGGATCTTGTGCGGGCCGGGGGCGCCGCCGTTGAGGATCGCGGACTCCTCGGGCTCGACCGCGACGATCTGCACGCCGGGCTTGCGCTCCTTGAGGACCTGGCCGACGCCGGTGATGGTGCCGCCCGTGCCGATGCCGGCGACGACGATGTCGACCTCGCCGTCGGTGTCGGCCCAGATCTCCTCGGCCGTCGTCGCACGGTGGATCGCGGGGTTGGCCTCGTTGGCGAACTGGCGGGCCAGGATGGCGCCCTCGCGCTCGGCGACGATCTCGTCGGCCTTGTTGACGGCGCCCTTCATGCCCTCGGAGCCCGGGGTGAGGATGAGCTCGGCACCGAACGCGCGCAGCAGGGCGCGACGCTCCTTCGACATGGTCTCGGGCATCGTGAGGACGATGTCGTAGCCGCGGGCCGCGCCGACCATGGCCAGGGCGATGCCCGTGTTGCCGGACGTCGCCTCCACGATCGTGCCGCCCGGCTTCAGCTCGCCCGAGGCCTCGGCGGCGTCGATGATGGCGACGCCGATGCGGTCCTTGACCGAGTTCGCCGGGTTGTAGAACTCGAGCTTGCCGACGACCGTGGCGCCGAGGCCCTCGGTGAGCTTGTTCAGGCGGACGAGGGGCGTGTTGCCGACGAGCTTCGTGACGTCGTCGTAGATGCGTGCCATGACTTCCTCTTCATCGTTGGTGGCCTGCGGCGCGGGGCCGGGGCCGGGGGGATCAGCAGGAGCTGTGCGGGGGTGGCGCGAGGCTGCGCCGGAGCGCAGGACGAGCCACGGGGGCTGTCGAGGGGAGCGTCAGCGGGGAAGGGGCGCTCTAGCGACAGGACCGACACGGACAACAGGAGAGCAGGCGCGCGGGAGTGCTCACCGCGTGGGAGGAGACGGCGTGACGCGTGGTCATGGTCGCCCTCCTCGTCCGGTTCCTGCTGCCGGTCGCGGCCTGTGGTCCGCAGGGACCGTGGCGACGCGACGTGTGCTGTCCCGGCCGAGGCTATCCGGCCGGGGTCCGCGCTGCAATGCCGTCTCATGCGGGCCCGGGGACGGGCGCCGTGGCAGGGGCTCGCCGCAGGTCTGGACCGGGGTCCCGTGCGGAGGGGAGCATGCCGGTGCCAACGTCGCGGGGGCGCCGTTGCTTCCCGCGCTGCGGTCGAGGCCACAGGGGGCGACGGGTGAGGGCCCGCAGGGACAGACGACGACGGCGGCCCGAGGATCCTCGGGCCGCCGTCGTGGTGCGGTGGAGCGGATGACGGGAATCGAACCCGCGTGATCAGTTTGGAAGACTGAGGCTCTACCATTGAGCTACATCCGCGCAGAAGGGCGCACACCGTGGTGGCGAGCCCCGCGGCGCTACCTTAGCAAAGGTCGGGCCGCTCGCGGGACTCGGTGCTCAGCGGGCGCTCGTGCAGGTCAGTGCGGTGACGGCCCGGGTGGCCGGCTCGTCGGACGTGGTGCCGCCCGCCCCGTCGTACCCCGTACACTTGGCCGTTGCCGGTGGTGCGCGGCGGGTCCTCCGCAGTCGCTCCATCGATCGTCGCCTCCGGGCGGCGTCTCCTTCGGGGTGTGGCGCAGGTTGGTAGCGCGTCCGCTTTGGGAGCGGAAGGTCGCAGGTTCAAATCCTGTCACCCCGACGAGCGCGACGGCCCTCACCCTGGCTTCTCAGCAGGGTCGGGGGCCGTCGTCGTCCCCGGGCGCCCGCCGAGCGCGACGCCCCCCGCGAGGTGTGGCGTACCATGGACGGGTTGTCCGTGCGCCCTTCCGGCGGAGGCCCTCCGGGGCTCTCGCCGCACCGCTCGAGGCGACGCGACCGGCCAGGCGCCAGCGTCTGCCACCGGTCGGTGAAACGTTCGAACAGGTCCCGCTGCTACCGGCGGGACATGCACGCACCCCGTTGCCGCACGTCGGCTCCCCGATCAGTTGGAGATCATCGAAGTGAAGAGCGCCGTCGAGACCCTGGACCCCACCAAGGTCAAGTTGACCGTCGAGGTGGAGTACGACGAGCTCAAGCCGAGCATCGACCACGCCTACAAGCACATCGCGGAGCAGGTGAACGTCCCCGGCTTCCGCAAGGGCAAGATCCCCGCGCGCATCATCGACCAGCGCGTGGGTCGTGCCGCCGTGCTCGAGCACGCCATCAACGACGGCCTCTCCGGCTTCTACCGCCAGGCCGTCAACGAGTCGGGCATCCGCCCGCTCGGCCAGCCCGACGTCGAGGTCACCGAGGTCCCCCTCGACGCCGAGGGTGCACTGCACTTCACGGCGACGGTCGAGGTCCGCCCGGAGATCGAGATCCCCGCGCTGGACTCGGTGAAGCTCACGGTCGAGGCCGCGGAGGTCTCCGCCGACGACATCGCCGAGCGCCTGGACGCGCTGCGCGAGCGCTTCGGCACCCTGGTCGGCGTCGACCGTCCGGCGGCCGAGGGCGACTTCGTCGTCATCGACCTCAAGGCCGTGATCGGCGACGAGGAGATCGACTCGGTCTCCGGCATCAGCTACCAGATCGGCTCGGGCAACATGCTCGAGGGCCTCGACGAGGCGCTGACCGGCCTCTCGGCCGGCGAGACCACGACCTTCAAGGCCCCGCTCGCCGGCGGCGACCACGAGGGCAAGGAGTCCGAGGTCACCGTCACGGCCACCTCGGTCAAGCAGCGCGACCTGCCCGAGGCCGACGACGAGTTCGCCGAGCTCGCGTCCGAGTTCGACACGATCGAGGAGCTCAAGGCGGACCTGCGCGAGCAGGTCGCGAGCATCAAGACCTCGAACCAGGCCGTCGAGGCCCGTGACGCGCTCGTGACGTACCTCGTCGAGAACACCGAGATCCCCGTCCCCCAGGGCGCCGTCGAGGCCGAGGTGCACCGTCACCTCGAGTCCGAGGGTCGCCTCGAGGACGACGCGCACCGTGCCGAGGTCGTGGTCGACGCCACCAACGCGCTCAAGAACCAGATCCTCCTCGACACGCTCGCCGAGCAGCTCGAGATCAAGGTCGCCCAGAACGAGCTGCTGGACTACCTCGTCAACGCCTCGCGCCAGTACGGGATGGACCCGAACCAGTTCATCCAGTCCCTCGACCAGGGCGGTCAGATCCCCGCCATGGTCGGCGAGGTCGCCCGCTCGAAGTCCCTCGCCGTGGCGCTGCGCCAGGTCGAGGTCAAGGACTCCGAGGGCAACGTCGTGGACCTGAGCGAGTTCATCGGCTCGGACGAGGAGGACGCTGCCGCTGACGCCGCAGCGGCCGCCGCCGGCGAGGACGTCACCGGCATCACCGACGAAGAGGGCATCGAGGTCGTCTCCGAGGACGAGGCCGCGGCCGACAAGGCCTGATCGGCTCGGGCCTCTCGGCCCGCACGCCTGCCTGACGACGGCCCCCATCTCCGCGCGGAGGTGGGGGCCGTCGCGCACGACCGGGCAGCGCCGCCCGACGACCGCCCGGGTGCGGGGCGAGCGCTCGGGAGCGGCGCCGTCGGGCCGCCGGGACGGCCTTCCTGCGCCCACAGCGAAAACCCCGGATATCGGGACGGTTTCCGCTCCCCGCCCGCGTTAGGGTCACAGCAACGGTGAGTCCGTCCACGACGGAGGAAACCGACCAGCCGCGACGTTCGAGCGTCGCGAGCGACGAGGGATCGACGAAGGAGATGGACGTGAGCGATCAGTTTCCGGTGGCACGAGGCGAAGGGCCGGGGCTCGGCCTGAACGACTCCATCTACAACCGGCTGCTCAAGGAGCGCATCATCTGGTTGGGCTCGGAGGTGCGCGACGAGAACGCGAACGCCATCTGCGCCCAGATGATGCTGCTCGCCGCGGAGGACCCCGACAAGGACATCTGGCTGTACATCAACTCGCCCGGCGGCTCGATCACGGCCGGCATGGCGATCTACGACACCATGCAGTACATCCAGCCCGACGTCGCGACGATCGCGATGGGCATGGCCGCCTCGATGGGGCAGTTCCTGCTCTCCTCGGGCACCAAGGGCAAGCGTTACGCGACGCCGCACGCCCGCGTCATGATGCACCAGCCCTCGGGCGGCATCGGCGGCACGGCGACCGACGTGCGCATCAACGCGCAGCTCATCATGCACATGAAGAAGGTGCTCTCCGAGCTCACGGCCGAGCAGACCGGTCAGCCGCTCGAGAAGATCCTCAAGGACAACGACCGTGACAGCTGGTTCACGGCGCCCGAAGCCCTCGAGTACGGCTTCATCGACCACGTCGTGACGAACGCTTCGTCGGTGACGGGTGGCGGCGGCACGGCGAGCAGCTGAGCTCACCGACGCCCCGGCCCCCTTCCCACGATCCCTCCCGAGGAGACACCTTGAGCTACGCAAGCCAGGAATCGCAGTACATCTCGACCGCTCAGCGCCTCGCGGGCGCGGGCGCCGGCGGCGGCATCGCCCTCCCGCACGGTGCGCCGTCCTCGCGCTACGTCCTCCCGCAGTTCGAGGAGCGCACGGCCTACGGCTTCAAGCGCCAGGACCCGTACACCAAGCTCTTCGAGGACCGCATCATCTTCCTGGGCGTCCAGGTCGACGACGCGTCCGCCGACGACGTCATGGCCCAGCTCCTCGTCCTGGAGAGCCAGGACCCGGACCGCGACATCATCCTCTACATCAACTCTCCCGGTGGCTCGTTCACGGCCATGACGGCGCTGTACGACACCATGCAGTACATCAAGCCGCAGATCCAGACCGTGTGCCTCGGCCAGGCGGCCTCGGCCGCGGCCGTGCTGCTCGCCGCCGGCCAGCCGGGCAAGCGTCTGGCGCTCCCCAACGCCCGCGTGCTGATCCACCAGCCCGCGATGGAGGGTGGCGGCTACGCCCAGGCCTCGGACATCGAGATCCACGCGAACGAGCTCATCCGCATGCGTGAGTGGCTCGAGGACACGCTGGCCATGCACTCCGGCCGGGACGTCGCGCAGGTCCGCGAGGACATCGAGCGCGACAAGATCCTCACGGCCAAGCAGGCTCTGGAGTACGGTCTGGTGGACCAGGTCCTGGAGAGCCGCAAGCCGGTCATCCAGAACAAGCCCTGATCTCGACATTTCCCCCCGACCCACCGGGGTGCCCGGCTGACAACGGGCCCCCGGTGGTGTGCAATGGGGGTAGGTCGGCGCGTGTCGTCCAGATCGCAGGGGCCTCAGTCCCGGCGCAGAAGCAAGACCGAGGCTAGGAGGCTCGTAGTGGCTCGGATCGGAGATGGTGCAGACCTGCTGAAGTGTTCCTTCTGCGGCAAGTCCCAGAAGCAGGTCAAGAAGCTCATCGCGGGCCCCGGCGTGTACATCTGCGACGAGTGCATCGAGCTCTGCAACGAGATCATCGAGGAAGAGCTGTCGGAAGCGGCGGAGCTCGGGCTCGTGGAGCTGCCCAAGCCGCGGGAGATCTTCGACTTCCTCGAGCAGTACATCATCGGCCAGGACGCCGCCAAGAGGGCGCTGGCCGTCGCGGTGTACAACCACTACAAGCGGATCCAGGCGGGCGAGCACGCACGCCCCTCGGACGACTCGCAGGTGGAGATCGCCAAGTCCAACATCCTGCTGATCGGTCCCACCGGCACGGGCAAGACGTACCTGGCGCAGACGCTCGCGAAGATGCTCAACGTGCCGTTCGCGATCGCGGACGCCACGGCCCTCACCGAGGCCGGCTACGTGGGCGAGGACGTGGAGAACATCCTCCTCAAGCTCATCCAGGCAGCCGACTACGACGTGAAGAAGGCCGAGACGGGCATCATCTACATCGACGAGGTCGACAAGGTGGCCCGCAAGTCGGAGAACCCGTCGATCACCCGCGACGTGTCCGGCGAGGGTGTGCAGCAGGCCCTGCTGAAGATCATCGAGGGCACCACGGCGTCGGTGCCCCCGCAGGGTGGGCGCAAGCACCCCCACCAGGAGTTCATCCAGATCGACACGACGAACGTCCTGTTCATCGTGGCAGGAGCGTTCGCCGGCCTCGACGAGATCGTCGCCACCCGGTCCCGCAAGCGTGGTGTCGGCTTCGGCGCCCCCATGGACTCCCACGAGGAAGCGGACCTCTTCGCCGAGGTGCGCCCCGAGGACCTGCAGAAGTACGGCCTCATCCCCGAGTTCATCGGACGCCTGCCCATCATCACGTCGGTCGCCAAGCTCGACCAGGACGCCCTCGTGCGGATCCTGACCGAGCCCCGCAACGCGCTGGTCAAGCAGTACCAGCGCATGTTCCAGATCGACGGCGTCGAGCTCGAGTTCGAGGACGACGCGATCAGCGCGATCGCCGACCAGGCGCTGCTGCGCGGTACCGGGGCCCGTGGCCTGCGAGCCATCATGGAGGAGGTCCTCCAGCAGGCCATGTTCGACGTGCCCAGCAGGGACGACGTCGAGCGGGTGGTCATCACCCGCGAGGCGGTCCTCGACAACGTCAACCCGACGCTCGTCCCGCGGTCCGCGATCAAGCGGGCGCCTCGCGAGAAGAGCGCGTAGCACGTACGACGAAGGGCCCCGCAACCGTGGTTGCGGGGCCCTTCGTCGTACGCGGCGGTGCGAGCCCGACCCCGTGGCCGGTCAGGCGTCGGCGTTCGCCGGCGCCCCGTAGAGGTCGTCGATGGTCGACGCGAAGTCGCGCAGCACCAGCGGGCGCTTCACCTTGAGCGAGGGCGTGAGGTAGCCGTTCTGCTCGGTGAAGTCGGTCGTCAGGACCTGGATCTTGCGGATGGACTCGGCGCGCGAGACGGCCTCGTTGGTGCGCGTGACGGCCCGGTCGAGCGCGGCGAGCACCGTCGGGTCCGTCGCAGCCGTCGCGACGTCCATCTGCGGCAGGCCGTGCGTGGTGAGCCACCCGGGGAGCATCTCGGGGTCGATCGTGACGAGCGCGCCGATGAAGGGGCGCTGGTCGCCCACGACGACGACCTGGCTCACGAGGGGGTGGGCACGCAGGCGGTCCTCGAGCTGGGCGGGGGCGACGTTCTTGCCGCCGGCCGTCACGATGATCTCCTTCTTGCGCCCGGTGATCCGCAGGTAGCCGTCCTCGTCGAGCGAGGCGAGGTCGCCCGTGCGGAACCAGCCGTCCTGGAGCACCTCGGCGGTGAGCTCGGGCTGGTTGTGGTACCCCCGGAAGACGTGGTCGCCCTTGACGAAGAGCTCGCCCTGCTCGTCGACCCTGAGCGCGGTGCCGGGGAACGCAGGGCCGACCGTGCCGATCTTGAGCCGGCTCGGCAGGTTCACGGCGCACGGGGCCGTGGTCTCGGTCAGGCCGTAGCCCTCGAGGATCGTCAGGCCCACGCCGCGGAAGAAGTGGCCGAGGCGCTCGCCGAGCGGCGCCCCGCCCGAGATGGAGTGCGTCAGGTCGCCGCCGAGGGCCGCGCGCATCGAACCGAACACGAGCCGGTCCGCCACGGCGTGCTGGGCCTTGAGCAGGAGCGAGGGTCCCGACGTGGAGTCGAGCGCCCGGGAGTAGGTGATGGCGACCTTGGCCGACCAGTGGAAGACGCGCCGCTTGGCGCCCGCGCCCGCCTTCTGCTCGGCGGCGTTGTAGACCTTCTCGAACACGCGGGGGACGGCGAGCAGGAACGTCGGCTTGAACGAGCCCAGGTCCGGCACGAGCTTCTTGATGTCGGAGCTGTGGGCCAGGACCGCGGTGGGGGACGCGATGCACACGACCTGGACGAACCGCGCGAAGACGTGGGCGAGGGGGAGGAAGAGCAGCGTCCGCGCGTCGGGGGTCGCGACGATCTCGGCGAGCCCGGCGACACCGTTGCGGGTCAGGTGCACGAAGTTGAGGTGCGTGAGCTCGACGCCCTTGGGTCGGCCCGTGGCTCCCGAGGTGTAGATGATCGTCGCGAGGTCGTCGCGGCCGGTGGCGGCGCGGCGGTCGTCGATCTCGGCGCGAGGGATCTCGACGCCCAGCGCACGCAGGTCGTCGACCGCACCGTCGTCGATCACGAGGACGTCGCGCAGCGCCGGCAGCCGCTCACGGACCCCGGTGACGACCTCGGCGTGCGCCCCGGTCTCGACGATCGCGACGCTGACTCCTGAGTCCGACAGGATCCACTCGACCTGGTCGGCGGACGACGTCTCGTACACGGGGATCGGCACGGCCCCCGCTGCCCAGACGGCGAAGTCGAGCAGGGTCCACTCGTAGCGCGTGCGCGACATGATGGCCACGCGGTCACCGGCCCGCACCCCGCGCGCGACGAGACCACGGGCCACGTCGACCACGTCCTGGTCGAACGCGCGGGCGCTGACCGGCTGCCAGGGGCCGTCGGGGGAGAGGCGTCGCTCGATCACCGCGTCGTCCCCCGAGCGCTCGACGCGGTCGGTGAGAAGCGTGCTGATGCTGCTGGTGGCCGGTACCTCGACGAGGCTCGGCGACGCGAATTCGGTCATGTCAACTCTCCGCTGAGTGATGGGGCAAGGATCGATTTTACTGTGTACCGGGCGTCCCGGGTTTCCACGTCCGTCCTCCACCCCCGCGAGCGGTGCCTAGGATCGAGGGATGAGCGAGTCCCACCCCTCCGCCGCGCCCCAGTCCGCAGTGCCCGCAGTGCCGGCCGAGATCCTCCGGCTGCGAGCGAGCATCGACAACATCGACGCCGCCCTCGTGCACCTGCTCGCCGAGCGCTTCAAGTTCACGCGCCGGGTGGGCGAGCTCAAGGCGCAGGGTGGGCTCACGCCCGCCGACCCGGCCCGCGACCAGCAGCAGATCGCCCGGCTGACGCAGATCGCGGAGTCCTCCGGCCTGGATCCGGCGTTCGCGGAGCAGTTCCGCGCGTTCATCGTGGGCGAGGTCATCCGGCACCACGAACGGATCGCCCGGGAGCACCGGGACGAGCCCCCCGTGCTCGACACGTACTCCTGAGCACCCGGGCGCGTCGCGGGCCCCGGCCCGGTGGCCGAGGCGGTCCCGGCTGGCGGTCGTCCGTCAGGTGACGCAGGCTGGGGAGGACATCGGGGCGGTCGGCCGCCGACCGTCCCTCCGACGATGGATGTCTAGAGGTGCCTGCATGAAGATCGACTGGCTCAAGCCCCTGATCGGCCACCCCGGCCCGTTCGCGACCGTCTATCTCGACGCGACCCGAGGCGACGAGGCCACCGCACGCGAGGTCGAGAACCGGTGGAAGGGAGTGCGCCGGGCGCTCGCCGCAGCGGGAGCCCCGGCGAGCATCATCGACGAGCTCGAGGAGTCCGTCGAGCTCCCCACGAGAGTGCCCGGCCCCCATGGCCGCGTCCTCATCGCCGACGAGGAGGGTGTCCTCGTCGACCGCGTCCTGAAGGATCCGCCCGCCGTCACCAAGGGGCTGTGGGGCCCTGTCCCCGCGCTGCTCCAGGCTGCGCGGGCCGCCGACGAGTCCGTGGACTACGTCCGCGTCGTCGTCGACCGCCAGGGGGCCGACCTCACGTGGTCGGTCGCGGGCGGTCATCTGCCCTACGGCGACGCCGAGACGGTCGAGGGCGGTCACGACGTCATCAACAAGGTCCGCGCGGGCGGCCTCTCGCACCGCAGGATCCAGGCGCGGGTCGAGGACTCCTGGGAGCGCAACGCGGAGGCCGTCGCGGCGGACCTCGACCGCCAGGTGCTCGAGCACCGCCCCGAGCTCATCCTCCTGACGGGCGACGTCCGCGCGGTCCCGCTCGTGCGCGCGGCGCTGAGCAAGGCGACGCAGGAGCTGGTCGTCGAGGTCGCGGGCGGTGGCCGCGGCGCCGGGATCAACGAGGCGGCGTTCGAGGCGCACGTCGAGGACGCCCTGGAGAGCTTCCGGGAGCGTCGCCGAGAGTCGGTGCTCGCGGAGTTCCGTCAGGAGCAGGGGCGCGAGGCCGCTGCCGTGACGTCGCTCGAGGACGTCGTCGCGGTCCTGGCGCGCGGGCAGGTCAAGGAGCTCATCCTGGCCGACGAGTAC
>Ga0233375_1001224_pt1 | contig 11876 bp, 10 predicted proteins | sample ElkDunMinimDraft_10_FD_191539 | JGI IMG/M metagenome (GOLD analysis project Ga0233375, IMG submission 191539) | Fecal eukaryotic communites from dung pellets of Tule Elk in California, USA - Elk Dung E16 | ecosystem: Host-associated > Mammals > Digestive system > Large intestine > Fecal | place... | reverse complement strand
CACCACCCGCTGCGTGACGCCCGACGCCACGAACCTCTCGAGGAGCCGTATGTCCGTCCAGCCGACCGTGCCCGCCGCCGTCGCGAGCGAGGCCGTCATCGATCCCGGGGTCGGGCACCGCACCCGGACCCGCACCGTCCAGGTCCTCGACCCCACGGGGCTGCCGCGCGTCGGGGTCCCGGTCACGGTCGAGCAGGTCGCGCACGGGATCGCGTTCGGCTGCATCGGGTTCGACGAGACCGAGCGCGCATGGCGCCGGCTCACCGGCGCGCCCGCGGCGCCGGGGGAGGACGAGCTGCTCGACCGCCTCGATGCGCTGTGGTTCGACCTGTTCGACACGGCGACCCTGCCGTTCTACTGGGGCACCTTCGAGCCCGAGCAGGGCCGCGTGCGCACGGCCGCGCTGCGCGCCGCCGCCGAGCACTACGTCTCACGTGGCGCCCGCGTGAAGGGGCACCCCCTGGTGTGGCACACCGTCGCACCGCGGTGGCTCGAGGCGTACCCGGACGACGAGGTGCTGCGGCTGCTGCGCGCGCGGGTGCGCCGTGACGCGGCGGAGTTCGCCGGGCTCGTCGACACGTGGGACGCGATCAACGAGGTCGTGATCATGCCCGTGTTCACGAAGGACACCAACGCGGTGACGCGCGTGGCGAAGAGCGTCGGCCGTCTCGGGATGGTGCGCCTGGCGTTCGACGAGGCGCGGGCCGCCAACCCGGCCGCGACGCTGCTGCTCAACGACTTCGACATGTCCGTCGACTACGAGCACCTCATCGAGGAGTGCCTGGCCGCCGGGGTCCGCATCGACGCGCTCGGGCTGCAGAGCCACATGCACCAGGGTGCGTGGGGGCGGGACAAGACCCTCGACGTGCTCGAGCGGTTCGGCCGTTTCGGTCTGCCGCTGCACCTGACCGAGACCACGATGCTGTCCGGCGACCTCATGCCGAAGCACCTCGACGACCTCAATGACCACCAGGTCGACCACTGGCCCAGCACCCCGGACGGCCTGGACCGGCAGGCGGACCAGGTCGTGGCGCACTACCGCGCGCTCGTCGCCGACGCACGCGTCGAGGCGATCACCTACTGGGGGCTCGCCGACCACGGCATGTGGCTCAACGCACCGGGCGGTCTGGTCTTCGCCGACGGCACGCCCAAGCCCGCGTACGAGGCCCTGCGTGACCTGGTGCGCGGGCAGTGGTGGCTCGCTCCGACGACCGTCGCGACCGACGGCGAGGGGCGCATCCAGGTCAGCGGGCTCCCCGGCCGGTACTCCCTGCAGGTCGAGGGCACGCGCACCGAGTTCGTCATCGGGGCGGACAGCGTGGACACCGCGTCCGTCACGGTCAGGTGACCGGGCACGACGACACCGCGGCGGACGTGCGACCCACGTCACCACGCGCCGGCGTCCAGCCGGGGTCCCGTCATGACGATGCAGGGGACATGCCCCCCGCACGTCCACGGCTGGTCCGCGACCGCGTCACCGTCGGTCTCTACACGCCGTACGTGGTGTGGGGATGGCTCCTGTACAGCTTCAACCCGTCCGTGCCGCTGCTCGCGGCCGAGCTGGGCGTCAGCGCCGCGCAGGCCGGTCTGCACGGCACCGCCATGGCCGTCGGTGGGCTGACCGCTGCGCCGCTGACGCCGCGGGCCGTGCGTGGCCTGGGGCGCCGCGTGACGATCGTCCTCGCGCTGCTGCTCGTGGCGCTCGGCGTCGTCGGGCTGCTGACGGGTCCCACGCTGCCGTGGACGCTCGGCGGCATGTTCGTCACCGCGGTCGGCGGCAACATCCTCATCGCCTCCGCGCAGGTGGGGCTCGCGGAGCACAACGGACCGACCGCGTCCGCGGCGATCACCGAGGCGAACGCCGCGGGGTCGACCGTCGGTCTGGTCGGGCCGTTGGCCGTGGGCGCCTGCGTCGCGGTCGGATGGGGCTGGCGCCCGGGCGTCGCGGTCACCGTCGTGCTCGCCGTCGTCGCCGTGCTGGTCGTCGCGCGCCTGCCCGCGGCGCGCGCGCTGCCGGCGTTGCGCCGCGGCCGCGCCGCAGTCGACGGGTCCTCGGTCAACAGCTCCGCAGCCGGACGTGCCGCGGTCGACCGTGCCGCGGACGGCGCCGTGGCGACCCCGGCCGCACGCGACGAGCGGGCCACGGGCGTGCCCGTCCCGGGTCGGCTCCGCCGCGCGGCGCCGCTGTTCCTCGTCGCGCTCGTCGCGGCGACGGCGCTGGAGAACGCCACGACGTACTGGGCGACCGATCTCGTGCTCGCCCGCACCGACGCCGGGCCGGGCATCGCCGCGGCGACCACCGCGGGTCTGCTCGCCGGCATGTCCTTCATGCGCGTCGTCGTCGGTCCGTTGTCGCTGCGCGTGCACCCGGCCCACCTGCTCGCCGCCTCCTTCGCCATCGCGATCGCCGGGTGGGTCGTGCTGTGGACGGCGACGGACGTCGCGTCCGCCCTGGTCGGTCTGGCCGTCGCCGGGTTCGGCTACGGCGCGCAGTACCCGCTGGGCGTCGCGCTGCTGCTGTCCGTGTCACCGGGGCACGGCGACCGCGCGCAGTCGCACGCGACGCTCGCCGGGGCCCTCGCGATCGGCGTCGCACCGTTCCTGCTGGGGGCGCTGGCGGACTCGTTCGGCACGCACCAGGCGTTCCTGCTCGTGCCCGTCGTCGCGGTCGCGGGTCTGGTCGCAGCGGTGCTCGGCGGACGTGCCGTCCGGCAGCGGCCCGTCGGGGACCTGGGATGATGGGTCGGTGCTGCACCCCGACGTCCACCCCGTCACCGACCGCGACGACCCGCGGCTGACCGACTACGTCGGCCTCACGGACGTCGCGCTGCGCACCCGCGTCGAACCCGCGAACGGCCTGTACATCGCCGAGAGCTCGACGGTCCTGGGCCGGGCGCTGCGCGCCGGGCACCGGCCGCGTTCCGTGCTGCTGGCCCCGCGCTGGCTGCCCGACCTGGAGGCGATGCTCGCCGACGTGCCAGGTGACGACCCCGTGACCGTGTACGTCGCCGACGAGCCCGTGCTCGAGGCCATCACCGGCTTCCACGTGCACCGCGGCGCGCTCGCGGCCATGCACCGGCCCGCGCTGCCTACGGTCGCGGACGTGCTGGCGTCGGCACGAGGTGGGTCCGGGGCGCGACGGGTCGCGGTCCTCGAGGACCTGGTCGACCACACCAATGTCGGGGCGGCGTTCCGGTCGGCCGCCGCCCTCGGTGTCGACGCCGTGCTGGTCACGCCCCGGTGCGCCGACCCGTTGTACCGGCGGTCCGTCCGGGTGTCGATGGGCACGGTGTTCCAGGTGCCGTGGACGCGGATCGACCCGTGGCCCGGCGGCATCGCCGTGCTGCGGGAGGCGGGGTTCGTCACGGCGTCGCTCGCGTTGTCCGACGACGCGGTGTCGCTCGACGACCTCGTCGCGGACCCGCCGGGCAGGCTCGCCCTCGTCCTGGGTGCCGAGGGGCACGGGCTCAAGGCGGCGACGGTCGCCGCGGGAGACCTGACCGTGCGGATCCCCATGGCCGGCGGGGTCGACTCGCTCAACGTCGCGGCCGCCGCGGCCGTGGCGTTCTGGGCCACGCGGGTCTGATCACTGGCCGACGCGGCCGTCGATGCGCTCGCGCAGCAGGTCGGCGTGCCCCAGGTGGCGGGCGTACTCCTCGATCATGTGCACCAGCACCTCGCGCAGCTCGGGCTGCTCGGGCCCCCGGCCGCGGGTACCGAGGTCGGGTGTGGCGTCGACGAGCCGCTCGGCGTGCTCCACCTCACCGCGCCACCGCCGCCACGCGTCCTCGACGGTCTCCTCGTCACCCGTGGCCTGGAGGAACGCGATCGTGGCCGACCCGCGGTAGTGCCGCTCCGGCCGCTCACCGGCCATGACGATGCGGAACCAGTACTGCTCGCCCTCCGCGAGGTGCCGCACGATGCCCAGCAGCGACATGTCCGACGGCGGCACGGACCGCAGCGCGATCTGCTCGGGCGTCAGCCCCTGGCACTTCAGACCGAGGGTGAGCCGACGGTCGCGCAGGTACCGCACGAGGACGGCGCGCTCCCCGGAGACCGCGCTCCCGGCCTCGCGCGGGTCGTCCTGCGGCGCGACCCACATGTCCTCCCAGCCGAACGCCCGCTCGGGCTGCTGACCGGTCATGTGCCACCCCCGCGTGGATCGACCCTCCTTGCACGCTAACGGTGCGGCGGGTGCACGGCATCCGTGCGGCGGTGTCAGGCGATCGCGAGCCCGTCGACCCTCTCGACGCCCGGCGCCCGGACCAGCAGCGCACCGGGCAGGGCGATCTTGGAGCGGCGCAGGCCGCTGCCGATGATCACGGTGCCGCCCGCCGCGGGGTCGTGGTCCGCGACGCCCGCGTCGGCCAGCACGCGGTACCCGGCGGGCAGACCGAGCGGCGTGATGCCGCCGTACTCCATCTGCGACTCGGCCGTCGCGCGGTCCATCGGCAGGAACGACGCCTTGCGCACGTCGAGCAGGCGCTTGACGGCGTTGTTCACGTCCGCGCGCGTCGTGGCCCGCACGAGGCACGCGGCGGTGCGCTCCTCGCCCGCCCGGCGTCCGGCGACGAGCACGCAGTTGACCGACGCGGACAGCGGCAGGTCGTAGGCGTCGGTCATGGCAGCGGTGTCCGCGAGGTCCGGGTCGATCGCGGCGACGAGGACGGCGCCGGCCACGGCCGGGTCGTCGGCCGCCCACGCGGTGACCGCGGCGTGCGTGCTCGCGGCCAGCAGGTCGGGGCGGTCGACGGCGCGCTCCCAGGCGAGGGTCCCGAGGGGGGTGGTCATGCGCGGCAGGTTACCCCCGGCCTCGCCGTGACCCGGCTCAGCGCTGGTACGTCCCCATGAGCACCGCGCGCGCGAGGGTGTGGAACACCAGCGCACAGCTCGCGGCGCCGGGCGTCGTGTCCGTTGTCAGGCCCAGGTCCGCCGTGTCGAGCGCGTGCACGGCGACGTAGTAGCGGTGCACCTGGTCCCCCGGGGGCGGTGCGGCGCCGACGTAGCCGGCCACACCGTCGTCACCGCGCAGGTGGAAGGCACCGGTCGGCAGGCCGGAGCCGTCGGGACGTCCCGCGTCGGTGTCGAGGGACGTGACGTCGGGGCGAAGGCCCAGCACGGTCCAGTGCCACCACCCGGCGACCCCCGGCGCGTCCGGGTCGAACACGCTGAGCGCGAACCCGGCGGTCTGCTCGGGGAAGCCGGACCACGACAGCTGGGGGGAGACGTTCTGCCCCACGTCGGTGTTGGTGTGCACGTCGGGGATCCGGGCGCCGTGCACCCAGTCCGTGCTGGTGAGGGTGAAGCCCGGGACGGGGGGCAGGAGCGCGTACGGTTCGGGGGCGACAGGACGCGTCAGGGACGTGGGCACGAGAACCTCCGGTCGGCCCGGCGCCGGTCGCCGGGGGTCAGCCCATCGTGGGGGTGCGCAGGGACCGGCGCACGTGCGCGCGGGCGTGCGCGAGCGCGTCGTCGAGGTCGTCGAACAGGTGCTGCTCGTCGGCGAGCGCGTCGATGACGCCGAGACTCTCCGCGAGGCGTCGGTGCTCGGGTCGCAGCCCCTTGAGCAGGACGACGATGCCGCGCCGGCGCAGGTCGTCGATGATCTCGACGAGCGCGTTGGCGCCGCTCGCGTCGAGCATGCGCACGTTGCCCAGCCGCAGCACGACGACGCGCACGTCGCTGACCAGCGCGAGCTCGTCCAGGAACCGGCGCACGTCGGCGAAGAACAGTGCGCCGTCGATGCGGTAGACCGCGATGTGCTCGTGCAGCAGGGTGCGTCCCGTGTCCGCGGTGAGCTGCTCGTCGGACTCCTCCGCCTCGTGCGGCATCGGCTCGCGGTGCAGACCGCTGCTGCGGGCCATCGCGCGCAGCGCCACCACCGCGGCGACGGCGACCCCCACCTCGACGGCCATGACGAGGTCGAACACGACGGTCACCGCGAGCGTCACGCAGAACACGAGCGCACCGGAACGCCCGGACCGGCAGATGGCGCGCGCGGTCCGCAGGTCGACCATGCGGGCGGCGGTGACGAGCAGCACGCCGGCCAGCACGGACAGCGGGATGCGCCCGACCAGGGGCCCGGCGAGGTAGATGATCGCGGCCAGCACGAGGGCGTGCACGAGGGCGGCGGCCCGGGTGCGCGCGCCGGCGCGGACGTTGACGGCGGTGCGGGCGATCGCCCCGGTCGCCGGCAGGCCGCCGAACAGGCCCGACGCGACGTTGGCCAGGCCCTGGCCGAACAGCTCGCGGTTGGGCCGGGTGCGCTCGATGTCGTCGGCCATGCCGTCGGCGACGCGCGCGGACAGCAGCGACTCCAGGGCGGCGAGCGCCGCGACCGCGAGGGCTGCGGAGAACAGCGCGCTGGTGGTGGCCGGGTCGACGACCGGCAGGTCCGGGCCGGGCAGGGAGGTGGGCAGGACCCCGATCCGGTCGACGTCGAGCCGCGCGACCTCGGCGACGAGCGTGGCGAGCACGACGGCCACCAGGGAGGCGGGCAGACCCTTGCGCAGCCGGGGCAGCAGGACCATGACGGCCACCACGAGGGCGACGAGGGCGAGCGGCGCGACGGCCTGCGACCAGTCGGTGGCGCCGATCGTGCGGATCGCGACGAGGCCGGCGTTCTCGCCCTCCGCGCGGGCGGTGTCCAGCGCGAGCGGCACCTGCTGCAGCGCGATGACGACGCCGATGCCGCACGTGAACCCCTCGACGACCGGCCACGGGATGTACGCGACGAGGCGGCCGATGCCCACGACCCCGGCCAGCAGCACGAGGCCGCCGGCCATGATCGCGACGACGGGCACGGCCTCGGCGCCGTGCCGGGCGACCACGGGCAGCAGGACGACCGCCATGGCGCCGGTGGGCCCGCTGACCTGCAGGTGCGACCCGCCGAACACGGCGGCCACGGCACCGGCGACCACCGCGGTGACGAGGCCGGCGGCGGCGCCGAGCCCGGAGGAGACGCCGAACCCGAGGGCGAGCGGCAGCGCGACGATGGCGACGGTGAGCCCGGCGATCAGGTCGTGCCGCCACGAGCGCGGCAGGTCGGCGTAGTCGGAGCGGTGGGGGGCGAGTGCGTGCAGACGCTCCCGGGCGGCGGGGGCGAGGGTGGCGAGGCTCATGTCAGGAGCCGGTGGTGGGTGCGGTGCCCTCGTCCGCCGTCCGGGCGGGGGGCGCGGGTGCGTCGTCGAGCAGGTCACGGTGGTGCGTCGCCGCGTCGAGGAGCACGGTGCGGGCGGCCGCGAGCATGTCGGCGACCGCGGGCTGCGCGAGCGCGTAGTGCACGGCGTTGCCGGTGCGCAGCGCGGTCACGACACCGGCACGGCGCAGCACCGCGAGGTGCTGGGACAGGTGCGATGCCTCGAGGCCCAGCTCGGTGAGGAGCTCGCTGACCTGCCGGTCGCGGACGACCAGGAGCTCGAGCGTGCGGACGCGCACCGGATGGGAGAGGGCCTTGAACAGCTCGGCCTTGACCTCTGCGAGAGGGCGGTCGACGCCGAGGGCGTGCAGGGGCACGGGAACTCCGTATGACGATGTGATGGAACCATCAAATGGTAGGCGGTTCGAGGCCGTGATCCGGCACCCGCCGGTCGGACGCCGGCGAGCGCCGACTCCCGGGCGGGTGAACTGCGACGCGTCTCGCCCGGTGCGGACCGGTGTGGCCCCTCGGGCGGTTTGACACTCCCGGAGTGTCAGCGTGTACTGACATGATCGAACATGTGTTCGATCATCGGGCCCGGCTTTGCGCCGATGACGCGGTGCCCCGGTGGTGCACGAGAACGAGGGCGGGCAGTGGTGTGACGGGGACGAGCACCGTGGAGCGGGCCGCGCGGGCGCGCGCGGCGCTCGCGGCTGCCGAGCGCCGCACCGGCGCGCGCACCGTGCTGACGACCGGGACGACCACGGGTGCGTCGACGTCGCCAGCCGCGGGACGGCCCACGCCCACGCCCTCGCTCGACGTGCTGGACGGGACCGACGTCCAGCGGGAGGAGGGGCGTGCGGGTGCTCCCGCCGCCCTGACCCCCGGGCCCGTGTCCGACACCTCGTCACCGGTGGCGCCCCGGCGCACGTCGCTGCTCACCAGCGAGCGTCCACCGCTGCCCGTGCCGCCGGCGCTGGCCGATCTCCTGCCGGACGGGCTGCGTCGCGGCGCGACCACCTCGGTGCTCGGGTCCACGTCGCTCGCGCTCGGCGTGCTCGCGCACGCGTGCGCCTCGGGGGCCTGGGCCGTGGCCGTCGGGCAGCCCCGGCTGGGCCTGCTGGCCGTCGCGCAGGCAGGCGTCGACCTCGCGCGGTTCGCGATCGTCCCCGACCCGGGCGCCGACGCCGCGCTCGTGCTGGCCGCGCTGGTCGACGGCATCGACGTCGTGCTCGTCGGACCCGATGCGCCGCTGGCGGACGCCGACCGTCGCCGGCTGTCCGCGCGGGCGCGCGAGCGCGGCGCCGCGCTGCTGACGACCGTGGCCTGGCCCGGCGCCGCCGTGATGCTCGACGCGGGACCTGCCCGGTGGTCGGGCGTCGGTGCGGGCGACGGGCGGCTGCGCACGTGCGAGCTGCAGGTGCGCCGCACCGGCCGTGGCAGCGCGGCCGTCCCCACATCGGCCGAGGTCGTGCTGCCGTTCGCGCCGCCCGGTGAGCACGTCCCACCCCGTCCCGAGCGCCGCCGTCCCCGGACGGCCGGCGGGCTGCGGCTGGTCGGATGAGCACCCGGACGACGGTCGTGTGGGTGCCCGACTGGCCCGTGGTCGCGGCGATGGCCGCCGACGAGGTCCACGTCGACGTGCCCGCCGCGGTGCACGACGGGCGGCGGGTCACCGCGGTGTCGGCGCTCGCGCGCGCCGACGGGGTGCGTCGGGGGATGCGCCGCCGGCAGGCGCAGGGCGTGTGCCCCGAGCTGGTGCTGCTGCCCGCCGACGACGCACGTGACGTGCGGCTGTTCGAACCCGTCGCGGCCGCCACCGAGACGGTCGTCGCTGGCGTCGAGGTCGCCCGGCCAGGGCTGCTCCTGCTGCCCGCGGGCGGTGCGTCGCGGTACCACGGGTCGGAGGAGGCGCTCGCGGAGCGGATCGTCGACGCGGTCGCCCGCGGCACGGGTCACGAGTGCGGTGTCGGCACCGCGGACGGACTGCTCGCGGCGGTGCTGGCCGCCCGCACCGGCGCCGTCGTCGAGCCGGGGATGTCGGCGGTCTTCCTCGCACCGCACGGCGTCACCGAGCTCGTGCACGCGACGACGTCCCCCGAGCAGGCCGCCGAGGTCATGCGGCTGGTCGACCTGCTGCACCGGCTGGGCCTGCGCACGCTCGGCGCGCTCGCCGCGCTGCCGGCACCCGACGTGCACGCACGGTTCGGCCGGCTCGGCACGTGGGCGCGCACGCTCGCGCGCGGTCTCGACGAGCGTCCGCCCGCGCGGCGGCGCCCTGAGGCCGACCTCGAGGTGAGCACCGAGCTCGACCCCCCGGTCGAGCGCGTCGACACCGCGACGTTCGCCGGGCGGCGCCTGGCGGAGCAGCTGCACGCCGACCTCGTCGCGCGGTCCGTGACGTGCGGGCGCCTGCAGATCGCGGCCCGCACCGACGACGGCACCGAGCTGGTGCGCACGTGGCGCACCGACCTGGGCGGGTGGGGCGGGCTCGCGGCCGCCCGCATCACCGACCGGATCCGCTGGCAGCTCGACGGGTGGCTCACCGCGTCCGCCGTGGCCACGGCGCGCGACCGGCGGCGCGAGGCGTGGGAGCGGGAGCGGGGTGTCGCGCCTGGTGACCGGCCGGTCGACGTGCGCGCACCCGGCGACGAGGACGACCTCGCCCCCGTCGCGCTGGTCCGCCTCACGCTCACCGCGCTCGACGTCGCCCCCGCGGGGGCCGAGGCCACGCAGCTGTGGGGCGGCCCGTCGGGCGGTGACCTGCGTGCGCACCGGGCGCTGGAGCGTGCGCAGAGCATCGTCGGCGGGCAGGGCGTCCTGACGGTGACCCTGCAGGGTGGGCGGGACGTGCGCGACCAGGTGCACGTGCGGCCGTGGGGCGAGCAGAGCGACCCGCCGCGGCCCGTCGACCGGCCCTGGCCGGGGCGCCTGCCGGACCCCGCGCCCGCGACCGTGCTCGTCGACCCCGCGCACGTCGAGGTCAGCGACGTGCGCGGCACGCCCGTGCGCATCGACAGGCGGGGGAGGCTGAGCGGTCCGCCGGGTGCCGTGCGGTGGGACGACACCGTGCGGACCGTCGCCGGGTGGGCGGGCCCCTGGCTGCTGACCGACCGCTGGTGGACGCGTCCCGGCGAGACGCCGCAGGTGCGCGCCCACGTGCAGGTGGCGTTCGAGGACGGCGGAGCCGTGCTGCTCACGCACACCGACGGGACGTGGACGTGCGAGGCCGACTATGACTGAGCGTCGCGTCGGCGGGCGCGTCGTGCACGAGGCCCGCGCGGACTGGCCGCCGCGGTACGCCGAGCTGCACGCGCACTCCGCGTTCAGCTTCCTCGACGGCGCCAGCCAGCCCGAGGAGCTCGCCGCCGAGGCTGCCCGGCTGGGGCAGACCGCGCTCGCGCTGACCGACCACGACGGGCTGTACGGCGTCGTGCGGTTCGCGCAGGCCGCGCGCGCCGTGGGGCTGCCCACGGTGTTCGGCGCCGAGCTGCACCTGCCGGCGCCCGACCCGCGGCGTCACCCGCGTGAGAAGCGCCCGGCGCCCGGGCCGCCGGTGCTCGACGCCCCCACGGGCGTCCCCGACCCGCGCGCGAGCCACCTGCAGGTGCTGGCCCGTGGCCCCGACGGGTACCGGGCGCTGTCGCGCGCGATCGCCGAGGGTCACCTGCGCACGGGCCGCAAGGGCGCCGCCGAGTACCACCTCGAGGAGCTGGCCGAGGCCGCCGCGGGGCAGTGGCTGGTGCTGACCGGCTGCCGCAAGGGTGCGGTGCGCCGTGCGCTCGCGGGCGGTGACCCGTCGGGGGTCCTCGGTGTCGCGCGCGGCGGGCTCGATGCGGCGCGCAGCGAGCTGGACCGGCTCGTCGCGCTGTTCGGGCGGGACAACGTGGCAGTCGAGACGACGATGCACGGCGACGCGTACGACACCGACCGTGCCGACGCGCTCGCGCAGCTCGCGGCCGACGCGCGCCTGCCGCTGGTGGCGACCGGCAACGTGCACTACGCCACCGAGCGCGACGCCGACCTGGCCCAGGCGCTCGCGGCCGTGCGGGCGAGGTCGTCGCTCGACGACCTCGACGGGTGGCTGCCCGGTGCGCCGGTCGCGCACCTGCGCTCGGCCGCCGAGATGCTGTTCCTGCACCGTCGGCACCCTTCGGCCGTGACGACGGCGGCGGACCTTGCCGCCGAGTGCGCGTTCGACCTGTCGCTCGTCGCCCCGAGCCTGCCGCCGTACCCCGTGCCGGACGGGCACACCGAGGCGACGTGGCTGCGGGAGCTCGTGCGCCGCGGGGCGCTCGACCTGTACGGGCCGCCGGAGGCCGAGCGCGTGCCCGGTGCGTACGCGCAGCTGCAGCACGAGCTGCGCGTCATCGAGGACCTCGGGTTCTGCGGCTACTTCCTCGTGGTCTACGAGCTGGTCGACTTCTGCCGCCGCAACGGGATCATGGCGCAGGGACGCGGCTCGGCGGCCAACTCCGCGGTCTGCTTCGTGCTGCGTGTCACCGCGGTCGACCCGGTCAAGCACGGCCTGCTGTTCGAGCGGTTCCTCGCACCGGAGCGTGACGGCCCGCCGGACATCGACGTCGACATCGAGTCCGCGCGCCGCGAGGAGGTCATCCAGCACGTCTACGCCATGCACGGGCGCACGCACGCCGCGCAGGTCGCCAACGTCATCTCCTACCGGCCGCGCTCGGCGGTGCGCGACGCCGCCCGCGCGCTGGGGTACGACGCGGGGCAG
>Ga0233375_1001223_pt1 | contig 11888 bp, 11 predicted proteins | sample ElkDunMinimDraft_10_FD_191539 | JGI IMG/M metagenome (GOLD analysis project Ga0233375, IMG submission 191539) | Fecal eukaryotic communites from dung pellets of Tule Elk in California, USA - Elk Dung E16 | ecosystem: Host-associated > Mammals > Digestive system > Large intestine > Fecal | place... | reverse complement strand
GAATAATTAGCGACAGCGGGCGCGCCGCGGCGCCCGCCCCCGCTGATCGAGCGCTTATCGCGCCAACCTGTCGCGGAAAGTCTGGCGGAACTTGGCCACCTTGGGCGCGATGACGAATTGGCAGTAGCCCTGTTCGGGATGTTGGGCGAAATAGTTGCGGTGATAGTCTTCCGCGGGCCAGAACGTCGCGGCGGGCAACAGCTTGGTGACGATCGGCGCATTGAATATCGCGGCGCCCTGCAGCTCGCTGATCACCTGCCGGGCCTGATCACGCTGGGTCTCTGATTGATAAAAAATCGCGGACTCGTATTGCGGACCAACATCATTGCCTTGGCGGCCCGGGGTCGTCGGATCATGGGTGGCAAAAAACACCCGGAGCAGGTCCGTGAACGACAGGACCGCGGGGTCGAAATGGATACGCGCCACTTCGATGTGTCCCGTGCCTTTGCCGCAAACCTGCTCGTAAGTGGGGTTGTCCACGTGGCCGCCGGCATAGCCGGGCTCGACGCTGATCACGCCGCGCAAATCGGCGAACACTGCCTCCACGCACCAGAAGCAGCCGCCGCCAAGCACCGCGACCTCGGTTTGCGAACCCGCTGCTGTATTCGTCTGCTGCATCAATCAACTCCAAAATAAGCTGGCAGCAAGATTGTCTCGCTGATTTCGTGCAGTGACCAGCCCCCGGATGTTGTCGGCGACGGGGAGCATGCCGCCCCCCGGGGCAGGCCGACAGCACGCGCGTGAACTCACCGCGTCGATTCCGGGGGCTTGGCTGGCGCCAGATCGAGAATCCACTGAGCGATTTGCTGCGCCTCATCGCGGCTGACATGCGGTTGCGCCGCCATCGGCACCTTGCCCCAGCGCAAACGTCCGCCGTTGCGGATCGATTGCGCCAGATAATCGGCGGCACCATCGTGGCCCGCGTAGCGCTCGGCAATTGCCCGAAAAGGCGGGCCCACGCGCCGGGCGTCGACCTGATGACAGCCCAGGCAGACCTTGTTTCGCAACAACGCTTCTACATTGGCGGTGGTGGTGGAGGCCAGCGCCGGAGCGGCCTCTTGCGCCAGCGCCGCGCAGGAGGCGAATCCAAGGAAAGTAAACAGGCTGGCGGCGGCAGCCTGGCGAATCAGCACATGCATCATACGGCTCCGCGACGGCGCGGGCAGCCTGGCGCGACGAGCGGTGCGCGGGGCGCGGCGATGTCGAACGCTTGGGGCGGCGGCCAGCTTGTCGCTGTGGTCTGGGTTGCAGCAATGGTGGCGTCGATGGTAACCGAATCGGCGGCGCGCGCCCGCGACGGTGGCGGCCCGTCTTGGAAAAAGCCGCGCCATCCGCGATCGGGCGCTGCCATGCGGGCGGCGTGCGCGCACATGCCGAGAGAGGCAGAGGTTATGATCGAACACCCTGTTTTCTTCCTCCGATCATGCTGCACGCTCCGCAATTCGACCCCATTGCTTTTCGCATCGGCCCGCTGGCCGTGCATTGGTACGGCTTGATGTATCTGGTCGCCTTCGGGCTGGTTTATGTGCTGGGCCGCTGGCGCATCAACCATGGCAAGGTGAGCGGCGGCTTCAGCGTGCGCGACCTGGAAGATCTTATCTTTTATAGCGTGATCGGCGTGGTGGCCGGCGGTCGCTTGGGCTATGTACTGTTCTACAAGCCCGGCTACTACCTTTCAAACCCGCTGGAGATCCTCTACCTCTGGCAAGGTGGCATGTCATTTCACGGCGGCTTGATCGGCGTGCTTCTGGTGTTTGCGCTGTTCGCGCGCAAACGCGGGGTGTCGATGCTAACCGTTGGCGACTTTATCGCGCCGCTGATTCCGCTGGGGCTGGCCATGGGCCGCCTGGGGAACTTCATCAATGGTGAATTGTGGGGCCGGCCCACGGACGTACCCTGGGCGATGGCCTTCCCGCAAAGCGGCGACAATCTGCCCCGGCATCCTTCGCAGTTGTACGAACTGGGTCTGGAAGGTATTGCGCTGTTCGCGCTGCTGTGGTGGTTCGCGCGCAAACCGCGTCCCACGGGCCAGGTCAGCGCACTCTTTTTGATGGGTTACGGGGCTTTCCGATTCCTGGCGGAATACACGCGGGAACCCGATAACTTCCTGGGCTTGCTGGCCGGCGGTTTGAGCATGGGGCAGTGGCTGTCGCTGCCGATGTTCCTGATCGGCGCGATCATTTTCGCCGTTACTGCAAAACGATCGTCCCGTTGACGTCCACCGTCACTGGCACCACGTTGGGTTCCAGCGGCACATCGGCGGCCTCCGGCGCGCCCCTTTTTGCCATTGCCAGGAACGGCCTCGGGCCGCCACCGCCACTGCCGCCCAGATCGATCTTCTGGATGCGATAACCGGAAAAGCCGAAGGCCGTGGCAGCGGCAAGCGCGCGCTCGCGGAATGCCGTTGCCGCGTCTTCGAGCAACTTGCGCTCGGCGGCTTCGCGCCCTTCGCGTGAAAGGGTGAAGCTGATGCCGGCAATGGCGCCGTGGTCACCGAGTTTGCCGGCCAGGGCCGACGCCGCCGGGAAATCCTTGGATTCCAGGATGACGGAAGCCTCACCCAGCCAGTTCACCACCTTGCCCTTGTCATTGTTATTCGGCCATACGCGGTAGTCGCCGGTGCGCAAGGCGACGCCCTCGGTGCCCTTGCCCTGCTGCACCAGTTTGTCGAGCGCCGCCGTCAAGGCCTTGCCCGCACTGGACTGGTCGGCCGCCTCGACATTGGTGTTAATGGTGATGACGACGGTGTCCTGGCGGATTTCCGTCGATGCGTTGGCGTGCAGGGTCATCTGCGGACCCGGCGTCCCGGCAGGCGTGCGCTCGCCATCTTGGCCGTTGGCAAGGTGCGCCGCGGGCGGCGGCGCAGGTTGCGCCAGCACGGCCGGCGCGCCAAGCAAGGCGGCGGTGATGGCAAGACTTGGCAAGGCGCGCGGGAAGGTCAGGAGAGAAGCCGTCGAAGAACGTTTGCGCATGGGATTTACCTCTGGAAGTCCGGTCGAATACGGCAGGGCGCCGTGCGGGCTCAGTTTACGAGGAAAGCGGGGACGCGGCAGGTTGGGCGGCGCAACGCCACGTAACTTCCCGCCGGGAATGGGTCGCGCCCGGCAGCGCATCGGGACGCAGATGCATCGGCCCGTAAATGCAGGGGGCCTACAAATGCAAGGGCCCACAAATGCAAGGGGCCCGCAAATGCAACGGGCCCACAAATGCAACGGGCCCACAAATGCAACGGGCCCGCGCATGCGGGCCCGTTAACGTAAATGCCCCGCTCGTGCCGTCAGGACCGGCATCTCGAACCCTGAGGTTCAAGGTGGTCGCGATCGGAAGAACCTCGGGTTCGTCTGACAAGAGACGATCACACCAGTTCCACATTCACACAACCCGTATGCCATAAAGCATAGGTTCAGAGAATGTATGGCCCAGTCACGTACACAGCAGGGACAACCTTGGAATCAGCGGCTGGAACTTGTAAAGCGTTCCGGCCGGAATCCATTCAACCTTCGCTATGGCGATGACCTGCATGTTTCATGCACGCCACCGAACCCAGCGCATTTCACTAGACGGGCTTCGCCGCCTTTTCCTGACTTGTCAGTGCTTCATCAAGCAGGAAGTTCATGTCGTCAATTCTACGCTTGAACTCTCCAACCGCCAAGCCGCCCAGCGGACCATCGGGCGCGCGCATCGCCAGCAATTCGCCGGCAATCTGCAGCGCTGCCATGACGGCGATGCGTTCGTTGCTCGAGACTTTGCCCGAACCTTGAATGCGCTGCATGAGAACATCGACGTGGCGTACCGCCGCCAGCAGAGCCGGCTTTTCTTCCGTCGAACAAGCCATGGTGTATTCACGGCCGAGAATGGTGACGTCGATGCGTTCCATATTAGTGCTGCCCCTCCGCCGAAATTTCCCTGGTTGCGGCCGTGCCCCCGCTGGCGCCGGCAAGGCCCGCGTCAAGGGATGCCGCAGCCGCGCCAGGCAAGCGCGCGAGCACGGCATCGATACGTTCGCGTGCAGCGGCCGCGGCCACCCGCAACCGTTGTACGTCGGTGTCGCGTGCATTCAAGCGCGCCTGCCATTCCTGTTCGCGCGCGGCGAATTGCGCCTCCAGCGCCTGCCGTGTCTGCAGATGTTGCTCCAGTTCGGCGCGCAAAGCCGCTTCGGTGGCCTGTGCTTGGGCCAACTGTGCGCCAGTTTCGTTGTCGAAGTTGTCAAGGCGCGCTTGCAGTTCCTGCGCTTGCGCTTCGGCCGCGGTGCGACGCTCACGCAAGGTTTGCGCGTCATCTTCGGCATGGCGCAGGCGGGCGCGCAATGCATCGCGCTCGGCTTGAAGCTGGTGCGTGCGCTGGACGAGTTGCCCGATACGGGCGGCGAGTTGATCTAGGTCTTGCAACATGGGCACTATCGTAAACCATAAGATGCGGCCTCACAGCGGCGAGCGCGACGAGACCGAGGAAGAATTGCGTGAAGAGTTTGCAGAAATGGATTGCAGGAAGCGGTTCACAAGTAGGGATTCGCAGGAACAAGTAGCCAGGATCGGTGGCACAACCGGAGCCCGGCAGACAGCACGCGCCGCCGCTACCCACGAGGTAGCACGTGGCCGTGGCTACCTCATCGCGGTTCGCTTGGGCCTATGGACCGGCGCCGAACTGTCAGTGTCAACCAGCGCGAACCGGCCCCGTTTTGGGGCGGCGCGCGCCCTTTTGCTTCACCGCCTTTCCTCGACCTTTCCGGAAACTTTCATTCAGCTTTCAAAAAAGGCCATTTGTCCCTGCCTCGTTACAAATGAAGCAGTCCAAAGGGCAAATTCTAGGGAAAACCATAAGGTTTCAGCGGAAGTACAGGGTTTGCACACCGCATCCCCTCCATTACCATGCAGTCCATTCTGGAACTTTGAATTTTCTTTCAGAAAGCAAACTGCCCGCTGAATTTTTCTATCACATGCTGTAAACAGGAGCAGACAATCATGCAGCTTAGAAATAAACAGGACTTCTGGTCCGGGGTGATGTTCATCGCCCTCGGTCTGGGATTCGCCTGGAAGGCCGTGAGTTACTCGATGGGAACCGCAGCCCGCATGGGCCCCGGCTACTTCCCCTTCTGGCTGGGATTGGTCCTCGCCCTCCTGGGCGCTATTGTGCTGCTGGGGTCTTTGTCTTCCAAGGCCACGGCAACGACAGTCGACCGTTTCGATGCACGCATCGTTTTTCTGGTGGTCGGCTCGGTCATCCTGTACGGCGCCGTCCTCAAGTTCCTCGGCATCTACATCTCCGTGTTCCTGCTGGTGGTCGTCAGCAGCCTCGCGAGTCATGAATTCAATTGGAAAGTCGCTGCCGCCAACGGCCTCTTTCTGGTCGTCTTCACGTATTTGGCGTTCATCAAGGGTCTGGGCTTGATCTTCCCCTTGTGGCCATCTTTCGTCACGAACTAAGAGGCGCCACAAATGGAATTGTTCGATAACCTAATGATGGGCTTCAGCGTGGCTTTCACGCCGGAGAACCTGGCGTATGCCCTGCTGGGCTGCATCCTCGGCACGCTGATCGGCGTGTTGCCGGGCATCGGTCCGGTGCCCACCATCGCCATGCTGCTGCCGATCACCTACGTGTTGCCGCCGGTCGCGGGCCTGATCATGCTGGCCGGTATTTACTACGGCGCGCAATATGGCGGCTCCACGACAGCCATTCTCGTGGCGCTTCCAGGAGAAACCTCCGCGGTGGTGACTGTGCTGGACGGGCACCAGATGGCGCGCAACGGCCGCGCGGGTGCGGCGCTGGCAATTGCGGCGCTGGGCTCGTTCTTCGCCGGTTGCGTCGCGACGCTGCTGTTGGCTGCCTTTGCCCCCCCGCTGGCGGAGGTCGCGTTCAAGTTCGGCCCGGCCGAGTACTTTTCTCTGATGGTGCTGGGCCTGGTGGGCGCGGTGGTGTTGGCGTCGGGTTCGCTGCCCAAGGCCATCGCGATGATCATCCTGGGCCTGTTGCTTGGCATGGTGGGCACGGACGTCAATTCGGGCGTGGCCCGCTATGACTTCGGCATCCCAGAGCTGCAGGATGGCATCGACTTCGCTATCGTCGCCATGGGCGTGTTCGGCTTTGCCGAAATCATGACCAACCTGGAGCAGAAGGAAAACCGCGTCAACATCACCGACAAGATCGGCACCCTCTATCCGAATAAGCAGGAGTTCAAGGAAGCCTATCCGGCTGTCATCCGCGGTACCGCGCTGGGCTCGGCGCTCGGCATTCTTCCCGGCGGCGGTGCAGTGCTGTCCGCGTTCGCCTCGTACACCCTGGAAAAGAAGCTGTCGCGCAATCCCGAGCGTTTCGGCAAGGGTCACCCGGCCGGCCTGGCCGGCCCCGAGTCGGCCAACAACGCCGCGGCGCAGACTTCCTTCATCCCTCTGCTGACCCTGGGCATCCCGGGTAACGCGGTGATGGCGCTGATGGTGGGTGCAATGACCATCCACAACATCCAGCCCGGTCCGCAGGTGATGACCAGCCACCCGGAACTGTTCTGGGGCCTGATCGCCTCGATGTGGATCGGCAACCTGATGCTGGTGGTGCTGAACCTGCCGCTGATCGGCTTGTGGGTGAAGCTGCTGAAGGTGCCTTACCGCGTGCTGTTCCCGGCCATCCTGGTGTTCTGCACCATCGGCGTGTACTCGCTGAACTACAACACCTTCGACATCTTCACCACGGCGATGTTTGGCGTGATCGGCTATGTGTGGTCGAAGCTGAAGTGTGAAGGCGCCCCGCTGCTGCTGGGTCTGGTGCTGGGACCGATGATGGAAGAAAACTTCCGCCGGGCGCTGCTGCTGTCGCGTGGCGATTTCAGCACCTTCTTCACGCGGCCGCTGTCGGCCACGCTGCTGGTGGTTGCGGCTTTCCTGGTGATCCTGGTGGCACTGCCCTCGATCCGCAAGAAGCGTGAACAAACCTTCGTCGAAGAAGACTGATAAGACCAGGCCGGCCCCCGGGCCGGCCGATTGCTCGGCAGTGTATAAGCATCCCTGCGGGGATGCTTTTTTTATGGATTGACCAATTTAGAGAAGCTGGTTCTCCGAAAAGGCCTTTGTACGCAACGAGCGGCCTCCCAGGCGCCACTTGCGGCGGTTCCTGCCCGGGATCGCGTCGGCGGCGGGCCCTCCCCCCCGGCCAGGGGTGCAGGGATACAAACAGTCGCTTACGCTACATTACGGGTTTCCGTCCTGAGCGCGTCCATGAATTTCGACTGGCAGAACCCCTACAGGACCACTCGCATACCGGTCTTCGCCCGCAATGTCGTGGCGACGTCGCAGCCGTTGGCCGCGCAGGCTGGCTTGCGCACGCTGGCCCGTGGCGGCAACGCCGTGGATGCGGCGATCGCGGCGGCCGCCACCCTGGCGCTGACCGAACCCGTGAGCAATGGCCTGGGATCGGACTGTTTTGCCATTGTCTGGGACGGCGCGCGTCTGCACGGCCTCAACGCATCGGGGCCGGCGCCGGCCGCCTGGAACCGGGCCTATTTCGAGCGTAAGCATCATGGCGCCATTCCCATGCGGGGGTGGGACAGTGTCACCGTGCCAGGGTGCGTGGCAGGCTGGGCGGCATTGCACGAGAAGCTGGGTTCATTGCCCTTTGCCGAGGTCCTGGAACCCGCCATTGAGTACGCCGAACGCGGTTATGCGGTATCGCCCGTCGTGCAACGAAAATGGGCAGCGCAGGCAGACATGCTGCGACCCATGCCCGGTTTCGCCGAACACTTTTTGCCGCGCGGCCGGGCGCCGGCCATCGGCGAACGCTTCGTGCTAAAGGGCGCTTTGGATACGCTGCGGCGTATCGCCGACACTGCAGGGCGGGACTTCTACGAAGGGGAAACCGCGCATAAGCTGGTGGCTCATGCCCAAGCCCACGATGCCGCCATGACCTTGAGCGACCTGCGCAACTTCGCGCCGCAATGGGTGACGCCGCTGAGCCAGGAGTACCGCGGTTATACGGTGCACCAGATTCCCCCCAACGGCCAGGGCATTGCGGCACTGATCGCGCTAGGCATTTTGAAGCAATTCGATCTCGTCGCCCGGCCCGTGGATCATCCCGATACCCAGCATCTAATGATCGAAGCGATGAAGCTGGCTTTCGCCGATGTCTACGCGCACGTGGGAGACCCGGCCCATATGCGTATACAGGCCGAGCATTTGCTGGCGCCGGACTATTTGGAACAGCGCGCACGGCTGATCGACATGCGGCGCGCCCAGTCGTACACCAGCGGCCACGCGCCGCAAGGCGGGACCGTATACCTGACCGCGGCCGATCGCAACGGCATGATGGTCAGCTTCATGCAATCGAACTACATGGGGTTCGGCTCCGGGGTGGTGGTCCCGGGCACGGGCGTCAGCCTGCAGAACCGTGGCTTCGGCTTCAGTATGCAGGCCGGGCACCCCAACGAGGTTGCCGGCGGCAAGCGGCCGTTTCATACAATCATTCCTGCTTTCCTGACCCGCGACGGCGCGCCGGTGATGAGCTTCGGCGTGATGGGCGGCAATATGCAGCCGCAAGGCCATCTGCAGACCTTGGTGCGCATGCTGGATTTCGGCCAGCAACCACAGGCCGCTTGCGATGCGCCGCGCTGGCGATGGCAGCAGGGCCTGTCCGTCGATGTGGAATCCACCATGGCCACCGGACTGCGCGAGGCGTTGGGCGCGCGGGGCCATATTCTGGTGGGCCAGGATGACCCGTCCAAGGACTTCGGCTCGGGGCAATTCATCTGGCGCCTGGGCGACCCGGCGGTGGACGGCTACGTGGCGGCAAGCGACAGCCGGCGTGACGGGCTGGCTGCGGGATTCTAGGTCGTTGTGCCGGCGCGCCGAGGTGCGCGGTTGCATCGCCGTCGGCCCGCCGCCCTTTCGCATGGCACGCCCGCGCCAGACATACAGCAATACGGGGCCATACATTCATATGTCATACGGCGGGTGCAGCCTGCCGCCGTGTTAAGACGATAGCCATAGCCATAGCCACCAGCGAAGATAATTTTTTCGGAGACAGCGCATGACCTCGATTGGTACCAAGTCCTATGACAGCATCCCGGCGCGCAAGGTGGCATTTCTAGGCCTCGGCGTCATGGGATTTCCGATGGCCGGACACCTGGCGCGGGCCGGACACGATGTCGCGGTGTACAACCGGACGGCGGCGAAGGCGCAGCGCTGGGTGCAGGAGTTTGGCGGCCGCGCCGCGGCCACGCCGCGCGAGGCCGCGGCTGGCGCAGACATTGTGTTCGCGTGCGTAGGCAACGACGACGACCTGCGCAGCGTGGTGACCGGGAACGATGGCGCCTACGCGGGCATGGGACCCGGCAGCGTGTTTGTCGACCACACCACGGCGTCGGCGGACATCGCCCGCGCGTTGCACGCCAGCGCGCGCGGCGCGGGGCTGCATTTCATCGACGCGCCGGTATCCGGCGGCCAGGCCGGCGCGGTCAATGGCGTGCTGACCATCATGTGCGGCGGCGATGCCGAAATTTTCGATCTCATCAAACCGGTGGCGCAGGCCTACGGCCGCGCCGTCACGCTGGTGGGCGCCGCCGGCGCGGGGCAGCTGGCAAAAATGGTCAATCAGATCTGCATCGCCGGCGTGGTCCAGGGCTTGGCCGAAGGGGTGGCTTTCGGACTGGCCGCGGGGCTCGATATGAAATTGGTGCTGGACGTCGTCAGCAAGGGCGCGGCGCAAAGCTGGCAGATGGAGAACCGGGGGGCCACGATGGTCGACGGCAAGTTCGATTTCGGCTTCGCGGTTGACTGGATGCGCAAGGATCTCGGCTTGGTGCTGGCCGAAGCGCGCAATAACGGTGCGCGCGTGCCCGTGACTGCGTTGGTGGACCAGTTCTATGGCGACGTGCAGAAAATGGGTGGCAACCGCTGGGACACGTCGAGCCTGGTGAAACGGCTGCGCGAATGAGGCTGGCCGATTGAGCCTGGCCGATTGAGCCTGGCCAATTGAGGCTGGCCCGCTTCAGCCGAGCGATTCGGCGTAAGCGGTTCGACCGAGCGATTCAGCATAGGCGAGGTGGTGCGACCCGAAACCTCCTACGATGCGCTCGAGGACTTGGCGTGAGCGGCTCGGCATGAGCGGCTCGGCATGAGCGGCACGGCATGAGCGGCACGGCGCGAGCGGGTCCGCATGAGTGGTTTGGCGTGAGCGTTGCGACGTGAGCGATTTGGCCCGAACTGTTCGGTCTGCGCGATTCGGCCAGAGCGAACCAGACCGACGATTCAGGGCGAACAATACAGACTGAGCGCTTCAGGCTGAAAGTTGAAAGCGACGCCGCCGGCCAGCGCTGCGGCCACTTGCAGGCCTGGCGGACCCTGACCGGTTTGCCTGAAACAAGCGTGACGCGCCGCCATGCCGGTGAAAAGTCCTGCCGCACGCGGCGGGGCTTTTTGTTTTACCCGCGGTTTTTGCTTTAATTCTCTTTCGTGGCAACCCGTTTTCACCTTCGGCCGACCCACAGAAACTTCGGTGCGGGCGCGGCGCGGGGCGGGGCCAGACCGCCGTGCCGCCGTGCCTCCCAGCCGTGCTGCGCGTCGGACCCCGCCTTTCGTCCAGTGCCGGTCAATAGCCTCGTTCGCGCGTGACGACGCCGGTGATGGCTTCGCCGCGCGCCAACTGGCGGATCTTGGCGGAAATCTGTGAAATGGTCTCATGGCGCAGCGTGCTGGCAGCGATATGCGGCGTTACGTGCACGCGCGGATGCGTCCAGAAAGGATGGCCCGCCCGCAACGGTTCCGCGGCAAAAACATCCAACGTGGCGCTTTCCAGGCCGCCTTCATTCAGCAGGGCCAGAATATCGTCCTCATTCTGGTGTTCGCCACGGCCGGCGTTGATCAGATGCGCGCCGGGCAGCAGGCGTTGCAGATTGCTGCGATTCAGAATGCCCGTGGTTTCCGGGGTGAGCGGCAGCATGTTGATCAATACCCGCGTCTGCGACAGAAACGCGGGAAGCTGGTCGGCGCCTGCAAAGGTGCGCACACCCTCGATTTCGTGCGCGCCACGCGACCAGCCCAGCACCGGATAGTCGAGGCTGGCTATGGTGCGGGCAACCCGCGCACCCACCACGCCCAAGCCAAGGACGCCGACAGGCCATTGCTCGCGCCGCAGTCCGGGCAGGGGTTTCCATTCGGACTGCGTCTGGTTCTGCCGGTACGTTTCGAAGTTTCGCGCTACCCGCAGCAGGGCGTACAGCGCGTATTCGGCCATTTGCGCCGACATGCCTGCGTCTTCCAGCCGCACTACCTGCATATGCGCGGGCAGTTCCGGCATCTTCAGGATGGCGTCAACGCCGGCGCCCAGATTGAACACCGCTTTCAAGTTGGTTTCATGGGCGAATAGCGCGGCCGGCGGCTTCCAAACGAGGGCGACGTCCGCGCCCGAGGCCGGGCCGGTCGGATCCCAGACCGAAATCTTGAAGTCCGGCATTCCAGCGGCCAGACTCGGAAGCCAGTCGTCGGGGTTGTTGTGAGGGCAAGCAAAGAGAACGTGCATGATCGGCGGCCGCAATGAAAAGGGGCTTCGAACATAGCATGCCGAGGACTGCCGGAAAATGGTTCCGTGCGTCGCCGCGTGGCGGGGACGCGGAAGCGTGCATGGCACGACGCCCGGTGTGACGCGCCCGTGTCACGCGGCTACAGGCTACGGGCTACAGGCTATAGGGTGAAGGCGCACCTGGATGCCTCCGAGGTAATCGCACCGCGTGAAATTCATAGTTGAACGGCTGGCCCCGTTGCGGCCTCGGCGGATGCGCTGCAGGCGTCGGCAGGCGCAAGCGGCAGCCACAGCACGGCGCACAGGCCATGACCACCGTTGGCGTTGGCGTCGCCGTCGCGCAGCACGATGTCACCCCCGCTGCGCCGCGCATACGCGCGGGCGATGGC
>Ga0233375_1001221_pt1 | contig 11891 bp, 8 predicted proteins | sample ElkDunMinimDraft_10_FD_191539 | JGI IMG/M metagenome (GOLD analysis project Ga0233375, IMG submission 191539) | Fecal eukaryotic communites from dung pellets of Tule Elk in California, USA - Elk Dung E16 | ecosystem: Host-associated > Mammals > Digestive system > Large intestine > Fecal | place... | reverse complement strand
CGGTACTTGCCGCTCAGGAAACCGCTGGCAAGTGAGTAATAGCCGATCGCCCCCAGCCCCTGCGCCACTGCCAGCGCTTGCAGTTCCGCCTCGTACGGCGCGCGCGAATAAAGGTTGTATTCGGGCTGGATGGTTTCGTAACGGGGCAGGCCGTTGCGTTCGCTCAAAATCAGCGCCTCCGACAGACGCGCCGCGCTGAAGTTGGAGGCGCCGATGGCGCGTATCTTTCCCGCGTCACGCAGTTTCCCGTACGCCGCCAAGGTGTCGGTCAGGGGGGTGTCCGGGTCGTCGACGTGCGACTGATAAAGGTCGATGTAATCCGTCTGCAGCCGGGCCAGCGAATCTTCTGCCGCGCGGGCAATATAAGCCGGGGACAGCCCCTGGGCGCCCGGGCCCATCTCCATCCCCACCTTCGTGGCGATCACCATCTTGTCCCGTTTGCCGCTACGCGCCAGCCATTTGCCGATGATCACTTCCGATTCGCCACCGCGATTGCCAGGCGCCCAGCGCGAATACACATCGGCGGTGTCGATGAACGTCAAACCAGCGTCAACCATTGCATCGAGCAGGGAAAACGCATCCGCTTCGCCCACGGTCCAGCCGAAGACGTTGCCGCCGAAGGCGATGGGGGGGACGGCCAGGCCCGAGCGGCCGAGTTGTCGTTGTTGCATGGTTGGTCTCTGCGCTTGATGGGTTGATGGCAAGCTTCTTTGTATATCAGACAGGCCACCAGTAATGCCTGCCTTTAAGCGTTTTCTTCTGAAGTATATCGGCCGGACGTAGGATGAATCCTATTTGACGTTTACTTCAGGGATTACCCGCGCCCGGGTATGAGAGGCCTCCGTTAGACTATGCCGGGACCGGCGCCGCCGCATCGCAGCCGGTGCGCGCCCGACCCTCCGATACATGCTTGCAAGGGAGCCATATGCTGAACCGCCGTCCCGCCACCCCTCCTTCAACTTCCGCCCGTGTCGCGCACCGCGCACCCGGGGCGTCGCGGCGCCGGGCGCTGATGCTGAGCGCGATCATGGCGGGCGTCTTGCTCGGCGGCGCGGCGGTGCATGCCGCGCCGCCCCCGAAGTCCGTCGCTGTTACCGCCATTGTCGAGCATCCTTCACTGGACATGGTGCGCGACGGGGTCCGAGACGCGCTCAAGGCAGCCGGTTATGAAGCAGGAAAGAACCTCACTTGGCAGTATCAGAGCGCCCAGGGCAATACCGCTACGGCCGCGCAGATTGCTCGCAAGTTCGCCGGGGACGCGCCGGACGTCATCGTCGCCATCGCCACCCCCTCCGCCCAGGCGGTGGTCGCCGCGGTCAAGACCGTCCCAGTGGTTTATTCCGCGGTGACCGACCCGGTTGCGGCGCAACTGGTGCCAGGGATGCAGGCATCCGGTACCAATGTGACTGGCGTCTCGGACGCGCTGCCGGTGGAACAGCAGATCGAACTCATTCGCAAGGTGGTTCCGGATGCGCGGCGGGTAGGGATGGTTTACAACCCGGGCGAGGCCAATTCCGTCGCCGTCGTCAAGCAAATGCAGGAGTTGCTGCCGAAGTTCGGCATGTCGCTGGTGGAAGCGGCCGCGCCGCGCACGGTCGATGTCGGCTCCGCCGCGCGCAGCTTGATAGGCAAAGTCGATGTTATCTACACCAGCACCGATAACAATGTCATCTCTGCCTACGAATCGCTGGTGAAGGTCGGCAACGACGCCCGCATACCGCTCATCGCCTCCGATACGGAAAGCGTCCAGCGTGGCGCGGTTGCGGCGGCAGGCATCAATTACCGCGACGTCGGGTTACAAACGGGACGGCTGGTGGTGCGCATTCTGCAAGGCGAAAAGCCGGGCGCCATCCCCTCCGAGACAGGTGGCAAACCTCAGTTGTTTCTCAACGCAGGCGCGGCGCAAAGGCAAGGCGTTACCCTCTCTGATTCGCTGCTGAAGTCTGCGGCCAAAGTTATCCCCTGAGGGGAGTGAAGCAATGTCCTGGTTCTCTTTTATGGGTGCGCTGGAAATCGGCCTGATTTTCAGCTTGGTGGCGCTGGGCGTCCTGTTGTCATTCAGGCTGCTGCGCTTTCCAGATCTCACCGTCGATGGCAGTTTCCCATTGGGCGCCGCCGTGGCGGCGACGCTTATTTCCGCAGGGGTGAATCCGTTCCTGGCTACCGCCCTCGCGGTGGTTGCCGCTGCCGTTGCCGGCCTGACCACGGCGCTGCTGCACGTGAAGCTGCGCATCATGGACCTGCTGGCCAGTATTCTGGTGATGATCGCGCTGTATTCCATCAATCTGCGCATCATGGGCCGGCCCAATGTGCCGCTGATCACCGAACCGACGGTCTTTACCCTGCTGCAGCCGGCATGGCTGAGTGACTATATCGCACGGCCGCTAGTGCTGCTGGTGGTCGTGCTGGTTTGCCGCCTGTTGCTGGATTGGTTCTTCGCCACGCAGACCGGACTGGCCTTGCGCGCGACCGGCGCGAATCCGCGCATGGCGCGGGCCCAGGGCGTCAGTACCGGGCGCGCGATCCTTGGCGGAATGGCCTTGTCCAACGCGTTGGTGGGGCTGGCCGGCGCCTTGTTCGCGCAGGCGCAGGGTGGGGCGGACATCTCCATGGGGCTGGGAACCATCGTCATCGGTCTGGCCGCAGTGATCATTGGCGAGAGCATGCTGCCATCGCGCCGGCTGCCGGTAATCACCCTGGCGGTCATCCTCGGCGCCCTGGTCTACCGCCTGTTCATCGCGCTTGCGCTCAACAGCGACTTCATCGGACTACAGGCGCAAGACCTTAATCTGGTTACCGCCGTTTTGGTGACGGTAGCCCTGGTATTGCCGATGCTGAAGCGCCGCCTGCGCGCGAAGGGGGATTGAATGCTGCGTGTCGATGATCTTTACATTACTTTCAATGCCGGCACGCCCATCGAGACGCGGGCCTTGCGCGGCTTGTCCCTCGATATTCCCAGCGGTCAATTTGTCACTGTGATTGGGTCCAATGGTGCCGGCAAATCTACATTGCTGAATGCAATATCCGGCGACCTGCCCATTGACTCGGGACGAATTGAAATCGACGGTGTCGATGTGACACCGCTGGCCTCCTGGCAGCGCGCAAGGCAGGTGGCGCGCGTGTTCCAGGATCCGCTGGCCGGCACCTGCGAAGACCTCACCATCGAAGAAAACCTGGCATTGGCATCGATGCGGGGGCAGCGGCGCGGGCTGGGCCGCGCGGTGCGCGCGGACCAGCGGTCAGACTTCCGCGAACGCCTGGCGCGCCTCGGGCTGGGACTGGAAGCGCGGCTCACGGATCGCATCGGGCTGCTCTCCGGGGGGCAGCGACAGGCAGTGAGTCTGCTGATGGCGTCGCTGCAGCCTTCGCGCATTCTGCTACTGGATGAGCATACCGCCGCGCTGGACCCACGCACGGCGCAATTCGTGCTCGACCTCACCGCCCGTATCGTGGCCGAGAATCAGCTTACGGCGTTGATGGTCACCCACAGCATGCGCCAAGCCCTGGACGTGGGCGGACGCACGCTGATGCTGCATCAGGGGGAGGTGATTTTGGACGTGGCAGGGGCTGCCCGGGCCGAGCTTGACGTTCCCGACTTGCTAGGCATGTTCGAAAAAGTACGTGGCGAGCAATTGGTAGATGACGTTTTGCTGCTTGGCTGAAACACTAGAGCCGGATTAGTCCGATTCTCCGCGAGGGCCGCATTCAACCCTCTGTCAGGTGGTAGTTTCTCGTTCCCCGTTGAACGCAACCTGACCGCCAATGACATCCCCAGTGGGGGCCGACTCAGATCGGCCCGTTTCTCTCGCCCTCCTCGAGCCCGATCCCGCCCTGCGCGAGCGCACCGTCCGGCTGCTCAGCACTCGCGGAAAATTCGTCATCCATCCGTGCAGCGGCGCCGGGCAATTGTTTAATTGTCTGGACGCCCAGGAGGCGGAAGTGGTGCTTTTCGGCACCAGTAACGCCATGAATGAGACCGTCGGACGGTTGTTGCCCCGTCTGCGGGAAAGTTATTCCGTGACTGTGGTGGTTCAGGCGGAGCGCGGTTCGGCGCGCGACCGGGTCGCCCTGCTGGAGGCGGGCGCGCATCTTTGCCTGGACCGCCCTTATGACGGTGCCGAACTGGGCGCGCTGCTGCGCGCGCAGGTCCGGCGCCAGACCATGAAACCGTGGCGCCGCCCGCCCACGCAGCGGGTTCCGGCTTCCAGTGCCGAAGCGCCTTGGGAAGTGCTATTTCAAGGCTGGGTGCTGCGCACGCCCGCTGGCGCGCGCGTACCGCTGACCGGTGTCGAACGTGCGTGCTTCCTTTGCTTGTTGCAGTCCCCGCAGCGGGAACTCGCTCGCGCGGCCTTGAGCGAGCATCTGGATGAATCCAGCTTGCGGTCGGTCAACGTGGTGATCAGCCGGCTGCGCAAGAAGGTGCGCGGCACGGGCATGCGCCTGCCCTTGCATACGGTCCATGGCGTGGGCTATGTGTTCATCGGCAATCTGGTCGGGGAGGCCGGACTGGGAAGTCCAGCGGCTAGCGCGGAGGCGCCCGCCGAGCGGCCGCCCAAAGGTTGAGTAGTGGGGGACTCCCCGCGCCACCTGGACTCTTACGCGCCGGCATGCCGCGCAGGAAAACCGTCGAACTGTACATGCAATTAGGTTACATTACGGCCTCGGGCCGGCGAGCTCCCGCCGCGCAAGCTGTATGCGCCTTGTAATGCACGGTTATTTTGCGTCTGGCTGGATACTTACCATGCGGTCAGCGTAGCATCCTCGCAGGCCCGGAGCGCCGCGTAATGCGGACTCTTCAAGCCATTTCGTACGACGCGCGCCGCAAGCGGCCCGCGTCGCTGCGCTCGTGAGGAATGTCCATGGGTTTTTCCGTTAGTCGTTTCTGCCGGCAGCGCAATGCGGCAGTCGTCGTGGCGCTCGCGCTGGCATCCGCGCTTGCCGGTTGCGAAAAGAAGCCGCAGATGAACCCGGGCCCGCCCCCCGTCAGCGTCATCACGGTGCAGCCACAGCGCACGCCGAACGTGGCCGACCTTCCCGGCCGTGTGGAGGCCGTGCGCGATGCCCAAATCCGCGCGCGCGTCACCGGCATCGTGCAGAAAATCACGTTCAAGCAGGGCGGCGACGTCAAGGAGAACGAGCTTCTCTTCAAGATCGATCCGGCGCCTTACCAGGCTGCTTACGATCAGGCGGCGGCGCAACTCAAACAGGCGCAGGCCGACCTGTTCAGCGCCAAGGCGCTTGCCGACCGCTATGCGCCTTTGGTCAAGGCCAACGCCGTCAGCAAGCAGGAGTACGACAACGCAGTCGGCAGTTTCCGTCAGGCCGACGCCGCCGTGGCGGCGGCGCGGGCAAACCTTGCCAACGCCAAGATCAACCTTGGCTACACCGATGTGTTGTCGCCCATCAAGGGCCGTATCGGCCAGCCACTGGTGACCGAAGGGGCCCTGGTTGAAGCCAGTTCCGCCACGCAGATGGCGGTGGTGCAGCAGCTCGATCCCATCTACGTCGATTTCACGCAGTCCACCACCGAACTTGCCGTGCTGCGCAAGGCGTTCGCGGATGGCAAACTGCAACGTCTGGGTAACGACGCGGCACGCGCCACCGTGGTGCTCGAGGATGGCTCCGAGTACGCGCATGCCGGCAAACTGCTGTTCACGGGCATTTCCGTGAACCCCAGCACGGGCCAAGTAACGCTGCGGGCGGAGTTTCCGAACCCGGATGAAGTGCTGCTGCCCGGCATGTATGTGCGCGTGCGCTTGACCCAGGGCATCGACGATCAGGCTTTGCTGGTGCCGCAACAGGCCCTGCAGCGAACGCCGGATGGCATGCAGAGTCTGATGCTGGTGAAGGACGGCAAGGTGTTGCCGGTGCCGGTCACCACGGGCGGAGTAGTGAATAACAACTGGATCATCACCTCTGGATTGAGCGCCGGGGATGTGGTGGTGGTCGAAGGGTTCCAGAAGATCCGGCCGGGCGCGCCCGTGCAGGCAACGCCGTGGAATGCTGGCGCGGCACCCGGGGGCACCGCGCCGCAGGCCGGGGCCCAGGGGCAACCTGCTGGCCCGGGGCAACCTGCTGGTCAAGGGCAAGCTGCCGGACAGGGACAACCCGCTGGCCAAGGGCAGCCTGCTAGCCAGGGGCAACCCGCAGGCCAGAACAAGGCCGGCGCGCAAGAACCGCCCGCCACGCCGTCGTCCCCCGCTGGTGCCCAACCGCCCGCGGGCCAGAACCCGCCCGCCCGCGGCGGCAACGCGGCCCAGCCCACGCCCCAATCGTAAGCACGCAGCGCGCTCACCGGGCGCGCCGCCCGGTGAGCGCTCAACGGATCTGCCTCCATGCCGCAATTTTTTATCGACAGACCGATCTTCGCCTGGGTCGTTGCGCTGTTCATTCTTATCGCCGGGATTCTCGCCATTCCCAACATGCCGGTTTCTCAGTATCCGAACGTCGCACCGCCGGCGATCGAGATCTCGGCAACCTATCCCGGCGCGTCGGCGCAGGAAGTGGCGCAGTCCGTCACCAGCCTGATCGAAGACCAGCTCAATGGCGCCAAGGGCCTGTTGTATTACGAGTCGGTGAGTGACTCGAACGGCCAGTCCACCATCACCGCCACCTTTGCACCGGGCCGCGACCCCGACCTCGCCCAGGTGGACGTGCAGAACCGTGTCGCCAACGTGACGGCGCAGTTGCCCGCGGCGGTGACCCAGCAGGGCTTGCAATTCCAGCAGACCAGTACCGGTTTTCTGATGATCGTGACGCTGTCGTCCACCGACGGCACGATGGGCCAGACCGCGCTGGCCGATTATGTCGCCCGCAATATTCAGAACCCGATCTCGCGGGTGCCGGGGGTCGGCCAGTTCCAGCTATTCGCCGCGCCGCGCGCCATGCGCATCTGGGTCGACCCGCAGAAGCTGGTGGGCTTCAGCCTGAGCATGACGGACGTCAATCAGGCCATCGCCCAGCAGAACGTGCTCATTTCCGGCGGCAACCTGGGCGGACCGCCGAATCCCGACACCCAGCGCATCACGGCCACTGTCGTCGCCAATGGCCAACTGGCCACCGTCGAAGGCTTCGGCAACATCGTGCTGCGCGCCAATGAGGATGGCTCGGTGGTACGGGTACGCGACGTCGCTCGCGTGGAGATCGGTGCCGACAATTACTTCTTCGGGGCCCGCCTGAACGGCAAGCCGACGGCGGCCTTCGCCATCATTCTGTCGCCGGACGCCAATGCGCTGTCGACCGCCCAGGGCGTGCGCGATCAGATGCAGCAGTTGTCGCGTTACTTCCCGGAGGACGTCCGCTACGACATCCCTTACGACACGGCACCCTACGTGAAGGTGTCCATCGAGGAAGTGGTCAAGACGCTGATCGAAGCGATGATCCTGGTGTTCCTGGTCATGTTCCTATTTTTGCAGAACGTGCGTTACACCGTGATTCCGGCGCTGGTCGTGCCGGTGGCGATGATGGGTGCGTTCGCCGTGATGCTGGCGCTGGGCTTTTCGATCAACGTGTTGACGATGTTCGCCATGGTGCTGGCCATCGGCATCCTGGTGGATGACGCCATCGTGGTGGTTGAGAACGTCGAACGCATCATGGCGGAAGAGGGACTGTCGCCCAAAGAGGCCACGGCCAAAGCCATGCCGCAGATCAGCGGGGCCATCATCGGCATCACGCTGGTGCTGGTGAGCGTGTTCCTGCCGCTGGCCTTCATGAGCGGATCGGTCGGCGTCATCTATCGGCAGTTCGCCGTGGCCATGGCGGTGTCGATCTTCTTCTCGGCGCTGTTGGCCTTGTCATTCACGCCGGCGTTGTGCGCCACCATCCTCAAACCCGTCAAGCCCGGTGCCCACGAAAGCAAACGCGGCTTTTTCGGCTGGTTCAACCGCCGCTTCAATGCCACCACGGACCGCTACGAGAACTGGGTGGCACGCACCCTGCACCGGGGCGGGCGCATGATGTTCGCGTATCTGCTGCTGGCGCTGCTGCTGGGCTTCCTGTATCTGCGCCTGCCGTCCTCGTTCCTGCCGGAAGAAGACCAGGGCTACGTGATAAGCAACATCGAGCTGCCTAGTGGCGCCAGCGCCAACCGCACGGTAGAAGTGCTGGAGGAGGTGGAGAAGTACTTCATGTCCTTGCCTCAGGTGCAAAACATCATCGCCGTGCAGGGCTTCAGCTTCAACGGCAATGGCCTGAACGCGGCCCTCGCCTTCACCACCCTCAAGCCTTTTGAAGACCGCACCAGCAATGAGTCCGCGCAGGCGACGGCGATGCAGGCGCTCGGTGCATTGCTGATGGGAATCAAGGACGCCATGGTTTACACCGTGGTGCCGCCTGCGATCTCGTCGCTGGGTAACGCCACGGGCTTCGACTTCCGCTTGCAGGACCGCGCCAACGCCGGCACCGACGCCCTGGCCGCCGCCACCGCCCAGCTTATGGGGCTGGCGGTGCAAAGCCCGGTGCTGTCGCAGGTGCGCATCACCGGCCTTGGGCCGGGGTCGCAACTGACATTGGAAATCGACCGCAACAAAGCGGCCGCCCAGGGCGTGAATTTCGACGAAGTCGCGGGGCTGGTTTCCACGGCGGTGGGCAGCGCTTTCGTCAACAAGTTCCCGAACTTTGGCCGTATGCAGAACGTCTGGGTGCAGGCCGACGAGCAGTACCGCATGCAGGTCGAGGACGTACTCAAGCTGAACGCCCGCAACGGCAATGGCGGCATGGTGCCGCTGTCCACCTTCGTCACGGCCAAGTGGTCGCAAGGGCCGGTGCAGGTGGTTCGCTATAACAGCTACGAGGCCGTTCGTATCAGTGGCGATGCTGGCCAAGGCTATACCACTGGCGAAGCCATGGCTGAAATGGAAAGGCTGGTGGGTCAGTTGCCGCAGGGCTTCGGTTATGAATGGAACGGCTTGTCCTATCAGGAACAGCAGGCCGGCGGGCAGGCGCCCATACTGCTGGGCCTGTCGCTGCTGGTGGTGTTCCTGGTTCTGGCGGCCTTGTACGAAAGCTGGGCGATTCCCCTCTCCGTGATGCTGGTGGTGCCTTTGGGTATGCTGGGCGCGGTCGGGTTGGTGAGCCTGCTGGGCATGTCCAACGACGTGTACTTCCAGGTGGGCATGGTGACGGTGATCGGCCTGGCGGCCAAGAACGCCATTCTGATCATCGAATTCGCCAAGGACCAATACGCCCGCGGCGCCGGGATCCGGGAGGCGGCCGTTGAAGCCGCGCGCCTGCGTTTCCGGCCCATCCTCATGACGTCGCTGGCGTTCATTCTGGGCGTCATTCCGCTGGCCCTGGCAACCGGCGCTGGCGCCGCCAGCCAGAAAGCGGTGGGGCTGGGGGTACTTGGCGGCATGCTCGCCGCCACGCCATTCGCGGTAATTTTCGTGCCGACGTTCTTTGTGGTCGTCCTTGGGCTGTTCAAGACCCGGCCCAAATTGTTGGGGGCGGAACTGCGGGCGTTCGAAGCTGAAAAGGCCGCGCGCGCGGCACAGGCGTCGGCGGGTACGCCGCCAGCCGCTGGGTCGCCAGCCGCTGGATCGCCAGCCGCCAACCCCGGCGACGCCCGCCCGGGTGCAGCGAAACCCGAGGAGGACAAGTGATGAGTCGTTTTGCGCGATCGCGACAGGTTTCAATGCGCGCAACGGCGGCTGCGCTGGGCGCGGCGGTAGGCTTGGCGGGATGCAATCTGACGCCGGACTACGTACGCCCGCAGGCGCCGGTCGCCGCCACCTATCCGGACCAGCCACGCGTCGCCTATGGCGGCACGGACAAAGCCGAAACCGTCGGACTGCGGCCTGCGGCGGAACTCACCCCGGCGGCGGGGCCCGCAGCGGCCGATATCGGCTGGCGCGACTTCTTTCGGGACCAGCGCCTCAAGGCATTGATTGCCCTGTCGCTGCAGAACAACCGTGACCTTCGTGTGGCGGTGCAGCGCGTCGAGGAAGCGCGTGCAGTGTGGGGCCAGCAACGAGGCCAGCTGTTTCCGGCCATCGGCGTGGGGGTGCAGGGCACGCGCCAACGCCTGCCGCCCAATATGCGGATGGGCGGCCCCGACGGCCCCTCGATCAGCAGCCAGTATCAGGCGGGTCTGGGCCTCACATCATTCGAGATCGACGTGTTCGGCCGGCTGCGCAGTCTGTCGGAAGCCGCGTTCCAGCAGTATTTGTCCTCCGAGGAGTCGCGCCGCAGCGTGCAGATATCGCTGATCGGCGAGGTCGCCCAGGCTTATCTGAACCTGCGCGCGGCCGAGGTGCAGCTGGATCTCACCCGCAAGACGCTCGAAGCGCGGCAGGCCTCGTTCGATCTGGTGCGGCGCCGCTACGAGGGCGGCGTGGCCTCCGAGCTGGACCTGAACCAGTCGAAATCGCTACTCGATTCCGCCTCGGCCGACCTGGCCCAACTGGCCCGGACGCAGTCGCAGGCGGTAAACGCGTTGGTGCTGCTACTGGGCGCGCCCATGCCGGCAGACTTGCCGCCTGCCGCGCCGTTCAGCACGCCGGCCGTGGTCGCGGACATTCCGGCGGGGCTGCCCTCCGACTTGCTGGAACGCCGCCCGGACATCCTGGCTGCCGAGTACGCGCTGCGCAGCGCCAATGCCAATATCGGCGCTGCGCGCGCGGCCTTCTTCCCGACCATCTCGCTCACCGGCCTGCTGGGTGCGGCCAGCCCGTCGCTGGGCACGCTGTTCCGGGGCGGGCAGGGGTTCTGGAGCTTCTCGCCCTCCATCACTGCGCCCATTTTTGCCGGCGGCAGCCTGGAGTCGGCCCTGAACGTGGCGCGAGCGCGCGATAATATCGCCGTGGCGCAGTACGAAAAATCCATTCAGCAGGCGTTCCGGGAAGTGTCGGATGCGCTGGCGGGCGAGGCCACCTACACCGCGCAACTGCAGGCATTGCAGGCGCTGGAGGCATCCTCGGCGCGCACGCTGGAACTCTCGAACCTGCGTTACACGGGAGGCGTCGACAGCTACCTGCAAGTGCAGAACGCGCAGGTTGATAGCTTCGACGCTCAGTTGGCCGTGGTGCAAACCGCCCTGGCGTCGCTGGTGAACCGGGTACAGTTGTACAAGGCGCTGGGCGGCGGCTGGGAAGAGACGACGAAAACGCAATGATAGAACTCGGCGTGAATATCGACCACGTGGCGACGCTGCGCCAGCAGCGGCACACCGCGTATCCGGATCCGGTGCAGGCCGCCTTGCGCGCCGAAGAAGCCGGTGCGGACCTCATCACGCTGCATCTGCGCGAGGACCGCCGTCATATCCAGGATGCCGACGTCGACCGCCTAAAGCCGCTACTGCGCACGCGCATGAACCTGGAATGCGCGGTGACCGCCGAAATGCTTGCCATCGCCTGCCGCGTGCAGCCGAATGACGTTTGCCTGGTGCCGGAAAAACGCGCGGAATTGACTACCGAAGGCGGGCTCGATGTGGTGCGGGCGCAAGGTGCGGTCGGCGACGCGGTGGCACAGTTGCATGCCGCCGGCATCCGGGTGTCGCTCTTCATCGACCCGGAACCAGCCCAGATCGCCGCGGCGGCGGCGGCCGGCGCCACGGTGATCGAACTGCATACCGGCGCCTATGCCGAGGCGCAGGGACCAGCCGCGCAGGCGGAACTTGCGCGCATCCGGCTTGCCGTGGGCGAGGGCTTGCGCCATGGCCTGCGTGTCAACGCCGGTCATGGGCTGCATTACGGCAATGTGCAGCCCGTGGCGGCCCTGGATGGCATCGCGGAACTCAATATCGGCCATGCCATCGTCGCCCAGGCGGTTTTCGACGGCTGGGAACGCGCGGTGCGAGACATGAAGGCGCTGATGGTGCGAGCGCGTCTGCAGGCGCACCGGGGCATTACCCCTGCGGCGGGCTGAGCAGGCGCCTGCTGGCCGCGCGCGTCGCG
>Ga0233375_1001219_pt1 | contig 11895 bp, 11 predicted proteins | sample ElkDunMinimDraft_10_FD_191539 | JGI IMG/M metagenome (GOLD analysis project Ga0233375, IMG submission 191539) | Fecal eukaryotic communites from dung pellets of Tule Elk in California, USA - Elk Dung E16 | ecosystem: Host-associated > Mammals > Digestive system > Large intestine > Fecal | place... | reverse complement strand
CCCGCTGCAGCTGCGTCTGCTGGTGGATGCCGACGACATCATCGAGCAGTCCATCTCGGAGTACTTCGTGCCGTGGATGGAGGAGATCGGCGTCGGGATCACGGTGGAATCCACCGACGGCGACACCATCAGCGACCGTGCGGTGAAGGCCGACTACGACATGTACTTCAGCGGCTGGAGCGTCAACCCCGACCCGGACTACCAGCTGGGCATCAACCTGTGCTCGACGCTGCCCACCGGCACCGACGGGTCGGGCGGCACCAGCCAGGACGGCTACTGCAACCCGGAGTTCGACGCGATGTACGCCGAGCAGCGCTCGGAGCTCGACGAAGAGGCGCGTCAGCAGATCGTCCACGACATGCTGGCGATGAACTACGCCGACACCGCCCAGATCGCCACGTGGTACCCGAACTCGCTCGAGGCCTACCGCTCCGACCGCTTCGACGGCTTCACGCTGCAGCCGAAGGACGGCGGCATCATCGCGAGCCAGGCCGGGTACTGGGGCTTCCTCACCGTCGAGCCGGTCGAGGCATCCGACGGAGCAGCCGCCTCCGACAGCGGCGGGGTGTCCACCGGGCTCATCGTCACCGGAGTGGTGATCGGCGTCATCGTCATCGGCGCGGTGATCTTCGTGCTGGTGCGACGTCGCAAGATGGCCGACGTCGAATGAGCAGAGGCCGTCGCGGCGGGGGCGAGACCGCCGCGACGGCCTCTGCCGCTCCTGAACACCGCGAAGAGAGAGCTCCATGACCAACACGGTGCCGCCCACCGAGGAGATCCTCCTCGCCGAGACATCCGCCGACCGGGCGCCGCGGAGCACCTCGGGTCTGACCTACTTCCTGACCAAGCTCGGCGGCGCCGCCGTGAGCATGGTGATGGTCATCCTGCTGGGCTTCTTCGCCTTCAAGATCCTGCCGGGCGACCCGGTCGCCGGCCTCGCCCGCGAACGCCAGCTCAGCCCAGAGCAGATCGCGCAGCTGCGCACGCAGATGGGCCTGGACAAGCCGCTGTGGCAGCAGTTCGTCGACTACATCGTCAACGTCTTCACGCTGAACTTCGGCGAGAGCTACGTCTACCGCAAACCGGTCGGCGAGCTGATCGGCGACTACTTCTGGAACACGATCCTGCTCACCGGCACCTCGGCCGTGCTCGCCATCGCGCTGGGGCTCTGGCTCGGGCAGAAGGCCGGCTGGCGGCCGGGGTCGCTCTTCGACCGCATCACCTCCGGCATGGCCCTCGTGCTGTGGTCGGTGCCGACCTTCTGGCTGGCGCTCATCCTGCTGATGATCTTCGGCGGCACCCTGCAGTGGTTCCCCACCGGCGGCATGACCTCGCCCGACCCGCCCGCCGACCTGTTCGCACGGATCCTCGACGTCGCCGCCCACATGGTGCTGCCGGTGCTGACGATGGTGGCGGTCGTCTATGCCCAGTACGTCATGGTGATGCGCGCGTCGCTCATGGAGGAGAAGAGCGCCGACTACCTCGTCACCGCGCGGGCCAAGGGCCTTCGTGACGACCTGGTGCGCCGCCGCCACGCGGTGCCCAACGCCCTGCTGCCGGCGGTCACCCTCATGTTCCTGCACATCGGCGGCCTCATCGCCGGTGCGGTGACGGTCGAGACCGTCTTCTCCTGGCCGGGGCTGGGCAAGCTCACCTTCGAGGCCATCAGCGGTCCCGACCTGCCGCTGCTGCAGGGCACGTTCGTGGTGTTCTCGGGCGTCATCATCGCGACCAACCTCATCGCCGACATGATCTACCGACGGCTCGACCCGAGAGTGAGGCGCGGATGAGCGCGCAGGCAGCATCCCGGTCGCCGCGTTCCCTCGCGTGGACGCGGCGGCGCACCGCGTTCGCGCAGTTCTCGCGGGAGTTCGCGCACAGCCGGTCGGGCATGGTGGGGCTCGTCTTCCTCGTCGTCATCGTCGCCCTCGCGCTGCTGGCGCCGGTGATCGCGCCGGCGTGGATGCTGGACGTGACCAAGGTCATGGACTCCCCGCGCTTCGCGCCGCCGTCGTGGGAGCATCCGCTGGGAACCGACCACCAGGGTCGGGAGCTGTGGGTGCGCATGCTGTGGGGAGCGCAGGTGTCGCTGCTGGTCGGCTTCGCCGCCACCGCCATGTCGATGATCATCGGCACGATCGTCGGCATCGCCGCCGGGCACTTCACCGGCTGGGCGGGCGCCGTGCTGATGCGCCTCATCGACTTCTTCCTCGTGCTGCCGTCCCTCATCCTCGCGATCGTGCTGTCGACGGTGCTCTCGCGCGGGGTGTGGACCATCGTCATCGCGATCGGTCTGACATCGTGGGCGGGCACCGCGCGCGTCGTGCGGTCGCAGACGCTGTCGGTGGAATCCCGCGACTACGTCGAGCGCTCGCGCGTGCTGGGAGCCGGGCACTGGCACATCATCGTCAAGCACCTGCTGCCGGCCGTGCTGCCCCTGGTGCTGGCCAACACCACGCTGACGGTCGGCTCCGCGATCATCTCGGAGTCGACGCTCGCCTTCCTGGGGCTCGGCGACACCACGCTGCAGTCGTGGGGTGCGGTGCTGCGCAACTCGATGGACGTCTCGGCCGCGACCAGCGGTTACTGGTGGTACGTGCTGGTGCCGGGTGTGGCCATCGTGCTGGTCGTCCTCGCCTTCACCCTGGTCGGTCGCGCCGTCGAGACGATCGTGAACCCGACGCTGAGGAGCCGCTGACATGCCCGACCTCACCTTCGAGGGCGTCTCGATCACGTACCGGACGTCTGCGCGGGGCGCGCGGGGCGAGATCCCCGCGGTCCGCGACGTGGACCTGCGCCTGCCGGCGGGCGGGACCCTCGGGATCGCGGGCGAATCCGGCTCGGGCAAGTCCACGCTGGCCATGAGCGTGCTGCGGCTGCTGCCGTCCAACGCCCGGCTCACCGGGCGGGTGCTGATCGGCGACACCGATGTCACCGAGCTCGGCTTCGGCAAGCTGCGGGCGCTGCGCTGGGCGGATGCCTCGATCGTCTTCCAGGGCGCCATGCACTCGCTGAACCCGGTGCGCACCGTGGGCCAGCAGATCCTGGAGGCGCTGGAGCTGCACGTCGCCGACGGCTGGAAGACCGAAGCCGCGCGCAAGGCGCGGGTGGCCGACCTGCTGCGCGCGGTGGACCTGCCGCCGGCGAAGGCCGACGCGTACCCGCACGAGCTGTCGGGCGGGCAGAAGCAGCGCATCATGATCGCCATGGCCCTCGCCTGCGAGCCGGAGATCATCATCGCCGACGAGCCGACGACGGCCCTGGACGTCATCGTGCAGCAGCAGATCCTCGAGATGATCAGCCGCCTCGTCACCGAGCGGGGCATCTCGCTGCTGATGATCAGTCACGACCTCTCGGTGCTCGCCACCGCCTGCGAGCGCATCGCGATCATGCGCGACGGCGAAGTGGTGGAGATCGGCCAGGCGCACCAGGTCTGCACGCAGGGCGAGCACCCCTACACGCGCCAGCTCGCCGATGCCTTCCCCACGATCGGAGACCCGGCGTCGCGGCGGAACCCCGTCACGAGGCGCGAACGCACCCTTCCGGCATCCGGAGTGCCCGGCGGCATGACCGACGAGGTGCTGCTCGAGGCGAAGGGCGTCAGCGTCACGTACCACGCACGCGGCCGGTCGGCCCAGGCGGTGAAGTCGGTCGATCTGGAGGTGCGCCGCGGCGAGATCGTGGCGCTCGTGGGGCAGTCGGGGTCGGGCAAGACGACGCTCGCCCGCACCCTCGTCGGGCTGCAGCAACCCGACCCCGGATCGGTCATCCGCTTCCGGGGGGCCGATCTGCCCAGCCGGGGCAGAGGGCTGCAGGCGTTCCGCAAGCAGGTGCAGATGGTGCTGCAGGATCCCACGGCGGCGCTGAACCCCAAGCTCAGCGTGTACGAGTCGGTGGCCGAGGGGCTGCGGGTGCAGCACTACCGCGGCGACGAGACCCAGCGCGTGGCGCAGAGCCTGGTCGACGCCGAACTCACCCCGCCGGAGGACTTCTTCGCCGCCATCCCCCAGGAGCTGTCGGGCGGGCAGCGCCAGCGCACCGTGATCGCCGGCGCGCTGGCGGTCGGCCCGCAACTGCTGGTCGCCGACGAGCCGGTCGCCTCGCTCGACGCCTCGGCGCGCGGCGAGATCCTCTCCCTGCTGCTGTCGCTGCGGGACCGTCTCGGACTCAGCGCACTGGTCATCACCCACGACCTCGGACTGGCGTGGAACATCGCCGATACGGTCGCCGTGATGTACCGGGGCGAGATCGTCGAGTACGGCCCGACGGAGGACGTGCTGCTGGACCCGCAGCACCAGTACACGCGCGAGCTGCTCGCCGCCGCGCCGACCATCGATCGGACCATCGCGTGAGGAGGGGGTTCCGCCGGCGTGCGGCCGCGGCCGACCGTGCGGCGTACCTCGCCTCGGCGCCGCTGGAGCCCGGTGACCGGGTGCGGTTCGTCTCGCCGTCCGGGCCCGGGACGCCCGAGAGCATCGAGCGGGCGGTGGGCTACTACCGCGACTGGGGTCTGGATGTCGTGGTCGGCGATCATCTGCTCGAGCCGCACCCGCGGGCGGCGTATCTCGCCGGTCCCGACGACGCGCGCCGGCAGGACCTCGTCGAGGCGTGGTGCGATCCCGACACGGACGCCGTCATCTGCCTGCGGGGCGGGTACGGCGCCATGCGACTGCTGGACGGGATCGACTGGGACGGCATGCGCCGGTCGGCGCTGCGCCGCGACGGCCGGCCGAAGCTGCTCACCGGCTCTTCGGACGTCACCGCACTCCACGAGGCCTTCCGCGTGCACCTCGACGTCCCCACCCTCTTCTGTCCCATGCCGGCGAACGAGGTCTTCCGCGATGCCCCGTCGGTGCGGGAGGACGTGGGGCGCTGGCTGTTCGAGCCGTGGGGCGGGCGCAGCCTCGTGGGGCCGCGCACCGAGGTGCTCGCGCCGGGCGGAGCCGCGGGGAGGTTCACCGGCGGCAATCTCTCCCTTCTGGCGATGGGGATCGGATCGCCCGAGGCGGCCCGGATCCCCGGTGGCATCCTCTTCCTCGAGGACATCGACGAGGATGCCTACCGACTGGACGGGTACCTGCTGCAGCTGCAGCGCACGGGGCGCCTGCAGGCGGCCGAGGGCATCGTGCTGGGGTCGTGGCACCGATGCGCCGATCCGGATGCCGTGCGCGCGCTCATGCAGGAGTACCTCGGCGGGATGGGGGTGCCGGTGCTCTGGGAGCAGGGCTTCGGGCACGATCCCGAGGCGATCAGCGTGCCGCTGAATGTCGATGGCGTGCTGCAGGCCGCTGTGGGGCAGGATCCCCGGCTGGTGGTGGGAGCGGCGTGAGCGTGCTCGCGCTTGGACCGCTGGACCCGCGCGCCCGCTGGACGGTGCGGGTGCTCGCGGACGACGGCGGGGTGCTCGCCGAGCACGATCCCGACGAGATCTGCGAAACGGCCAGCGTCGGCAAGGTGTTCCTGCTCATCGAGGTCGCCCGCAGACTCTCCGCCGGGGAGCTCGACGCGGACCAGCGCATCGTGATCCCTCCCGAGCACGTCGTGGCCGATTCCGGGCTGCTGTACCGCATGCGCGACCCGCGCGTGAGCGTCTACGACGCGGCGCTGCTGGTGGGGGCGGTCAGCGACAACCTCGCGACGAACGCGCTGCTGGCGATGTGCGGACTCGACGCCGTGCGCGCGGTGGGTCCTGCCCTCGGCTACCGCAGCACCGCGCTGCACGACTTCATCCGCAACGAGCGCACGGCCGACCTGCCGTGGACGCCGTCGTACGGCACCGGCGCGGAGCTGGCGGACCTCATGCACCGCCTGGCGGCGGGCGAGGTGATCTCACCCGACGTGAGCGAGCAGGTGATGACCTGGCTGGCGGCGGACACCGACACCTCGATGGTGGCCGACGCCCTGCTGGTGGATCCCCTCGCGCACGCCGAAGCGGAGTACCAGGGCATGGTGCTGCGCCACAAGACCGGCTCGACGTCGTTCGCGCGGATCGACGTGGGGCACCTGCGCGGACCGGCGACCGCCGTGTCGTACGCCGTCGCGGCGAACTGGAAGGACTCCGCGCAGGACCTCCGTGCCCCGGTGCTCGACGCGATGAGGGCGATCGGCGAGGCGCTGCGGGCGCACGTCACGGGTCGCGCCCGCGACGACGAGCCGGCATCGTGACGGCCGTGGCCCTGGCTGTGGCTGTGGATGTGGACCTGGCCGTGGATCTGGGACCTGGCCATGGCCATGGACGTGGACCTGGACGTGGACGTGGACGTGGCCGGTGACGTGGCCATGGACGTGGACGTCGTCGCGACGGCGCACCGGGCCACCGAGGGAAGGGCGACGCCATGAGCATCGGATTCGCTGAGGCCGAGGCGGAGATCCCCGGGCTGCGCATCTCGGCCCTGGCCGTGGACCTCGAAGACGACGCGGTGGTCTTCGAGCACCGGCCGACGATCGCGCTCAACACCGCCAGCGTCGGCAAGGTCTTCCTGCTGCATCGGCTGCTGACCGAGGTCGATGACGGGAGGCGCACGCTGGAGGAGACCGTGACCCGGCGCCCCGTCGAACGCATCGAAGAGTCGGGCCTGTGGTACCTGCTGCAGGCCGACACCCTGTCGCTGCACGATGTGGCGGCCCTCATCGGCGCGGTGAGCGACAACGCCGCCACCAACACGCTCTGCCGGGTGATCGGGCTGCCGGTCGTGCAGGAGCACACCCGTGCGCTCGGGTACCGCGACTCCGCCCTCGACGACATCGTGCGCTGGCCGGTGCCGCCGGGCGCTCCCCGTACCCTCTCGCACGGGACCGCCGCCGAGCTCGTGCGGTTCGTGACGCGCACGGCGCTCGCCGAGGACCTGACCCCGGCGTCGGCCGACCTGCTGCAGCGCTGGCTCGGGGCGGGGATGGATCTGTCGATGGTGGCCTCGGTGTTCAACCTCGACCCGCTGGCGCACTACGGCTTCGACCGCGACGTGTGGCTGTGGAACAAGACCGGGACGCTCCTCTCGGTGCGCGCCGACGTGGGTCTCGTGATGTCGCCCACCCGCCGGATCGCCTACGCCGTGCTGGTCAACTGGCAGCGCGGCACCGACTCCCGCGACCGCGCGCTGGCGGTCATGCGTCAGGCCGGCGAGGCGCTCAAGGCGCGGCTCGCCGCCTCCTGACGACGCCGCAGCACCGCCGCTGGGCCGCACCGGGGCCGCCGGTAGACTGGGACGCGACTTTCCAAGGAGCCCCCTGTGACAGAACAGCCGTCGTCCACGCCCCCCGAACACGCCCTCGAAGAGGACGTGTTCGAGCAGAAGGCCGTGCGGCTGGCCAAGCGCGAACGGCTGATCGCCGAGCGCGCGGATGCCGCCGGCGGTGCGTACCCGGTGTCGGTGCCGGTCACCGACACGATCCCCGCGCTGCGGGAGCGCTTCGCCGACCTCGAGGCGGGCGCCGAGACGGGCGTGACGGCGGGGGTCGCCGGTCGCGTGGTGTTCAGCCGCAACACCGGCAAGCTGTGCTTCGCCTCGCTGCAGTCCGGTGACGGCAGCCGCATCCAGGCGATGGTGTCGCTCGCCGAGGTGGGCGAGGAGTCGCTGCAGGCATGGAAGGAGCTCGTCGACCTCGGTGACCACGTGTTCGTCAGCGGACAGGTGATCTCGAGCCGTCGCGGTGAGCTGTCGATCATGGTGCGGGAGTGGGCGATCGCGTCGAAGGCGCTGCTGCCGCTGCCCAACCTCTACACCGAGCTGAGTGAAGAGAGCCGGGTGCGCTCGCGCTACCTCGACCTCATCACCCGCGACCAGGCCCGCGAGACCGTGCTGGCGCGCGCAAAGGTCAACGCCAGCCTGCGCGACACCTTCGGCCGGCACGGGTTCGTCGAGGTCGAGACGCCGATGCTGCAGGTGCAGCACGGCGGCGCCGCGGCCCGCCCGTTCGTGACGCACTCCAACGCGTTCGACACCGACCTCTACCTGCGCATCGCGCCGGAGCTCTTCCTCAAGCGCGCCGTCGTCGGCGGCATCGACCGGGTGTTCGAGATCAACCGCAACTTCCGCAACGAGGGTGCGGACTCCACCCACAGCCCCGAGTTCGCCATGCTCGAGGCCTACCAGGCCTACAGCGACTACAACGGCATCGCCGACCTCACCCAGGAGCTCGTGCAGAACGCGGCGATCGCCGTCGCCGGCTCGACCACGGTGACCTGGGCCGACGGCACCGAGTACGACCTGGGCGGCCAGTGGGACCGCATCTCGATGTACGAGTCGCTGTCGGCGGCATCCGGGCGCACCATCACCCCGCAGACCCCCGTCGAGGAGCTCAGCGCGTTCGCCGCCGAGGTCGGCGTCGAGGTGCCCGAGAAGATCGCCACGCACGGCAAGTTCGTCGAAGAGCTGTGGGAGCACTTCGTGAAGGGCGATCTGACCCGGCCGACGTTCGTGATGGACTTCCCCGTCGACACCAGCCCTCTCGTGCGCGAGCACCGCTCGATCCCGGGCGTCGTGGAGAAGTGGGACCTCTACATCCGCGGGTTCGAACTGGCCACCGGCTACTCCGAGCTCGTCGACCCCGTCATCCAGCGTGAGCGCTTCGTCGAGCAGGCCAAGCTCGGCGCGAAGGGCGACGACGAGGCGATGCGCGTGGACGAGGAGTTCCTGCGGGCCCTCGAGCATGCCATGCCTCCCACGGGTGGCATGGGCATGGGCATCGACCGCCTCATGATGGCGGTCACCGGCCTCGGCATCCGCGAGACCATCCTCTTCCCACTGGTCAAGTAACCGCAGCGGCCGGTCACCGGGTGGGGCCACGTCGGTCACTCCCCGCGGAACGCCCAGTCGGGCAGGTGGCCGACGGACACGAACGCCAGCACGATCTGGGTCAGCCCGTGCCCGGGTTCGAGCTCGGCCGCCATGAGCGCATAGCGCTCGGCATGCGTCGAGCGTCCGAGCGCCCACGACAGCCATGCGCAGGTGGCCAGCGCGCCGGGTCGCGCGGCGGGCGGCGCGAGGGCTGCGAGGCGGCGGGTGAGGTCGAGCGCCCGGGCGAGCCTGCCGGGGTCGGGCCGCGGTCCGTCGCCCCACATGGTCATCGCGAGGTCGGCGGGGTACTCCGCGCCCTCCTCCCACCGCCGCTGGGCGTCCAGCGCCCGCATGCCGCGGCGCGCATCGGCCGCCCACTGCACGATCGCCACGTCCCGCAGCGCCGGGCGGGACAGGCACCAGACCAGAAGCGCCGCGTCGAACGGCGCCAGCGACGTGGGGTCGGCGTCGAGGGACTGCTCGAAGCACGCGACGACGTCGTCGAGCCGGCCGACGACCGCCAGCGCCTCGGGATGGATGCGGCGAGCTCCGCGCCGTGGCGCCACGTCGTTCTCGTCCCGTCGCGGGTCCCGCAGCGCCGTGCGCACGGCGCGCAGCGCCGAGGCGACCGCCTCCGCCTGCTTCGGCGGCACCGACGGCAGCCCGGCGCCGCTCGCCTGATCGCCCGGCGGGACCGCGACCGGCGTGGCGAGCGAGAGTGCGTCGAGGGGCCGGCCTGCGCGGGGACAGTCGTCGTCGAGCAGGGAGCCCCAGCCGTCGCTCCCGACACTCAAGGCGTCGGCCACCCGCACGCCGCAGGCGTCGGCGGCGCGGCGGATGCTCGCGAGCAGCGGCGACCCGGGCAGGCCCGCCGCGCACGACTCGTCGGAGAACACCGCGGCCGCCAGTGCGTCGGCGTCGGGGATGCGGCACACCATGCCGAGACACGTGGCGGCGAAGGCATCGAGGTCCGCTCCGTCGCGGGGCAGGTCCAGGCGCAGCGCGCCGATGCTGCGGGTGCCCCGGAACGGGACCAGCACGAGGCTTCGCACCGGGGTGAAGCCGAGCATGGCGGGCAGCAGGGAGAGGAAGTGTGCGGCATCCGCCGCCTTCACGATCGTGGTCATGCCGCCAGCGTGGTCGCGACGGCTCGGGGCCGTCGGTGCGATCCGGTCATCGGGGGACGAACGGCGGCATCCACCGCCTGTTACGGGCACGCCGTGTACGGACCGTCGACGTACGATGGGGGTATGGAGACTGTGTGGACCGCCGTCGTGTGGGCGCTGCTGCCGACTGTCGTGGTGGTGGCCCTCTTCTGGTTCGTCCTGCGCGGCATCCTGCGCATGGACCGCACCGAGCGCCGTGTCCACGCCCGCATCGAGGCCGAGGAGCGCGCCAAGCGCGGTCTGCCGCCCGTCGCCGACGACGCCGGAGCCGTGCGCAACCCGGGATGACCCCCCGCCCCGATACGCTGAGCCAGTGAGCAGCGAGGGGGGAAAGTGATCAGCATCACTTTCGACTGGACCTGGTGGGTCATCCTCGTCTTCTTCGTGGACCTCATCGTGCGCATCACGGCGATCATCGTGATTCCGCGCAATCGCCGTCCCACCGCGGCGATGGCCTGGCTGCTGGCGATCTACTTCATCCCCTTCGTGGGTGTCTTCCTCTTCCTGCTGATCGGCAACCCGCGCCTGCCGCGCAAACGCCGCCTCAAGCAGGACCAGATCAACGAGTACATCCACGAGACCAGCGAGCACCTCGACTTCGGCACGCTGCGTCCGCACGCTCCGGAGTGGTTCAACGCCACGGTCACGCTCAACCGCACCCTGGGTGCGCTGCCGCTCGCCGGCGACAACGCCGCGCACCTCATCGCCGACTACGAGACGTCGCTGCGGGAGCAGACGAAGGCGATCCGCGCGGCCGAGCGCTACGTGCACGTCGAGTTCTACATCCTGCAGTCAGACCCCACCACCGACGACTTCTTCCGAGCGCTCGAAGAGGCCTGCGCGCGCGGCGTGGTGGTGCGGGTGCTGCTGGACCACTGGGCCAACAGGGGAAAGCCCTTCTACAAGCAGACCCTCCGCCGGCTCGACGCCATGGGCGCGCAGTGGCACCTGATGCTGCCGGTGCAGCCGTTCAAGGGCAGATACCAGCGCCCCGACCTGCGCAACCACCGCAAGCTGCTCGTCATCGACGGGGCGGTGGCCTTCGTCGGGTCCCAGAACATCACCGACTCCACCTACAACCTGCGCCGCAACATCCGACGTGGCCTGCACTGGGTCGACCTCATGGTGCGCGTGGAGGGGCCGGTCGTGGCATCCGTCAACGCGGTCTTCCTCTCGGATTGGTACAGCGAGACGGACGAGACCCTCACGGAGGAGATCGACCTGTTCGAGGTCACGAGCGGCCCGGGCGACCTGGACTGTCAGATCGTGCCGTCGGGGCCGGGGTTCGAGTTCCAGAACAACCTCAAGCTGTTCCTGAGCCTGATGTACGCCGCCCAGCGCAAGCTCATCATCGTGAGCCCGTACTTCGTGCCCGACGAGTCGATGCTGCTGGCGATCTCGACCGCGTGCCAGCGCGGCGTCGACGTGCAGCTGTTCGTGTCGGAGGAGGGCGATCAGGCGATCGTCTACCACGCCCAGCGCAGCTACTACGAGGCGCTGCTGCGCGCCGGGGTGCGCATCTGGATGTACCCCAAGCCCTACATCCTGCACTCGAAGTCGATGACCGTCGACGACGAGGTCGCCGTGATCGGCTCGAGCAACATGGACATGCGCTCGTTCGGTCTGAACCTCGAGATCTCGATGCTGGTGCGCGGCGAGGAGTTCGTGCGTGAGATGCGCGACATCGAGGAGATGTACCGGGGTCTCAGCCGCGAGCTCACGCTGGAGGAGTGGGAGCAGCAGCCGCTGCGCTCCACTGTGCTCGACAACCTGGCGAGGCTCACCTCGGCGCTGCAGTAGAGCGTTATCGCGATGTGACCGTACTCGTCGGCATCGCTCAGACAGACCCGCCAGGATGGAAGCCATGACCTCCCGAATCGCCTCCGTCGTCGCCGGGGGCGGCCTCGCCCTGCTGCTGATGGCTTCGCTCGCCGCGTGCGCCACCGAATCGT
>Ga0233375_1001218_pt1 | contig 11895 bp, 6 predicted proteins | sample ElkDunMinimDraft_10_FD_191539 | JGI IMG/M metagenome (GOLD analysis project Ga0233375, IMG submission 191539) | Fecal eukaryotic communites from dung pellets of Tule Elk in California, USA - Elk Dung E16 | ecosystem: Host-associated > Mammals > Digestive system > Large intestine > Fecal | place... | reverse complement strand
TCGCCAAGCAGGTCGGCGTGCCGTACCTGCTGGTCGCGCTGAACAAGTCGGACATGGTCGACGACGAGGAGATCCTGGAGCTCGTCGAGCTCGAGGTGCGCGAGCTTCTCTCCTCGCAGGACTTCGACGGCGACAACGCCCCCGTCGTGCGCGTCTCGGGCCTGAAGGCTCTCGAGGGCGACGAGAAGTGGGTGCAGTCGATCGTCGAGCTCATGGAGGCCGTCGACGAGTCGATCCCCGACCCGGTGCGTGACAAGGACAAGCCGTTCCTCATGCCCGTCGAGGACGTCTTCACCATCACCGGCCGTGGCACGGTCGTCACGGGCCGCGCCGAGCGTGGCACGCTGGCCATCAACTCCGAGGTCGAGATCGTGGGTCTGCGCCCGACGCAGAAGACGATCGTCACCGGTATCGAGATGTTCCACAAGCAGCTCGACGAGGCCTGGGCCGGCGAGAACTGTGGTCTGCTCCTGCGCGGCACCAAGCGTGACGACGTCGAGCGTGGCCAGGTCATCGTGAAGCCGGGTTCGGTTACGCCGCACACCGACTTCGAGGGCACCGCGTACATCCTCTCCAAGGAGGAGGGTGGCCGTCACAACCCCTTCTACACGAACTACCGCCCGCAGTTCTACTTCCGCACCACGGACGTCACCGGCGTCATCACGCTGCCCGAGGGCACCGAGATGGTCATGCCCGGTGACACCACCGACATGACGGTCGAGCTGATCCAGCCGATCGCCATGGAAGAGGGCCTCGGCTTCGCGATCCGTGAGGGTGGCCGCACCGTCGGCGCCGGCACGGTGACCAAGATCATCAAGTAACTCTTCCGAGTTCCTTCACGAAACCCCCTGGAGCGATCCAGGGGGTTTCGTGCGTTCGGGCACGGGGTCATGATGAACGCGCGCGGATCGTCCGCGCACCGACGAGGGGGTCCCCATGGGCATCGACGACGTGGTCAACAAGAGCAAGCAGTTCCTCGAGCAGAACAAGGACAAGATCGAGCAGGCGCTGCACTCCGACAAGGCGGAGCAGGTCAGCGACAGTGTGATCAACGCGGCGGCGGAGTTCGTCAAGAAGATCACCCCCGAGTCGGCCCACGCCAAGGTCGACAGCGTGCGCGAGAAGGTGGACGGCGCCGTGGGCGGCGGCAACAAGGGCGGCAGCGGCGCCGAAGCGGCCTCCTCCGCGGACGCCGCGGCGAAGGACGCGCAGAGCCCCGCCCCGGGGGCGGACAAGCCGGCCGCAGACGGGCCCGCAGCCGACCAGCCCGCCCCTGCCGCAGCGAGTCCCGACAAGCCGGAGTCCGCTGGCAGCGCCTAGACGCGCCTCACACCGATCGGCCGCGACAGCGCCCGGGGCGGTCTTGCCGCCGCCGTCGCCGCTGCCCGCAGGAAACGAGCGCCGCCCGGAGCCGACGTTCCCGATGCCACCGCCCGACGCCCCCGAAGCTCCATCTTCGGGGGCGTCGGGCGTGCGGCGGCCTCGCAGCCAGCCCCCTTGACGGGTTCATAGACGGTTTGTAGCTTGTGCATGAGCTCGTGCTGCAGGCGGTCCTGGGGGGCCACATGCCGCAGAGGAACACGTGACTTGGGAGTCCGCTTCGGGGCTACCCGTACGTCGACCAAAGCGACGAGGGTCTGGGATGAGCGGTATTCGGCGTGTCCGGAATCAGCGGCAGGCAGAACGACGGGCGCTGCGACAGCAGCCGGTGAGACGGAGTGCGCGCGTCACGATGATCGCGCTGCTGATCGCCGCGGTGGCCTTCGCCAACGCGCCGGCGGGCGCGGCCGTGGCCGCGGTCGTGCCTCCCACCCCGCCGGCGCCGACCGAGTCGCCCGCGCCGGAGCAGCCGGCTCCCGAACCGCCCGCGCCGGAGGCCCCTGCACCGCAGGCTCCCGCCCCGGCTCCGTCGCCTGAGCAGCCCGCGCCCGAGGCGCCCGCGCCGACCGAGTCCGAGGCGCCCGCGCCGACCGAGCCCGCGCCGCCCGCGCCCGAGGCCACGGAGCCGGCGGTCGCTCCCGAAGACGCGGCTCCGCTCGCGGAGGAGCCCGGGATCGTGACCCCGCTGGCGGCCGTCAGCGATTGCGTCGGAGGCAACTCCGTCTGCGGCACCCTGAGCATCGTCAACGTCGTGCAAGGCGGTGCGGCGACCCCTGCCGACTGGGCGCTGCGCGCCACGATCGTCGGAACCGATGACTGGTACGACTTCGCCAGTGGCCAGTCGCGCCGCGTCACCAAGCCGGCGGCGTACACGCTCACCTCCACGGGCACGCCCGGCGTCACCGACGAGTACACGACGACCCTCAGCTGCTTCCTCAACGACACCACGGGCGCCACCCGTCTGCAGTTCACCGAAGCCGAGGCGCTGCTGCAGTACATCGGCACCGGCTCGACACCGCTCACCGCGTCCTGCACGTTCACGCACACCTCCACCGCCCCCAGCACCCTCACGCTGAGCAAGGGCGGCGAGCGCACCGGGGTGCAGAGCGTGGGGCCGCTGGAAGGCGCCACGTTCGCGGTCTACAGCGGCGGCACGGACACCGAACCGGACACCAGTCCGGAGAACCTCGTCGGCACCTGCGTCACCGGAGCGGACGGACTGTGTGACGTGGAGGTGCCGTCAGGCGCCCAGTACTGGGTGATCGAGACGGCCCCGGCACCCGGCTATCAGATCATCGAGAGCTTCGATGTGGGGGGCGCAACGGTGACCCAGCAGCCCTACCGGCTGCGCACCGACGTGATCCCGCCGGGGCAGGACGTCACTTACCCCCAGCCCAGCGGGGGAAACAGCAACCTGCAGGCCCGGGGCTCGCAGTGGGCCAATGCGGCGACGAATCCGGCGCTGCCGCAGACGTGCGGCCTGCGCGTGGGAGTGCTCGTGGACCTCTCGAACTCGCTCGCGAGCTCCCAGCAGGACCTGCGCAATGCGGCGGTGGGCTTCGTCGACGTGCTGGAGGGCACGCCCTCGTCGATCGGGGTGTGGACCTTCGCCGGCGGGGCACCCGCGGCCGGCGCCGCCAACACCACCCTTCCGCTCACCCCGGTATCGACAGCGGCCAGTGCGGCGACCGTCCGTGACAAGGTCAGCGGGCTCACCGTGGTGAGCACCGGCGATTGGCGGCAGGGCACGAACTGGGATCAGGGACTGTGGCAGGTGAGTCAGGCGAGCTCCGCCGACACGCTCGACGTGCTGCTGGTCCTCACCGATGGCAGCCCCACCTTCTACGGCCCTCCGGGCACCGGTACCGGCGGTGCGCCGGCAGGGCCGGGCAGCACCACCCGCATCGTCGAGATGGAGAACGCGGTGTTCTCCGCGAACACCCTCAAGATCGAACGCGGTACGACCGTCGTCGGCGTGGGGATCGGTCCGGCATCGGCGTCGGAGGAGCAGAACCTCCAGGCGATCTCCGGCCCCACGGAGGGCGAGGACTACTTCCTCGTCGAGGACTATGCGGCGCTGCAGCAGTTCCTGGAGGAGCGCGCGCTGGGCGAGTGCGCGGGCACGGTCAACGTCACCAAGCTCGTGATCCCCGCCGAGGGCGACATCGCCGACGCCGTTCCCTCGCCCGGCTGGACGTTCGGTGCGACGACGGACACCGCCGGTGTCACCGTCGAGCCGGCATCCGCCCAGACGAACGAGACGGGCGGTGTCAGCTTCGCCGCCAGCGGCCTCGCCGCCGGTGGCACCGCCCCGGTGACGGTCACCGAGACCCAGCAGGAGGGGTTCGAGCTGGTTCCCCAGGGTGGCGCGAACGCCGCGTGTCAGGACAACAACACCGGGACCGCCGTGCCCGTGACCAACAGCGGGGCGCTGGGGTTCACCACGGACGCGATCGAGGGCGCCATCGTCACCTGCACCGTCTACAACCGGGCGCCAGACCCGACGGTGTCGCTGCGCGTGGACAAGCAGTGGGTCATCGATGGGGTGACCTATCCCGACGGGCAGCAGCCCGTGGGCGCCGCGGAGCTGCTGCTGGACGGAGAGCCGCGCAACTTCGGCACCGCCTACCCGCAGTACACGGTGGGGGAGACCGTCGTGATCGGCGAGGAGCTGACCGACCTGCCGTCCGGGTGTACGAGCACCTCCAGCGGCGCCGGTGACCACGTGGTGACCGCCGACGACCCGGACGTCGTGGTCGTCACCAACACCGTCACCTGCACGAGCACGCTGACGCTGGTCAAGACCGTCGCCAACGGCGACGCTGCAGTGGACGAGTTCACCCTCACCTCCTCGCCGATCGGTGGGACCGGTCTGGCCGGCCCCACAGGTGTGAGCGGTGTGTCGGCCCCTGTCACCCCCGGCGTGCGCTATCTCCTGGCGGAGACCGGGCCGGGAACCTACGTGCAGACGGTCGAAGAAGGCGCCACCCTCATCGAGGGGGCCACCGGCAGCTGGGACTGCGTGGCCGACGGCACGGAGTTCGACGGCTCCGACGGCGGCGTCACGCTGTCGCTCGGTCAGGAGGCGGTCTGCACGGCGGTCAACCAGACGGCCACGATGGTGCTGCTCAAAGAGGTGGTCAACGACGAGGGCGGAACGCTGACGGCGGATGCCTGGGAGCTCACCGCCGACCCGGGTGAGACGGAGTTCGGGCTGACGCCGACCACGGTGACCGGGGCGCCGAGTTCCACTGCGGACAACACCTTCGCGGTGCGACCGGGCCAGGAGTACACGCTCACCGAGGCCGGCGGCGGCACCGGATACCGGCAGTTCACCCTCGAGCAGCTGATCGGCGGCGTCTGGACCACGGTCGACCCGACCGTCTCGGTGCCGGCGCTCGGCAGGAACGTCTACCGCTTCGTCAACGTCGACATCGCGCCCCGGCTGACGCTCGTGAAGAGCGTCACGAATGACAACGGCGGAACCGCCGCCGCCACCGACTGGACGCTGTCGGCGACCAGCCCCGGTGAGCCCGAGGTGACCGGCGTCACCGGCACCGAGGCGGTGACCGCGGTGCCCGTCTTCGGCGGCGTCCCCTACACCCTCGCCGAGACCGGTCCCGACGGCTACACGTGGGATTCGCTCACGTGCGACAACGGGGCGGCCGTGTCGCCGGCGAGCCCCACGCTGACCCTGGAGGTGGGCGACGACGTCACCTGCACCTTCGTCAACGACGACATCGCCCCCACCCTCACGCTGGTCAAGGAGGTCACGAACGCCCAGGGCGGGACGGCCGTGGCGACGGATTGGACGCTGTCGGCGACCACCCCCGGGGGGCCGGACCTCACGGGCGTCTCGGGAGCCGCTGCCGTGACCGGCGTCGCCGTCCCGGCGGGAGCGACCTACACGCTCGCCGAGAGCGGGGGGCCCACCGGGTACGACTGGGTCGCGCTCTCGTGCGACAACGGGGCCGAGATCTCCCCGGAGAGCCCGACCCTGACCCTTGGTCTCGCCGAGGACGTCACCTGCACCTTCAGCAACACCGACCTCGCCGGAAGCCTCACCCTGGTCAAGGAGATCGTCAACGACAACGGCGGCACCGCTGTGCCCGAGGACTGGAATCAGCGGCTCACCGCCCAGCCCGCCAGCGGCGAGACGCTGGTGTTCGACCACAGCGAGACGATCGGCGTGCCGGGCGGAACGTACACCCTCGCCGAGATCGACCAGCTCGCGGGCTACGAGTTGACCGGCCTTTCCTGCACCACGGGCCAGACCTCCGTGTCCTCCCCGACGGTCACGGTGCCCAACGGCGAGAACGTCACGTGCACCTTCGTCAACGACGACATCGCGCCCACGCTGACGCTGGTGAAGACGGTCGTCAACGACGCGGGCGGCACCGCCGTCGCCACCGACTGGACGCTGTCCGCGACCACCCCCGGCGGGCCTGATCTGTCGGGCGCATCAGGCGAGACCGCTGTCACCGCGGTCGTCGTCCCGGCCAACAGCGAATACACCCTCGCCGAGACCGGGCCGGAGGGCTACACGTGGCAGAGTCTGGCGTGCGACAACGGTGCCGCCACATCGGTGGCCGACCCGACGCTGACCCTCGCGCTCGCCGAAGACGTCACCTGCACCTTCGTCAACGACGATGAGCCCGGCACCCTCACGCTGCTCAAGCAGGTGGTCAACGACGACGGCGGTACGGCCGTCGCGACCGACTGGAACCAGGCGCTGACGGCCGAGCCCACGGGCGGCACGGCCATCCCGTTCGACCACGACGTCTCGCAGCAGGTGCCGGCAGGGCAGTACGCACTCAGCGAAGCCGGCGGCCCCGACGGCTACGAGTGGACGGCGCTCGCCTGCAACACGGGCGATGTCGACCTCACGTCCCCCACGGTCACGGTGCCCAACGGCGGCGAGGTCATCTGCACGTTCACCAACGACGACGTCGCTCCCACCCTGACGCTGGTGAAGACCGTCACCAACGCCAACGGCGGCACCGCCGTGCCCACCGACTGGACCCTGGCGGCCACCACGCCCGGTGGACCGGACCTGAGTGGAGTCACCGGGGCTCCCGCGGTGACCGGGGTGGCCGTTCCCGCGGGCGCGCAGTACACGCTCGCCGAATCCGGCGGCCCGACCGGATACGACTGGACCTCCCTCGTGTGCGACAACGGTGCGACCGTGTCGCCCGAGGCGCCCACGCTCACGCTGGGCCTCGCCGAGGACGTCACCTGCACGTTCGGCAACACCGACGTGCCCGGCTCCCTCACTCTGGTCAAGGATGTCGACAACACCCTGGGCGGCAGCGCGGTACCGGCCGACTGGAGCCAGCGACTGACGGCCCAGCCCGCCACGGGCGCGCCGCTCGTGTTCGACCACGCGCAGACCCAGGACGTGCCCGCCGGCAGCTATACGCTGGCCGAGGTCGACCAGATCGCGGACTACGAGTGGACGGCGCTGTCGTGCGACACGGGCGGGGTGACCCTCGCAGCGCCGGTCGTGACGATCGCCAACGGGCAGGCCGTGACCTGCACGTTCACCAACGCCTCCATCGCTCCGACGCTCACCCTGGTGAAGAACGTCGACAACCGCGGCGGCATCGGCACGGCCACCGCCGACGCCTGGACCCTCAACGCCGTCGCGGGTGAGACCGATCCGCGACTCAGCGGCGCCGGCTCACCGGCCGGCGGCACGACGGCATCGCTGTCGGGACCCGTCGCAGCCGACGTGGAATACACCCTTTCGGAGACGTCCGGCCCTTCGGGGTACACCGCCGGCGACTGGGCGTGCACCGAGACCGACGGCGGCGCCGCCTACCCGCTCGCCGCCGAGGGTGTCGTGCAGCCGACCCTCGGCGTCGACATCACCTGTGCGATCACGAACACCGCGATCCCCGCCGAAGGCACCATCGACAAGCAGGTCGCTGCCGGCTCGCCGGTGCAGAACGCCGACGGCACGTGGACCATCTCCTACGACATCGTGGTCACGAACAACTCCGACACGTCGACGTTCATCTACAGCCTCGCCGACGCGCTGGAGTACGGCGAGGGGATCACGCCGACCGCGGCCAGCTGGACCGGCCCGGACAGCACCTCGGGCGATTTCACGCTGCCTGCCGGGACCGCCACCCTCGCCACCGACGTCTCGCTGCCGACCAGCGGTGACCCGTCGGCGCGCGCGACCCACACCTACACGGTGACCGTGACAGCCACGATCGCCGACGGCACCCAGGACGGCGACACGTGGCGGTGCGACACCGCGCCCGGCGTGCCCACGGCGGGCGGCTTCCTCAACTCCGCGACGCTGTCGGCCACCGGCGAGGACGACCAGACCGTGTTCGGCTGCGGCGAGCCGGCGTTCCCGACCCTGGTGAAGACGGGCGTCGACCCCGCGACGCAGAACCCCGACGCCTCGTGGAACGTGTCGTACACGCTGACGCTGAGCAACCCGGGTGCGGTGGCGGTGCAAGCGGCGCTGACCGAGACGCTCCCGAGCGTCCCCGGCGGCTGGGTGCTCGACGGGGACGCGTGGACCATCGCGGCGGTCGGCGAGGCGCCGGCCCCGACGACCGCGACAGCGGCGCCGGGTGAGACCGCGGCGGTGTGGACCGGACAGCTGCAGCCTGCGGCATCGCTGCTGTACACCGTCAGTGGCGTGCTGCGCCCGACCGTCGAAGCGACCGACCCGGGGGAGTGCGCGACGGGCGGCGGAATCGTCAACACCGCCGGAGTCACCTCCGGCGAGATCGTGGTGGATGCCGAGGGCTGCGTCACGGTGAGGACCGCGGGGGTGACCGTCGACAAGGCCGATGGCACCGCGCAGCAGCTGCCCGACGGCAACTGGCAGATCGACTACGTGGTGACGGTGACCAACACCAGCGCCACCGTCGCGACGGTCTACACCCTCACCGACACCCCCGACCTGGGCGAGGGCATCGTCCTGGTGTCCGGGGAGTGGGTGGGCACCGCCCCGGCGGAGAACAGCCCGCTGGCCGCGGGAGGGATCGCCGAGTACACGTTCCGGATCGTGGCATCCATCGACCCCGACGCCGAGGACCCGTCGCTGACGTGCCAGCCGGGTGAGGGCGGAGCCTTCTTCAACGGCGTCACGGTCGTCTTCCCCGGCGGCACCGCTCAGGACGACGGCTGCGCCGAGCCCGGCGGCCCCACGCTCATCAAGACCGCCCAGGCCGCCACTCCTCTCGGTGCGGGCATCTGGGTCGTCTCCTACGCCGTCGAGGTGTCCAACACCAGCGGCGTGACCGTCGCGTACACGCTGGAGGATCGTCCCGAGCCGCTCAGCGGCGGAATCGCGCTCGTGACGCCGTGGGCGGTGACCGGTCCGACGGTCGAGCCGGCCGGTGCGGGCACCGCGGCGCTCACCCCCGACTGGGACGGCGCGCAGCAGCCGAGGGCTGCGACGGGCCTGCTTCCCGACGGGGCGACCCACACGTACACCGTGAGCGCTCAGGTGAGCGTCGTGGCTGCCGAGCCCGATGCGCTCACCTGCGGCGAGGCGCCCGGAGAAGGCGGCGTCTGGAACACCGCGCGGGTGGACAACGGCGCGTTCGAGTCGTCCGACGAGGACTGCAGCGGACTGGTCGTGGTGCCGGTGGAGCTGGAGAAGTCCGACGGGACGGTCACGGAGTTGGGCGAGGGCCGGTGGCGCATCGACTACCTGGTCACCGTCACCAACCCGGGGCTCCTCCCGACGACCTACACCCTCACCGACGCACCGCAGTTCGACACCGCCTTCGCCATCGTGGCGCAGGGCTGGGTCGGCTCGCCGAACGTGGCAGATGTCGAGATCGAGCCGGGCGGCGTGGACACGTACACCTACCGGGTGGATGCCGCCTCCTCGCAGGACCCGCTGCCGACCACGGCGCTCGAATGCACCGACGACGGTGGCGGCTTCTTCAACACGGCCACGGCGACGCACCCCGGCGGGGTGGTCTCCGACAGCGGCTGTGCGGTGCCGGTCGTCCGTCCCGCACCGGCACCCGGACCCGGACCCGGACTCGCCGGCACGGGTGGCAGCCTCCCTGTCGCGGCCACCTGGCTGGGCGGGACGACGCTGATCGGTGGCATCCTGCTGCTGATGATGCTCCGCCGCAGACGCCAACAGGCCTGACGTGTCGGGCGGGTTGCGCCGACACGCCCGAGTTTGCGACACGCCCGGGCGACGCGTACACTAGTGAAGTTCCACATTCCGGTGGCCGCTCTGCGTGCCCCGGATCACTGTCACGGCAGTGCATAGGCGGCGCGATACGCGCAGGGTCCTAGGCCGCGGGCAGCAGAACACCACATCCCACAAACCCGACCCCGCTCCGGCGGGTCGCATTGCATGCGCACGGGGGAGTGAGGAGCCGCGGGCCGATCGGCGTGCGGTTTGACAGCAGAACAGCGGTGCAGCATCCCCACCTCGCGTGGTGACAAGTGCCAGGCGCAATTCCGCGCCACCGTGCGTCCAATGCGCTCATGACCCGTGAGACGTAAGACGCGAGAAAGAGAGTGAGCAGACAATGGCGGGACAGAAGATCCGCATTCGCCTGAAGTCGTATGACCACGAGGTCATCGACACGTCGGCACGCAAGATCGTCGACACCGTGACCCGTGCGGGCGCGACGGTCGTGGGCCCGGTGCCCCTGCCGACGGAGAAGAACGTCGTGGCCGTCATCCGGTCGCCCCACAAGTACAAGGACAGCCGCGAGCACTTCGAGATGCGCACCCACAAGCGCCTCATCGACATCATCGACCCGACGCCCAAGGCCGTCGACTCGCTGATGCGTCTCGACCTGCCGGCCGACGTCAACATCGAGATCAAGCTCTGAGGTCCGACATGGCTGACATCAACAACAAGGTTTCGAAGGGTCTCCTGGGCACCAAGCTCGGCATGACCCAGGTTTGGGACGAGAACGGCAAGCTCGTTCCCGTCACCGTGATCGAGGTCGCACCCAACGTGGTGACCCAGGTCCGCACGCCCGAGAAGGACGGCTACAAGGCCGTTCAGATCGCGTACGGCCAGATCGACCCCCGCAAGGTCAACAAGCCGCAGACGGCCCACTTCGAGGCTGCCGGCGTGACCCCCCGTCGCCACCTCACCGAGGTGCGCACCGCCGACGCTGCTGACTACTCACTCGGTCAGGAACTGACGGTGGATGGCACCTTCGAGGCCGGCCAGCTGGTCGACGTCGTCGGCACCAGCAAGGGCAAGGGCACCGCGGGTGTCATGAAGCGTCACAACTTCAAGGGCGTCTCCGCGTCTCACGGTGCGCACCGCAACCACCGCAAGCCCGGTTCGATCGGCGCATCGTCGACCCCGAGCCGCGTCTTCAAGGGCATGCGCATGGCCGGCCGTATGGGTGGCGAGCGCGTGACCGTCCTCAACCTCACGGTGCACGCCGTCGACGCCGAGAAGGGTCTGCTGCTCGTCAAGGGCGCCGTCCCCGGTGCCCGTGGCCGCATCGTCTACGTCCGCAACGCAGTGAAGGGTGCCTGATCATGGCTGACTCGACTCTCGCGCTCGACGTTCGTACGGCCGACGGCAAGAAGGCCGGCTCCGTGGAGCTGCCCGCCGCCCTGTTCGACGTCAAGACGAACATCCCGCTGATCCACCAGGTCGTCGTCGCGCAGCTCGCCGCGGCACGCCAGGGCACCCACTCGACCAAGCGTCGTGGTGAGGTCTCCGGTGCCGGCCGCAAGCCCTTCAAGCAGAAGGGCACGGGTAACGCCCGCCAGGGCTCGATCCGCGCACCCCAGATGACCGGTGGTGGCATCGTGCACGGCCCGAAGCCGCGCGACTACTCGCAGCGCACCCCCAAGAAGATGGTCGCCGCCGCCCTGCTGGGCGCGCTGAGCGACCGGGCTCGCGGGCAGCGTCTGCACGTCGTCGACTCCTTCGGGATCGACGGTGCGCCCTCGACGAAGGCCGCCGCTGCGGTCCTCGCCGGGTTCGGTGCCGCGAAGAACGTGCTCGTGGTCATCGACCGCGCTGACGAGATCACCGTGAAGAGCGTGCGCAACCTGCCGTTCGTCCACGTGCTGACCTTCGACCAGCTCAACGCCTACGACGTGCTCGTCTCCGACGACATCGTCTTCACCAAGGCCGCCTACGACGCGTTCGTCGCATCGAAGAAGGCCAACACCGAGGAGGTCTCGGCATGACCACCGCGAACATCGCAGTGAACAAGGACCCGCGCGACATCATCCTCAAGCCGGTCGTCTCCGAGAAGAGCTACGGGCTCATCGACGAGGGCAAGTACACGTTCCTCGTGGACCCCCGTGCGTCGAAGACCGAGATCAAGCTCGCGGTCGAGAAGATCTTCAACGTGAAGGTCGCCTCGGTCAACACCCTGAACCGCCCCGGCAAGGCACGTCGCACCCGCTTCGGGATGGGCAAGCGCAAGGACACCAAGCGCGCCATCGTGACGCTCAAGTCGGGCACCATCGACATCTTCACGGCAGTCGGCTGACGGTCGGGACAGAGGACTAGAGAACATGGCTATTCGCAAG
>Ga0233375_1001216_pt1 | contig 11905 bp, 13 predicted proteins | sample ElkDunMinimDraft_10_FD_191539 | JGI IMG/M metagenome (GOLD analysis project Ga0233375, IMG submission 191539) | Fecal eukaryotic communites from dung pellets of Tule Elk in California, USA - Elk Dung E16 | ecosystem: Host-associated > Mammals > Digestive system > Large intestine > Fecal | place... | reverse complement strand
TGGCCGTCTCCAGGTCGGGCACGTCGATGACCGTGATCCCGCCGAGCTGCTCGACCGTCTCGGTGTACGGACCGTCGGTGATCGACAGGGTCCCGCTCGTCGCGTCGGCGCTGAACGCGTCGGCCAGGTCCTCCTCGAGCCCGCCGGCGAAGACCAGGACGCCGGCGGCCTGCATGTCACGGACGACCGCCGTGCTGGGCTCGACACGGCTGCGGAACCACTCGGGCGAGTGGTCGCCCACCCACTGCTGGTGGAAGTAGATGGCGTACTGGGTCATGACGCTCCTCCTGCGTGGTCGCCCCGTGTGGCCTGGCACCACTGTGACGGGCGGGACCCGTCGGATTCGACAGGACGGACGCGTCGGCCGCCCGTCACGTCAGCGACGCCGGATCCGCCACGCGAACCCCGTGTCCGTCAGCCACACGCTCCCCACCCACAGCGCGGCCATCCCCACGCCGGCGAACAGGGCCCCCTCCCACGTCCACTCCGGCACGACCAGCGCGTAGGTGCCGGCGAGGAGCAGCCCGAGGACCGCGGCGGTCACGAAGGTGCCCCGCTTGAGCGGTGGCGGCCGGAAGCGTCCCGGGGGCGGGCGGTTGTCCATCGCGTCAACCTAGACGCCCGCGTCGCGCGCCGCCCGGCCGAGCACCTGCGCGGACGTGAGGTCACGTCGTCGACCTCGCACCGTGTGACGGCAGCGGTGTCGGTTCGACGTCACCACCCGCGGGCCTACCGACGCGCGAGGACCAGGTGGACGACACCGGTGGACGGCGACGGGGTCGCCTCGATGCTGAAGCGCTCGTCGAGACCCTCCAGCCCGTCCCAGAGCCGCTCGCCCCTGCCCAGCAGGATCGGCACGACGACGAGGTGCATCCGGTCGATCAGGTCCGCCTCGAGGAACTGGCGGACGGTGCTGACACCGCCACCGATCCGCACGTCGAGGCCGCCGGCCAGCTCCCGGGCGAGCGCGAGCGCCGAGACCGGGTCGGCGTCGACGAAGTGGAACGTCGTCCCACCCTCCATCTCGAGCGTCGGCCGAGGGTGGTGCGTCAGGACGACGACCGGGGTGTGGAAGACGGGGTCGGGACCCCACCATCCCTGCCACTGTTCGTCGAGCCACGGCCCGCGCTGCGGGCCGAACTTGTTGCGGCCCATGATCTCCGCGCCGATCCCGGTCGCCCACGACCCGGCGAACGCCTCGTCGACCCCGTAGATGCCGTCCGTCACCCCGTGCAGGCCCATCGCGCGGAACGTGGGCGTCTCGAACGCCCACTCCATGAGCCGCGAGCCGGCGTGCCCGAAGGGCGCCTCGAGCGTCTGCCCCTCCCCCGTGCCGAAGCCGTCGAGCGAGACCGAGAAGTTGTGCACGCGAACGAGGGACATGTCTGCTCCTGACGTGGCGTCGACGGTCGCTGCCCGCATCGATGAGGGCGCTCCCCGACCGTAGCGGGAGACCGGAGCGGTGAGTGCGCCAAGGGCCGGGGTCACCGAATGGTGTCGGGGCCCGCTGCTACCTTGCGCAGGTGCAAGGGCACTTTCGCGCGAGGCCAGCCCACGGCTCCGTTCGTACCCGGATCGAGCGCGAGTGAGCCCTTCGCGGCGCCTTCAGTCGGTGGGCACGGGCTGCTCGTTCGCTTGGGTAGATGACGAGGCGCGGGAGGAGGCCGAGGCTCTCCTCGCCCGCGACCTAGGCGCCGTTGCCGAGCTCTCCGCTCTCCTGCGGAGAATGCTCACAGGCCGCCTGCGGGCCAACACGGACTACAAGCAGTTCAAGATGGTCGACGACGAGCCGTACCTGTTCGAACTGCGCCTCGACTCCGCATCGCCCCGTCCTCGCCTCTACTTCGTCGAGGAGAGCCACACCGACGGCGCCCGAGCGACAGGCCTGGCGCTCGTTGAGAAGCCGCGCCGTGGGAGCGTCGCGGAGCAGCGCCCGAAGCAGAACGCTCAGGCGCGAGATGCTTACGCCCGGCGACAGCATATGTGATATTCCCCATAGCGCGACTGCCTGCTATGAGGTTAACTTCATCGCATGACCCGTGATCCGATCCTCGATGTCACCCTTGACGGCGGCCGGGACTACGAACTTGAGGTCCGCCAAGCCGAGAACGCTTACGGACTCATCGAGCAGCTTCGCGACCGCCGGGTGTCCTTGGGGCTCAGTCAGGCAGCCGTCGCAGACCGGATGAGTCGCAACCAGAGCGTCGTCTCCACCCTTGAGAGGCTCGGCTCCGACCCGCGGTGGTCCAGCGTTCGACGGTACGCCTCCGCACTCGGCGTACTCATCGAGTACGACTTGACACCTGCTGACGACCTCGCTGTCGCGAGGGCGGCTACCTCCGGGATGCGGGAAGACACCGGAGACGTGGACGTCGCCCGAGTGGCACAGACGATCCTGGCCGCTCGGTGAGCCAGACGCATCCCCCAAGGTGGCGGGAGTTCCTCACTGTCCGCGTGGTGGCAAGGTGGACAGACGAGAGCGCAGACGACGAATGGGAGATCCGGCCGGGCCTGATCGCAAGCCCGGCCGGCGAGCGCATGATCGTCTCCGGACGCCTCCGCCTCACCGAAGGGGCGCGTGAGGTCACGGTCGTGACCGCCCTCACGAGCGAGCCACTCACCGACGACGAGGCAACCACCCTCCGGGATGCCACCGCGCAGACGGACGTGGCACGCGTCGTCAATTCAGTCGTGCACGATCGCGCGTACTCCATCGCCCTATCGGCTGCTGCGCTGATCGAGATGACCCTTCCTCGCCGCGTAGGGGCTCCAGAGCCTGTCATCACGCCAATGGGGACTCCATAGCGGCCGCCGTCATGAGGACGGCGACGGACCGGCCTGACGTCGCCAGGCCGCGACATGGTCGATCACGTGGGTCGTCGCGGCTCAGCGCCCGGCCCGCGGCGGGCGTGGGAACGACGCACGAGCGCCCCCGCACGAACCCGTGCGGGGGCGGTCGTCATGTTCCGTCGCGCGCCGACGTCACCCCACGCGAACCAGCTGCCACTGCTGGTTCGCGCCGTTCCACAGCGAGTACTGCACGACGTTCCCGCCGTCGGCCACCGACGCCCCCTGGACCTCCAGCGCCTTGCCGGAGTTCCGGTTGACGAGCGTCGCGTAGCCGTTGGAGACGGTCACGTTCCACTGCTGGTTGGCGCCGTTGTTGTCGGGCCACTGGACGACCTCCCCGCCGTCGGCGGTGGACCTGGCGTAGACGTCCAGCACCTTCGACGAGAGCCGGGACTTCACGCGGTACGACCCGTTGCCCGAGCTGACGAACTGCCACTGCTGCTGGTTGCCGTTGTTGCGCGACCACTGCACGATGTCGGCGCCGTCCGCGGTGGACAGGTTGTAGACGTCGAGCGCCTTGCCGGAGTTGCGGTTGACGAGCACGTACCAGGCGCTGGTGTCGACGGCGCCGCTGCCGCCGCCGTTGCTGCCGCCCGCGTTGAGGGCGTCGAGCGTCGCGGTGTACGCGGGCTTCTTGTTGCCCGAGGAGTCGAACAGCAGCGGGTTCGCCCCACCGCGCCACGAGTCCGAGTCCCGCACGCCCCACACCGTGATGCCCGTGCAGCGCGACACCGCGAGGCACGCCTGCGTGACCTGCCGGTACGCGTTGGCCTGGTTCGAGCCCTGCTCGATGTCGAGCTCGGTGATCTGCACGTCGACGCCCAGGTCGGCGAACCGCTGCAGGTTGGCCTGGTAGTCGCTCGGGACGCCGGTGCCCAGGTGCGACTGGAAGCCGACGCAGTCGATCGGCACGCCGCGGGACTTGAAGTCCCGGACCATGTTGTAGACGCCCGTGGACTTCGCGTTGATCCCGTCGGTGTTGTAGTCGTTGTAGCAGAGCTTGGCCCCCGGGTCCGCCGCCCGGGCGGCGCGGAACGCGGCCTCGATCCAGTCGTTGCCGGTGCGCTGGAGGTTGGAGTCGCGGCGGCTGCCGCGCCCGTCGTCGGCGAACGCCTCGTTCACGACGTCCCAGGAGTGGATCTTGCCGCGGTAGTGCGACGCGACCTGCGTGACGTGGTTGAGGAGCGCGTCGCGCAGCGACTGACCGGAGAGGTTCTGCATCCAGCCGGGCTGCTGCGCGTGCCAGGCCAGCGTGTGCCCGCGGACCTGCTTGCCCTTGCCCAGGGCGTAGTTGACGATCCGGTCGCCGTTGGTGAAGTTGAACTGGTTGCGGTTCGGCTCCGTGGCGTCCATCTTCATCTCGTTCTCGGCCACGATCGAGCTGAACTCACGGTCGACGATCCCCATGTAGGTGGTGTCGTTCATGCGGCCGGCCGCGATGGCCACGCCGAAGTAGCGTCCGCGTTCCGCGGCGGCCTGGCCCAGCGTCGTGCCCGCCTGGGCGGGACCGGCCAGGGCCACGGCGGCCGTGGCCACCAGCCCGGCGGTGGTGAGCAGGGACACCGCCCGGCGCACCCGGCCGAACCGGGGTGAGGTCGTGGTCATGTCGCTTCCTCTCGGTGGTGGATGGCGGCGCGCGGCAGCGCCCCGCCCGGTCGGGTGGTGCGGGTGGTGCGGGATGGAGGTGCGGGGCGCCGCGTCAGGGCGTCGTGAGGTCGAAGCTGCGGACCGTCACCGCTCCGCCGAGCGACGTCGTCGCGTGGTTGAAGACGCCGAACCGGTAGCCCATGAAGAACTGCCACTCGTTGTTGAGCGTGAAGGCGGGCCCGAGGGGCCGGAACGTCGTGCCGTCGGTGCTGTAGGAGAACGTCGCCTGCCGGCCGGACCCGGGGCGGATGTCCGCCGACGCGCGCAGCCAGACCCGGCCACCGCTGACGGCCGCGCTCGCGCGCTCGGTCCCGGTGCTCGTCGTCGCCCAGGACGAGCTCATCGTCAGGCCGTCGCGCATGACGACCCGTGTGCTGCCGTCACCGCCCTTCACCACACCGATCCAGGCCGACGACTGGCGCAGCATCGCCAGCCCGGCGCGGTCGCCGTTCGCCATGGACGCGTAGTCGAGCTCGATCGTCGCCGTCGAGCTCGGCCCCTGGATGCGGTGCGTGAGGGTGTTGCGCGCGGCGTACAGGTCGTCGGTGACGCTCGCCGTCTGCAGGCGCAGCCCGTCACCCACCGAGAAGCGTGAGGTGTCCGGGTTGTGGTTCCACTCCCAGCGCGGCCCGAGCCGGCTCCCGGTGAACGTGTCCCGGCCCGTCATGGGCTGCACCGTGCGGGTCGTGGAGATCGCGGGACGCGGGTACGTCGTGCCCCAGCGGCCGTTGACCGTCTGGACGGTGGGCCACCCGTCGGTCCACGTGAGGGGCGCCAGCGTCGGCATGCGGCCGCCGGGGTAGGCGTCGGTGAACGCCATGTACCACCAGTCGCCGGCCTGGGTCTGGACGATGCCGCCCTGGTGCGGCACACCGCCGCCGCTGATCGGGCCGGGCAGGTCGAGGAGCACCCGACGCTGCTCGTACGGGCCCCACGGCGAGCGTGAGCGCAGGACGTACTGGCCGTTCGCGGGCCGCGTCAGCCAGATGTAGTAGTAGCCGTCCTTCTTGTAGAAGCGCGCGCCCTCGAGCGTGCCGATGTCCGACGGCGTCTGGTACACCTGCTGGGCGCGCACCTGCTGGGTCCCGTCGGCGTTGAGCTGCGCGACGCTGATGGTGCCGTTGCCGTACGCGAGGTACATGGTGTCGTCGTCGTCGATCAGCAGGCCCGCGTCGTAGTAGCACTGGTTCATGCGGGCCTTCTTCGTCCACGTGCCGTCGACGGCCGAGGCGGTGTAGACGTACGTGCGGTTGAACTCGGTGCACCCGTACCAGTAGTACGTGCTGTTGCTGCGCCGGTAGTTGAGCGTCGACGCCCAGATGCCCTTGACGTAGCGGCTGCCGCCGGTGAGGTCGTACTTCGCGTCGTCGAACTCGAGGAGCGGCACCGAGTGCCCCGCGTACTCCCAGCTCACGAGGTCGTAGGAGCGCAGGATCGGTGCACCCGGCGAGTAGTGCATCGTCGAGGCCGAGTAGTAGTACGCGTCACCGACGCGGATGATGTCGCCGTCGGCGAAGTCCTGCCAGACCACCGGGTTGGTGAAGCTGCCGGTCGCCGGCGGCGGCGTGCCGGTGGGCGTCGGCGTGGGCGTCACGGAGCCACCCGCCGGGACGAGCTGCCACTGCTGGTTCGTCCCACCCCACAGGTTGTACTGGACGATCTCCGCGTTGTCCGCAAGGGACGCGTTCTGCACCTCCAGCGCCTTGCCCGAGTGCCGGTTGACGAGGGCGACGTAGCCGTCGCCCGTGTCCTGCAGCCGCCACTGCTGGTTCGCGCCGTTGGTGTCGGCCCACTGCACGACCCGGGCGGCGTCGGCCGTGGACCACCCGGACACGTCGAGGACCTTGCCGGAGTGCACGGACCGCACGCGGTAGTACCCGCCGCCGGAGTCGACGAGCGTCCACTGCTGGTTGGCGTTGGTCCCGCGCGTCCACTGCGTGAGCCGCGCGCCGTCGCCGGTCGCGAAGTTGTGGACGTCCAGCGCCTTGCCGCTGTTGCGGTTGACCAGGACGTACGCGGTGCCGGTGTCGACGGCCGACGCGACGGGCGCACCGACGGTGGCCAGCGCGCCGGCCGCTGCGGCGACGGCTGCGGCCGCGACGACGGCGGACCACCGGACACGGCGACGGACCTGGAGCAGGCTCTGGCGCATGGGCACTCCTCGGTGCGTGGCGGACGACGTCGGCCGCCAGGTGTGATCGTTCACAACCGACCGTGAGCGAGTGCGTTCTGCTCGCTCGTGGATGGCGTCAGACTTCCCCTGCGCCCCGTCGACCACAAGGGCCCCGAGGGGGTCGAAGCGTTTCACCGCGGACCGCTGGAGCGCACGGACCCGGGCGGCACGGGCCTTACGCGCCCATGAGCGCCAGTCGCTTCGTCAGCTTCGTGACCCGGTTGCGCGGGCCGTGCACGATCAGGCCGACGTACTCGACGTCCTGCGCAGCCGTTTGCGCCAGCGCCTGCTCGTACTCGGGGTAGGTGCGCGAGCGGCGTGCGACCTCGTTGAACCCCACGACCGTGACGTCGGCGGCTGCCGCGGCCCGCTCGTGCAGCTCGTGCAGCTCGGGCCCGGACGCGACCAGCGTCGGCACCGGCACCGGGTTGAGCCCCGCGTGCAGCACTCCGGACGCGTCGGCGCCGTCCGCGGCGACCGATCCGTCGAGCCGCCCGCCCAGCGCGAGCCCGAGCACCACGGCAGCGTTCGCGGCCAGCGCCGGCGTCAGGTCCGTGCGCAGCACCAGAACGATCTTCATGACCACATCCCACCTGTCGAGGCGGTCAGACGACCGCCGAATGACGCCCGACGGCAGGTGAGTGAGCGTTCGTCGCGGCCATCTGCCGAACTTCGTTCGATACCGGTCCTACGCTCGGCGGATGGACGAACTTGATGCGGCGATCGTGGCCGAGCTGCAGCGCGATGGACGGCAGACCAACCGCGAGCTCGCGCGCCGGCTCGGGATCGCCGCCTCGACCTGCCTGGAGCGCGTGCGGCTCCTGCGCCGACGCGGCGTGATCCTCGGCTACCGGGCCGTCATCTCCCCGACCGCCCTCAACCGCGGCGTCGAGGCGTTCGTCTCCACCCGGCTACGACCACTGAACCGGGCCGTGATCGACACGTTCAAGCAGGCCGTCATCGAGCTGCCGGAGGTGGTCGCCGTGTACGTCATCGCCGGGGACGAGGACTTCCTCATCCACGTCTCCGTGCCCGACCTCGACCACCTGCACGCGTTCCTCGTCGACCGCCTCGCCCCACGCCGCGAGGTCGTCAGCTTCCGCAGCCAGATCGTGTACCAGAGCGCGCACAAGGACGTCCTCGAACGTCTCGCGGACGAGTGACCGCCCGACCCACGAAGGTCACGCTCGCTGCTCACCAGCGCTACCTAGAACGTGAGGGGCGCTTCTGTTGCAGGTTCACCCCTCGGGGCAACGAACGTTGGCAGCTCTACCGGCGCTTGGCGCGAGGGCGGTGAGTTCCAGGCCCGTCGGCGGTCTGCACCACCGACCCGCGACGCCGAGGAGAGCCATGACCACCGACGACCAGCAGCACGCGCCCACGACGCAGCACGCCGTCGTCGTCACCCGGGAGCTGGATGTCCCGCCCGACGTGGCGTGGACGGCGTGGAGCGACCCGGCCCTGCTCCGCCGGTGGTGGGGGCCCACCGGCTTCACGTGCCCGCGCGCCGACGTCGACGTGCGCGTGGGCGGCTCGACCGTCGTGACGATGCAGGCGCCGGACGAGTGGGGCGGCTTCCGGATCCACAACCGGTGGACCTTCGCGGCCGTGCAGCCGCCCGACCGCCTCACGTTCGTCAGCACGTTCGTGGACGACGCGGGCGCGGCCCTCACCCCGGCGCAGGCCGGTGTGCCGGCGACCGTTCCCGCCGAGGTGCCGCACGTGGTCGTCCTCGCACCCCTGCCGAACGGGCGCACCCTGCTGACCCTGACCGAGACCGGGTACGCGGACGAGGAGACGCGGGCGCAGTCGCAGGCCGGGCAGGAGCAGTGCGTCGACAAGATGCAGGCGCTCTTCGCAGCGCCGGACCGGCCGTGACGTCCGACGGCACGGCCGTCCCCACCTCGGCCCCCACCACCCGGAGGCACCCATGGGCAAGCTGATCTACGCGGCCAACACCTCGCTCGACGGGTACCTGGAGGACGAGACGGGCGCGTTCGACTTCTCGGTGCCCGACGAGGAGGTGCACGCGTTCTGGAACGAGCGCGAGCGGAGCATCGGGACGTCGCTGTACGGCCGGCGGATGTACGAGACGATGCGCGTCTGGGAGGACGACGACTGGTTGACGGACCAGCCGGCCGTCGTCCGTGAGTACGCCACCGTCTGGCGCGACACCGACAAGGTCGTCTACTCCACGACGCTCGACACCGTGACCACGGCGCGCACCAGGATCGAGCGGACCTTCGATCCCGAGGCGGTGCGGCGGCTCAAGGAGGAGTCCAGCGCGGACCTGAGTGTCGGTGGCGCGATCCTCGGGGCCGAGGCGTTCCGGCACGGGCTCGTCGACGAGACGGTGCTGCTCCTGTGCCCCGCGACCGTGGGCGGCGGCAAGCCCGCGCTGCCGCGGGGCGTCCGGCTGGACCTGGAGCTGCTGGAGACCCGACGGTTCACCGGCGGCGCGGTCTACGTGCGCCACGCGGTGCGCGGCGCCGCCTGAGACCGGGGCCCGGCCCGCGTCGTGACGGGGCGAACCTGGACACACGGCGCAGATCGGGCAGGATGTCCCCCGAGGACAAGGGGTCGTCGATGACATCGGACAGCACCACACAGGATCGGACGACGTGCGTGGTCGTCGGCGGCGGGCCCGCCGGCCTCGTGCTCGCGCTGCTGCTGGCACGCGCGGGTGTCGACGTCACGGTCCTCGAGAAGCACGCCGACTTCCTGCGGGACTTCCGCGGGGACACGGTGCACCCGTCGACGCTGCAGGCGCTCGACGACCTGGGGCTCATCGACCGCTTCCTCGCGCTGCCGCACTCGCGCGTCGAGGCCATCCGACTGCCCGACCCGTCGGGCGGCGAGCCCGTGCCCGTCGTCGACTTCTCACGCCTGCGCGTGCCGTACCCGTACATCGCGATGGTCCCGCAGTGGGACCTGCTCGACCTGCTCGCGGACGCGGCGGGCGACGAGCCGGGCTTCACGCTGCTGCGCGAGCACGAGGTGACGGACGTCGTGCGCACCGGCGACCGTGTGACGGGCGTCAGGTACCGGACGCCGCACGGCGAGGGCACCCTGGGGGCCGATCTCGTCGTGGCGTGCGACGGTCGCTGGTCGGCCGTCCGACGCGCCGTCGGGCTCCCGTCGCGGCAGTTCCCCGTCCCGTTCGACGTCTGGTGGTTCAAGGTCCCGACGAGCCGACCCGTCGGCGGTGCGCTCATGCCGCGCATCACCCCGGGGCGCGCGCTCGTGACGATCCCCCGCGAGGGGTACCTGCAGATGGCGTACCTCGGCCCGAAGGGCACCGACGCGGCGCTGCGGGCGAGAGGGATCGAGGCGTTGCGGGCAGAGGTGGCCGAGCTCGTGCCCGAGGTCGCCGACGACGTCCACCACCTCGCCTCGATGGACGACGTCAAGTACCTCGACGTGCGCCTCGAGCGGTTGCGGCGCTGGTCCGCACCCGGCGTGCTGTGCCTCGGCGACGCCGCGCACGCGATGTCCCCCATCGGCGGCATCGGGGTCAACCTCGCGGTGCAGGACGCGATCGCAGCGGCGCGCGTCCTCGCGGCTCCGTTGCGGTCCGGCGCGTTCCGTGACGCGTTCCCCGCGCACGTCGTCGCGCGCGTGCAGGCCCGGCGCCGCCTGCCCACCGCCGTCCTGCAGGGGGTGCAGCGCGTGATGCACGCGCGGGCCATCGGGCCGGCGATCGCCGGCGCCGAGACGGCGGCGCCCGACCGCGGACCCCGGCTCTTCCAGCGGGTGCCCGCACTCAGCGCGCTCACGGCCCGCCTCGTCGGCATCGGCCCGCGGCCCGAGCGGGTGCCGGCGTGGGGGCGACGCCCACGGACCGCGGTGCACTGAGGAGGGTCCTGGCCCACGGACCGCTCGCGCTCCGCGCTCATCCGGCAGGCTCCGGGCGACGCGGTTACCGTGCAGAGATGAAGCGCTCGTTGCGGACGGCGCGGTCCGCTGTCCTGGCCGTCGTCGCCGCGGTCGCGCTCGTCGTCCCCGGCGCAGGGGCCGCCTCCGCGCACGGCTCACGGGTCGTCTACGACGCGCTCGGCGACTCGTACGCCTCCGGGTACGGCGTCCCGCCGTATGCCGACTGCGGTCGCTCGCAGAGCGCCTACCCCGTGCAGCTCGACGGGCGGCACCGTCTGCGGCTGGACGACTTCGTCGCGTGCGCGGGCGCCACCACGACCTCCCTGGTCAGCGGCGGCCAGCTCGCCGCGCTCGACGCCGACACGGACCTGGTGACGTTGTCGATCGGCGGCAACGACGTCGGCTGGTCCAGTGCGGTCATCGCGTGCCTCGGCGGCACCGACGCCCAGTGCACGGGCGCGGTCGCGGTCGTCGACACCCGGATCACGAGCGAGCTGCCGGCCCTGCTCGACACCGTGTACGCCGAGGTCGCCGCCGCAGCCCCGAACGCCCACGTCGTGGTGACCGGCTACCCACGGCTCTTCTCCCCCGAGCACGGCACCTACCTCGCCGCCTCGCCGGCGGAGCTCAGCAGCCTCAACGCCGCCGCGGACACCCTCGATGCGGTGATCGCTGCCGCGGCCGACCGCGCCGGGTCGCAGTTCGTCGACGTGCGCCGGCGCTTCGACGGCCACGGGGCGAACTCCCCGGCCCCGTGGATCCTGGGGCCGTCGGACCCCGGCGCGTTCCACCCGACGATCGAGGGCTACCGCGCCTACACGGCCGCCGTCACCTCCGCACTGGGCCCGGGCGGCCACCGCCACCCCCACGGCTGAGCCCCCGCTCGGTGACCACTGGTCAGCTGGGGGCCGAATTCCGGGTTCAAGGTGCTCCCAACTGACCAGTGGTCGCTGCCTCCGCCCCGGTGGCGGCGGTGAAACGCTTTGCCCGGTGCGCGAAAGCGCTATCCCTGGTGGGCTGGGCGCGCTCGCCCCCACCTCCTGAGAGGGACTCCCGTGCACGCTCTCCGTAAGGCGCTGACCGCGACCGCGGCAGTACTCGTCGCACTCGTCGGATCGGTCGCGGTCACCGCCCCCGCGAGCGCCGCCGCCGGCTGCCGCGTCGACTACACCGTGGCCAGCCAGTGGCCGGGCGGCTTCAACGCGGCCGTTCAGGTGACCAATCTGGGCGACCCGCTGACCGACTGGGACCTGCGGTTCTCCTTCGGCGCCGGGCAGAGCGTCAGCCAGCTGTGGAACGGCGTCGTCACGCAGTCCGGGTCGGCCGTCTCGGTGCGCAACGCCTCCTACAACGGCGCCG
>Ga0233375_1001214_pt1 | contig 11915 bp, 8 predicted proteins | sample ElkDunMinimDraft_10_FD_191539 | JGI IMG/M metagenome (GOLD analysis project Ga0233375, IMG submission 191539) | Fecal eukaryotic communites from dung pellets of Tule Elk in California, USA - Elk Dung E16 | ecosystem: Host-associated > Mammals > Digestive system > Large intestine > Fecal | place... | reverse complement strand
GCCAAGGCGAGCCCGGCCAAACAGGCGAAACTGCTGGAAGCCTGGGCCGCCGCGCCCGCACCGCAGCGCCTGCCACTGCTCGAAGCGCTGCGCGCCAACCGCGTCGCCATCGACTCGAACAAGACACCCTTCATCGAGGAAAGCGGTAGCTACCGCGCCCTCGAAGGCGATGCGCAACCCGCCGGCACCCCGAAGACGCTGCGGCTGAACAACCGCCTGCGCGGCCTGCTGAATACCGCGCTGGCCAGCCACCAACTGTTCGCCGAAGACCCGGCGCAACGCCTCAGCGCCGCCAAACGCCTGCAGCGCAGCGCCACGCCCGAGCAGCTGCCATTGCTCGAGCAGCGCCTCGCAGCGGAAGACGACCCGGCGGTGAGCGAAGCCCTGACCCTCACCCTCGCCAACCTGCAACTGACCGCCGCCGATCCCGCGGTGCGCCTGGCTGCCGTGCGCCTGCTCGGCGAGAGCGGCGCGCCCATGGCCCGCGTGCGGCTGGAAAACCTGCTGGCCGATGAGGCTGAAACCGATGCCGCCGTACGCAAGGCCGCCGAAACCAGCCTGGCGCAGGTCAAGCGCAAGCTGCTGATCGGTGAGCTGCTCGGCCAGGCCTTCAGCGGGCTTTCGCTGGGTTCGATCCTGCTGCTGGCGGCGCTGGGCCTGGCCATCACCTTCGGCCTGCTCGGGGTAATCAACATGGCCCACGGCGAGATGCTGATGCTCGGCGCCTACACCACCTACATGGTGCAGGTGCTGATGGCACGTCTCGCCCCCGACGCCCTGGCGTTCTACCCGCTGGTGGCGCTGCCGGTGGCCTTCTTCGTCACCGCCGCCATCGGAATGGCGCTGGAGCGCACAGTGATCCGCCACCTGTATGGCCGACCGCTGGAAACCCTGCTGGCGACCTGGGGCATCAGCCTGATCCTGATCCAGCTGGTACGCGTCACCTTCGGCGCGCAGAACGTGGAAGTGGCCAACCCGGCCTGGCTCTCCGGCGGCTGGCAGGTGCTGCCGAACCTGGTGCTGCCCTACAACCGCATGGTGATCATCGGCTTTGCGCTGTGCGTGGTGCTGCTGACCTGGCTGCTGCTGAACAAGACGCGCCTGGGCCTGAACGTGCGTGCGGTCACCCAGAACCGCAACATGGCCGCCTGCTGCGGCGTGCCCACCGGGCGCATCGACATGATGGCCTTCGGCCTGGGCTCCGGCATTGCCGGCCTCGGCGGCGTGGCGCTGTCGCAGATCGGCAACGTCGGCCCGGACCTCGGCCAGGGCTACATCATCGATTCCTTCCTGGTGGTGGTGCTCGGCGGTGTCGGCCAGCTGGCCGGCAGCATCTTCGCCGCCTTCGGCTTAGGGATAGCCAACAAGATTCTCGAACCGCAGATCGGCGCCGTGCTGGGCAAGATCCTGATCCTCGCGCTGATCATCCTGTTCATCCAGAAGCGTCCGCAGGGCCTCTTCGCTCTCAAGGGGAGGGTCATCGATTGAACCAGCCACTCGCCATCACCGCCGCGCAGAAAGCCGGCCCGAAACTCACCGTCGCCGCGCTCGGCGTGGTGCTCGCCATCCTCGTGGCCATGCCCTTGCTGCACCTGCTGCCAGCCGACCACGCGTTGCACGTCTCGGCCTATACGCTGACGCTGGTGGGCAAGATCCTCTGCTACGCCATCGTCGCCCTGGCGCTGGATCTGGTCTGGGGTTACGCGGGGCTGCTGTCCCTCGGCCACGGCCTGTTCTTCGCCCTCGGCGGCTACGCCATGGGCATGTACCTGATGCGCCAGAGCGCAGGCGATGGGTTGCCCGCATTCATGAGCTTCCTCGCCTGGAACGAGCTGCCCTGGTACTGGTACGGCACCTCCAGCTTTCTCTGGGCCATGTGCCTGGTGGTGCTGGTGCCGGGATTGCTGGCCTTCGTGTTCGGCTACTTCGCCTTCCGCTCGCGGATCAAGGGCGTGTATTTCTCGATCATGACCCAGGCGCTGACCTTCGCCGGCATGCTGCTGTTCTTCCGCAACGAAACCGGTTTCGGCGGCAACAACGGCTTCACCGGCTTCACCCGCATCCTCGGCTTCGACATCACCGCAACCGGCACTCGCGCGGCGTTGTTCCTGGCCACCGTGGCGCTGCTGGTCGGCAGCCTTTATCTGGGCTGGCGGCTGGCGCAGAGCAAGTTCGGCCGGGTGCTGACCGCGGTGCGTGATGCGGAAAACCGCCTGATGTTCTGCGGCTACGACCCACGCGGCTACAAGCTGTTCATCTGGGTGTTGAGCGCGGTGCTCTGCGGCCTGGCCGGTGCGCTCTATGTACCGCAGGTGGGAATCATCAACCCCAGCGAGATGGCGCCCACGCAATCGATCGAAGCCGCCGTCTGGGTGGCCCTCGGCGGGCGCGGCACGCTGATTGGCCCGCTGCTGGGCGCCGGCCTGGTCAATGGCATGAAGAGCTGGTTCACCGTGGCCTTCCCCGAATACTGGCTGTTCGCGCTCGGCGCGCTGTTCATCGTCGTCACCCTGTACCTGCCGAAAGGCGTGATCGGATTGCTGCGCCGGAGGGGCGAACAATGAAAATTGCACCCGTACCCGAACTTATCGAACCGGTCGATGCGAGTGGGCTGAGCGGCGGCGGACGCGACGCCATCGGCCTCGGCCGTGTAAAGAGCGAAGGATTGGACGCCCGCCACGGCACCATCCTGAGTCTGGAAGACATCAACGTCAGCTTCGACGGCTTCAAGGCACTGACCGACCTCAGCCTGTACATCGGCGTCGGCGAGCTGCGCTGCATCATCGGCCCCAACGGCGCCGGCAAGACCACCATGATGGATGTGATCACCGGCAAGACCCGCCCCGACAGCGGCACGGCGTTCTTCGGCGACACCCTCGACCTGACCCGCATGAGCGAGGTGGAAATCGCTGAGGCAGGCATCGGCCGCAAGTTCCAGAAGCCGACGGTGTTCGAGGCGCTGAGCGTGTTCGAGAACCTGGAACTGGCGCAGAAGACCGACAAGTCGGTGTGGGCCAGCCTCAGGGCAAAGCTCAGCGGCGAGCAGCGCGACCGCATCGACGAGGTGCTCGACACCATCCGCCTCGGCCACGAACGCCATCGCCCGGCGGGCTTGCTGTCCCATGGCCAGAAGCAGTTCCTCGAAATCGGCATGTTGCTGATGCAGGACCCGACACTGCTGCTGCTCGACGAACCGGTGGCCGGCATGACCGACGCCGAGACCGAGTTCACCGCCGAGCTGTTCAAGAGCCTGGCGCGCAAGCACTCGCTGATGGTGGTGGAGCACGACATGGGCTTCGTCGGCAGCATCGCCGATCAGGTCACCGTGCTGCACCAGGGCCAGGTGCTGGCCGAAGGCTCGCTCGAAACCGTGCAGAACGATGAGCGCGTGATCGAGGTGTATCTGGGGCGTTGAGCATGCGGTGGATGGCTTCGGCTATCCACCCTAACCAGCCGAACGTAGGGTGGATAACGCCGCAGGCTTATCCACCGAAAAAGGCGCAGCCTTTTCCACGCGCAATCACGAACAAGGACATCGACATGCTCCAAGTCCAGCAACTGCACCAGTACTACGGCGGCAGCCACATCCTGCGCGGCCTGTCGTTCGAGGCGAAAGTCGGCGAAGTCACCTGCCTGCTCGGGCGCAACGGCGTCGGCAAGACCACGCTGCTCAAATGCCTGATGGGCCTGATTCCGGCCAAGGAAGGCACCGTGTGCTGGGAAGACAAACCCATCACTGCCTTCAAACCGCACCAGCGCGTGCAGGCCGGCATCGCCTACGTGCCTCAGGGCCGCGAAATCTTCCCGCGCCTGACGGTGGAGGAAAACCTGCTGATGGGCCTCTCTCGCTTCAGCGCCAGCGAGGCCAAGGAAGTACCCGAGTTCATCTACGAGCTGTTCCCGGTGCTCAAGGAGATGAAGCACCGCCGCGGCGGCGACCTCTCCGGCGGCCAGCAGCAACAACTGGCCATCGGCCGCGCCCTGGCCAGCCGCCCGCGCCTGCTGATCCTCGACGAGCCCACCGAAGGCATCCAGCCCTCGGTGATCAAGGAGATCGGCGCAGTGATCAAGAAGCTCGCCGCCCGCGGCGACATGGCCATCTTGCTGGTCGAACAGTTCTATGACTTCGCCGCAGAACTGGCCGACCAGTATCTGGTGATGAGCCGCGGCGAGATCATCCAGCAAGGGCGTGGCGAGAGTATGGCAGCGGACGGGGTGCGCGGGTTGGTGGCAATCTGATCGATTAAAAAGGCCGGTAGCCCGGCCTTCAGATAAAGTCAGCGGCGCATACGCTCGTTCAACCGCAGCTCGCGGAAATCCTCGTAGGTACAGGTGCGCGGTTCGCTGCCGGTGAGGTCATAGCAACGCTGGCCGTAGCCCATCGGCCAATAAGCGATACCCACTGGCGGCCAGAAGATCGAAGGCACCCGGAAGCGGCTGTGCAGCTTGCCGCTGTTGACCGTCTGTGACTGCTGATCAACCAGCCGGTAAGGAATCCCACCGGCCGCGCCCCAGGAAAACGGACGGCTGCGCACCAGACCTTCATCGAAGCTCGTGGCTCTCTCGTCGACCACCAGGCGGGTGTCTTCGGGCAATTTGAACCAGGCGCCGGTCGAGCAGCCAGCCATCAACAGCGTGAGAGGAAACAGCAGAGCCAAGCGAGTGTTCATTGGTAGTCCTTTACGTTGGAACGGGTCTGATTCGGGGGTGAATGCTCGCGGATAAAGGCTGCCATATTCAACTGCAATTACGGCGAACTCTTTGACGGTTATCACATTGCATGCGACTGCGCTAACTAGACCAGCGATAGTCGCTCGGGTCGACCACCATGCCGGCACGCACAGGGTTCCGGCCGATATAGCGAGGACATGCAAGCAATTGGTGTCGGTCTGTACCACGTACAGATGTAGACATGTTCTAGAGTCTCCCTGAAAGGCCCTCCCAGCCGATTGCGCCACCGTCCCCTGGTCAAAACCCTCTACAAGATGGATATTGACTGCTACTTGGAGTGCATTCGCCCGTGTATTTATAGCTTTTTTTCAGCATGCATCGCTCTACATTGTTGGCATATTCTGCCCTGGCGTTATTTGACTCATCTTCTTCCCCTGGAAACTTAACAAACCTATTCTGCGTCGTTCCCCTATAGTCTCCACCGCATTCGATCCAATCGTTAGATCTTTGAGTCTCGCTTACAGGTTCTACTCCAACCCAGCGATCACGAGGAGCAACAGACGGAACCCCATCATTAAGAAGATTTCCATTCATCCACATTCCACCTATACCGCAGCCGCACAAGCTAATTGCGCACAAAATAACAAGTAGCCTTTTCACCGAAACATCTCCTTTTTATTTAATCAAAACATCCAATGCTCTCCACGCTTCTGGTGACAAAGCCTCTGACAATGCGAAAGGTGTTGATGGAATTAACGCCAAAGCAGCCCAAATTTCATAAGCGATTTTTGCTGACTCACCAAGCCCGCTTCTGCCATTTCCTTGTTCATCATAAAAACCACTCAACGTACCACTAATAAAGTCATGCGGCCCTGCGTAGGATTCGTGCACATGATCCAGAAGCCCGCCTAAATTATAGAGCTTTCCATTAAGCGTTCCTTGACCGCCCTGAATACCCCCTGTTAAACCTGCCAATCTCTGCCCTTCTGGATCTGTAGATAAAAATTCCTGTAATGATTTACCTATATGCCGCCTATCAAATTGCACCATCCCATCCTGAGTTAGCTCAAGTTTTGGTATGCCTTTATCATCCAACTGCGGTGTTCCGTCGGAATTCGCCAAGGCAATGCAACGCTCGTTCATCACACCGCAAACGATATCTAATACAAATCGCGTTCCTGCTATCTTTTTCCCATCGCCTCGAATTCCTGCGCTTTCTCCACTCATGTTGGTTAAGACATAGTTACCTTAGGGAAAAAGGGGACAGATTTATTTTTCGGGCTTCAGCTTGGGCCGGCCCTGTCCTCGTAGTTCAACCCGTTGCCCTTGGATTCTCTCTATTTCATCCACGAAACGAGCACTTCCGGTTAACTGCCCTCTCAGCAGGGCGGCACGGATCAGATCAACTTCTCTTGACGGTACGACTTGGCGCATGAACTCCATGTATCGGATACGGCGTCTTTCAGGTGTCTCGCCAGGCGCGATGAAACAGGGGTCTGTATCCAACCAATCGTTCACGGCTTGGTCCGCAACCCGCAACCGGTAGCTCGACCAGGGATAATCACCCGCCTCGGCAACCATACGGGCTCGAACCGGGTTTAGCTCGATGTAACGACAGCAGGCAAGCAAGTAGGTGTCTGACTCGGCCACGCTGGACTTGTAGCGACTTTCCCAGAGAGTACCGGTTCGTCCTTCCAAGCGGTTCCGATAACGGGTGGCACGTGCTGCCAGCGCCTTCATCAAGTTAGCCAACCCGGCGATAGCTTCGCCGGGCGCCAGTAGCAGGTGAACATGATTGGTCATCAGGCAATAGGCGTAGACGTTGACCCCGAAGACATCTTTCAGCTCACGCAGATCAGAAATGTAACGCCGATAATCCTGCTCAGCGGCAAACACCACCTGCCGATTGTGACCACGCTGCACCACATGATGTGGGTAGTTGGGCAATACGATTCGTCCAATCCTTGGCATAACTGCCTCCTTCCAATGAGGCTTTCAGCTTATTCGATCAGATGGAAATAAATCTGTCCCCTTTTCCTTAACGCTGGTAATCCTGTTCAGCGGCAAACACCACCTGTCGGTTATGGCCACGCTGCACCACATGATGCGGGTAGTTGGGCAATACGATTCTTCCCATCCTTGGCATAACCACCTCCTTCCCTTGAGGCTTTCAGCGTAGCCGATCAGGTGAAAAATAAATCTGTCCCCTTTTCGCTTTTATTCAGTGTCGCTAGCTACTACCGGAGACTTTCAAGACAAGCAGGTGGTGGAAAAGCAGCTACTACATCACAAGCTCACTGCAGCAACGATAATTAACCTTTTCACAGTCGAGCAAGGTTCCAAATAGTTGCGGACTACACCTGCGAGATCCGGCCGTAGTACTTTTATGGCCGGGTCTTAACTCCTTAACTCATTAAGAAAGCGCTCTATCTCCCGTACCTATATCCCATGCGGGTTCCTAGGCCGCCTCGCCCTTAGCACTGTGGTAATGCCGCTGTCGGTATTGCCAACCGTGGCGGTTTTGGCGCGTTAGGTCTTTTTGCTTCCCAACTTCCTTCACATCGCACAGCAAGTGCTCTGCTGGTTATACCGTCGCCTAGAGTTCATTCACCATCAATCCAGACACTCTTAATCCACACAGCCAAGCTTGGCCAACTTTCGGAAGAGACACCATCATGCGCCCAATACCTAATCTCACCCGTACTAGATATACAATAGTAATTACCATTGTCCTCACAAAACGGGAGCCAATTTTTCGGCACCCCCAAGCCCCAAGCCTCCTTTGCGTTTAGCAAAAGTTCTCTAGGATGGTTCCGCGTAGCAGTAACCCTCAAAGCATCCTTCCCATTAAAAACGCTATCACTAGCCTCCTTAAGAAAGATTTTATACTCGCCTGGCAGGCTCACCCCAAGTTCCTTCTCATAGGAACTTAAGACATCATCATCTGGCAATTCTTGCTGTACAGGCAATTTAATTCTTACTGCTTTAAGCTCGGTAATTGCCGAGCGAATATCAATCTTCATCACACAGCCTCAATTAAAGTCCAAAGCCCTAGACTTCCAATATTCTTTCTTCCATTTTTCGAACTTCACCCGATCAATTCCTGACGGTATTTGTGTTCCAGAGTTTATATGAATGATACTACTATTTTTCTGGTGGAACGTCTGGGTAACTTCCGCCACGGGGCCACTTTGCGTCTGAAGCATATGATGAAGATTTATCTTCTTGCCATCCGGCCCAAATGGCGCCAAGCCATTCTCCATTAGCTGCTTGTTAGTCAAACCGGTACCTATATCAATCCTACCAGGCTCTATAAGATCATTTCTTTGATACACTTTGTTACCAGCATACTGCACTGGTTCCTGTGACCAGTACTCTCGCTGTTGACCAAAAAAATCGCCAGCTTGTTTTTCTAGCTTTGCTCCGTCCACAGCCCCCTTTGGCAAATCCTCCAATACCTTGGCCGCTTCGGCTACCTTGCCCTCTTTGAACAGTCCCTCCGCTTTCTTGACACCTACGGCAACAGCATCACCCGCCCCTGGTACTACACCAACCGATGCCATTAGGTAATCGAATGGGGTTTCGGCCCCCAGCAGTGCCTCGATGTCTCCTATTAATGTGAGGTCAGCGGCTACGCCAACGATTGCTTCCACCAGGCGCTTCAGTTCCGGTGTGGTCTGCGGCGTCTGGGCAAGCGCGTTGGTGATGCTCTGTACTTCACGCTGGAAACTGTATTGCTGAAGGAGCGGATCATCGTTGATCTGCGCGTTCCACTCCGGCGCCCCTTCGTATGGCTTAAAGCTTTCCCTCGCAAGTTGGGCATCGACCAACAGCTTGCCGCACGCGGCACTTGCGGCATCAGCTCGACAGGTGTCGTGCAACAGCCGATCCCGAGCTTTGTCCAGAGCATTGAGTTCTTTCACTTTGGAACAGGCAGCGTCGCTACCACCCATGCACTCCTGTTGCTTCTCCCGGCGCTCGCTGGCCTCTGCATGATTCAGGTAGTTGTAATTCGTCGCGCTCCCCGCCACCCACGCACCGGTTTGTAGACTTTGCTCATCGCTTCCCTGGGCTGCCGCCGCAAGCACTCCGATCACCTGGGAGTTCATCACCAACAAGCTTTTCTTCTGGTCCGGGTCCATGCCTGCGTACTGTTGCGCCAGGCTATCGACCAGTAGCTCGTTCACCCCGGCCGCCAGGGCGCCGGTCTTGAAGTCGCCACCCGCTGCTTCCGCCGCAAGACCACCCATCACCGCATGCAGGCCTACCTTGGCCAGGCTGCCGTCTTGCAGATTCCAGCCGTCCGGTGCGCTGAGGTCGCCCACCAGGTTGAAACCGGCCGCCGCGAAGGTGCTGGCCAGCGCATTCTGCAACACGGCGCGCAGGTCGCCTTCCTGTCCGAGTGCCTTGCCCACGAGCGTAGATGTGGTGTTCTGCAATATCTGGTTGGCGGCAAACTGCTGTATCCCAGCCCAGCTGTTCAGACCCGCCCCGCCCACTGCGCCGCTATTGGCCAATGCACCAGCATTGCCCGTCGCGGTCCCGGCGCTGTTGCTAGCCGTTTCGGTACCCGTCCAGCCGTCGTACAGCCCTGTGGTCAGGCCCGCCGTGATGCCGCTGACGGCATAACCTTTCAACGCATCGCTGGAAGTCACGTCATCGAGTACGGCGCCCAGGTTGCCTCGGTTGTTGATGGTACTGATGGCGGTGTTGCTGGCGGCCCCGGTAAGAACAGCGGTCGCTGCCGCATTGGCCCAGCCGACTCCTGTCAAGCTGGCCCCTGCGCCGGCCGCCCAGGCAGTACCGGCAGCAGTCGAAGCTCCTGCGGTGCCAGCGGCACCGGCCACCAAGCCACTCGCCGCCCCGGCCGTGAAGTACGCCACCACGATGGCGATGATCATCGCCGCCGCCCCACCCAGCCCCGAGCTGCTGTACTTGAAGCTGTCGTGGACTTCCTTCACATGTCGCCAGTCCACGTCTCCGCGCTGTTCCATCTCCTTCAGCCACGCCAGCTCCGGATCGGCCTGCACCATGGCATCGATGGTCTGGCTCACGGTCTGTTGGTCGACGTGTTTGATGTCGATCTGCAGCCCTTCCACGGCCCTGATGACCGTCTCGCCCCTGGCGATCAATACGCTCTGCTGAACGGTTTCGTCCGTCGTGCCCTTGCCCTTGGCCGACTGCCAGAGCGCACCGCTCTTGCTCTTCTCGTGGCTTTCCTGATCTAGATCCTTTACCGCTTCGAAGGCGATCGCTCCACCGCTGTCCAGCGTTAGGTCGCTGCCACTTTCGAGACGCGCGTTCTGGTAACGATGATCCCCTTCGCTGACCAGTGTCAGGTCACCGCCTGTGGTGATGGTGCTGCCGATGTTGCGAACCGTGGTGATTTCGTCGCGCTGGGTTTTCTTGCTACCCCAACTACCTTTGCTCTTCATGTCGTACAGCGAGTACTCGCTGTTCTGGGCGGCGAGCATATTCAAGTCACCGCCGGCGTAGAGATAGGCTTCGCCACCTGCACTGATGTTGCTGGAGACGATATTGGTATCGGCACCGGAAATGGCGGTGAAATTGCCACCCGCGACAAGCTCGGTCGACTGCTGCTTGACGCTGTCGCGCACTACATCGACCTTCTTGCCGCCGCTCTTACGGTGATGCTCGTAGTGAGATTCGTTGGCTGCAGAGGCGATGGTGAGGTTCTCGCCAGCCGCCAGCGCCATGTCGCCGCCCGCTTCCACCCTGCTGCCGATCACGGTCAGATCGCGATCGGCCTGCATGGCTAGGTCGCCACCAATGCTTACGTCGGAGGCGTGCTGAGTAATTTCTTGCTGGTTGGTCCGGGATTTACGGTCCTTGCGGGCATAGGCGTCTTCTTCCTGCTGGCTGGCCACGATCAGATCTCGGCCCGCGCTAAGGCTTGCATTGCCTCCAGCACTAAGCGCCCCACCGACATTCAGCAGATCTCGCCCTGCCGACAGCTGGAGGTCGTTGCCCGCTTCGATGCGCGCCGCGTTGTCGGCGAAGTCCTGCCGGTCCTGGTAGCGCGAGCCAAGCGTCGCTTCGTGGGTCGTGATGCTGCGCTCGTTGATGATATCGCCGGTCAGGGCGACGGCCGTCACATCGCGCCCGGCAATAATCCCACCGGCGGCGTTGCGAATGCTGTCCGTCGCCAATAGTTGCAGACGCTCGTTGGCCTGCATCAAGCCGCTGTTGGTGATGTTGCTGGCCGTGACGTCAAGGTTCTGGCTGGCGCGCAGGGTGCCCTGGTTGTTTAGGCTGGACCCGCCGATCAGGGCGACATCCTGGCCCTGGATCAAGGCGCCGGTCGGAGCAAGGCGCCCTTCGGCCTGGGCCAGATAGAGCATGGGCACCAGCACCTTCTCGCCCATGACTTCGCGCTCTTCCATCCAGACGATGTCATGGGTCAGCGCAGCAACCTGTTCTGCAGTCAGCGAGACGCCGAGACTCAGTCCCAGTGCGTCCTTGCTGGCAATGGCATTGTCCATCAGATAGCGGAACATGGCCTCGTCGCTGGTCAAGCCGGCGAGGTAGCGTTGTCCCGTGCGGTCAACGATGGCCTCGCGAATCAGGCGCTGTTCGTAGAAGCCGTCTCCGAGGCGCTTTTGCGTAACATCGGTGTCGTAGCCCAGCTGGCCGAGCATGTAGTCCGAGCTGAGAAAGTTCTTCAGGCTGGCGAAAGCCGGGTTGGTCTCGATCAGGTAGTTATGCGAGCCACTGGGATTGAAGTGAAACATCCCATTCTGGCCCTGCGGCAGGCTGAAGCCTGGCAGGGTCAGCGGGTCCACCACCTGCTGCACGAGGTCCGGCGGCAGTTGTGGGTTGAGGGTGACGTAGGTGGCGATTGCGCTGTCAGGCTTGGTCGCATCAACGCGATTTCCCCCGGACACATAGGCGAAGCCAGGGCGTTCCACACTGCTGTTCAGCCGGGTGGCCGCGTTGATCGTAACGGAGCCGGCGGCCTGGACGATGCCATGGTAGTCCGCCGTGTTGCTATAGTTCGGGACACTAGGAGCTGAAATGATGTACACGTGCCGGGTAATGAAGCTGTTGAGTTCAGCCTCAATGTTGCCGGGGTTGTAGCTCGCACTACCTATCCAGTTGCGCGCGGTGAACGCATCCGCTTCCGCCCGGCGTTCCCAGACGTCACTCATTTTGACACGATGTGCATGGACGTCGCGCGTCGTAGTGACGTCGCCAACTTGCGCCCCCTGGTTATTGAAGGTACC
>Ga0233375_1001213_pt1 | contig 11924 bp, 10 predicted proteins | sample ElkDunMinimDraft_10_FD_191539 | JGI IMG/M metagenome (GOLD analysis project Ga0233375, IMG submission 191539) | Fecal eukaryotic communites from dung pellets of Tule Elk in California, USA - Elk Dung E16 | ecosystem: Host-associated > Mammals > Digestive system > Large intestine > Fecal | place... | reverse complement strand
CCGGGCCGGGCGTCCCACCCGGCCAGCTGCCACCCGGCCGGCTGCCACCTGGCTGCGACGTGGTCGAGGCGCTCGGCGCCCCTCACGCGGGGGCCAGCACCTCGACGGTCACGAGCGCGATGTCGTCCTCGTTGGTCTGGGGGACGAGGCGTGCGAGCAGGGCGTCCACGAGGCTCTCGGGTGACGAGGCCGCTACGTCCTCGACGACGCGCGGCAGCCGCCGGAGGGTCTCCCGCAGCCGTTCCCCGCGTCGCTCGACCAGGCCGTCGGTGTACAGCAGCAGCGTGTCGCCCGGGTGCAGCAGGAGCGCGTGGTCCGAGCGTCGGGAGTCGGCGACGACGCCGAGGAGGCGGTCGTTGTGGCGTTCGAGGAGCTCTGCGCTGCCGTCCGCGCGCAGCAGCAGCGGCGGGAGGTGCCCCGCGGAGGCCCAGGTGAGCTCGCGGTCGCCCGTGGGCGCCGCCGGGCCGATCCGGGCGGCGGCGACCGTGGCGACCGCCGCGACGCCCAGGCCGGCGACGGTGCGCTCGGTCCGGTTGAGGATCGCCGCCGGCGACTCCTCGGAGTCGTACGCGATGCCGCGCATGACCCCGCGCAGCTGCCCCATGGTCGCCGCGGCCGAGACGTCGTGCCCCACGACGTCTCCCACCACGACGAACGCGGACCCGCTGGCGAGCTCGATGGCGTCGTACCAGTCGCCGCCGACGTGCATCTCGCGGGACGCGGGACGGTAGCGGACGTCGATGCGCAGACCCTCGGGCTGGGCGGGTGGGGTCAGGATCGAGTCCTGGAGGTAGAGCGCGGCCTGCCGCTCACGGTCGAGGCGCTCCTGGGCCCTGCCGAACGTCGAGCCCAGGTGCAGGGCGTGGCCGACCACGGCGGTGTCCCAGCCGACGTGGTCGTCCGCGACGGCCTGCTGCGAGCGGTGCATGATGTCGGTGACGTCCTCCGCGCGGTGCACGAGCGCCGACACGCGGCCTCCGGCGTCGAAGACGGGGATGTTCGTCATGAGCCAGTGGCGCTCGACCCACTCACCGGGCTGGTCGCCCGGGACGTCGATGCGCAGCGGTGCGAGCAGGTGGATCCGGCCGGTCTGCAGCACGCGGCGCAGCGACGCGACGACGCGGTCCACCCGTTGCTCGTCGTCGGGGTTGAAGGAGAACCCGTCGTTGAGCGGACGCCCGACGAGCGAGGCGGCGGGGAGCCCGAGCATGTCGAGGTAGGCGTCGTTGACGTCGATCACGGTGAGGTCCGGGGCCAGCAGGACCTTCGGGGCGGACAGCGCCGCGAAGACCGCCCGGTAGTCCGTGGGCACGGCCACGGTGCTCGGGGCGAGGCCCGGAGGCAGGGAAGGGGTCCCGGCAGAGGGCTGGGCGGGCGTGGGCCGGTCGTTCGTCAGGCCGTGCGCCGTGTCCGCCATCGGTCCACCTCTTTCCGGAGCCCCCTGCCTCCAGCATGGCCGAGCGGGCCGGATTCCGCAGCACCGCACGGGATGGGCCGCGCCCGCTGCCCGACGGCGGAGCCCACCTCGCCGGTCGAGGGTGCGCTCCGCCGTCGGGCGTCGTGGGCGGGTCAGCTCACGTTGTCGGTGTACTGCACGTCCTTGGTCTCCTTGCTCACGAGCAGCGCGACGAGCGTGAGGACCGACATGGCCGAGAGGTAGACGCCGACGAGCACGGGGGAGCCGTCGGCCTGCTCCCACAGGGCGACCGCGATGAACGGCGCGACGGCCGCGCCGAGGATCGACGACAGGTTGTACGCGATCGCGGAGCCGGTGTAGCGGACGTTGGCGGGGAAGAGCTCGGGCAGGATCGCGGCCATGGGACCGAACGTCAGGCCCATGAGCGTGAAGCCGACGACGAGGAGCGCCATGACTCCCACGGTGCCGCCCCCGAACAGCGGCACGAACAGGGCGCCGAACGCGATGATCGCGACCGTGGTCCACACGAGGTGCTTGCGCCGCCCGAACCTCTCGGCCAGGGGACCCGAGACGAGCGTGAAGATGCCGAAGAAGACGACGCCGACGATGAGCATCACGAGGAAGTCGGTGCGCTCGTAGCCGAGCCCGGGGGCACCGCTCGTCCCGGCGGGCACCTGCGCGGGGGCCGTGCCGAACGTGAGCGTGAAGGTCGTCATCAGGTAGAACAGCACGTAGGTCGCGAGCATGATGAACGTGCCGAGCACGATCTGGCGCCACGAGCTGCGGAACACCTGCGCCACGGGAAGCTTGGCGACCGCGCCCGTCTCGACGACCTTCTGGAACGAGGGGCTCTCCACCAGGCGCAGGCGCACCCACAGACCCACGATCACGAGCAGCGCGCTCGCGAGGAACGGCACACGCCAGCCCCACGAGGAGAACTGCTCGTCGGTGAGGGTCTCGGCGAGGACCAGGAACGTGGTGTTCGCGAGGATGAAGCCGATGGGCGCACCGAGCTGGGGGAACGTGCCCCAGACCGCACGCTTGCCCGCAGGGGCGTTCTCGGTCGCGAGCAGCGCGGCGCCGCTCCACTCGCCGCCGAGCCCGAGGCCCTGGCAGAAGCGCATGACGACGAGCAGCGCGGGGGCCAGGACGGACCAGCCAGGTGTGGTCGACGGCGGCAGCAGGCCGATGAGGAACGTCGCGACCCCCATCGTGAGCAGCGAGGCGACGAGCGTGCCCTTGCGTCCGATCCGGTCGCCGTAGTGGCCGAACACGACCGACCCGAGCGGGCGTGCGACGAACGCGACCCCGAAGACGGCGAACGACGCGAGCAGCTGGGACGTACCGCCGTCGAGGGCGGAGAAGAAGACGGCCGGGAAGACGAGGACCGCGGCGGTCGCGTAGGCGTAGAAGTCGTAGAACTCGATCGAGGTGCCGATGAGGCTCGCGAAGATCACGCGCCCCTTGGTGTTGGCCGGGGCGTCCGTGGTGCTGGGCGCCCCGGCGGGGTCGGCGGGGTCGACGGTCGAGCGTGGTGCCGTGGTGGTCACGAGAGGGCTCCTGGTGCGGGGGTCGGGAAGCAGCGGGGAGGCCGTCGAAGCGTGACCTACCACCCGGTAACTTCGTGCTCACGGTAAGGAACCGGACCACATGGCGAAGCACTCGTCTCGCGATGTGAGCACCATGGCCGGGCTGCGGACCAGGACGTGCAGGGCATGATGGGAGCACGACCCCACCCGAAGGAGAACCATGCCCCTGCCCCTCCGGCCCACCCTGGACTTCGTCACCGGGCTGCCCAAGGCCGAGCTCCACGTGCACCTCGAGGGAACGCTCGAGCCGGACCTCAAGCTGCGCCTCGCGGAGCGCAACGGCGTGGACATCGGTCAGACCACGGTCGAGGACGTCCAGGCGACCTACCGGTTCACCGACCTCACGAGCTTCCTCGCGGTCTACTACCCGGCCATGGACGTCCTGCAGACCGAGGACGACTTCTTCGAGCTGGCCCACGCCTACCTCCTGCGCGCGGCCGCGGACGGCGTCAAGCACGCCGAGATGTTCTTCGACCCGCAGGCGCACACCGCGCGCGGCGTCCCGTTCGAGGCCGTGGTCAAGGGCTACCACCGGGCCGCGGCCGCCGCGGCCGACTTCGGCGTCGACGCCGACCTGATCATGTGCTTCCTGCGCGACCTGTCGGCCGAGAGCGCCGCCGCGACGCTCGAGGCGTCGGTGCCGTTCACGGACCTCGTCCTGGGCGTCGGCCTCGACTCCGACGAGCACGGCAACCCGCCCGAGAAGTTCGCTGACGTCTTCGCCAGGGCGCGCGACCTCGGGTACCGCCTGACGATGCACTGCGACATCGACCAGGTCGGGAGCATCGACAACATCCGCACCGCCCTGGCGACCATCGGGGTCGACCGCATCGACCACGGCACCAACATCGTCGAGGACCCCGCGCTGGTGGCCGAGGTCAAGGCCCGCGGCATCGGCCTGACGAGCTGCCCCGTGTCGAACGGGTTCGTGACCGACGACATGAAGGCCGCCGAGGTCGCCCAGCTCCTGCGCGAGGGCGTCACGATCACCATCAACTCCGACGACCCGGCCTACTTCGGCGGCTACGTGGCCGACAACTACGCCGCCGTCGCGGACCAGGCCGGCCTCACGTCCGAGGAGGTCGTGACGCTCGCGAAGAACTCGTTCGAGGCGTCGTGGATCGACGCGGACCGCCGCGCGGCCTACCTCGCCGAGATCGACCGCTACGTCGAGCAGTACGAGCAGTCCGCGGTGTAGCACCGCCCAGGGGCCCGACGGCGGTGCGCGCGGCGTGCGCCCGGCCGCGCCGCCGTCGTCGGGCACTCCCGGGTGGGTGAATAATCGTCGGATGCCCTGCGTTGGGGGACGGGGAGGCGACGCCGCGAGCGGCACCGCACCCACGGCCCGGGCGCACAGCCCGAGCCGGACGCACGACCATCCGCACGATCCTCGAGAGAGCTAGGCGACCACGACCACATGAACGATCTGCTCTACGTCAACGGCGGCACCCCGCTCGACGGGACCATCACCGTGCGAGGGGCGAAGAACTTCGTCTCCAAGGCGATGGTGGCCTCCCTGCTCGGCGAGGGGCCGAGCGTGCTGCGCAACGTGCCCCAGATCCGCGACGTCGGCGTCGTGACCGGACTGCTCGAGCTGCACGGCGTCAAGGTCGTCGCGGACGAGGCCGGGGGCGTCCTGCACCTGGACCCGACCGACGTCGAGTCGGCGCACGTCGCGGACATCGACGCGCACGCCGGGTCGAGCCGCATCCCGATCCTCTTCTGCGGGCCGCTGCTGCACCGCCTGGGCGAGGCCTTCATCCCCGACCTCGGCGGCTGCCGCATCGGCGACCGGCCCATCAACTACCACCTGGACATCCTGCGCCAGTTCGGCGCCGTGGTGGACAAGCGTGAGCAGGGCATCCACATCCGCGCCCCGCGCCGCCTGCAGGGCACCAAGATCTCCCTGCCCTACCCGAGCGTCGGGGCGACCGAGCAGCTGCTGCTCACGGCCGTGCGCGCCGAGGGCATCACCGAGCTGTCGGGGGCCGCGATCGAGCCCGAGATCATGGACCTCATCGCGGTCCTGCAGAAGATGGGCGCGATCATCTCCGTCGACACCGACCGGGTCATCCGGATCGAGGGCGTCGACAAGCTCATGGGCTACCAGCACACGGCCCTCGGCGACCGCATCGAGGCGGCGTCCTGGGCATCCGCGGCCCTCGCGACCGGCGGTGACATCACCGTCAAGGGAGCCACGCAGCCCGAGATGATGACCTTCCTCAACACGTTCCGCAAGGTCGGCGGCGAGTTCGAGGTCGAGGACGACGGCATCCGGTTCTACCACCCGGGCGGCGACCTCAACGCGATCGTGCTCGAGACGGCCGTGCACCCCGGCTTCATGACGGACTGGCAGCAGCCCCTCGTGGTGGCCCTCACCCAGGCCAAGGGCCTGTCGATCGTCCACGAGACGGTCTACGAGAACCGCTTCGGTTTCACCGACGCGCTGCGCGGCATGGGCGCGACCATCCAGGTCTACAAGGAGTGCCTGGGCGGCCTGCCCTGCCGGTTCGGGCAGCGCAACTTCCACCACTCGGCCGTCATCTCGGGTCCCACGCCGCTGTCCGCGGCCGACATCGAGGTCCCGGACCTGCGCGGCGGCTTCAGCCACCTCATCGCGGCCCTCACCGCGAAGGGCACGTCGACGGTCCGCGGCATCGGCCTGATCGACCGCGGCTACGAGTACTTCCAGGACAAGCTCGACGCGCTGGGCGCGGACGTCAGCCGGGGCTGACGAGCAGCGCCGGCAGCGGACGGCGGAGCGACCACGGGCGCGGTGCGTGCGCAGGCACGCGCCGCGCCCGCGGCGTGCCCCCGGCCGCTGGCGCTGCCATCGCGGGCCTCTGCCTGCTGCCACCGCCGGCTACCGGCTGCCCGTCCCCGTCCCGAGCGCGCCGACCATGACGAACGTCACCGCGCACCGGTGAGGAACCCGACGGAACGGGTGAGAACGCGCACTGCCCGGCGCCGCGTGCGGGCAGCACGCTGGAGGCATGGACAACGACACCTTCGGCAGCGGCGCCCCGCGCCGCCAGACCCCCGGCCACGACACCTCACCGCACGACGTCGTCATCGACGTGCGCGGGCTGCGTCGCCGGTACACGAGCGGTGCGCGCGGCGCGACGGGCTTCGAGGCCGTCTCGGGCGTGGACCTGCACGTCCGGCGCGGCGAGCTGTTCGCGCTCCTCGGCACCAACGGCGCGGGCAAGACCTCCCTCCTGGAGGTCGTGGAGGGGCTCGCTCGCCCCACGGGCGGGACGGTCCGGGTCTTCGGCCGTGACCCCTACCGCCAGCGTGCGCAGGTCCGGCCCCGCATCGGGATCATGCTCCAGGAGGCGGGCTTCCCGTCCGACCTGACGGCGTTCGAGACCGCCCGCATGTGGGCCGGCACGCTCGCCGCTCCCCGCCCCGTCGAGGAGGCCCTCGACCTGGTCGCGCTGCGCGGCCGCGCCGACGTCGCGGTGAGCTCGCTGTCGGGAGGCGAGCGCCGTCGTCTGGACCTCGCCCTGGCCCTGCTGGGGCGGCCCGAGGTCCTGTTCCTCGACGAGCCGACCACGGGGCTGGACCCCGAGAGCCGCCGTTCGGCGTGGGACCTGGTCCGTGGGCTGCTCGACGACGGGACGACCGTCGTCCTGACCACCCACTACCTGGAGGAGGCCGAGCGCCTCGCCGACCGCCTCGCGATCATGCACGGCGGGCGGATCGTGCAGGAGGGCACGGTCGCCGAGATCGTGGGGGCCGAGCCCGCGCACGTCTACGTCGACGAGGCCAGCGTGCGCCCGTACCTCGCGGACCTGCCGCTGCTGCCGGGCGAGACCGTCACCCGGGTCGAGGGCGGCACGCTCGCGATCGCCACCCGCGACCTGCAGCGCAGCCTCGCGGTGCTGCTCGCGTGGGCGACCGACCGCGACGTGACGTTCGGTCGTCTCGAGGCGCGGCCCGCGTCTCTCGAGCAGGCCTTCCTCGCCCTCGCCGACGAGCCGGGCGCACCGCGCACCGGCCACGGCGCCACCACCGACCAGACGGAGCGTGCAGCATGACCACCCTGACCCAGACCCGCACCCCTGCCGCCGGCCCGCGTGCCACCACGGCCCTCGCCTCCTCGCTGCGTCGCACGGGCTCGCTCGTGCGAGCCGAGACGATCCTGCTCCTGCGCAACCGCACGGCACTGTTCAACGGCGTGGCACTGGCTCCGGCCATGGTCGCGTTCCTGCACTTCTCCGGGGCCTTCGAGGCGTTCGTCGGGGACGGCGCCGAGGCGTCGGTCGTCGGTGCGTTCGCCCTCACGAGCCTGGTCACCTTCGCCCTGATGTTCGTCGTCTACTACAACCTCGCGAGCGCCTACGTGGCCCGGCGCGAGGAGCTCGTGCTCAAGCGCCTGCGGACCGGTCAGAGCTCCGACGCGGAGATCCTGGCGGGCGCCGCGACCCCCGCGGTGGTCACGATGCTCGCCCAGCTCGTCCTGGGCGGGGTCGCGATCGCGGTGTGGATCGGGCTCGATGCGCCCGTGAACGTCCTGCTGCTCCTGGTCGCGGTCCTCGGCGGGACGTTCGTCTTCACGACGCTCGCCGCCGCGAGCACGGCGTTCACGCGCACGCTCGAGTCGGCCCAGCTCTCGACGCTGCCGATCATGGCGGGCGCTCTGCTCCTGTCCGGGACCACGCTGCCGCTCACCCTCCTGCCCGAGCGCCTGCAGGTCCTGGCCGAGTACACGCCCCTGCACCCCGTGGCCGAGCTCGTGACGCTCGGCCTCACGGGCCTTCGCCCCGACGGCGTCGCGATCGGCTTCGGCGAGACGTTCGCCCTGGCAGCGCAGCCGCTCGCGATCCTGATCGGCTGGAGCGTCGTGGGCGCCTGGCTCGCGACCCGGTACATGCGGTGGGAGCCGCGTCGCTGACCCCGCGCGCGTGAAAGGCTGACCCCGTGAGCCGGAACCCTTTCGTCGGCGCGTGGTCGCGCCGCTCCAACCCCGAACGGTTCGACACCTACACGCGCTGGTCGCTGTACGTCGTGGCGACGCTCGAGCTCTACGCGGTGCTGTGGGTCGTGGGCGAGGTGCCGACCGGGCAGACCGCGCTCCTCGCCCCGCTCGTCGGCCTGTGCCTGGCGCACACCGCGTCCTGCGTGGTCGTGATCCGGTACGGGATCACGTTCTTCCTCGGTGGCCCTCCGCCACCCCGCTGGGCCCTGCTCGCCATGGCGGGCCTGGCGGTCGCGACGTGCGCGGTCGGGCTCGCGGCCTACCCCACCGGGGACGGGTCGATGTTCGACGGCAACACGCCCGTCCTGGTCGTGAGCGCGACCGTCGCGTTCTCCGTGGCGGCCTGTGCACCCTTCCTGACCTTCCGGTGGCTGACCGTCGGCGCGGTCGGCGTGGCCCTGGTCTCCGGCGCCGTCGCGTGGTGGGTCTCACCGGACCGCGACGAGACGGTCGCGGGCATGGCGGTCGGCCAGGGCATCGCCGTCGCGATCATGTGCGCCGGGGTGTTCGCGTCCTACCGGGTGTCGGTGTGGATGCTCGGGATCGTGTGGGAGCAGGAGCGCAACCGTGTCCTGCACGCCCGCCTGGCCGTCGCCGAGGAGCGGCTGCGCTTCTCGCGCGACCTGCACGACGTGTTCGGCCGCACGCTCTCGGTCGTCGCGGTCAAGAGCGAGCTGGCCGCCGAGCTCGCGGCGCGGGGCCGCCCGGGCGCGGCCGAGCAGATGCTCGAGGTGCGCCAGATCGCGCAGGACTCGTTGCGCGAGGTGCGTTCCGTGGTCGCCGGGTACCGCGCTGCGGACCTGTCGGCCGAGCTCAGCGGCGCCCGCTCGGTCCTGCGGTCGGCCGACATCGACACCACGATCGAGTCCTGCGCCGAGGACGAGGGGAGCGCGCTGCCCGAGGCCACGCAGGAGGCGCTCGCCTGGGTCGTGCGTGAGGCCGTGACGAACGTGGTGCGCCACTCGCACGCGACGCGCTGCGAGATCACGCTGCACGTCGAGCGCGGCGAGGCGGTCCTGACCGTGACGAACGACGGCGTCCGGGACCTCGCGCGCACCACCACCAGCCCGGGCAGCCCGAGCGGGTCCGGCCTGATCGGCCTCGGCGAACGCCTCGCGGAGACGGGTGGTCACCTTCAGACACACCTCGAACCGCCCACGTTCCGCCTCACGGCCCGGGTACCGCTCCCGGGCACGGGGTTGGGTAGCCTCGTCCCGCGGATGCCGCTCGTCTCCCGAGCGAGCCGGGGCGGCGGCGCACCGAGCCCCGCCGAGGAAGGCACCACCCCGTGATCCGCATCCTGCTCGCCGACGACGAGAACCTCATCCGCGACGCCCTGGCCACCCTGCTCTCGCTCGAGGACGACCTCGAGGTCGTCGTCCAGGCCGCGTCCGGCACCGAGGCGCTCGCGGCGGCGCGCAAGCACGTCCCCGACGTCGCGGTGCTCGACCTCCAGATGCCCGGTCTCGACGGGATCGAGGTGGCGCGGGTCCTGGCCGACGAGGTGCCGGGCTGCGGCGTCGTCATGGTCACGAGCCACGGGCGTCCCGGGTATCTCAAGCGTGCGCTCGAGGCCGGGGTCCGGGCGTTCCTGCCCAAGACCGTCTCGTCGCGCGTCCTCGCGGACGTGGTCCGCCAGGTCCACGGGGGTGGGCGCTACGTGGACCCCGAGCTCGCGGCCGACGCGATCGCCGCCGGCAGCAGCCCGCTGACGCCTCGGGAGGCCGACGTCCTGGAGCTCGCGGCGGGCGGGGCCCCGGTCGAGGAGATCGCGACGCGCGCGTCGCTCGCCCCCGGCACGGTCCGCAACTACCTGTCCTCGGCAGCCGCGAAGCTCGGTGCGACCAACCGCCACGAGGCGGTCCACCTCGCGCGCCGCCACGGCTGGATCTGAGCCGCCTGAGCCGCGCTGGCTCGTGGGCGCGGGCGAGGCCGCCCGTCGAGATGCGGCCAGCGGGGGTCGAGTCCCCGTCAGCACCCCGGACAGCCGCATCTCGTTCCCGCCCGGGAGACCCGGACGTCGGCGGCGGGCCCGCCCGGGGTGCGCGGCGCCGTCGGGCCCGACGACGGCGCGCGGCCCGGTAGGCTCGGTGACCGTGCCGAAAGCTCATCCTGACAGCCGCGCCTACCGCTCCGTCGCGCTCGTCGTGCGACCCCTCATGTTCGCGATCACCCGCCGCGACTGGCAGGGGACCGAGAACATCCCCGCGACGGGCGGGTTCATCGCCGCCGGCAACCACATGTCGAACATCGACCCGCTGACGTTCGCCCATTTCCTGTACGACCAGGGCCGGGCGCCCAAGATCCTCGCCAAGGCGTCGCTGTGGAAGGTGCCGGGCCTGCGCTGGCTCCTGGACCGGACCGGGATGATCCCCGTCCAGCGCAACACCGTGGGCGCGGCGTCGTCGGTGAGCGCTGCGGTCGAGCAGCTCACGCGGGGCGAGTGCGTCGCGGTCTTCCCCGAGGGCACCCTCACGCGCGACCCGGACCTGTGGCCCATGGTCGGCAAGACCGGCGCCGCGCGCCTGGCGCTCGCGAGCCGCATGCCCGTGGTCCCCATCGCGCAGTGGGGCATGCAGGACCTCCTGCCCCGCTACAGCAAGCGGTTCCGGCCGTTCCCGCCCAAGGACGTCGCCGTGCACGCCGGGCCGCCGGTCGACCTGTCCGACCTCTACGACCGTCCCGTCGACACCGTGACCCTGCGCGAGGCCACCGACCGCATCATGGACGCCATCACGGCGCTGCTCGAGGACATCCGCGGCGAGCAGGCCCCCGCCGTGCGGTTCGACGTACGCAAGAACCCCGGTTCGGAGGAGCGCAGGTGAGCGACCGGAAGATCACGGCGACCGTCCTGGGAGCGGGGGCGTGGGGCACGACGTTCGCCGCGGTCCTGGCCGACGCGGGCTGCGAGGTGCGCCTGTGGGGCCGCAACGCCGACGTCGCCGCGGACATCAACTCCACCCGTCGGAACTCGGCGTACCTCCCCGGCATCGACCTGCCCGCGGGGCTCACGGCCACCACGGACGCGGCCGCGGCCCTCGCCGGGGCCGAGCTCGTCGTCGTCGCGATCCCGTCGCAGAGCGCCCGGGCGACGCTCGCCCCCTTGCGCGAGCACCTCGCCGAGGGAGTCGTCGCGGTCTCGCTCATGAAGGGCGTCGAGCTCAGCACGGACCGCCGCATGAGCGAGGTCGTCGCCGAGGTCTGGGACCTGCCGCCCGAGCGGGTCGCGGTCGTCTCGGGGCCGAACCTCGCGCGCGAGATCGCCGAGCACCAGCCGACCGCGACCGTCGTCTCGGCCACCGACGAGGAGACCGCGCGGTTCGTCGCGGCGGCCTGCTCGTCGTCGTACTTCCGCCCGTACACCAACTCCGACGTCGTCGGCGTGGAGCTGTGCGGTGCGGTCAAGAACGTCATCGCGCTCGCCGTGGGCATCGCCCAGGGGCGCGGGTTCGGCTACAACACGACCGCGACCGTCATCACGCGCGGGCTCGTCGAGATCACCCGGCTCGGGCTCGCGCTCGGGGCCGACGCCGAGACCTTCTCGGGGCTCGCGGGCATGGGAGACCTCGTCGCGACCTGCACCTCGCCGCTCTCGCGCAACCACACGCTCGGCAAGCACATCGGTCGGGGCATGAGCCTCGACGAGGCCGTCGCGGCGACGGGCGGGACCGCGGAGGGCGTCAAGTCCTGCCGCTCGGTCCTCGAGCTCGCGCAGAAGGTCGGCGTCGACATGCCCATCACCGCGGGCGTCGTGGCCGTCCTGCACGAGGGCATGCCGGTCGACGACATGGCCCGGGGACTCCTCTCACGTCCGCAGAAGTCCGAGGGCGTGACGTCGGGCCGCTGAGCGTCGACCCCTCGGGCGGCTCTGCGCACCCGCGGCACGGCCCCGGCGCACCCGCGGCACGCCGAGCCACCGCCCGTCACGTGTCGTCGT